>SXGS01693299.1_pt1 | contig 17812 bp, 13 predicted proteins | sample 3174681 | NCBI WGS metagenome assembly SXGS01 (sample SAMN11356861, study PRJNA531348) | freshwater metagenome | isolation source: freshwater sample F1-80 | place: China: Fuxian Lake, Yuxi | collected 2017-12-25 | reverse complement strand
GTCATTGAGCAGGCGGGCGGTCCACTGCAGGCGTGGGACCTCGTGACGAAGGTCAACGGATACGCCGTCGACAACAAGGGGCAAATCACAATCGAAGACAGTCGAAAGGTCGGAGTCGATTGCGCCGTGGGTCGCTTTGTAGCGACGTCCGCAGCCCCAACCTATCGCGTCGAAGTCATCCGCGATGGAAAGCCACTGGGGTTTGACCTTGCGCCACTCGTGCGAACAGATCGAGTGATCAGCGACTACGACGATGGCAACTACCCGTATCTGGTCTACGGGCCACTTGTCTTCAGTCCATTGACCCAAACACTGCTTGGCCACGTCGAAGGATGGATGCTCTTCGCGCAGAGCCCCATCACGCCATATGTGACTGACGATAGGCCGAGCGGCGGAAAACAGTTTGTGTCCGTCGCGAGTCCGCTGCTGTCGAGCCCACTCTCGCGAGGGTATGAGGTGACCCCTGGACAAACTGTCAAGAGTGTGAACGGAAAAACTTTTTCAAATTTTCGCGAATTCGTTCAGTTGCTGCTGTCGGCCAAGGACGACTTTGTTGTCTTCGACTTCAACGAGACGAGGACCGAGCGTATCGTTTTGCGCCGCAGCGAAGTTGAAGCAGCCACCGAAAAACTCATGGATTCGAACAGTATTCGGCGGCAATGCTCCAAGGATGTGGCCGATCTTGTTAAGAAAGAGTGAATACTGTGGACAGACGCCGTCCCGCCCGTGCGCGTGAGGGCACGAACTGGCGTCCCGTGCTAGTGTTGGACTCGTGAACCACGCATCTATCGCCGCTCTCACCTTCTCGACGCTCATTGCATCAACCGCCCTCGCGCAGGGCGACGAGGCGCAAAGCCTCTCAGGGGCGATGGGTGAGATCGAGAAGCTCAAAGAGAAGATGGCAGCGATGGAGCAGCGCCACGATGCCGAGATCGCTGCGCTCAAGAACGAGAAGGGGGACAAGTGGCTGACCCAACAACGCGCCGAAGAGATTCGCCAGGTCGTCGCTGATGTGCTCAGCGACTCTGAGTCTCGCGCGAGCTTGCTCGGCGATGGAGCGACGGCCGGATGGGACAAAGGATTCTTCATCGCGAGCGCTGACGGCAACTTCAAGCTCAAGGTCGGAGCATTGGTGCAGGTCAGGCAGGCCTACAACTATCAGCCCACCACGAACCGATTCAATTCGATCGAGGCCGAGTCGAGCGAGTACGGAACCGAGGTCCGACGGGCCGAGCTGGTCTTTTCGGGCAACGTGATCGACCCTAGCTGGACCTATCGCTTCAAGATCGCATTCAATCAGAATGGTGCGACGATTCAAACCGACAACGGATCACAGGTCACCTCGAACGCCCCAGCCCTCGATGACGCGTTCGTCCGCAAGGATTTCGGCAACGGGTGGTCGCTCAAGAGCGGCCAGTACAAGAGCAATTACAACCTAGAAGAGTGGTCGAGTTCTTCGGCGATGCAACTCGTCGAGCGTTCCGTTGTCAATTCGTACTTCAAAACAGACTTCATTCAGGGAATCGAGTTGCAGTACGAGACCGACGCCTGGCGGGTGCTCGTGAACTACAACGACGGTGGAGGAAACCGCAACATCGGCGCGATCGGGCAGAACACCAGTTCAGCGCTCGGTGCGACCAATTCGGGCAACAACACCGAATGGGCGACAGCAGGCCGGATTGATTGGAAGGTGGCCGGAAAGTGGGCGCAGTTCAAAGAAATGATGGCGTTCCGAGGCAGCGATGAAGCGCTGCAAATCGGCGCCGCCTACAACTGGCAGCGGGGCGGATCGCAAAATGTGCAAAACGACGCATTCATCGGTAACAGCGATGGCATGAACTTTTCGTACACCGCAGATGTCGCATGGCGCCACAATGGCGCGAGCCTCTTTGGTGCGTTCCTCGGGAACGCCTTCTACGCGCGACCAGATGGTGCCGCAGCAGTCAATTCCTACGGCGCCGTCATTCAAGGTGGATACTTCATTACCGACACGCTCGAATTGGTGGGGCGCTGGGAATACCTCAATGTCAGTGGTGGAGCAATCGATGTCACGAGCGTGGGCGCTGCTGGCAACGCCTCATCAATCAACGCGCAGCACTTTCAGATCTACTCGGTGGGCGCCAACTACTACCTGTTGAAGAATCAGTTGAAGATCTCAGCCGATGTTGGCTATGTCGTGGGCGCTCTGCTCTTTCAAAATGGTCTCTACAACGGCGCGATCACTGGAGCCGACTACCGCTCGGATGAGAACTCAAACGCGACGGGTCAGACCGTCGCGCGCGTGCAATTGCAACTCGAGTTTTGATTACGAACGAGCGGGGCGGGTGATCACGTGAGGTTCGCGCGTGATCTCGAGCGCGATCTTGACGAGCGTTGGATCAAAGAGCACTCCTGCCTCTGCTTCGAGCGTGGCGGCTGCGCTCGCCGAATCAACTGGATGCGCCCCGCTTGTCATCGAATCCCATGCCTGCGCGACTGCAAAGATTCGAGCAGCGAGCGGAATGTCTGTGCCCTTCAGTTTTCGTGGAAACCCCGAGCCGTTCCACCGCTCGTTGTGGCAGTAGGGGATGTCAAGCGATGCACGCAAGTCTTCGATCGACGCGAGCATGTCATGTGCGTGTTGCGGGTGCTGTTGCAGGGTTGCCCGCTCGCTAGCGGTGAGCTCTCCAGCTTTGCGCAGAATCGACTCTGGCACTCTGATCGTGCCGATGTTGTGAAGTAATGCTCCTCGGCGCAGGTGGACAAGTTCATCTTCGCGCATCTCAAGCCGCCGAGCGATCGCAATCATCAGCTTCGTTGTGCGATGCGTATGCCCTTCGGCGGCTTGCGTGCGCGCGTCAAGACTTGTGACGATCGCCTTGAGCACTGCGTCAAAATTTGTGGCAAGTGCGCCGAGTGAACTCTCGAGTTCTCCTTGGCGCTTGACGAGCTTTCGAGTCTGATTGAGACGAAGGATGGTCTGCGCTCGAGCGTGTAACTCAACGCGATTGATCGGCTTCGATACAAAGTCGTCGGCCCCCGCTTCGAGAGCCTTCAACTTTGAGTCAACATCTTCGAGCGCCGTCGCCATGACCACAGGCACGTCAGCCAGCCGTGGATTTGCGCGCACGCGCCGACAGACCTCGAATCCATCCATCGAGGGCATCATGACGTCGAGCAGAATCAAGTCGGGTATGCACTCTTCGGCCATTGCAAGCGCCTCGGCACCACTCGCGGCGCACCGTAAATGCGCATGCAGATCGCTCATGACTCCGCGGAGCACTTCGCGAGCAAACTCGTTGTCGTCAACGATCAAAATGGTTGGGCGGTCCATCATGCATCAACTCTTCAGCACTGTGGCAATGCAGGATAGCTCTTGCAAATCCGTTAGGCGGAATTCGCACCTGTGAGTCGCCCGATCGTGGCGAGCAATTGGGGAAGATTCACGGGCTTGCTCATGAACTCATCTGCGCCAGCGGCGAGGCACTGTGCTCGGTCGTCGGCCAATCTTCGCGAGGTCAGCGCGATGAGAGGCAGATCAGCCGAGACGGCGTTGGACCGAAGCAGTCGAATGGCACTCAGCCCATCCATCTGCGGCATCTGCAGGTCCATCAGCACCAACACCGGATGATGTTCAAAGACCGCCGCGATGGCCTCGGCGCCATTGTGCGCATCGACGACTCGGTACCCATGACCGCGAAGGAAATCGCCGATCGTCATGCGGCACGACTCGCTGTCGTCTGCGTTGATGATGACTGGGCCGGTGTCAGATAGTGCGGGTGGAGTAGCCCCCTTCACATCCGCTCGAGCTTCGTCGCTCGCGGGCGACGAGGCTCGCGGAGCCGTTGGGTGCCAAGGCAACACAGCACTAAACGTACTGCCCTTGCCGACTTGCGATGTGACACTCACATGGCCGCCATGCTGTTCGGTCAGCAACATGACGAGCGTTAACCCGAGGCCCGTGCCGGCGTACTGGCGTGCCAGTCGAGAGTCGAGTTGCGTGAAGGGAGTAAAGAGGCGGGTGATGTCCTCGTCTGCGATGCCGATCCCGGTGTCGTGCACTGCAAATGTGAGGGTCCCTGCGTCCATGTCGGCGTGGGTTTCAAGCGTGATGCTCCCACTATCTGGTGTGAACTTGACGGCGTTCGAGAGCAGATTGACAAGAATCTGTTTCAGCCGTCGCTCATCGACTCGAATCGACGGTGCCGCCGCATCGAGCCTCGTCGAAAGCACCTGATGCTTTTTCTGAGCCATCTGTGCCACGAGTCGCAAGCTCGCATCGCACACCTCACGCACTTCTGCATCACCCCAGTTGAGCTCGACCTTTCCGGCGCCAATCTTTGCCACATCAAGAAGGTCATTGATCAGCGACAGCAGGTGCTGCCCGCTCTCGGCGATCGTCGCGATCGGTTTCGTTTGTCCCGTGCCCAGCGGTCCGTACACACCTTCGACAAGCAGCTCTGACAGGCCAATGACTGCAGTGAGCGGCGTGCGCAACTCATGACTCATCGCGCTCAGGAAATCATCCTTTGACCGCATCGCACGCGACAGTTCAGCGTTGGCCTGCGAGAGCTGCGCGGTTCGTTGCTCGACGCGCTGCTCGAGTGTCGATCGATACTCCCCAAGTTCTGTGATGTCCTGGCCAACAAGAATCGCACCGACGACTCCGCCAGCAGCGTCGTGCCGAGGCGAGACGCTGCAGATGACAAGGCGGCGGTCCCCACACTTCGTGTTCAACTCGAATTCGAGCACAGGGGTTAATTCTCCACGCACCGCCGAGGCGATCATCGACTCGACGCTCTGTGCGCAGGCTTCGCTGACATGCTTCGAAGCAAAGTGTGTCTTGAGAGCATCGTGCTTTTCTATTCCAGTGATGCGCGCCATCGACTGGTTCCATACGAGGACACATCCAGCGGCGTCGACACCGACGATCGGGGCATTGGCTGTATCGATAAGTTGCTCGAGATCGTTTCGCTGCACTTCAAACTTGGATGTCAGACGGCGCGCATCTTCAATCGCTCGATCGGTTGACTGCACGAGTTGCAAGAGATCGACCGTCGCATCATGCAGCGCAAAGTCATTGAGAACAATGTTGAGCGCCCGCATTTCGGCAGGGGTTCGGACCCAGGGTGACCCGATGAAGCAGTAGCGAGTCGGGTTCTCCAGCACCAGAACCTGCATTCGAAGTACGAGGGCAGAGCAGGTCGCGGCGAAAATGAAGAGGGTCGAGCGTTGCTTGAGGATGTACTGGCCATCAAACGTCTCGGTCGGCAGCATTCCGAAGCGTGAAAATGTGAAACAACGCGAGAACTCTGCCCCGTCGGTCACGTTCGGGCAGATGCGACGAAGTGCGGAACCGGCCGAAACAATGCGCATCTCGCCATCCACGGTGAAGTGGAATGGAAACATCGAATCGAGGTGGTTGGCGCTCAACATCGCGTGCAATCACGAGATCAGGGAAGGGCGTCTCCCCAGCGCACGAGGAATTCGTCGTGGTCATCGCCCTTCTCCTTGAAGCGAGTTTGCTCGACGAGCGCGGGAGTCTCATACAACTTCGCGACTCCGTTCAGTAGTCCTTCGACGAACACTGAAAGGCCTTTTCGCTCGCTGAAGTAATGCATCGTGATCTGGTTGCTCCGTCGGTCGCTGCATTCGAATCGCGGTGGCTTCAGGTGCGGAAAGAGCAGCGCGACGCGCGTGTGAAACTGGGGTAGGTAATCGAGAAACTCTGGCATGTCGCGCCCCGCGGCGCTGAGCATGTCTCCGTAGCCCTTCTTAGCGGTGTGCAATACCCAGAACTCTCCGAATGCATAGAGGATCGTGCTCGCGGGTAGCTGCAGCACTTCGGTCGCGGCTTCGACAAGTCCATACGTGATGCAGTCTGGATAGGCATCGTTGCTGATAAACGAATCGACCTCAATGCCAGCCTTCCGTTTGATCGCATCCCACTTGTCGGCGCCAAACTTGATTGTGACAAGGTCTTCAATCGCCTTGTTGACCATTCCGTACATGGCAGGCTCCTGTTGCAATGAACTGATCGAACGCGCTCAGACGCGATCGCGAGTGTAGTGCGATGCGGAGGCGCGCGGTGCAACGCGGTAGCCTTGCGCGATGACGCAAAACGCGACTGACACATTCGCAGGATTGGGCATGGGCAAGGAGTTGCTCGCCGAGCTCGCAGCGCTCGGGTACGAAGAACCCACTCCGATTCAAAAGGCAGCGATCGGTCCACTCATTGAGGGGCGTGACCTGCTCGGCCAGGCGGCGACAGGCACCGGAAAGACTGCGGCGTTTGCGCTCCCCGTGCTGCAGCGCATCGGCAAGACCAAGGCAGTCGCAAACAAGCCATTTGCACTGATTCTTGTTCCAACGCGCGAGCTCGCCGTGCAGGTTTCGGAGGCCTTCCACAAGTACAGCAAGCGACTGGGAACATCGGTCGTTCCGATCTATGGAGGTCAGGAGTTTCGTCGGCAGATCATCGGATTGCACCGAGGCGCGCATGTCGTGGTCGCCACGCCAGGGCGTGCGCTCGATCACTTGCGACGGGAGACGCTTGATCTCAGTGGATTACAGACGGTGGTTCTCGACGAGGCAGACGAGATGCTCGACATGGGGTTCGCTGAAGACCTCGAGCTCATTCTCGAATCGACGCCGAAAGAACGACAAACTGCGCTCTTTTCGGCAACGCTCCCTCCGCGCATCGCGTCGATTGCAGAACGCCATCTGAAGAATCCTGCTCGCATCTTGATTCCACGAGACAAGGCGACAAAGGGGTCGATTCCGAAGGTCAGGCAGACCGCGTACATCGTGCCGCGCGCACACAAGACTGCGGCTCTTGGCCGCGTGCTCGACCTTGAGTCGCCGACACTTGCGCTCGTCTTCTGTCGCACACGCATCGACGTCGATGAGCTCGCCGACCGTCTTGTGGGGCGTGGGTACCGAGTTGAATCACTCCATGGCGGTATGTCGCAGGTTGAACGTGACCGGGTGATGAAACGAGCGCGAGGAAACCTGCTCGACTTGCTCGTCGCGACGGATGTCGCCGCACGCGGGATTGACATCGACCACCTCTCGCATGTTGTGAACTTCGATGTGCCTGCGTCTCCTGAGTCGTACGTGCACCGGATCGGTCGAACTGGACGGGCTGGGCGCGAGGGGGTCGCAATCACGCTTGTAGATCCGCGCGAGCATCGGCTGCTTCGCAACATCGAGTTTCTTACGAAGCAGAAGATTGCAATCTCCACCGTGCCGACCCCTCTCGATGTGAAGGCGCGTCGGCTCGATCTCACCAAGGGATCGATTCGCGAACTGATTCAGTCGGGGGCAAACGATGGGTTTCGCGTCGTCGTTGAGACGCTGTCAGCTGAGTTTGACGTGATGGATGTCGCTGCAGCTGCAGTCCGCATGGCGCATGAGGCGAGCGTTGGAGACGTGGCGCAAGAAGACGAAGCACACATCCCCACCATGGAGAGTTTCGCGCGTCCGTCCCACGGCAAGTTCGACAAGTCTGGCACGCGCGGTGGCCCACGCGCGCCGAAAGAACCAATTGCTGGCCGTCGCCCCAACAACGCACGCGACATGGTGCGTGTGTACATCGCCGCAGGAACACGCATGGGAATTCGACCTGCAGACCTTGTGGGGGCAATTGCCAACGAGGCAGATGTCAATCCGCGGGGAATCGGAGATATTGAAATCGCCGAGGCTTTTTCGATTGTCGAGTTGCCTGAGGGGGATGTGGAACGGGTCATTACCGCGCTTCGCAGAACGACTATTCGGGGTCGCAAGGTCAAAGTGCACCGCGACAATGGAATTCGCCGCTAGATTTTGCGCCGGGCTGTGGCATACTGCAGTCGAAATGCTCGGCCCCAGTCGAATCGTGTTGGCGCTCACCGCAGCCCTCGTCATTGACCCATCAAATGTTCACGCGGACGAACCCCGCGTCGATGGAATGTTCGCTGACTGGACCTCATCGATGATGATCGCAACCGACCCGGCTGGCGATGCCGCTGGGTCGTTCGACCTGCAAAGGGTCTATGCCACGAGCAGAGGGTCGCGGCTCTTTCTTCGGTTCGAAGTCACGTCAACGCTCAACATGCAGTCTGGGGCAACTTCAGATGGCACGCTGCTGGTGACCATTGCGATGCCGCAAAACCGTGCGCTCACCATCGACATGCGCAATCGCGTGCTCTGGCGCGACAATGACACGGCACTCGAAGTTGGTTGGGACTCGGTCAAGTACACGGTGGCTCCCGCGTATGCAGCGAGTGAGTTCGAACTGGTGGTCGATCTCGCACAGTTTGGAGCGGGTGTCGGATCGCCACTCACGATCAACTTCAGTTCGAGCGACTCGCTCGCAGCGGGTGCGTCGTTCACCATGTCGCAACCCGAGCCGACGCCAATCCGTCGCCCAGCAACTCGTGCGGATGGAGCGACCTTTCGAATCGCGAGTGTGAACACTGAGCAAACTGGCCTACTCAATTCGACGCGACGGCCAAAACTGCTTCGACTCGTTGACGGAATGAATGCCGACATTTACTGCTTTCAAGAGGAGTACACCTCAACCGCGACACAGATCGACACGCACATCACCAGTGCTGATCCGATGGAGGATGGCGCGAATTGGAACGTGCACAAGAACAACGATTGCGTGATCGCGAGCCGGTCGCCGCTGCTGGCGCTTCCGTCGCCAAACACAGCGACCGCGGGTGCGATTATTGACTTGCCGGCAGCGGGGCCGAGCGACGCAGTTGTCGTCTTCAGCATTCATCCCAAGTGCTGTGGATACATCGGTAGCACTGAAGATGCGACACGGATCACCCAGATGACGGGTCTTCTCACGACGCTCAGCAGTCTTCGCGCAGGATCACTCGGGGCGGCGTTTGAGCCGTACCGGCAGGTGCCCGTGATCATCATCGGCGATTGGAATCTTGTTGGATCGGTCACGCCGCTCGCAATGGTGCTCGACGGCGCGGGACCAAACATGCGCGATGCCATGCCCGCGCAACTCATCGGCGAGGATGTCACCTCGTGGCGCGGCTCAAGCACCACTGCAGGGTCATTTGCTCCCGGCAGACTCGACCTGCTCGTGCACTCATCATCAGGCATCAGCCTGCGAGGGTCGTTCGTGCTCGACAGTGCAACCTTGAATGCGGGCGAGCTTGGTGCGCTTGGACTTCAGTCAGGAGATTCAGCATCGACCGACCACAACATGCTCGTCGGCGATTTTTCGTTTGCCACACCAGTCTGTCCCGGCGATGCCAACGGCGACAACCAGATCAATGGTGCAGACATCGCAGTCGTGCTCTCGGGGTGGGGCGATGCGAGCGGCGCGGCCGACCTCAATCACGATGGACTCGTCAATGCAGCAGACCTCGCGAGCGTGCTTGCAACATTTGGAAGCAGTTGCCCTTGACCTGCCTTCAATCGTCGCTAGAAATGTGATTACGCAGTCCGCGCCCGAACGAGATCGAGCCTGCGCGCCATCTGGGGGCTTGCGAACGATGGATTCGTGGCGCAGAGCGCTTGAAACGACTCGAGCCTCGCACGAGCAGTATCACCCGAGTAAAACGACGAATACGCCCCATTCAATTCAAACGCCTCAATTGTCGCGGCGAGTAGCCACTGATCCATACGCGGACCTGGCGGGACGTGATCGAAACGCGCACAGGGGGCGACAAAGGGATCGCTGAAATCAGCATTCGCACTTCGAGCGAGAAGTTCGGCAAGCTGCCGCAGCGCATCGACTGCAACGGCCCGCTCGCCGAAGTCATTCGCTGCACGCGCGAGGCTCGCCCAATGAGCGAGCGAAGGCTGTCGAGTACAGAGACCTCGAAGCATCGTGACGCTGACCTCGAGCGCGTCGAACCGCTCAATTGCCGGGCGTGCGGTGTCTTGGCTCAACGCGTAGAAAGCGAGCGACTCTTCTAACTGCGCACGCTTCCGCGATCCGCGTCGACCCCAGAGATCCGTGAGCAACGTCCCGTAGGGAAGTGCCCCGATCGCGCGGCGCCAGCCGTAGGGAGCGCGGGGGTCGTTGATGTGCGCGGCGATCGCCTGCGAGCGGGTTCTTCCAGTCGTGCGCATGTGAATGGCCGCGTCGAGTAGCCATCCTCGGTCCGCGAGCATTCGTGCCCGATCGGGCTTGCAGGCAAAGAGGTTGAGAAGAAATCCATCGACGGTTTTGTCGGCATCAAAGGGCACCAACAGATTGAGCCCTCGCACGAGTCGATATGAGTTGTATCCAAGCGGAGCGAATGCCTGCAAGGTCGCACGGTCGACGCCATCCGCTGCCTTAATCTCGTATTGCACGAGAGGCGAGAGTTCGGCGAAGAATCGATGCCCACCCGAGAGAATGTTGACCTCTTCGCCTTCAGCATCAAGTTTGAGAAACGCGATCGAGTTCCAGCCCAGCCGATCCATGCACAGATCGAGTGTGGTGAGGGGCACCGCCTCATATCTCGCCGTGGCCTTGCCGCCTCGCACAAGCGCATTGAGTTCGGCATTCTCATTGAGCCCGAGCTGAGCCTCACCTGCCTCACGCGACAGGGCACTCCGTTCGAGCGTGACATGCGAGAAGGCGTTCGCAGCAACACCTCGCGCGAGATATTCGGCGGTTGCTGATGCGGGCTCAAATGCCCACACGTGACCTGTCGGTCCAACGCACTTCGCCATTGAAAGGGTGTATGTGCCGTAGTTCGCGCCGACATCAATGACGCGGTCGCCAGGCTGCAATATGAGCCGTAGAAACCGAATCTCATCCTCGAACCAGTCCTGTTGTTCGGTGAGGACATACGGGGTCAAGAGGAGCATCGATCGCGGCGCGACCACGCGGACCCCATCAACCAGCGGAAGAGTGACTTCGTCAATCATGCGTCGGATCGCGTAGTCGATGAGTGTGTGCGATAGAGAAATGCCACCACAAGGCTCAGAAGCACCATCAGAATGCCGTCGAAGATGCACTGCTTGATCACCATGACTCCTGGCATCGGCTGCACCACGTAGAAGATCGTGTAGGTGGGTATCACTGTGAGAAAGGCGATGGCGCATCCGAATCGCATCCCCTGGCCGAACCAAGGGCGAGTGGTGACGCCACGGCTGTAAATCCACACGAGCGCAACTGAGGTCATGAGGTGAGCGAGCAACATCCAGCCGAAATATTGCGACATATCGCTGTCTGGGCGAAACAGATTCGGTAACTGGGCATAGTCGTCATGTAGGAACCCGCCATGGACAACGCCACTGCCGAGAAACCAGAGCACAAAAAGCACGATTATTGCGATGATCAAGCGCTTGTCCATCATGCGAGTCTAGTGGTCTCATTCGCAGGGGTGTGAGCGGCGCAGCGGCAGCAGTTCTATACTGAAGCCTCCGAAATGGACTCGCACGCGAACACAATCACGGATGGAGCGGGCCGTCATCGGGTCACCCAAGGGTTCCCGCTGTGGCTTTTCGTGCTCGCGTTCGTCGTGAGTATCTCAACAACTTGTTTCACACTTTGGCAGTGGCGCGTGATGGAGTCGCGCGCCGAGACGCTCGCGGCAGAACATGCCGACCTCACCGAACATATTGGAAGGATTCTTCTCCTCGACGAGGTGCTCACGATGAGCGCGCGCATGTGTGCCGCCACGCGCGACTTTGCGTATGAGCAACGGTACGACCAGTTCGATCCAGAACTTGCCTTGGAGATTGAAGGCTTGAGAGAAAAAGTGCCCCGCCAGGATCTCGAGGAGTACGTGAAGAGTACGGACGCCGCGAATCGCGAGTTGGTGCAACTCGAGCGAACGGCATTCGCGTTGACTCATCATGGCAAAGCGGACGAGGCGCTGCGTTTGCTCAGTGGGAGCGACTATGCACACTTGAAGAGTCTCTATTCAAAGGGAATGAACGCGACCTCGGAGGCGGCGCGAGCAGTCATTCGAGGTGAGTACATGAACCTGCGCGAGCGTTCGCGATGGCTGATGGGGGGCAGCGCCGTGGGGGTACTCGCCCTGCTCGCAGCATGGATTGCAGCTGTGAGGTCTGCGCGCGCGTGGGTCGTGGTCCGAACAGAAACCGAGAATGAGCGGTATCGACAGCTCGAAGCGATCGGTCGTGAGAAGGACGAGTTCCTCGCCACGGTGAGTCATTCGCTGAAGACTCCTCTGAATCCGATTCTGGGCTTTTCGGAGTTACTCAAGGACGGCCTTGCCGGAGAGTTGAGCGCCACGCAGCAGGACTTGGTGCAGGGAATCCATGATTCTGGGATGAAACAGCTCGTGACCGTCTCGTCGCTGCTTGAGCTTGCAGAACTGCAGTGCGCCAAAGTTGAGTTGAAGATGTCGCGTCTGGATGCCAGCGCTGTGATGCGCGACATTACAGAGCAACAGTTGGCCTCGATGCGTGCGGCGAACATCAAGTTCACTCACTCAATCGCGTCAGATCTCGGAGTGATCTCGTTCGACCGCGGTCTCGTGACACGGGTGCTCGATGTTCTCTTTGAGAACGCTCGTCGATTCACGCCGTCAGGGGGAGAGATTTCATTTTCGGCAAGGCGCGTAGGCCACTCGCTCGAACTTGTTGTCGCCGACACTGGATGCGGGATCGCTCCCGATGTGTTGCCTCGGCTGTTTCGCCCATTCATGCAGGGTGATGGCACCCTTGCTCGCAGCCACCAGGGAACAGGAATCGGGCTGACGCTCGTCAAGAAGTGGCTCGAGCTGCACGGTGGTGCATGCCGCGCCGAGAGCGTGCTTGGTCACGGCGCACGATTTGTGGTCTTGTTGCCGATTGAGTCGGGTTCGCAGTGAAGTGGGTGCGACAAGAACAATGACGAACGCAAAGAGCCCAACAGCAATCCTCGCGGTCGACGACGACGACTTGAATCTCAAGTTGCTCAGTTACACGCTTAGTGGAGCGGGGCACTTGGTCCGAACAGCACTCTCTGGTGCAGAGGCGCTCACCTCAGTTGCTCAGCACCCGCCAGACCTCATCTTGCTCGACGTGATGATGCCGGGCATGTGCGGCTATGAGGTGCTTTCTGTGCTCAAGTCACAGGAATCAACTCGGTCAATTCCGGTGATCATGCTCACATCTCTTGAAGATGAAGATTCGAGGACAAAGGGGATCGCGCTCGGCGCGGCCCAGTTTCTTTCAAAACCAACAAGAAGAGTTGAATTGCTTGCAGCGATCGCCGCCCTTCTGAAGCGAGCGTAATCGCCCACTTTGCTCCGGGGTTTCATTTTGCGAATCAACAATTGAAAACTTGCCCTGTCGTTCCGATGCATTAGATTGAGCCAGATGGGCTAGGACTCGCCAACTTTTGGCGGGTCAGGTTGAGGGTCGTCGATCGACGGACTCGATCAAATCTGGAGCCCTCAATGAATCAGCAACTGTCTAGCGTGAAGTGGAGCGTTTCGTGCATAGTGACGATCGCCGCCGCTGCATCCGCATCTGCCTCGACGAGCTTCGGCCAACTCAGTCACAACGGCACAGCGATTCCGCTGAGTGTCGGTAGTGGAATCGGGAACGACGGATTCACAATGAATCAGTCAGACACGTCGTTCGGATCGCTGCTCATCGGCATTAAGGCTCATGAGTACTACAGCAACAACAACCCTGCAGGCGCGAGCACTCAGTCAGCGTTCGCTGGCGGTGGATCGTGGCTCGACCTCGATCCAAGTGGCGCGTACACGGCGTATCCGGGCATCGCGGCAAATCACCCATCGTGGAACCCCAATGCCCCTCGGTGGGCGTTTACATGGAGCGTGACCGATGATGGCGCGCGCGCGGCGCTGGGCGTTGGCATGATGACCATGGTGATCACGCGACCGGACAGCGTCGCAGTGACGCTTGGAACCTGGGACATCGGCGGCGCGAATCCCAACAACAATGAGCCCTGGTATCAGAACAGTTGGAACCTTGGATACCTCGGCGTGTTTGGCAACGGGGTTGATGCAACGACCACTGGTATCTGGAAAGTACGAATCGATGTCACGAGCGGTGGTGCGATGGTTGGTTCGCAGGAGATTTCGATCAACGTCGTTCCAGCTCCAGGCGCGATCGCGCTTGCGGGGATCGCCGGACTTCTGAAGGGTCGTCGGCGACGCTGAGCCGACATCCGCCTCGGGGCGATCCGTCACCGGAGACCCCCGAGGCTTCGCTCAGTGCCGTGGCTCTCGAGTGACTGTTATGACACACCCTTCGCCGACACGCGCGTGGACGCCTCCGCCAAGTCCATTCGTGACATAGGTGTCGAGCACTGTCTCGCTCGTCGCACCTTCACAGCGAACGAGCAGCGAGAGCGTCCCGTCGTGCTGGATGTGCATCGAGGCTGCGACACGCTCGCCGACAGCGATCGTTCCAACGAGTTGGTCGCAGCCACCACCCACGATGCGCGCTTCGGTGAGCGGGTGTGGCGAGGCGTTCTCAATGACGACCGAGTACCAGGTCGATGCATCCAGTGCGAGAACCATGCACACGCCAGCGACTGGAAAGTTGGCGCCCAGCACCGCCGCGCCGATTGCGGTTGAGAGCCAACGGCGCGCATTCGAGTGGCCAACTCGCGGCGACGCTGTCACGAAATGCCGTAGCAGCGCGATCGCGCTGACGAGCAGAAGCGCGAGGCCACCGTATATCGCGATGATGCCAGCAATGAGGAGCCACTGCGATTCGCGCTCTAACCAAGAGATGCACAGCACGATCGCCACCAGCTGCGGTAGAGCAGAACACACGAGCGAGATTCCGAGCGCGCGGGTCATTGAACTGAACTGATCGTACGCTTGGGGCGCATGCCAACACTTCGACATCACCTCGTTGATCTTCACGCTCGGCGCATTTATCCCGCTGAGGTGGTCGTTGAAGGCACACGCATCGCCTCGGTGACCGAGCTTCCTGCCGATGCGGAAACCGCCCACGGATTCCTCATGCCGGGATTCGTCGACGCGCACGTTCATGTCGAGAGCAGCATGCTGCCACCGCAAGAATTCGCCCGTGTTGCTGTGCGTCACGGCACGGTCGCCACAGTGAGCGATCCGCATGAGATTGCCAATGTGCTTGGCGAGGCAGGCGTTGCCTACATGCTCGACGAGGCGAGTCGTGCGTGTATGCCGATTGCGCTGGGAGTTCCAAGTTGTGTGCCGGCGACCCAGTTCGAGACCTCTGGAGCAACGCTTGATGCGGCTGCAGTTGCTCGATTGCTCGACGATCCACGCCTCGGATACCTCGCAGAGATGATGAATTGGCCTGGAGTGCTCGGTGGCGACAGCGAAGTTATGGCGAAGATCGCCGCAGCGACGCGCGCTGGGAAGCCCGTCGATGGCCATGCGCCGGGGCTGCGTGGCGATGACGCTGGTCGCTACATCGCCGCAGGAATCACGACCGATCACGAGTGCGTGACACTCGACGAGGCGCGCGACAAGGCACACCGCGGAATGAACATTCTCATTCGTGAAGGAAGCGCCGCGCGAAACCTTGAAGCACTCTGGCCGATCGTGCGTGAGTACCCAGAGCGTGCGATGTTCTCGACTGATGACGCTCATCCGGGCGACTTTCTGCGTGGACATATCAACCGTTCAGCGGCGCGGTGTATCGCGCATGGGTTAGACCTCTTTGATGTGTTGCGCGCCGCGTGTGTGCATCCTGTGCAGCACTATCACCTGCCGACGGGACTGTTGCGCGCGAACGATCGTGCGGACTTCTTGATCGTCGACGATTTGATCGACTTTCGGGTGCGCGAAACATGGATCGGTGGCCGCGTTGTGGCGCGTGAGGGGCATTCGCTCGTTGCTCACGGAAAGGCGCCGACCCCGAACAATTTTCGCCCGGCGCAGTGGAGCGCATCCGACTTCGTCGTCAGGTCTGCGAGCACGCATGGGGCTGATCGAATCCGCGCGATCGAGGCGCTTGATGGGCAGCTCATCACCGGAGAGGTGATCGCCACGCTGACGCCACGCGAAGGTGTGATCGAGCCCGATGTCGAATCGGACACCCTGCTCTTGGCGGTCTGCAACCGGTACGCCGCGGCACCGCCTGCGCTCGCGTTCATTCGCGGCTTTGGCCTCAAGGCAGGAGCGCTCGCCACGAGCGTCGCGCACGATTCGCATCAGGTCATCGCTGTTGGAACGACTCGCGACGCGATCGCTGCGGCGGTCAACGCGGTCTTCGCAGCTCGAGGCGCGCTTGCTGTTTCAGACGGTTCGGCGATCGATCTCTTACCGCTTCCAATCGCAGGATTGATGAGTGACCGACCAGCGGAAGAAGTCGCCGCGATAGACGAGCGACTCACCGCAGCAGCGCACGCACTCGGGTCGCAGCTGCGCGCGCCATTCATGACGCTCTCATTCATGGCACTCTTGGTGATTCCAGCGCTCAAGCTCAGTGACCGCGGGCTCTTTGATGCGCGCGCGTTTCGGTTTACGTCGACTGCGGTTGGTTCATGACAGTCTCGCGCAGCCAGCGATACCAATCACTCGAGAAGGTCTGCTTCGGGTCGTAGAATTCCTTCCGCGCGATGAAGTCGGGCAGCATTGGATAGCCGCGCATCAGCTGATCGCGCGTCGCCCACCGGTGATAGGTCAAGAAGAAGCGCCCACCTCGGTCGAGCGCGAGATCAAAGAGCGCACGAAAGCTCTCTTGCGCATGTTGCAATCCGTCGGGTGTGTGGCGGACATGCAGATTGAAGATGACGCACGCTTGATCGTTCGCCGCCCAGGGCAAGAAGCTCTCGGAGTCCTCACGGATGAGGCGAATCGTTCCATAGATGACCTCGCTGCCACGCTCCGTAAGAAGTTGGGATGCATCTCGAAGAAAGTCGACGAGTCGATCGTGCGGCACATAGAGCTCAGAAATCATCTCGCTACAGCGGCAGGGGGATGCCAGCGCTGCATCAATGCGTTCGTGATAGCCATCGAGATAGATGCCCAACTGGTGAGTGTCTGACCAATAGAGTTGCCCATCCGTTGCGATGTAATGCTGCGCGTACAGGGCGAATGCCTTGGCTTTGTCGGTGTGAGCGAGAAGAAGCAGATGCTCCCAGTCAGCCGCGGCGAGCTCGCGTCCGGGTGCTGCAGGGGGGCGCGAGGTCGGCGCGGGCTCATAGCACGCAAACACTCCCTTGGTGAGAAACCCGCGCGAGTGTGGGTCGATGTCGAACTGAAAGTCTCCGTAGAGAAAGCCATCGTCGATTCGGCGCCGAGCAGCATTGACTGCATCGTCAATGTCGATGAGCCGCACCACGCGCCGCAGGGGCACGCGCCTGCAGAGTCTGAGTGTCACGGTGACGATCACGCCGAAGAGCCCATAGCCACCGATGGCAAGCGAGAAGAGTTCTGGGTGTTCTTCGCGGCTACACACAACGAGGTCGCCACGCGCGTTCACGAGAATGAATGACTCGACATCGTGAATGATCGGTGGCATCGTCAGTCCGCGCCCATGTGCGTTGGCGGCGAGTGCGCCACCAAGGGTGAGCGCATCGGCGCCCGTTTGCTTCTGCGCGATTCCCCACAGTGGCTCGATCGTTGGATCGCGCTCTCGCTGCAGTGTGAGATAGCCCTCGATGAGTGCCGGCCACTCGATGCCGGCCTCTGCAGTGACGAGACCCCGTTCCATATCAAGCGCGAGCACGCGATTCAATCCACGCATGTCAACCAGATCGTCACCAGTAAGAAACTGTTGCCCGCCCATTGCGTGGCGAGATCCGCAGATCGAGATCGAACGCCCTCTTATGGCTGCTGACTGAACGATGTTGCGCACTTCATCAATGGTCGTTGGCCGAACGACGTCGCGCACGCGTGTCTTATTGAGTCCCGAGTGCACATCGTTCACGATCATGTGCGTTTGCTCTCGAGTTCTTGCCAGC
>SXGS01277235.1_pt1 | contig 17815 bp, 15 predicted proteins | sample 3174681 | NCBI WGS metagenome assembly SXGS01 (sample SAMN11356861, study PRJNA531348) | freshwater metagenome | isolation source: freshwater sample F1-80 | place: China: Fuxian Lake, Yuxi | collected 2017-12-25 | reverse complement strand
GTGTAGAACATCTTGTCCTCAAGTGTTCATGGGCCAGCGCCATGGTTGAGTTAGCGGCTAGATACCGGCCCGCTTCCGAGTCTCGGCCCATGAACACTTGAGGACAAGATGTTCTACACTCTTGCGGCTCGACCGCGCTATGATATCCTGCTGGCCGCCCAAGCTTTCGCGAGTGCGCTAACGCTCGTCACAGCCAACACCGGCGAGTTTCAACGTGTCCCAGGATTGGCGGTAGAAAACTGGCAAATTGAGTCACCGTGAGAGTTTACAACCTGCACTCTTTATCGAATACTCGCAGTCCTCGACGTAGTGTCGTCGTCGGGCAATTCAAATCGGGTGTCCTGTTGGGCGGAACAGAAAACGGGCGATCCAAGCGTTCGGACAGGTGCCTACCAGCATGGATCGCCCCCGTAATCCGCTGTTGCCAGCAGTGGCGCGATCGATTCAACTCACGTCAGCGTTGGATTCAGGCAAGGCGGAAGCCCAGCTTGTTGTTCCGGTTGCCGAGCAAGTTTCTGTTGCGATTTGCCGAGCGGCAGTTCGAACTCGAGTTGTTGAAGCTGCCGCCACGGTTGACGCGGTTGGAACCGCCGTTGATCACACCCGCCAATAGTGTGAACGCAGAAGCCTACCAACGCAATCGTACCGTAGCCGGCTGGGCCAAGCGGCTGAGCTGGAAGGAAACAACCAGCCCGATTGACACAGCGTGAAATCCACTGCGGGCGTGCCAACACGCAATCAGCGTGATAGAATAGCCACCATGAGTGTACATTGAATTTAAGTTCATACTCCAAGGTCGCTATCAATGATTTATCGAGGACGCGTCAAGAATGGACTGGTCGTACTAGACGATAACACGATTTTACCGGAAGGGCAGGAAGTTGCGATCGAAACCGTCGAAACGAAGGATCACACGATGGTGCAGCAGCCGACGTTGTTTGAACGTCTCATGCCGTTTGTCGGCGCGGCAAAAGGACTGCCACCCGACTTGGCGGAAAATCATGATCACTACATTCATGGGACGCCAAAACAGTGACCGCAGAAGTCTTTGCCGACTCGTTCTATTACTTGGCATTACTGAGCGCAGACGACAAAGCTCATTCGCTCGCCGTCGAAGTCTCAAAAACGATGCGCTCGAAGATTGTTACGACCGAGTGGGTTGTCATGGAAGTCGCAGATGCCCTTTGTCACCCGCAGACGCGAGGACTTGTTCCATTGTTGCTCGATAATCTTCGGTCCGATCTCAATGTCATCATCGTTGAAGCGAATCGAGACCTGTTCGATCGAAGGATCGGCCTGTAGGGAAAACGATCCGATAAGTCGTGGTCTCTCACAGCCTGCATTTCTTTCGTCGTCATGAACGAACGAAGACTTACGGATGCGCTCACCGGCGATCATCATTTTGAGCAAGCTGGCTTTGTTGCGTTGTTCAATTCCCGATCGTGAAAACTCGAGCACCCAATTGTGAATAATTCTGCCCCATCCGATGCTTCGGTCGATTGACCGCAAGCTGCTGATTGGTAAAGACAGTGTAGATGGGGACCATCGGCAATGAGTTGCTTTGTAACCGAGATAACGCGATGCTGAGCCAGAAACTGGTTGAGGTCGCGTTCGATCGACTCTTCGATGTCCCGCGCCGAAATCGAAAAAAACGCAATGCCATTCAAAGCACTTGAAAAAATTGCGGGTGAAAAAATTCCCGCTTCGCGGGAGTATTTGCTTCGTCTGGCGACGGGCGGCTCCGCTATTCGCCCGTACACCAGACTTCGCATCCTACTGTACTTGCTTGCTACTGACTAGTGAGTTGAATACAGGCAAGGCGGAAGCCCAGCTCGTTGTCCCGGTCGCCGAGCAAGGACCTGTTGCGATTGGCCGAGCGGCAGAACGAACTGGAGCCGTTGAAGCCGCCGCCACGGTAGACGCGGTCGGAACCGCCGTTTCGAACAAATGGATCGGTGACAGTGCCGCTGGGGTAAGCTGCAAAATCATCCGCAGTCCATTCCCAGCAATTTCCGTGGAGATCAAACAACCCCCATTGGTTTGGACGCTTCTTGCCAACTTGATGCGCGTATTTCTCGCGAATATTCCAAGCATTCTTGTTGTACCACGCGTACTCGCCAAGTTGGGATTCGTCGTCGCCGAAACAAAATCTGTGCTGCGATCCGGCCCGAGCGGCGTATTCCCATTGCGCTTCCGTGGGCAACCGATATTCCCAATCCATTGGCAATGTGCCGTTGGCATGCTCGATTTCATTGAGGCGTTTGATGAACTTCTCGGCATCCTCGCCCGAAACATACACGGCTGGGTAATCGTCCCCTTCGCGGACAAGGGCTTGCCCACTCCAAGGCTTTTCGCCAGTAATTCGAGCATATACAACTTGGGTGGTCTCCGTGTCCGCCAAGAAAAATCCTTGCTTTAGGATGACGGTATGAAGCGTTTCGTCATCGTCTCGTCCTTCCTCTGCTATTGGTTCTTTTGGCGATCCCCTTTGGAACTGCCCGGGAGGCAAATAGGTCAACGATTGTGCGAAAGAATTGGTGAACTTGGTTCCCAACTTCAGTTCTCCGAAGAGCCCCGAAGATTCTGCGAGCTTGACATCTGTCAAGGCGCTCAAATCGTCCCAATCTTTGAAGTCGTATGCGTTGGCCGCCGATCGGGACTTGCCAGCCTGGTGCTGATCCTGTTGCTTGGTCAGCGAATCAATTTGAGGCTGGATTTTGCGTACTTCTTCAGACGTTTCTGCCCAACCTTCCTCAATTTTTCTGTGGCGCAAGTTGACTTGATGATCAATCTTCGTTTGAATCGATGTCCACGCCTCCGCATCCTGTTGGTCTCGTTTGCGAAGTGACTCGACGACAATGCGAAACTGTGATTGAAGCTGGCTATCGATCAGTTTGACGTCCGCGTGGCGATCGGTTTTGCCGAGATCGGTTTCTTGCTTGCGCGTTTGCAACAATTGCTGATAGACTTTAGACTCTTCGATCAACCGGTCATTGGCGGCTTTCAGGGACTCTGGATTAAACTCACGAATCGCCTTTTCGGCCTTGGCGAGTTCCAGTTGCCGCTTGACCGACTCCGCGCCGCTACTGGGACTATTGGACAGTCGGTCTAGCAACTCTTTGGTGCTGGCCAATTCGGTCTTGGCGTCTGCTAATTCCTTCGATTGTTGTGACCACGCCGCCGAGCCTTTGGACAGTCGTTCGTCGTTGTCGGCGATTTGCGAATCCTTGTTTTTGATTGAACCAGCTAACCGATCGCGCTCGGCGGTCGCGGTTGCTAGGCTTTGAACCTGTTTGCTGAACTTCGAATTCGCGTCGGCAAGTTCGCTACGAACCTGGGCGAGTTGCTTTTGAGAGTCATCGCGTTCCTTTTTGTACTGCGCCCCTTGGAACAGGATTTCGTGGTGGCTGGTCTTGGCACTGGATAGTTGCTGTGTCAACTCGCTGACCTGTTTCTGCAGCGACTCGTTAGCGGCCAATTGAGTATTGACCAGGGCCGCATTCGAAGCCAGCCGGTTCTTTCGTTGATCGGGCGTTTCATGTTGGTTCAAAAACGATTTGAGCGATGTCAGGGCGCCCAGTATCTCTGCTCGTGCTTCCCGCCACTGCCCTTGGTCGTAGTACTGGCTGGCTCGTTGTCGGCTGGCGGCGATCTGCTCGAAAGCCGTCTGCTTTTTCAAGGCCGGGTCTAGTCCCACACTTTCAGCTTCTATTTGGTCAAGTAGCGCGGCGATTTTGAACGACTGTTGGTTATCGTCGATCAACTTGACCAGCTCCGGTTGGATGGCCGCGATCATTGTCCAAGCTCGATCCGGGTCGCCCGAATCGACGTGTCGCTGAATCTCTTGAAAATCCTTGCCCAACCGAGTCAGCCGCTGGACGATCGCGGCATTCTTCCTGTTCCACTGGTCGTTCTCATGCAAGATCTTGCGCAAGGGTTCCACCAAGGGACGCAGACGATGAATGTCGTCCGCCAAGCGTGCGGCTTCGCTGATCGCGGATACGGCGCTGCTAAGCAATTGGACTGCCTCGTTAACGCGACCGTCGCGACTGGCTTGTTCCGCATTGCTTTCGAATTTCTTAGCTGCCTCGATACGCTGCACAACTCGTACATCGGCTCGAGCGGTTTGCGGTTTCTCGCCAAGGAAAATCCGCTGGTCTTTCAAACGATTCAATTCCGCGACATAGGACTGGTGCTGGATACGTTCCAACGCGAAGTAACCAATCACGGCGAAGACGACTGCGGCCACCATGAACCAAGCACAACCACGTGCGAATCGTTTCCTTGATAATTGGCGCAGACAAACGCGATTGATGGCTTCGTCGACTTCGCGGGCAGTATTCCAGACGCTACGATCACGCCGCCGATTGGGATCGCGTGGCTTCATGCCTTTTATCAAGATGCGTGTAATCCACGGCGGCACCCCAGATTTCTGGAGATTGTCGCGCCAGTGCCCTTCGTTCTCTCCCGTCTGTTTCCACCGGCCAGTAAACAGAGCGTATCCGATGGTACAGGTGTCACGAACGTCGTCGGTCTGGATCTTGCGAATGCGTTGTTGATCGGGAGTCGCGACGCCTTCAGTTCCGAGACCAGGCGTACTGACTAAGCGCGTATGTTCCTCGCCCAACGGCGAGGCCTCTGCCAAATCGATCAGTCGGATTCGAGAATTGCGGTCGACCAACACGTTTCCGTCCGAAAGATCGCGGTGCAGATAGCCAAACTGGTGAATAGAATCGACGGCTCGCAGTAAATCTCGAAAGAGGCCGACCAACGCTTCCCTGCGTCCGCCCTTCGACAGCGATTCCTTGGCAAACTTCGTAATCCGCTCGCCCTCAACGAACTCCATCACATGAAACGGCTGGATCTTTTTCCCGACGGTCGCGTCCTCCGTGGCGACGCTGTAATAATATCGTGGCACATGTGGACAACCTTCCAACCCCACCAGCATACGGCGCTCGTTTTCGAAGAAATTCGTCATCGGAATCGACTGGCCGTTCCGGTGTTCGACGTGCCGATCGGGATGCTTGTAGACTTTGATCGCCACGACGCGCCCTGATTTTGTCTCGGTGGCCTTCAGAACAACCGCCGTGGCACCGTCATCGACGTTGCGCTTGCTGAGGCTGCCGTGGATTTCAAGGCCGCGCGCCTTGATCTCCGCAATGGTCGCCGGCCACACGTCGGTCGTGATGTCGTTGGCAGGGTCGAGTCCCGTGCCCGTAAATATACCCATGGTGTGTCGATTCCTAAACTCGGTTTTTCAACTCGTTTCGAACGGCTTTTAATGCTTGAATTCTCCAGCGGCTGGCACTCGCCACGGATGTCTCCAACCGATCAGCGACATCCTTCAGCGGCAATCCGATTTCTCGACTGTCTTCCGATTGGGCTAGGTTGCCACTCATTTCCTCGTCCGTCAATTTGCCTGCGTATTGCAGGTCGTCTTGAACTTCACTGTCCGTCATTTCCGTCACGTAATACAGTCGCAGGACCATGGCGTGTCGCCGCTGCCTGTCATCGCCTTCGTTCCAGCGCTGGATGATCTCCATTGCATCGGCCGGATCGATTCCGGTTTCGCGAAAACGATCTTCAAAGTCAGCCGCAAACTGATCGTCGAGGGCGAGTTCAAGGGCAAGTTCGTTCAGTGGTTCTTGTTTCTTTCTGCGACGCAGCGCATTGAGAACTCCTTGACGGCTGATCGCGATCGACGCGTAGTTACGCAATTCGATCGCCGAGCGCTTCTTCCAGAACTCATCGTCGAAGGTTGAGAGAACCTGAATAAAAAAGTCGTTCAACAACTGGGTGAATTGGACGACCACGTTTACGGGCGCCTGCTTGTTTGGCTTGTCCGCGTGGTATGTCACGTATCCCGGAAATCGCTTGGCCAGGATGGGTAGTAGCGCTTGCCGAAAATACCGGTCGACCAGCTCGATGCACTGATGCCGAATTTCATGGAGCTGGTCGCATGAGATGGCAATTTCGTTAGCACCACGTAATTGCTTCAACGCTATCGCCAGTTCACGCTGCTGTTTCAACAGTTCAGCCAGCTTTCTTGCGTCTTCAATTTCCGACATGGAACGGACCAACTTTCGTTTGATCTTGGTTATGGCAGTGCTCATCGCGAGTTCTATTCTAAATATATTGCGGCGGGAATTGTTTCGATTTCGATACCTGGACGTCTTTCCGATTTAGGGTCTTCGAGCGAGTTTGACTGTCTGCTGTAGGGGTCGCGCGTTCAAAATTCAAAATTGGCGGGAGTTGAACGTTGTGGTACGGAGAAACTTGTCTCCGCCAATTTTGAATTTTGAACGCGCGACCCCTAACGCTAGACTATAGTCATCACTTCCCGGTCAAATTGGCTTCGTCGCCTTTGATGCGAATGACAACTTCCTTGGCATCATAGGGAGTTGAATTCTCAATGGAATTCGCTGACGTTGAGGGTGCGTTCGAGGAAGTTACCGCTGAAGTGTTGGCAGCGGGCTTTTGATCCGCGTACCGTTTCAGCGCTTCCAGGCGATTAAACGTCTGAGTCAACTTGCCCGTGGTCACGCGCTGATCGACGGAGGCGACATCGCGGCGAGCGGCGTTGCGGGCTTCCAAGCCTTCGACTTGATCTCCCAAGCGATCGACGCTGACACCGGCATTGGCCGTAGACGACTTCCCGGCCGACGTAACCCCTGCAACTAAATCCAACGTTTCCGCTTCCATGCGCGCTTGATCCCGGCGCGTCTTCAGAATCGCAAATTCCTGTTCGATCTCCAGCATTTTGCTCTTCATGGACGTCAGCGCTTGTTCACCGTCGGCCACGCTCTGCTGCAATCGTCGGAAGCCATCCCGTTTGATTCGCAAGGCGTTTTCATCGCGCTGCTGCATCGACAGTAGGTCGTCGACTTCGCGCTGGAATTCGTCCAGCGAAAAATTCGTCGACACAAAGCTGATCGAAGGCTGCTTGGTATCCAGCGCGTTCTGCAAGACCGGATAAGCGGAAGCCAGCACTTGCGAGCGGTCGGCGACAGCTTTATCAAGGGCCTCGATCTCGTGTTCTAACGATTTCAATTGATTCTGCGACAAGTTCAGTTGAACTTGGCGATCGACCAGTTGGTCGCGAGCCGCCGCCAGTTCGGCCTTGGTTTTTTCGTCGTGAACAGCATCGGGGATCTCTCGCTCGATCGACTTCACTGTGGTCGACGCCCCAGCCCGAAAATAACCGAAGAGATCGCCGACCGGGCGTCCTGCGGCAAAAAACAACAAAGCTAATCCGCCAACAGAGCCACCCACGATTGTGCCTATTCGCTTCAACATTGCCAATTTCCCATGTTCTAAAGGTATCTCAGACGGGAAACGCCCGTCCCTCTACCTACGAAGCAACTAGGAATTACCCTTTTTTCACTCCTCGTTCATAATTTCGAAAAAATATCTTCATCGAGCCCAGGCACGCTACGGGCAGTGAATGGTTGCAGGTTCTGGGAGCATCGCTGGATCGAATCGACGCGATTCCGCAAATCACCTTTGCACGGAACGCAAACTCGTTATTGTAGTTAACTGAACGCGTGACCCCCAACGCTCCACGCCTCTACTCCAGGCCGCGTTGAAGCATGGCTACTGCTGCCTCAGAGTCTCGATCTTCCAGTTGTTGGAGGATCGATTTGAGCCAAACTACTTGCGAGTCTCGAAATGGAATTGGCTCGCCGGGTTGGTGTTGCGAGGAGAATAACTGCTTGGCAATTTGTTGCAGCAGTTCGTCGATGCCCGGTGCAGCGATGGCGGATGTGGCGACGACTGGAATTGCGAGCTTGGGCGGCGGATTCGTGGAAATGTCCGACTTGTTCCACGCGACGATCGCATCAGCGGTGCGAGTGGCGAGTAATTCAGCCAACTCTACAGTCATGCCTACCGTTGCATCGGCCACGAAAATTACTAAGTCTGCATTCGCGATGGTAGTTTGCGCGATCGCAATTCCCTCGCGTTCAATGGGCTCGTCGGTCTGACGAATGCCCGCTGTGTCCGTAAAATTCACCGGCCAGCCGTCGAGAACCAGACGTGCTTCGACCGCATCGCGCGTAGTACCTGGCAGATGGTGCACGATGGCACACGTTGTCCCAGCGCATGCGTTTAAGAGACTGCTTTTGCCAACATTCGGAGGCCCGGCAAAACAGACTCTCTGAGTTCGACAACGCGCTCCAATACTGGTACCAAGTTCGATCAATCGTTTGATGCGTTCGACACTTTGAAACAAATTACCCTGCTCCAACAACTCAGTAATGCAATGCAGCTCGCGCGACAGTGCGCCGCGCCACTGGTCGAGCAGGATTGCTGCAACGGAGATCGTCGGAGCTTTGGCGAGATCAAGTTCCGCTTGGCGTTGAATTGCGTCGAGCGATTCGCTGGGCCAGTCTGTAGGCGCCAGTACCGTGCAGCCAGATTGCTGTAGGTCATTGAGAATCATCGCGCATATGGCCGCGCCACCGTGACAATGAATTTCCAGTTCATTCGCTCGCGTGCGGCAAACGATCACTTGTTCGGCTGACTTGCTGGCCGTCGCCGACTGCCAAGTTCCATACCGTACATCATTAACTTGCAACGAACCGAGCGAACGTGGGTGGCAAAAGCAATGTTCGACGACTTCGAGCGAGCTATCACCACGTACGACAATCGTCGCAATCGCTGCCGAAACGCTTGGAGTCAACCGAGTGGCGATCAGCAGTGTAGCAGCCAGTTCCATCGACATTCCTTACGAACTTGCCTTGGCGCGGTCGAGGTTGAGTAAGAACTCGGCCTGCGCGAGTAGTCGGTCCTCGAACTCCAATTGAATTACGCCGGTATCCTTCAATTGCTGGATCGCAGTTTCGTGTTCTCGCTGAATCTCAGTTGCCACGCGGCGGATTCTGCGCTTAGTCAAGCTGACGGTGATCACGACCATACAATAAACCAACAATGGCAAAAGGGACAGGATAATACTGGTCAGTAGCAGGCTGGGAGAAGGGTGTGGAAAATGATCGGCGTTGACACTGGTCGCAGACAGCGCTTCGATCGACGCAGTAATATACTGCCGATAAATGGCCACGATGGGGCCAGCGAAAAAGCCCCAGAAAATCAGGCAGCCGATTGCGCCCAGCAGTTGCACTTTCCAATTTCGCGTAGCATGGCGTTCGATTGCGGAATCGAAGATGGCGCGCGAACGATTCTGCAGTTCCTCGATTCCGGACAGGTTCATTGCGCTGGATGTCAAACTATCGGTCAACTTGGGATCGTGTGGCCTAAGTTTCAAAACAGTGCGATGAAATTGTTCGCACAGCGGTTTTAATCGATCCTCAACTTGCTGCCGCGTTCGTTCACGAATTCCATCGCGGATGTCCGCCGAAAAATCTCGATGCTGCTTGGCGTTACGAGCCCACGATGCCAATGCTCCGAACAAACTTGGGACGCTGCCAGCCATCGCCAGCACGACGCGATCCCATGCTCCCTGCGTCAGATTCAGCGTGGACATCACAGTGCGGTACGGAAACCAGATCAGCAACGAATCGTTCACCAATTTGGTCCTGAGTCGCATCTTGACTCCGGTCTCCAAGATGCCCTCGCTGCCGAGCATGGAATTCAATACTCGATCGGGCAATTGTTCGGTTTCATGGTTCAATCGCTCGACTGCTTTGGCAACGTGCGGCAAATGTTCGGCGATCGTCTTGGTGACTTCTGTGCGGAGTCGAACTTGAGCGGCACTGATTCGCTGCTCGCGCGAGTTTACCAAGGACAGTTGGTCCAACTGTAACTGACCGATGCGTTCCAAGAACTGTGCAATAAATAATCGTTGTGAGGAGTTTTCATCTCCCGTGATCTCAAAATCAGGGACGCATATTTGCTTGATCAGCTTGAGACTAGCCGCGCGATTTCTCAATTGATCACGAAACGCACGGATATCTTCGCGCAATTGAGAAGTCGATTCGGATTTGCTGAGCTCCTCGGGTTCGACCGAAGTTATTACAGGAATACAAATGCTGCCATCGATCCTTTGAGCAATTGCCAAATTGCTGGCCGCGCGCAGTTGGTCGCGAGCTACGACGAGCAGTTTGATGGGTGCCAGCGACAGTGCATCGCTGGCAATTCTCGCTGCGGCTGCGTCGGCGTCAGTCGAACCGGGAGTATCCAGCAGCACGTAGGGTTGCCCCAGATCGACCATCGCGGCGCGGGGACAGGCCAGATAGGACTCGCACGTCGGATCGATGGAATCGGGAGGAATCGGGCCGATCCAAACTAGACTAGTGGTTGCATCATCCGCCAAGTCACCGCTGCGCAGTTGTCGCCGCACCGATTCATCGCGAACTAGTTGCCGTGCAGTCCACGTCTTGCCTTGCCCTTTGGCTCCCACGACGGCAATCATCAGTGCGTTTACACCGCGGCTATCGGCAATGTTTCGTTGTTCGAGGTCGTACCGCTGACAAGCATTAAAGACGGACTGTGCAAGTTGCGAATCGCCAAAGACCGCATTGGTGGCTTCGACGATTCGGCTGGTGAAACTGGATAAATTATGCGAATTCATGGCTCGCGAACGTCGCTTTGCAGAGTGTGGATTAAGGAACGTACCTTCGGCTCGAAGTGATCGGCAATTTTCCACATGGAAACCGCAGCACGGCCCGGCGGCGGTTTGATCGCTACGGCACTTGGTGACAATGGCCGCTTCGAACCCTCGAACTCAACGCTCGGCATACGTTCTGGGGACGGACGAACCACGCCGAGGCTGTCGCAGGTGAATGAGAATAATTCGCTCAGTTGTGTCCAAGCCGCTTCGCGTTCGATGATATCCGTCGTCTCTTGACCGCCCAGCGTCGTGGTCGCAAGCGCTGCAATTCCGGCAGCGGCCAGCAATTCTTTGATCGAAGCAAACACCAGCACGGCCGACCCGCCGCCATCGAACGGAATAAATGTAACCGCCAGCAGCGGTGCAAAGATCGGGGCCAGCGGCATCGCTCCAACGTAGATCTTTTTCTTGAGAGGCATTTCCAGCCACAGGGCGCGACTCCATCTGTCGAGACTTTCGTCTCCCAATCGAGTCTTGTCCTCGTGCTGGAATCTCGCCAAAGCTTGTTCACAGGACAATCGAAATTCCGATTCGCTCAAATTCTGAAAACTGTTCCGCCCATCTAGTCGCAGGATCTCACTTGCCAGTCGAGTTGCCGTGACAACTTGCCCCGATTCGCCATGTCGAAATCGCTGCATCAGGTGCGAAACGCCACCGGATACCGATTGGAGTATTCGGAAGCGGCTGGTACTGCTGGCGATCGAGTGTTGCAGTTGCCGAACACTGCGATCGATCTTGAGGCTCAGGCGGATCGACCAGGGCGCATTGCGAATCAAGCTGTCCGACATCTGGGCGACGATGGTCGGCGATGTCTGCAACCGCAGGCCGACCGCTTCACCAGCCGAGTCACGCTGGGCCATGAATTCGAAGCACGCATCGGCGATCGCTTGCCAAGCCGACTGGACCAAATCCTCTCGGTAACTTTGGCAGCGGTTGAGCCACTGGATCGATTCCTGTGCCAATTCCTCGAGTTGCAGCGACAAACTGCGGCGACTTTCGCGTGCTAGTGTGCCCGCGTCCAATCGATCAGCCAAATCTAACAAGTAGCAAACGGAATTCGTCCCAGCAACCTTCTCAGACGCAGGACAATGTTCAAAGAAAATGGGGAGTGGCTCATCAGTTCCTGCGTGCATTTTTGGCGGAGGAGGAGGTACGCGAGTATTCGCGATGTGGCTGCGGTAGTCATAGGCCAGGAAAAGTCGCGAGATTTCAAATCGGTCCATCAACAGTTGACTCTGCTGGGCCACGACTTCTGGTGAGTACCGAGCCTTGATGCGATTAACCGCTAAAAGTCGTGGAACAACCGGCATCGCTTCCCTTAGCGCAACCAGAACCTGGTTGAGTCCTTCGTCGTGCAGACTACTGAACTTTGTAACGACGATGAATGCCGAGCAGATTCGGCCAACTCGAGCCAAGTGTTCACGGCGGCTATGGTCCATCGCAGCTTTGTTCAGAGATCCGTCAGCGGTTCGCAGGTTGGTGAAGCCAGTCTGAATATCGGGGCAGTCGAGCAAGCCCAAGCCCAAATCATTCAGCGCATCATCGCGAGCCAGCAGTGGCACTCGAAGTGGATCGGTCAATTCTCCGAGCGCCGAATTCGCTTCCGCAAATCGTCCGTCGGCCTGCGTCAACGAATTCTCGGCTGCCGGGACGTTTATTATCTGGCCATTGTATTGCGCAAATGCGGTCTCCGGATCGTCCGCTAGGGATTCAGGTGGACAACCAAAGATCGAAGTCAAATAGCTGGTGAGTGTGCCCAACAGGTCCGGTTGCGACCACCATACGCTGGGCAGCCACAGTACAAATCGATGAGTTCCTTGTTCGTTGCCAACGCCGCGCAGCACACGGCGGCGGCCAGATTCGCTAAGGTACGTCGAGAGCAGCGAGCTCTTACCTGCGTTCAGCATCCCGGTAATGCCGACAACAGGGCACTTCGCAATGCGAGAGAAAGTCCGCGCTTGCTGAACCACGTGGTGCAAACGCACCGCGAGCGCGACACCCGCCTTGTGCCGCTGGGAATCCATGGCGATCTCAGTTGAGCGGAGTGCCTCGGCCACGCTCAGCCGCTCAGTGGCATCGGGATATACCTGCTCGACTCCTGCAACTTCGGAAGTTCCGCACAGCAGGTCGCAAAGTTCACCCCATGCGGAGAAAGGCTCGGTTTCGGTTGAGGCGGCTGACTTCATCTGCGTTACGAATCGTGACGATTGGAGTACTTGTGCGTACGTTGAACTTGCATACCCAGCAAAAGGGTTGGCGGCAAAGTTGGGAACGCACAACTCTACCTCGCCAATGCCCTTTTGGCGACTAAAGCCAAGCCAACAAGCACCAGATGGTCGACTACTTCTAGCGGTTCAGGTACATGCTTGGCTAGTCGAGGGCCATCTCCGCCGCTCAGTATAACCGGTACATTCGGCGAAGACTGACTGCGGTAGCGTGCAACCAAGTGCTGCGTTCCGCCAACCATGGCACTACTGACCCCGCAAGTCATCGCTTGTTCGGTGTTCTTGCCCGGTAAATTTGGCAACTCGATCAATTCTCGACCAACGAGGTGCGGTAATCCATCGGCGGCTTGGCCCAGCAGACGCAACATTATCGGCACGCCCGGCACAATCGCGCCGCCAGCAAACTCCGCCTGAGGCGATACCCAATCGACGGTAACCGCCGAACCAGCTTGAATAACGATCATTGGTCGTGATTCGAACAGTGTTATAGCGGCATACGCAGCGAGCAGTCGGTCGACGCCAACGCGGTCCGGAAACTCGACATCGATCGACATGTTGATGTCCGAGCGAGTCACGAATAACGAACGATACAGTGCGCATTGCGCCAAGTGAGCTCGCAGAACTTCGGTTGCGTCGCGTCGCACGCTGCTCACAAGCCAGTGGATGGGTAGTCGCTGGCAATCGAGCGGTTGAATGGACTCTCCGGTGCAGTCCGAAGTTAGACGTATGCAACGACTCAGTGTCCGATCCAGTTCGTCCAGCCATGCGTTATCGTCCGAGTAGTATTGCGGCGCGGCCAAACTCGATGATATCTCGTGCGCAGCACGAGCCTTCCAATCGATGCGGCCAACTGGGCCAAGCCATCTATGAGAGCAACTCGACCTGTGTGCCAGCGACGGCGAGAACTGTCCCAAATCGTCGATGAAAAGCCGAGCAATTCTCAGGCCGCTATTGCCAATGTCGACGCCAACGACGATCTGGGATTGCTCGCTCATTTTATCGCGGACCCTTGCGTAGATTGCTCAGCGAGCACATGCGAGATTCGCTGAATCAACCGATTGAGACCGGCGCCGGTTACTGCACTGATCGACAAGACGTCGCGGCCAGTTTCCAAGCGCAGTTTTTCGGCCAGTAGTTCAGCATCGGGTAACTCCGATTTACTGACGACAATGATTTCGGGTCGGCGGCTCAATTCGTCCGAGTATTGCGACAGTTCTTGCCGAATCACTCGATAGTTTTCGAGCGGGTCGGATTCGTCGGTGGGCATGGGTTCGACGAGATGGACGAGAATTCCGGCGCGCATAATGTGGCGCAAAAAATCGTGACCAAGTCCGACTCCCAAATGCGCGCCTTCGATCAAACCTGGGATGTCTGCCATGACGAACGAGCGATCCAAGTCGATTATCACGCGACCTAAGTTGGGAAATTTTGTGGTAAACGGATAGTCTGCAATCTCAGGTCGCGCTCGTGACAGTCGACTAAGTAAAGTACTTTTGCCTGCGTTCGGTTTGCCGACCAGTCCCACATCCGCAATTACTTTCAACTCGAAAATGACACGGCGTTTTTCACCTTGTCCACCTTTTCCAGCTTCACGAGGAGCTTGATTGGTCGATGATTTAAAGTGCGAGTTTCCTTTCCCGCCGCGCCCGCCTCGCGCGGCGACGATTTCATCCCCGTCAGCTACTAAATCCTTGATCACCATCCCGGACGCGACATCGATGATCATCGTTCCTGGTGGGACTTCCACGATCAAATCTTCCGCGCAACGTCCTTCTTTGCCGGACCCTTGGCCATTATCTCCGCGCTCGGCTCGCCAATGTTTCTTGTGCGCAAACATCACTAGGCTGTTAACGCCCTCTTTCGCGCGCACGATAATACTGCCGCCGTCGCCGCCGCTGCCACCATCTGGTCCGCCGTGCGCAATGTATTTCTCTCGGCGGAAACTGACGCAACCGGCCCCGCCACGACCTGCCTCAAGTTCAACTTCTGCGCGATCGACAAACATGGTTACATGGACTTCATTGGCAAATAAAAAAAGGCGAATCCAAATGTCTGGACTCGCCCCGGAATTTCACACAGATCTGTTTAAGTCGAGCTATTTACTGCGCGCTCAATTCGTTGTCGCGGCAACGGGTTCAACGTTGATTCGTCGACCTTCGCGATCAAAGTAAACTCGTCCATCGACCAGTGCGAACAGGGTATAATCTTTGCCCGTTCCAACGTTGCGACCGGCATGGAATTTGGTACCAACTTGGCGGACCAAAATTGATCCGGGGGTTACTACTTGTCCGCCAAATCGTTTCACCCCTCGACGTTGCGCGTTGCTATCGCGACCGTTCCGCGTGGACCCTTGTCCCTTTTTATGTGCCATGGTAACTCCCAACGCCGAGAAATTAAAATCGCTTATTTTGGATTATCGTCAGTTCGAGCCAATTTAATCGCAAATTGGGTGGCGCGACGCCACACCAAGTTCAAGAAAAACTGCAATTGGCGAGAAGAATCCTACCGGTAAACCCAAACATGATCAAGACGTCGATCGACGCCGAATTTTTCCAGCACATATTTCTGACGGCTGGGATCGCTGAGCGCTGGAATTCCGTACAGAACTGGGTCGGCGACCTGATTGATAGTATCCCCAGGTCTGAAAAAGTGTAATACCAGCGTCTTGTGCAGGAACTGGTTTTTCCCCTGCCCATCGACTTCCAATCTTTGTGCGTTGGTGATTCCGCGAATGTCGACCGAAAAGAAATTCATCGATGGCTCAACGTCCGTCCATGTGGCGACACCCCAAACTTCATTATTTTCCTGGGGCGTTGATAGCTTGATCGGTATCGTTTGCATTTCGATCGAATCGTAGACGCGTTGCCCGACTCGTTCTCGCAGTTCGATAGCGCGTTTGGCGTTTGGAATTACCCGATCGACAAGCAATTTTCCGCTGACACGAGAGTTAATTGTAAAAGTCGGGAAAATCCTGCGCCACAGATCGGATTCCGAACGCGGCTCAGTTACTACATCGTTTCCGAATTTGTCTTTTTCAGGTTCCGGCCGCAGATCGCCACCTACGTATCGCAGTCGATAAAGCAGATACCAGACAACTTTATCCTTGCTACCGCCGCCGGGCTGAGGCACTTCGATTTCAATCATTCGCACTGGTTTGAATGCAATTTCCATGCACCAAACTTCGCGCCGGAAAACGATTTCCTTCGACATTGCCAGCAGAGTTTTGCTGGCTGGAGTGTAATTTCCCTTACCACTTTTCCATGCGATTTCAGGATGTTTCTTGATAAAGTCTAAACTAAACATCCCCTCCGAAGTGTCGCCTGGATCGAAATCCGGTGCTACGACCTCCAGTGCGTCCGCTGCCAATTTCCGCACCGAATTGCCGGCACTGGTCGGGACGGTTTGCTGAGCGAAAGCCGGAACATGGCACGCAACAATCGCCACGCACGCAATTGATTTAAGGAAAAATCGAGCAAAAATGGCTCGATCGAAATTCCCAAATGCCATCATGCTAACTTCCCAAACGACAAGATCCGGCTAGAACAGACTTCTCCCAGAACCCTCAGTCTACTTCGTTAACCAGCAAACTAAAGGGCTGGCCTTCCTTGAATAGTTCTAAATCGGGCTATTTTAGCGATCAAGCAAACGCAGGCGTCGATCATAACTTGGTCACCGGCACCGGGAGGGCGAGGCTCCCGCCGAGCCAGTTTGGCTTTTTTGGGAGACAAAACCGATGGGAATTGGCTCGGCGGGAGCCTCGCCCTCCCGGTGCCGGTGACCAAGTTATGATCGACGCCAAATGTTTCGGAGAGGACTGCGAGCTTGGGAAGCCGAACGAGTTGGAAGGCCGAACGAGTAGGAAGATTGAGCGTTCGGAAGACAGGTTTGGTTACGGATAGTTCGAGGCCTACATTTCCTCGGCCATCCTGACAGCACGTACTGGTGGTAATTTGCGTGGAAATGTCACATCGGAAGGAAGAAGACCAAAAGACGGCGGATTTGGTTCAGGTGCTTGGATACCTGAATTTTTCGTCGGGTAAACCGGATCTAAAGACGATGCAATCGTTGAACCGGTTGTATGCGGCTGCGCTTCCGGGCAGCCCGTTTGCTGGGATGCCCGCGTGGTTGCAGATTCAGCAATGGTTGCAAGATTTGGTCGTGCGACTGCCGGAAACCAATTCTGCTTTCCAAGAATGTGATCAAGCCAACGCGCTGTTAGAGTTGGTCTGGTTGTATTTGCTGCCCAGTTATCTCGACTTTCATCGAGACCTGCTATTTCATCAGGAGCCCGAGGGTGTCTTTAACGGGTTCTTTCTTGGCCGGGCCATAGAGGCGGTGTTGCAACAGGGCGGGCCGTGGGACGAGATCGATCGCATCGTCGAGGGTGCTATTCGCGATTTGAACGACTACGTCGGCTATCGGCCAGTCGCGGTCTTGGAGGGCAGGCGCTTGGAACCGTATGCCCACGAATGGGTTCGTCCAATTCCTCTCTTTATCGTTGGTGCCGGAGTCACAGCGGGCCCTTACGAGGCAGTGATTTCGCAGGCTATCGAAATACTGCAAAAAACCGAGTCTGATATTCTGCATCGCGCAAGTTTCGACTTGTCGAAGCTGGATGAACTCGCACTCGATCCGCGAGCGTACGATTTCGATCATCCGGTTAACCGGCGCCCGAATTACCATTTCGGACAGTGGGATCCTAACCTAATCGACGGCAGCGGACACTATCGTCGGTTCGTGATTCAGCAAGTCACTCTCGATGCTTTGCTCGCGCGCGTGGATGATGAACGAACGCATGAGCGCGAACAACTGTTGTTCGAGGCTGCTGCGGTGCTTGCGGGAACGATGCTCATGGCGTCGGGCATATGTGGAACGGGCCCGGGCGCCTTTGCATCGACTGTAACACTCAGCAGTCTGTTGCCGAACATCGCACAATATCGAGATGAATTCTATGAACAGCTCCTGGAGCGCTGCCAGGGTCCGCACTTGGATCGCTTGTTAGAAGAGCAGAAGATTCGCCGTC
>SXGS01500337.1_pt1 | contig 17826 bp, 12 predicted proteins | sample 3174681 | NCBI WGS metagenome assembly SXGS01 (sample SAMN11356861, study PRJNA531348) | freshwater metagenome | isolation source: freshwater sample F1-80 | place: China: Fuxian Lake, Yuxi | collected 2017-12-25 | reverse complement strand
GCTCAATCAAATATCCGCCGTCCCCGAGGACGGGGCCTTCCTTCATTAATTCAACAATGGATTTCATAGAGTGCTAAGGGTCCGTGCCTTCCCAGGCGAGCGCGATGACCGAGAGAAGCGCCAGTGTGATCCCGATCCATTCGCGCGAAGTCACTCTCTCACCAAGGAAGACGATCGCGACGGGAATGCTCACGAGGGGATACAACCCGGTCAACGGCGTGATGATGGAGGCCTTTCCGTGCCTGGCAAAGGCCAACAGAATCGCGAGGTTTCCGAGCGCGAAAAAGAACCCCATTCCCAAGGTAACCGCCAGATGGCGGGCGCTGATCACACCGGCCGCGGGGGCCATCGAGTACAAGACCAGACCCACGGGTATGAACGCCGCCAGAAACCACAGCGTGGATAACTCTCCAGGGACATGGTTTGTGGACATTTTCTGCAGCAACCCGGCCACTCCCCACATGGCGATCGGAATCATGGCAAAGGCAAGCCATCCTGAAAATATCCCCTCCGTGCTGGATACGTTGAACACGACGATGCTGGCCAGGGAGAGGGTAATGCCCCCCAACTGGACTCTGTTCAGGTCCTCTTTCAAGAAAACCACCGCCAGCGCGATGGTCACCAAGGGATACAGGGCCGTGATGGCGACGACGGTCGCGGCTTTTCCGCCGACATTCAGCGCGTGGTAGTAGGCGATGTTGCCTCCCGCCGCCAGGGCGCCCGCGCCGAACCCCAGCCAGCACCCTCGCCGCGTGTTCGCGGGGGAATGCGCTGGCCTCAACGCGATGAGAATGCCAATGACCGGGAGCAGGCCCAGGGTGGAAAGAGCCTGGCTTTGCACGGCGGAAAGCTCGCTCCCGGTCAGTTTGGAGACAGCTGCCCAAATTCCCCAGCTCAGAACGGCCAGCAGGGACCAAAGCAACCATGGAGGAAGCCAGGTCCGGGGTCGCGCCGGTTCGGTGCCGTGCATCATGTGGCATGACTCCTCGAACGGTCGTGGATCGTATGAGCCGCCTCCTGGGCTTCCGTCGCGGCCAGCTTGAGAGGTTCAAAGGTGCTTTCGATGGGTAGAGTGCGTCCCTCCTTCGCGGATTGCCGGGCTTTCACCAGAATCTCCAAAACATGCCGCGCGTGCTCGGGGCGGAGCAATGGTTCTATGGACCCCCTTTGAAGGGACTCCACCAACAAGGGCAGGCCCGCTGTCCAATGCCAATCTGGGTCCGTCTCCTTGAATAACTGCCACGCGCCCACTTTGTTTTGCCACAGTTCATAGCCATCCGGATCCCAATCGTCCCCGAGCATTTGGATCACCCCCGTGCTCCCATAAATCTCGATCGCGGGCGAACGATACTGCTGCATCGTGAATCCGCTCGTGACGACTCCGAAGGCGCCCTCCCCGAAGTCCAGGAGAACTTGCGCGTTGTCCTCGGCTTCCACGGCGAGCTTCGTCCCGTTGACCTCCCGTTCCGGGATGGCGACGCCGCTCATGGCCGTCACTCGGCGGGCCGGACCAAGCAGCCCGGTCAAGCTCGTAAGGTTGTAGACTGCCAAGTCAGAGAGACAACCTCCTCCAGGTTTGTAGAACCACTCGCTCCACCAGGGTCCAGACCACCCGTAACGCGCCCTGGCCAGGCAGGGTTTTCCAATGCTCCCATCCCGGATCCTCCGCGCCATGGTTTGAAACGTGGGGCTCAGGACCGTGAACGGAGCGCAGACGAGCAACCTCTCATTTCTAGCGGCCGCGCCTAGGACCTCGTCAGCGTCATCCAGCGTCGTGGCGAATGGTTTCTCCACCAACACGTGCTTCCCCGCGTTCAGCGCCTTGATGGCCAGCGGGGCGTGCTGGGCCATTGAAGTAAGTAGGATCACGACATCGACTTCCGGGGAAAATAGCACCTCGCGCTCGTCTGTCGCAAACCGTGCCGACCCGAGCATTTTGGCGGCGTTTGGCCGCTGATTCTCACGGCCGCACACCACGGTCACCTCGGCGTCTCCAGTCAATCGAAGCTGATCAATGCTCAACCGGTAAGCGCCCAGCACATTGCCGCACCCGATGACTCCTAGAAGCACGGGTTTCATTCAAAAGGGCGGCAGGCCTTTCCAGGGCCGGCCCGGGATGCGGCGGGGAATGACAGGCCCGAGGAATCCACGGCGCGCTTTGAGGTCCAAATCATTGATCGCGGACCGTCCGATTCCGTTGCGGCGCGCGTTTCTGTCATCAGGCCACATCCAGCACGTTCTTGATGCCGGTGGCCGCGCCCAAGAGCAGCCCCCTGGCATCCTTCAGGCCAAAACGGCCCGTGATGAGCGAACGCACCGTGCCCGGCCAGCGCTGCATGAAAATGCCAAGATCGTGGATCGCCGCTTCGAAGGCGTCGCGGCCCGCGTTCACCGTGCCCAGCGCGACCTGATTTTTCAGGACCATGTTTCGCATGATCAATTCACCGTCCACCGTGATATGGGGGAGCGGGAAACCTGGGATTCCGGTAAACACGAAGATTCCGTTCAATCCCAAGACCTTCAGGACGTCGAAAGAGACCTTGGCGCCCCCGACGCCCTCGTAAACAACATCGATGTTCCCGAGCATCCGAGCCAGCTCTTCCGGGCTGGTCGATTCCGAGGAGATGTAGCGAACACCAAATGATTCCACGAGTTCCGACTTTAGATTCGGCACTTTGGAACGGGAGTAGACGGTGGTTTGGAATCCCGCGACCTTCAACGCCATGGCGCCGAGTATTCCAATCGGCCCGGCGCCTAGGACCACGGCTTGACGGCAGTGGCCAGGCGCTTTGCCTTCGACCACGGGGCATTCCCAATCCAACCTCTTCTGAATCTGCCAAATTTGAATCAACGCTTTTTCCGCGACCGTCAGCGGCTCCATCAGAATGGCGACGTCCCGCAACGCGGGCGGCACCACGCAGAGGTATTGCTCGTGGTCCACCACGTATTCCGTCATGAAACCGTGGTATTGCTTGATCCCGCGCTCGACAAAATCACCGGTCATGCAGAAGTCCGATCGATCTTTCCGGCAGGGAACGCAGTGGCTGTGGTGGCAAGGGCGCCGCACCATCGGCACGACCAAGTCGCCTGGCTTGATGCGGTGGACATCAGAGCCGACCTCCGTGACCTCCCCGAGCCCTTCGTGTCCCAGCACGAGGTGGTCGTCACCGATCGGCGGATCCCCGTAATCGAAGCGGCAAATCTCCCTGTCAGTGCCGCAGATCCCCACTTCGAGAGTGCGGAATTTCACTTCGGTGCCCGCAGAGATCTCCGGCGCCGGGTGATCAATTAGCACGACTTCGCGTTTTCGCGGATTGACTGCAACAGCGTTCATCGGGAATGCCAGTATGGAGAGAGATCGACACGATTTCAACTGCTCAAATTCATGCACTCCCCTGCGGTGGCAGCGGAGTCTCGGCGAGTCCCGCGGAACATCCTTAATCCTGTTAACGGCAGTCGCCCATGGCGAATCTTCGCAAGATCCTGGCTATAAAGTTTTTCCGAACCACTCACCAGATCCACCAGGGATATGCCTCCCTTTTCCTCAAGCCTTTCTCAGCTAGGCTTTTGCAAATCTCCACGAGGTTTAGCTGACGTTTTAAGGCTAAAACGAGGCTTGCCGCATGGAAGATCGAGCATAAAATCCAGTCCATTGAATTCCGCCCGCCATCTTCGCCCTCTGGAGTTCCTCGCCGATGGCAGCCATCATTCGGCTCGTGAAGTGGTGCTGGTTTGGCGCGGTGGTATGCGGTTCTTCGTGTTTTGCTTTCGATGGATCATCCTTCCGCCCGTCGACGGGTTGGCCTATCCTGAACCCGTTCAACGATCCGAATCGCCGCTCTGGAATGTCCTACGCTGAAAGACTGAATATGGATACTGACCGCGAACCCGAGAAATCGAATCCCAGCCCCCCGGAACCGGTGGATTGGGTCAACACTCGCCGGCAGTTTTTGAAAGGCGGAGCGGCGGTGGTGGCGGGCGCCGCGATTCGGCCCTCCCCGGTGATCGAGGCCGCCGCGGCTCGGCCCTCGACCACCATTCGCCAGGAGAACTCAAAACCGGGCTCGCGCGACTGGCAGTTGACCAGGGTGCGGCCCGACAAGGACGGATTTCGCTCCGCCTTGATCGAGGGCTATTGCTCCCGACAAAGCCTGCTGGCGGGCGAGACGGTCGAGTTCAAAGTGTCAGCGACTCCAGCGCGGAAATTCCATTTGGAGATTTTTCGGCTTGGCTTTTACGGGGGACGCGGCGCGCGGTTGATGGCCGATCTGGGCGTTTACTCCGCCCGTCCGCAGCCCATCCCGCGGCCGGAGGAGAAGAATCTTCACGAATGCCGTTGGGAAACGACCGCTCAACTGAAGATTCCAGCCGACTGGACGAGCGGGGTTTATCTCGGGCGCATGACCACGATTCCCGAAACTGGCTTGGAAGCCTACTGGCAGAGCTATGTTGTTTTCATCGTGCGCGACGAACGTCCGGCGGACATTTTGTTCCAGTGTTCGGACAACACCTGGCAGGCCTACAATCGGTGGCCAAACAATTATTCCGTTTACACTCATCCCAAGGGAGGCCAAGGCCCGTGGGCGGATGTGAGCTTTGACCGGCCGTATGGACGCGAGGCTCAGTACGACGCGATCGTCAACGATCCCCTGACGGTCGGGGCTGGCGAATTCCTTCCGTTCGAATTTCCGCTTGCCTACTGGCTGGAGGAGCACGGCTATGATGTCGCTTATTGCGCGAACAGCGACATGCTGACGCCGGATCGCGGCCTCAAGTGCCGGGCGTTTCTGAGCGTTGGTCACGACGAGTATTGGGATATCCGCCAGTTTCGGAGCGTGGAGAAGATGCGCGATGCCGGGGTCAATCTGCTGTTCCTTTGCGGCAATTCCGTATGCTGGGTATCTCCCTTTCGCCCGAGTTGGGATGGCCGTCCGAACAGAATCCTCTTCCGCGGGGGGCCTTATGGCGGGGATCAGGATTACGCCAAAGACCGGCAAAAAGATCACGGGCCATTTCCGGAGCATGGACCCGACGAAGGTTTCCTCATGGGCGCGCGCAACATCGAGCCCATCAATGGCGGAGGCGACTGGATATGCACCGCCCCGGATCACTGGCTGTTCTCGGGCGCGGGCATGAAGAAAGGCGATCGCATCCCAGGACTTGTAGGCTGGGAGTATCATGGGCGACCGGCCCCGATTCCTGGGCTGCAAATCGTTGGGGCGGGCACCGCCTGGGTGGGTGGCGACCAACCGCAGCAATGGGCCTCCACGATTTATCCGGGGCCGAAAGAGAATTTCGTTTTCAACGCCGCGACCATTTTTTGGGCTCAAGGATTATCTCGACCGCCCGGCCACACACTGCCTTGGTCGCATTGGAGCCGCCCGCATGGCCCGGACGAACGCGTTCAACGCATGACTCATAATCTGCTGCGCCGCGCTTTGGGCCGAAAATTGTGATGCGCTTGCCGATGCCTTCCAGAAGGGCGGTTTTCTCCCGGTTCATGGTTCCGCCTATGCCCCGGTTGCGGGGAGCAATGAGCATTGGGCTCGTTCATGCCGCCGCGCTGTGTCTCATCGCAATTTTTGCCGCGGAAGGGATTTCCGTGAGGGGGCTGGCGTTGGAGTTGGAAATCGTTCAGAGCGCGGACGGGATTGCGGCGAGGGCAATGCACGCGGGGCAGGCTGTTTTTGCGCCGTTAGCGACCAATGCTTCGTTGGTCGTGGTCACGCCCGCCGGCAGGATGCTGGTGCGCCACACCGAGGTGAAGCGCGAGAATGGGGTGGCGACATTGACCGGTGGGTCGGCGCCTGGGCTCTCGATCACGGAGACTTTTCGTTCGATCCACCAGGATCTGATCGAGCGTGTGGTGCGGGTGGCTGCAACGGCGGATCAAAGGTATTATTTGGATTTGGGTTGGAAGGCGCCCGGGCCGGGCGAGTTTTATTCCTTCACAGGCAAGGAGCAGGAGACAAAGGACTACAGTGTCAGTTGTTCGGGGCCTGAGTTCGCGGGGCATTCGCGCGCGCTGCAGACATTTCCTCTTTTGGGGCGTCTCGATGGCGGCACTTTTTACGGCTTGCTGGGCGACACTCCCGGTTTGTGGGAGAACCGAAGCTTCATGCGGTTCGACCTTGAGCAACGCCAATTCTCGCTCACGACCGGCGACGGGTCGGCGAAGCGCTTGATCCAGATTCCGCGGGAGCTCGATGCCACCACGGTCTACCGAGCTCGGTTCGACGGCTGGCAGCACCTGGAGAAAGGAGAAAGCGCCAGTTTCACGACGTGGTTGTTTGTCTCGCCGGCTCGCACCCTGTATGACGCGCAGCTCGCCGCCCATCTGGCCCTCGCGAACGCCAAAGGCTTCAATCAGTCGGGCCTTGAGGCGATTCTGCGCAACACGTCGTATCTGCTTTTAAGGCGCAACTTGTTGCGCCCGGAGAGCGATTATCTGTTCATCTCCGGAGTGGGTTACGGATGGAAGCAATGGGTCAGCGACGGTTTTTGGATGAGCCGAGGTCTGGACGATCCGCAGTTCGACAAGGCGGCGCAGGCGGCCGTGTTTTTTGAGCGGATCAATTACGAGGATAATGCGCAGTATTACTTGATTTGGTCGGCGATCATCAAGCGGGCCGGCGGAGAGCTCGACCCGCGAACCGTGAGCCGGGCGTATCACTTCATTCGCAATCACGAGCAGGACGGGTTGTATGTGCCACCACGCCTGACACCGGACAAGAACATCGCCAAAACCTATCACGACCAGCTTCCGTACGACGATGACGACGCTCCGTCATCCAATCAGGGTTTTCATTGCGGCGCGCTCATGGCCGCCAAGGAACTGGGTTTTGCAGTGACTGAAGCGGATATTGAAAAGGCGGCCCAGGGTTGCCGCCGCATGTTCAACGAAGCGGGAGGCTACTTCGCGACGAGCTTGAAACAGCAGCATCACATTGGTCAGGACAGTTTGTACGGGGCGGTGCTGACGTACGCCGTTTTCGGCCGCAAACTGCTGCCTGACCCATTGGTCAAGCGGCATCTGGAAACAAGCCTGCGCGTGCAGTCGCCATACGGCATGAGGGTCATCTCAAAGGCCAACGGGGATCTGCTCGAGGGCCATACCGGCGTGTATGTCTTCGGCGGCTCCTGGTTTCTGAACGATGCCGCAAATTATCTCGCGGGCCTGATTCACGGGTTGGATGAACAGTGGGTCAACGAAAGGCTTTTGTGGAGGTTGCAAAAGGAGTTGGCCACCATGCCCGCGTTCCATGAATCGATCAGCACGCTGAACGGCAAACCGCATGGCCACCATCTTTATTCCTGGAACTCCGGTTTTTGGTGGCTGCGTCGCGAGGTGCGGGCGAAGCTCGGATTGAAAGGCGAGGACACTCTCTCCCACAATCTGGATCGTGAATTGGGTGTGAGCCGAAAAGAAGGCTACCTGGTGTTGGAACCTGAGAAAGCCACGTTGCGGCCGCCCGCGCCGAACTGAGCCGTGACAATTCAGCTAGGCGCGAGGAAGGCGCATCCCCCAAGGTGGGGCTGTAACTGACCTGCCTGCGCCGGGGCGGCTACGGCAGGCAGGCGAGCAACAAAGGAGTTGGCCTTCCCAGGAATCGGCGCGAACCAGGAATCGCTCCGGTTGCTGCCGCAAAGCCGGGATCTGAATGCAGGAGTTGGTTTTGATCGCCCCGCCCGCGCTGCGCACCGCCCAGGCGGCGTCCGGGAATGGTTGGAACCGCGTCTTGCGGTTGCGCGATCGTGCCTCTTTCAACCGGTCCTGCAAGTGCCGCTCCCATTCGCCCAGGCGGGGGCTGAAATTCAGCAACTCGGTTTCCAGCCGCCGTTTGGCTTGGAGGAACGCGTCCGCCTCCTCAGGCGTTGGGGGCAGCCCAGTGAGATCCAACCACACCCGTCGCAGGAACGTGATTCTGTCCGCGTCCCGGGATGGCCTGAGGCGCGCCTGCTCAAGCTGGCGCAGCACGAAATCGTCGATGGGATTGCGCGGCGATTTGGCATCCTAAATTGGGGGCCGCGGCGTTTTTTGGATTGGGCGGTAGAACCAATGTCCATCGGACGTCGGATGGCTCTTGGGCGCCTGGACGGCCAGGGCTTCCCCGATGAGGAGGACACTGCTGAACACGCCGGAAAGCAGTCAGAGAAGGGGGCAAAGCCCAGTGAAGCGTCGTCGCCTCGGGTGGCCCGCCTGCGTCGCTCTGGATGGGCAGGAGTACCTATTGCGTTGGGTGACCATCGTGCGAGTTGCTGCCTGCATGGGGCTTGGAGCGAATGGCAAAAAGATGGCATCAACTTTCGATCTTGTCAGGACATTTGGTCCTGACATGCACCTCACGAGCCAATTCGTCTTGAGTTTAAGCGGTTCGTGGGGGACAAACAAGAGATGCGTCGAGTTCAAATGCGGCGGTTGGAGCGCGCCTGTTTATTCCGGCGGTACGCCGCTGGCCCGGCTGGCGAGCAGCCGTTTGGGGCCCGGCCTGAATGCTTCTCAACACGTCACCACGAGGGCCTCTCGCCCGCCGTTTCCCGTGCCGAGACGAAGTCAGAAACTGGCCGGAGGACACCATGATTTCTCGGGAGGCGGTCAAAGCGTTGGAGGCTCCCGGTTCTTGAATCGTTGGGCGGACGGCGCGTGCGTTTATGGATCACAACGAAAATCGCTCAAGGGTCGCTCGCCCGCCTCTGTTAGCTTTCGCGGGATTGCTGCTCGCCTTAGGGGGGCATGAAAGCGTTGAGGGTCAAAATCCTCGCCAGGTTCCTCAACAGGAAAAACCAGCCCGCGGTGACTCCCAGTCGTTGGAAGCGCCAAGTTCTACGAATGCCATTTTGCGTCTCGTTCGACCTGGCGTGTACGAAATTGGCTCCGTGCGGCTCGACAAGGCCTTGAGGGAAGTTAGTTTTCCGGCGGAAATGAACATGGATGACGGCCCGATCGAGTATTTGCTGGTTCACAAAGGTGGAAAACGGCACGAGAGTATCCTCGTGACAGAAGCCGAGCCGCTTCATATTCAATCTGCGCTCCTGCTTCTCGGCGCGAAATCCTCGTTGTCGGGAGCTGGTTCCCCGCCTGGAGCGGCCACGGCGCCCGCCCCCGCCCCGCCGTCTCCGGAGTTGGAGTCGGAGGGAGGCATCCGAGAGCCCGCGGCCTTGCAATTGGCCGGCGATTCGGTGCGAATCGAGCTGGTCTGGACAGAAGGCACGAGCAGTGTGCGCCGCGATGGCGCCACTTTCTTTGTGAATGAAAAGGCGGGGTCGGCGAGGCAGAAGTCCGGACAATGGGTCTACAATGGGTCCCGAATTCAAAGCGGGGTGTTCATGGCCCAGACTTACGGTTCTGTGATTTCGCTCATCACGGATCCGGACGCCCTGATCAATAATCGAGCGCCTGGGTATGACAACGATGACGTGTGGGCCGTGAACACGACCAATGTTCCTCCGGTCAAGAGCAGCGTGCGCGTCATACTCAGGCTCGCGGAGAACGGCGGGGCGAAATGATCCCGAACATTCGAGACACGGCTCCCGTCCCGGATCTGTCGATATCCCTTGTCCGTGACCAGGCAATGCTCGGTAATTGTGCTGAGTCAAAATGAAGAATTGCCCGGTTTTCAATCGCCACTGGATCGCGGGGAACACGAGCGGCCGCGAAATGGCCAGCTGCGCTGCGCTTAGCTGAATTGTTACAGTTTATCATGAAGCTCATCCCGGTGAATCCAATGATCTCCGCCATCCCTTGCCACGGCAAGGATGGGCGAAGTTTCAGACGTTTTGAAAACGTCCTGGCTGTGACTCTTGTTTGCTGGATGTCGGCCGCCTCGCCCTCGGAACTCCTTTCGGCTCCCGCGATCCCTTTGCCATCGGCTCACGATGTGTCCTATCGGAACGAGCTGGGATTGGGCATCGAACGAGGCCTGGCTTGGCTGGCTTCGAATCAGAACTCGAATGGCTGGTGGTCGACCCCTGATCAGCCCGCCATCACGGCACTGGCGCTCTTGGCGTTCAGGGGCGCTCCTGGCGATCGTCATCGAAATCTGAACTCTCCGGTCCAATCGAAGGGCTACGCGTTTCTGCTGAGTTGTGCGCGTCCGGACGGGGGGATTCATCGTTCGAGTTTGGTGACGTATAACACGTCGATCAGCATGCTGGCGCTGCTCGCCACGGATCGCGCGCATGACGAGCCCGTGATTCTGAGGGCGCGCCAGTTTTTGGTGGGGTTGCAGCGCGACTTCGGTGAACCGGGCAAGGCGGATAGTCCGTTCGATGGGGGGATTGGCTACGGCAGCAAGTACGATCATTCCGACATGGGGAACACGTCGCAGGCTTTGGAGGCTCTCTATTTCAGCAAACGATTGTTGCGTGACAAGGATTTGGCTGGCGCCAAGGATTTGGATTGGGACGCCCTCGTTCATTTTCTTCAGAGCTGCCAGAATCTCCCGAGCCACAACAAGGAGCGTTGGGCGTCCGACGCCCCGGAGAACAAAGGGGGCTTCGTTTATTATCCAGGGCACAGCATGGCGGGAGGCGAGACCAATTCCGTGACGGGTCGTGTGGCCCTGAGATCGTACGGCAGCATCAGTTACGCCGGAATGATGAGCTATTTGTACGCGGATTTGAAACGAGACGATTCAAGAGTCACGGCCGTGTTCGATTGGTTGCGCCAGAATTACACGCTCCAGGAGAATCCGGGCATGGGACAGCAGGGGCTTTATTATTATTTCCATACCATGGCGAAAGCACTCACCATATACGGGGCGGCGCATTTGGACCTGCCGGGCGGCAGGAAAGTCGCCTGGCGCCGTGAGCTTGGCGACCGGCTGTTGAACTTGCAGCAAAAAGACGGTTCGTGGGTGAGCGACACTGCTCGATGGCTTGAAAGAGATCCTGCCTTGGTAACGGCCTATGCCGTCCTGACGTTGAACATGATCCATCGTGGCCTTTGATTGAGTGTCGACTTCTTATGAGCTCCGCAACAACGACCAATGGCAAAGATCCACAGACAGAAGATTCCGGAGTTCCGCTCTCGCGGCCGGTTCGCTGGCGGTTGTATCTTGGCGGCCTGGCGCTCGCGGTGCCTGCACTGATCTGGATTTGGATCATTCACGAGGCCCAAAGGCAGGACCGGCATCTCCAGACCTTTCTGGTCCTTGTGGTGGCTTACGTTTGGACTTTGTTGTGGCTGCTTGGCTTGTCGCGCCTGGCGTGGCGGCACCGCCTGGTCTCCGCTGGAACATTGGTGGGTCTCGTGGGCGGATTCCTTGGGCTGTTCCGGTTGCGCGAGGTCACCGGAGACTTTTTGCCCATATTCGAATTTCGTTTCGGTGAGGGGCGCCGATTGGCATCCGACCCGGCCATTTCGGCTCCCATGTCGAGTCCCGCGGCGGTCGGCAGTGCGGTTTCGGCGACGGGCTTGGTGACCGGGGATTTCCCTCAATTCCTGGGTCCGAACAGGGACGGCACGATTTCGGGCCTGGACTTGGAGCCTGACTGGAAGACTCATCCCCCCAAGGAGCGTTGGCGGATCGATGTTGGGAGCGCCTGGTCTGGTTTTGCGGTGACCCAAGATCGCGCGATCACTTTGGAGCAGCGCGGAGGGGACGAATGGGTTCGATGTTACTCGCTCAAGGATGGGGCGTTGATTTGGGGGCATTCTTATCCGGCATTCCATTCGTCCGTGCTCGGAGGTGAAGGGCCTCGCACGACCCCCACTGTCGAGCGAGGGCGAGTTTATTCCGTGGGCGCCACCGGGATCTTGAGTTGTTTGACGCTCGATACCGGGGCGGTCGTTTGGACGAAGGACCTGATGCGTGAGTTTGGGGGTGGGGTGCCTTCCTGGGGGATGAGCGGTTCTCCCTTGGTCGTGGGGGATGCCGTGGTCGTGTGCACGGGTGGTCCGAGTGGGAAGGCGACCGCGGCCCTGAGCACGGAGCGAGGAGAGACACTCTGGACCGCCGGTGATTATGGCGTGGGTTACAGCTCTCCAGCGCGGGCAGTGTTTCTTGGAGAACCTCAAGTGGTGATCTTCCACGCCTCGGGCGTCGCCGGGCACGCATTAGCGGAGGGTCAACTGCGCTGGAATTATCCCTGGCCCACCGGGCATCCTCATGTGGCCATCCCGTTGATCATTCAAACCAATCGGATTTTGGTTTCGAGCGGCTACGGGTACGGAACGGAATTGCTCGAATTATCCGCGGGGGAGGGGAAGGCTCAATCGGTCCAGCGGGTTTGGAAATCCAACCGACTCAAGGCGAAGTTCACAAATCCGGTGCGGAAGGGTGACCATATTTACGGGTTGGACGACGGGATTTTGGCATGCCTCGATTTGAAGACTGGCGAGTTGCGTTGGAAAGACGGGCGCTATGGCCATGGTCAGACGTTGCTCGTGGGCCGGTTGCTGTTGGTGATGGCCGAGTCCGGGGAGCTGGTGTTGGTGGATCCGGTTCCGGAGGCATTGCGTGAATTGGGACGAGTGCCTGTTCTCAAGGAAAAGACATGGAACCCGCATGCGTTCGCCAGCCCGCTCGCTCTGGTTCGAAATCATCGCGAAGCGGTCTGCCTGGAGCTGGCGCTGATGAAGAAACAGTGATCAGCTCCGCGGGGCGTTGGACCGGACTCGCCACATCCGCGGACCGTGCGAAGATCCCGGGCACCGCCGAATTTGGTTTTCAGGGGCAGAGCGCGTCGAAAACGGTTCTGGTTACTTGAGAACGCTTGTCCGCTCCTGGATCCAAGCAAGGTCCCGGCTTTTGGGAGAACTGAGGTTGTGGTTGATGCGGGTGCCTTGGGAGGAGGTGCTAAAAACTTTGGGATCCCGCCAAGAATGCGCCTCGGCATGGCCGTCCGCGAACGCGACCACACCGCTGGACCGGGTGTGGTGCGTCGCGGGCAAATGAAAATACTGATCTGTTGCCGTGCCGGGCATGAGGACAATGAACGCGGGCGTGCAAAGACTCTGCGGGGTGAGGTCCTGGAATACAAAAAAGTTTGACGGAGCTGGAATGTCCGTGGCTTTTCGGAACGGCAGATATTTGGCGGCGAGCCGATTCGCGATGGAGGCAGTCGGTCCCATGTAAAGGTTCATGGAATAGCTGCGCACTTGAGGAATCGGCTTGCCGCGGCTCACGATAAAAGAAGTCTTGTCGGACGGACATTTATAAGTCGCCCGCGAAGCCACATACGGCCCGAAAGCGGCGTATTTGGCATTGATGAGAAGTTGTTCGTTCGTGAACGCTTGGACGAAATTGTGGTAGGCGCCCATGACCCATAGGAGGCCTTGGCCGGTTTGCCCGAGTTCCTGGGAGCCATTCCCCACGAGTGATTCGAGGTTGTCCCCCGAGTACAGCGACCAAGTGATGGCGAGCTGCTTTTGATTGTTCAGACACCGAACACGATTGGCGAGGGATTTGCCCTTTGCCAGGGAGGGGAGCAGCAGGGAGGCAAGGATGGCGATAATCGCGATCACCACCAGAAGTTCAATAAGGGTAAAACCCCTTCGGAGAACACATCCAGTGAACTCCAGCCGATTGGATTGAACAACACAAGCGATGGAAGAAACCCAGCCCCGTTTATTGGTTGGGCGAATGGCGGGCATGATTTCCCAACCGTGCGGGATTTTCATGACCCAGGCAAGCCCGGAGATCTAAGGTTTAAATTGAAGACGAGCGCCAGTCTCGGCGTGGAACCAATTGGCATGGCCCCACTCGATCCGCATCCGCAGCGTCTGCCCTTGCTCTAATTCTTCGAGACTGCAGGGCCACTTGACATGCAGAGGGATGCCGCCCACATCGACTCGCGCGACGTTTTCAGCGCCCAAAAACTCGACGAACACCACCCGCCCGGCAAAGGAACACCCATCGGCTGCCCCGGGCCTGATACTCACTACGGACTCTGGTCGAAAGCCAAGGAGCAGGGGTTCGCCGAACTCTCCGCCTCCGGGCGCCCCTTCGTTTGCCCGGTGTGCGCCGGGTAATTCCACGCTGAACCCTCCGCCGGGCGAATCCGCCACAAATCTTCGGATGCCGTGCTCTGAAGGCTCGATTCTTCCAGGAATCAAATTCATCGGAGGATGTCCCAGGAATCGGGCCACGACGAGGTTGCAAGGCGTCCGATAGACCTCCTTGGGGGGGCCGATTTGCTGAAGCCGCCCTTCGTGGAGGACGGCCACTCTGTCCCCTAAACTCAGGGCCTCGGCTTGATCGTGAGTCACATGGAGCACTGTCATGGATTCCCGGCCGGGAAGTTGGCGGATCAATTCACGAAATTCGAAGCGCGCGGGCGAATCCAGGTTGGACAGCGGTTCATCGAGCAGGAGCAGGTGAGGCCGCCGCACCAGCGCGCGGGCGAGCGCCACTCGTTTCTTTTCGCCGCCCGAAAGCTCGCCAGGCATGCGGTTCCACCACTGGCAGTTGATCCCGCATGCCCCGGAAACCTCCACCACCCGTCGTTCCATCTCACTCTTTTCGAGACGCCTCACTTTCAAGCCCAATTCCAAATTACCGCGCACGGTCAGATGCGGATACAAGGCAGGATCCTGAAAGACCATCGCCACCTCGGCACTTGATTGGGCGCCTGCCGAAGCCGTTATTTTCTGTCCCGCATGGCGCAGAGTGACCTCCCCCGCATCCGGTGTGTCGAGACCCGCGATCAATCGCAGAAGCGTGGTTTTGCCACTGCCAGAAGGGCCGACGACGATCAAGTGTTCACCAGGACAAACGTTCAGATTGAGCCGATCGAGCGCCAGCGATGCCGCGCCCTTCAAACCAACGAAACTTTTCGAAAGACCCCTGACTTCAACCGAGATCATGCGCGACTACCCTGCCCAGCCGTTCTTTTCCAAGCAAGCCATCCAACAGGACTCGGTGAATCGCCCGTGTTGCTGTCGGAAAACGATTTCCTTCCTTCACGACCACGATTTGGGTTCTGACTTTTGGCTTGATCTAGGTTGTGAGTCAGGTGACCATTTCCAATCGCTTAAATTTTCAAGCGAACCAGTGGAAGGCTGTCTGGTGTGTAGTCCATCCTGCTTGAAGCCTTTCATCAGCGCGCGCGCGCTTAGCTCAGTGGTAGAGCATTACCTTCACACGGTAGGGGTCGCAGGTTCGAAACCTGCAGCGCGCACCATTTTTCCCGGCAGAATCAGGCTCGTTCGAATTTTCACCCAGTTTTGGCACAGAATTCCGATCAAGCTGGAACTCGCAGGGTGAGGTTCCCCCGAAAAATACGGTCAGACCTCAGAAAAGAAGGGGGAATTCGTTGCCAACAAATCGCTTTCCATTTCCTTGAAATCCTCACGGCAACCAGCTCCCTCGCCCCATCCGATGGGGAAAGGGGCTGTTTTGAGGGAAACGAGCACTCAATTCTTATTCACAAATTGCCCCTAAGTTCTGAGGTCTGACGGCACGACAAAGCTGAGGCCACAAGTCACCCTTAAAACGGCAGTTGCCCAAGGCGAATGGTTCTTCGCTGTTTTCAGTGGAATGAGTTGCGCCGTTGAGGCTTGACAGGCGTTTCGGCCCCGGAAGGGGCGACGAAATTAGCCAGGTGCCAGTGAGTCCGAGAGCGCGGCGTCAGGTCGGTTTTGGAATGAGATTTAGCCCTGGAAGGGCATAGGAATGAGGTTGCGACGTTCCTTGCTGCTGAAAACCAGATGGTAATGCAGGCTCCAATTCTTTGATGGACATGCCATCTCCTTGATGGCCTCTTGGCACGCAGAAGGGACTTGTCAACGCAAGACGAAGACAAATCCATCCCCCCTCCGGGGCCATCGGCTTTGGGTGTTAGAACCTGGGGGTGGCACTCGCAGACTCGTTCACTCGGAAACTCAACCTCGCTTCCCTCACGTCCTTCTTTAAACAAACCCGATAGCCGCGCTCAAGGCCTTTTCCTAATTAGTTGTCTGTCCCAGGGGAATCCGTAAAACGACCCTAAACCGTGACTAAGCAACACTCGGCAGGGCTGCGCTGCCCCCAGCCGTGACTGTGTTGAGTCAAATTGAAGATTTGCCCAGTTCTCAATCGCCACGGGATCGTGAGGAAAACGAGAGGCCGCGAAATGACCCGCAGCGCTCTGCCATCCAGGCTGCGCGGCAGCGCAACCCTGCCTTGCACTGAATTGTCACGGCTAAACCAACGGCGCCGAAGAAAGAGAGGTTTGGTGACTCGACAGCCGGTGATAGATCGTTCTCTCGGTTTGCGCATTGAAAGCGGTCGTGGACCCTGACAAAACTCTGTCCGTGATTTTGACCGAAGAACTCCCGCATGACGTCTGAGATTGCACCGGAAAAGGAGCCGCCGCTGTTCGCCGCACTGAAACGCGCTGACGAACGAGCGGTGGTCAGCGAAGGCGCGAGCGGTGGCATGTCCGTTCAATTGTGCTTCGACGACGACGGCGCTTACCTGCAAATCGTTGATGGCAAGGGCCGACTGCGGGACATCGACCACCGTCCCGCCCACGGCGCCTTGAGGGACGTGCTCAAAGCGATGGCTTTGATCCAGCGTCGGCAACAGGAGTTGGTGGGGTGGGAGGGCAGCGCCGAGCGAATCTACCTGCATCACCACGAGCACTTGCTGTGGCCTCTGCGGAAATGCGAGGCGCTGGTGGGCAAAGACCTGCAGCCCCTCGCGTTTGTTCCTGAAAGCGTGGGGATCGTGCTTGACCTCGTCGCCGATCACGATAAGGAACCGCTTTGGTTGACTGGCAAGTTGCTCCTGGTTCGCGACGGAGAGACACTTGCTGAGGCCAACGAGTTCCGATTTTTGAACGAAACCCACGTTCTGGCGGGACGTCAGATCTACGAAACACCGCCCCTGGGCGAGAACTTCCGACGCCTCGCGCTTTTCGCCAGCTCTTTCCCTGAGACGATGCTGGAGCGTTGCCTTTCTTTGCTGTTTTCCCACTTCACGGGCATCACCGTTCGTTACCAAGGGCATGCCACGGCGTTCGGCGAGCCGCTGCACGCCCGGGCATCGATCCTGTTTCAAAGCGTGGACCAATCCGGCGATCTGCATTTTGACTTGATTCACACTCTGCCGCGTTTTCCGGTCGATTTCGCACGCAATTACGACATTGCCCGCGTGGCCGTCGTCAACGAGGCCCAGAAGACGATTGTCGTGCGTGAGGTGGTTTATGCGTCCCTGGCCGACGAGCGTCTGGAATTGAACCGGACCTTAAACCGCTACCAGAAGGAGCTGGGCGAAAGCGCCGAGACAATGCTTTTTGCCGACGAAAGCGGGTTCATTGTCGGCAAAGATCTGGCGAGTCTCTTCCTGGGTCGCGAATTGAGCGAACTGGCGCGGCGCTTTGCGCTTTTGGGGGCGGAGAAGCTGCGTGCCTACCGGATCAAGCCTGTCATGCCCAAGCTGAAGCTGAAGCTGAAGCTGGGGTTCGGCATCGACTTCCTCGACGGCGCCGCCGATCTAGAGATTGACGGCCAGGATTTCTCATTGATGGAAGTATTGGCGCAACACCGCAAGAACTCCTATATCACCCTGAGCGACGGCACCCATGCCGTGATGAATACTGATTACCTGGCCAAGCTGGCCCGGTTGTTCCGCAAGCATGAAGAGGGCGTTCGCATCTCATTCTTTGACCTCCCGCTGATTGAGGAACTCATCGACCGCAACTCCGCCGAGACGCAGTTCTCCAAGGCACGGGAGATTTTCCTCGGGTTCAACACCCTGGCGGACAAAGAACTGCCAGCGCCTCCCATCACCGGGGACTTGCGTCCGTACCAGATGGCCGGCTTGAAGTGGCTCGACTATCTCCATTCCCACGGACTGGGGGGTTGCTTGGCGGACGACATGGGACTGGGCAAGACCGTGC
>SXGS01610689.1_pt1 | contig 17827 bp, 17 predicted proteins | sample 3174681 | NCBI WGS metagenome assembly SXGS01 (sample SAMN11356861, study PRJNA531348) | freshwater metagenome | isolation source: freshwater sample F1-80 | place: China: Fuxian Lake, Yuxi | collected 2017-12-25 | reverse complement strand
GCCACCCTGCCCCAGACTCCGTTTCGCGAGGAGCAGGGGCGGCTGGACGTCGAGAATTTCTATTCTGCGCAGGAAGACGAGCTGTTCGCGGCCGCCGCACGCGATGGCTTTTCCTGGAGCGTGCATCGCCCGCATACCGTGATCGGGCTGGCCGTGGGCAATGCGATGAACATGGGCACGACGCTGGCCGTTTATGCGACGCTGTGTCGCGAGCGCGGGCGGCCATTCGTCTTTCCCGGTTCGGCCGCGCAATGGTCGGGACTGACCGACATGACCGATGCCGGCCAGCTGGCGCGGCATCTGCTCTGGGCGGCGGAGACCGAGGCGGCGCATGACGAAGCCTTCAACGTCGTCAATGGCGATGTCTTCCGGTGGCAGTGGATGTGGCCGCGCTTCGCCCAATGGTTCGGCGTCGAGTCCGCGCCGTTCGACGGCGTTGTGCGTCCGCTCGCCGAGCAGATGGCCGGGGATATGGATCTGTGGCGCGACATCGCCGCGCGCGAGGGGCTAGCCGAGCCCGATCTCACTCGGCTCGCCTCGCCCTGGCATACCGATGCCGATCTGGGGCGGCCGATCGAGGTGGTGACCGACCTGAGCAAGAGCCGGCGGCTCGGCTTCACCGGCTACCAGCCGACCGACGACGCCTTCTTCGCGCTGTTCGAGCGGTTGCGGGCCGAACGGCTGATCCCTTGACATCAGAGGCGCGGGAGCGGCGCGGGCGTTTGCGCCGGGGGCGGCGGTCATGGCATGGCCGCCGTCATGGAACATCGCCCGCACATCCTGGTGGACGCCGACGCCTGTCCGGTGAAGGAGGAGATCTACCGCGTCGCCTATCGACTGGAGGTGCCGGTGATGGTGGTCAGCAATGCGCCGCTGCGCGTGCCGCCGCATCCGCTGATCGCGCGGACGGTGGTCGGCGATGGCTTCGATGCCGCCGATGACTGGATCGCCGAGCGGGCGGATGCGGCGACGATCGTCATCACGGCGGACATATTGCTCGCCGATCGCTGTCTGAAGGCGGGGGCGACCGTGATCGCGCCCAATGGCCGGCCGTTCACCACCAGTTCGATCGGCAATGCGGTCGCGGTACGCGCGATCATGGCTGATCTGCGCGCGGGCGGCGACCGGATCGGCGGGCCGCCCCCGTTCGGCAAGGAGGATCGCTCGCGCTTCCTGTCCGCGTTGGATAGCGCGGTGATGCGGCTGCGGCGCTAGGTCGGACTGACACAGGCCGACTCACCTACTTTTCCGGGGAAGGAGGGTGGAGGGGTTTCCCACGTCCCATCTCTGGGACCGGACACCCCTCCGTCAGGCCTTCGGCCTGCCACCTCCCCTTGCAGGGGAGGAATGAGGGGAATGGCGATTGGCCTTGGCATCGGCTTGATCTGGCGGGGTGAAGGCGATTACCGCCGGGGCATGAGCATGTCCCCCCTCGCCCTCCGCCCGATCGCCGCCACCGTGCTGGCCGCGCTGCTGGTCGCCAGCCCCTCGACCGCCCAGACCGCGCCAGCCGGCGCGCCCGCCAATGGCGGCGCGGCGTCGGGGGCGGGCATCATTCCCTTGCCGCTGATGCCGATCGTGCCCGCCGCGCAGCGGAGCTGCGCGATGCGCACGCCGTCGGGGCTGGGTTACACCGTGCTGCGGGCGGGGACCGGGGCCAAGCCGGCCGCCGATGCGACGGTGCTGGTCAACTATATCGGCTATCTGAACGCGAGTGGCGCGGTGTTCGATCAGGCGATGCGCACGCCGATGCCGGTCGGCGGGCTGATCCCGGGCTTTTCCGAGGGCTTGCAGCTGATGGCGCGCGGCAGCGTGGTGCGGCTGTGCGTGCCACCGGCGCTGGGTTACGGTGCGCAGGCGTCGGGACCGATCCCGGCCAATGCCGATCTGGTGTTCCAGATCGAACTGCTCGATTTCAAGACGGCGGCCGAGATCGAGGAACTGCGCAAGGCCGCCGGGGCGGCTCCGCCTGCGCCGGGCTCGAACCAGCCCTGAGCGGGCGATATCCCCGCCAAATGTAAAGCGAACACTGTTGCGACTAAGTGCGCCCCTCCCCTTCAGGGGAGGGGTTGGGGTGGGGCTTCTCCACAGGCGTAGCGCTTGCCGAAGCGCCCCACCCCCTCCCCTACAGGGGAGGGGGTGGGTTTCGCTCACCGCGTCGGCTCACCGAGCCGCTGGTGTCTCCGCCGGCGGAGACGGAGCGGGTGTGGGCAGATCGACCTTGATTTCGACCCGGCGGTTCTTGTCGCGCCCTTCCGGATCGTCCGATCCATCCAGCTTGCGGTTGGGCGCGATGGGGCGCGCCTCGCCCAGTGCGATGACGGTGATCCGCTCCGCCGTGACGCCCTTTTCGACCAGATAGGCACGCACCGCCTCGGCCCGCTTGCGCGAGGCGGTCAGGTTGACCGCGTCCGAGCCGGCGGAGTCGCTATGCCCCCAGATGGTGATCGGCCCGCCCAGCGCCAGCACCGGATCGGCGAGCAGCGTGTCGAGCTGCGCCAGGCCGGCCGGATCGGGCTGCGTGCCCTTGGCCGGGAAGGGGATGGTCCGCTCGACCGGCTCGGCGGGCGGGGTCGGAGTCGGTGAGGGTTCGATCTCGGGGCGGATGATCGACTTCTTGGCCTCTTCCTCCACCGCGACCGCATTGTCGGGCATCACCGCATTGCTCTCTGCCGTAAGATTGGCTGGTGCCTCCGCCGTGTCGTTCGCGGCGCGGTCGCCGGCGGGCTGGCAGGCGGTCAGGCCAAGCCCGATTGCGGTGCCCGCGATCAGGCGCACGGCGTGCGCGTTCCATTTCGTCAGGGTCATGCGACGGCCTCTCCGGTTTGGAAGGACAGGGTAGCGTCGGGATCGCCATGGCGCGAGGGCCCATAGGAGACCACGACGTCGCCGCTCTGCGGCACCGGCCGCGCGGCGTGGGTGAAGAAGCGGATGCGCCCGTCCTTGCGCAGGACGAACAGCATATCGGCCTCGTCGGGCAGGATCGAGCGGGCCTGGTCGAACTTGAACTGCTCGCTGATCCGCGTCTTGCGGAAGGTCCAGCCCGCGGCCTCGCGCCGCAGAATGTCCTCGACGCCGTGCCCGGCGGTGAACATCGCGCGGCCACGCAGCGCCTCGGGCAGGCTGCGATGATCCTCGTCATCGCCGGTGCCGCCCAGCTGATAGACCGAGTCGCGACCGATATCATGCGCGAACTCGCTGCAGACCAGCGCGTTATACGCCTCGTTCTCGGTGGTGGCGGCCAGCACCTGGAACTGGGTGAGGTCGAGCCGCTCGTCGGTCGTCTCGGCCAGGATTTCGCCATGATAGGTCTCGATCCCCGCCTGGCGCGCGGCCGACAGGCGCTGCCAGCTGGTGTCGGCGATCATCACCGGCAGGCCGAGCGACTGGATCTGCCGGGCGAGCGAGATGCTCCACGGCGTGCTGCCGACGACGAGCAGGCCCTTCTGCGTCGCCCCCGTCACCTTCAGCCAGCGCGCGACGTGGCGGATGGAGAAGCCGTGCGCGATGATCGTCGCGACCACGACGGCGAAGGACAGGGTGACGAGGATATTGCCATTGCCATAGCCGAGCTGATCGAGGCGCAGCGCGAACAGCCCCGACACCGCCACCGCGACGACGCCGCGCGGCGCGATCCAGGCGACGAGCAGCCGTTCGTTCCAGGGAATCTTGCTGAACGCGAGCGCGATCAACACGGTAGCCGGGCGGACGAGGAAGAGGAGCGCGAACAGGAAGGCGGCGAAGCGCCACTCGAACAGGCGCAACACCTCGAAATCGAGCGAGGCGGACAGCAGTACGAACACGCCCGAGATGAGGAGGACGGTCACATTCTCCTTGAACGGGTGAATATCGCGCAGCGAATCCAGCCGCATATTGGCGATCGCGATGCCCATGACGGTCACCGCCAGCAGCCCGGTTTCCTGCTGCACCAGGTTGGACAGGACGAAGGTGCCGATCACCGCGACCAGCAGCACCGGGGCCTTCAGATACTCGGGCACATGGCCGCGCGGGAACGCCCAGGCGATGGCGCGCGCCATGCCGTATCCGATCAGCCCCGACACCACCGCCGCGCCCAGCAGCGCGATGACGACCGACAGCAGCGTGCCGCCCTCGTCGACGCGGCGCAGATATTCATAGGTGATGACCGCGCACAGCGCACCGAAGGGATCGTTGACGATCGCTTCCCATTTCAGGATCGCGCGCGGGCGCGCCGCAATATTGCTCTGGCGCAGGAGGGGAATGACGACGGTCGGCCCGGTCACGACAAGGATGCCGGCGAACAGGATCGCCACCGGCCAAACCAGCCCCGCGACATAATAGCAGGCCAGCGCCCCCAGCACCCAGCCGAGCGGAATACCGATCGCCATTAACCGCGTCACCGCCCCCTCGGTCTTGCGCAGTTCGCGGAAGTTGAGGCTCAGCCCCCCCTCGAACAGGATCAGCGCGACCGCGACCGAGATCATCGGCTCGAGCAGATCGCCGAAGGTGTGTTCGGGGATGATGAGGCCGGTGATCGGCCCGGCGATGACGCCGGCGGCCAGCATCAGCGCGATGGCGGGCCAGCCGGTGCGCCACGCGATCCACTGCGCCCCGATCCCCAGAACACCGATCAGCGCGAAAACGAGAGCTTGTTGTTCCATAGGGGGCCTTTAACCCCTGATGCCCGCAAAGGTAACCGCCGCACCTTTATTGGGGTGGGCGCGAGCGGGCGTGTCGCACCCTGTCCTGTCCCTGCTCAAAGCATAGACGAAGCGGTGACGCTGTTCGCTGCCCCGGGGCGGTTTTCGCAAGGCCTTTTCTTCCGACCGGCTCAGGGTGAAGCGCCGGTCGTTCTTCGTGGTGAGACAGGGCTCGACATCGCCGATCTGAATCCGGTGCAGCTGCCGCTTCTTGTCGTCCGGCTGCGTCCGACTGACGCTGTCCATCCAGTCTTCGATGCGGGAATCCAACCTTCTCGCAGCATTGAAGTAAGCCAACGTGCCGACACACGCTTTTCGCATCGATCCACAGGCCCCGCTGCCCGTGCTGAAGCACAAGGCCTTTGCTTGGCTACCGGGCGGCGCACACCAGCGCCGCCCCCATTCTCTCCTTGGCAGGAAGCAACTAGGCCAGCGCCGGGCACCGCCCCGCCGCAGGCCTTTTTTCATGACCGGTGGAGTAGGGGGAACCAGCAGGGTTCCCCCCACGCCGGCTCGCCTTCCCCTTCCGGTAAGGCGCTGCCGCCTGCCTGATCGCCGCGCTACGCCCACCGCCAGGCGTTCATCCAGCCCCGCGCGGCCGGTCACTCGCTCGCATCGGTCCGGCCCCTGCGGGCCTCCCCTGGCTACGCCTCGACCAGCCGCATCGGCTGCTATGCGGCCCGCTTCTCTAACCCGAAAATTTGGGGCCGGGGAAGCGCCGCGCCGGGCATCGAGCCCGCCGCGGCGCTGCTAGCGCGGCGACCCGGAAAAGGGGTTGCAAGCTGGCAATCGTCGGGCCTCTGATCCGCTACGCACGCACCAGGTCAACCAGAGAGGAGAGAGGGAGAAAGCGTGGGTGTCACTGCCTTAGCGAGGAAGCATTCCATGTTCCTCCATCATGCCGTCCAGCCTGCCCGCATCGACGCCGTCATCGCCTGCCAATTGCTAAGCGAAACGCATCCATCACCAGCTGCGATCAGCCTTGCCCAGGCTCGCGATTTCGAGCGTCTGCTCCGCCGCAATAACGGCGGTCAGTCTGATGACGGCATCATCGCTCAGCGCGGACGTCCGGCCATGTGTGACTACATTTGGAGGCGTCAGTGACGCACCTGTCGCTCGCCGCGATCGCTGTCCTGTTCGACTATGATCCGGCCGTCATCGCGATCATCCACGAGGCACAATTCCAACGTCGGCCGGTGACCATCGATCGCGATGCGCAGGCCTCGCTTTCGATGCGGCTCGCCGACGATCAGCTGGGTGACCTGTCCTGGTCAGCGGTGAAATAGAACACCCCAAACGAGACCTTATCGCCATTCATGGGCAAGCGCCGGCTGCGTCAGCGCTTGCCCATTTTTTTGCTTCATACCGCCAAGACGGCTGCGCCTCGATCTCGCTAGAAAACGAATGGCCGCGCAGGGTGGCAGCCCTGCCCGGCCATCGTGAAAAGATGTCGGTCGTGATCGGCTCAGGCTGACGCCGTGAGCCCCTTCTCGACCTCTTCCAGCTTGCGCGAGGCAGAGGCGAAGCCGCCTTTGGCTGACGCCAAAAGCCGGCTCTCGACTTCGTCCAACTCAAGGACCTTCACCGCCTTCCTGAGCGGCTCCAACCGGGTGAGCGGCAGCTTGAAAAGCCCTGCCCTTTCCACCGCGCCGATCGCGGCCAGTTCTACGTCCAATGACTTCGCCATAGTCTTGCCTTTCGGTCGGACTGATCGGGCTCTGAACCGGCTCGGTGTAGTCGATGGCGATCGCTCGGCAAACCCCTGGTCGCGTCCGCCTCGCTTGTCTGGGTTCGGCCCCTGTGAGGGTCCCCTGGCTACGCATCGGCCGACGGTGCCCCGCGATCTGGGGCCGCGGATCGATGCTGTTCCGCCTCACGGCGGCCGGTGCCCCGCGAAAAACCGGAGCCGGTCTGCGAACCGCCGAGGGGCTGGGCTGACCCTGGCATCACATGGGATTTCGAGGGGACAGGATGCACACCGTACGCACGTTGTGCCACAGAAACAGACCTTAAAACAGTATGTTAGCATGATATTGGAGTGCTGCAAATCGTGTTACATTTGCTGCACAATGTAACACATGGGTGCTGCATAATGTAACACATTCACCTTTTGCCATTTAGAACAATACGTTATCCGTAACACAAAGTCGTACATGCATAAGATTGATGGCGGTGTGGTCCTTGCCAGGGTGTACGTCTTGGGATAAGGTCAGACCGCCTTTTCAATGCCCACCAGCCTCCCTGCTAGGAGGCGGTCTTGAGTATCAAACACCAGCATTGCTCTATCCGTGTGGATGGAGAGCGATCTGCTCGGCTAAAGGTGCGAGCCGTTGCCGAGAAATGCAGCGTGTCCGAACTGGTCCGCCGTGCCGTCGACGCATATTTAGCAGACGAGCGACAATTGTCTGCCAGTGATCTTCGTGTCCGCCAGCTGAGCGAATACTCGCAGATCGCGCTCGATACGATCATCGCCAAAACCTACCCCGAATTACGCGATGTGATCGTGGCCAAAACCAACGAGCGCATGGTCCAATATCATGGCCAATGACATCCGCACCGACGGCAGTGCCGTGCCCCTGAAGCACGCCTCCGCGCGCGGCGAGGTCACGCGCAATTCGGGCAATTTCACCCGCGGCAGCCAGCTCCTCAGCCATGAGATTCTCATGTGGCTGTCAGGCGCAAAAAAGCCGCTCATCGTCTGGGCGGTCTGCCTGGTGCTGACCTACACCATCATCCTGTCGGTGACGCTCAGCGAGAACAATTTCCAGCTCATCTGCATGCGCGTCCTGGCGGGTTTCTGGGACTGGTGCGGCCTCGATCTGATGAAGCGCGTCCACCTCCTCTTGCCCGATAATTCGATCCGCCAAACCGCGATGGGCTACGTGCCTTACGTGCCCGAGGTGATGGCCGCTTGCGCGAAGGCAAAGCGGGCGCTCATCGGCTCTTTCCTGCTCGCCACCTTCGTCGCCATACCGCTCGCCATCTGGTATATCGACTACGCCAAACGGCGTGGCTCCGAGATCCTCGACGAGCATCACGAGCGCGGCGCCATGCTAGTCGAACGCGACGTGCTGTATCACGCGGTCGCCAGCCATAACCGCAAATCCTTCGTCGCCGATGCCGCGCGTTTCTTCCCTGGCTACGACCCCGACGCGGTGCTGAAAATGCCCTTCGATGCACGCAAGGCAGCGGGCATTCATCACCCCTATAAGCTGGCCGGCATCCCCTATCCGCACCGGCTCGAACAGTCGCACACCATGCTCATCGGAACGACCGGTGCGGGCAAGACGAGCGTGCTGCGCGCGCTCATCGCGCAGATGCGCGAGCGCCAGGACACCGCGGTCATTTTCGATCTCACCGGGGCCTATGTCGAGGCGTTCTACGACCCCGCGCGCGACACCATCCTGAACCCCTTCGACCAGCGCTGCCCGGCCTGGTCGATCTTCAATGACTGCACCAGCTATAGCGACTTCGTCGCGGCCGCCTCCGCGCTCATTCCATCGGATGGCGGGGCGACCGATCCGTTCTGGGCGATGGCGGCGCGCACCCTGTTCGTCGAGATGTGCATGAAGCTCATCGAGCACGGCCAGACGAGCAATGCAGCCCTTGCCGAGAACCTGATGACCGCCGACCTGAAGAAGGTTCACGCCTATCTCGCCAAGACCATCGCCGACCCGCTGACCGCGCCCGAGGCGGCACGCATGGCGGAGTCGATCCGCGCGGTCTTCAACACCAACGCGCAGGTGCTGCGCTTCCTGCCCGACACCGGCCGCCGGTTCTCGATCCGCGAATGGATCACCGGCGAAAAACAGCCTGGTGCCATCCTCTTCATCACCAGCCAATATACCGATCTGGAGATGAACCGGGCGCTGCTGACGCTGTGGACCAACCTTTCCATCCACGCCCTCATGACCATGCCGCGCAGCCACGCGCTGCGCACCTGGTTCATGTTCGACGAGCTGGGCGCGCTTCACCGCCTCCCCGCCATCGAACAGGGCCTGCAGACGGCGCGCAATTTCGGCGGAGCGATGATCCTGGGGCTGCACTCGTTCGAGAAGCTGGTGCAGATCTACGGTCAGGAAAATGCCCGCAACCTGTCCTCGCTGGCCCGCAACAAACTGATCCTGGCAGCGGCCGATCTCGACACCGCCGAACAGTGCAGCCGCTATATCGGCAACCGCGAGGTCCGACAGATGGATGAGGCCTATAGCTATGGCCATAATTCCACCCGTGACGCCTCGACCCTGACCCCGCGCAAACAGGTCGAGCCGCTCGTCATCCCCGACGACATCACCAACCTGCCCTCGATGCACGGCTTGCTCAAATATCCCGATGGTTTTCCAGCCGCCAGGGTCGTGCTCGAATGGCAGCATTACCTTAAGGTCGCCGAGGGCTTCGTCACCCGCCGGGCAAGCCCGGCGGGGATCGCCAAACGCGGAAGTGAGGGGGGACCGCCTGCCGGGGGAGGAAGCGAGGGCGGCGGGCGTGATGGCGCGGCGCAGGCCCCCGCCGCACTGGCGGAGGCGGCGATCGAGCCGGGGAGTGCTGCCGCCAATATCGCCAATCTCCAGGCGGCCAATATCCTGTCGGCGCCGAGCGAAAATCAGCAGGCTGTCAATGATCAGGTCGCGCCTGCCGAGACACCCTCGAAAGCGGACACGAGTGTCTCGGAGCAGCCGCGCGATCTGCCCATCCAGCCGGTTGCGGCACCGGTTGCTGCCCCTCCTTCGGACGTGGCCCGCTCCAACGGTCTCGATGGCGTGGTCGGCGTCACCACCACCGCCCCCGCTCCGGTCGAGGATCAGGCGCTGGTCGAGATGCGGCAGGCCACCGCGGAGCGCAGTGACGATGGCATGGGGATGGGCGACTGATGCTCTCCGTTGCATCCGTGCGCTCCGCCTCGGGCGCGGCCAATTACTATGGCAAGGACGACTTCGCCTCCGCCGATTACTATGCCGGCAAGGACGCCGGCGAGGTCAGCATCTGGGCGGGCGCTGGCGCCGAAGCGGTCGGGCTCACCGGCGATGTCGGCAAGGCGGACCTAGAGCGCACGCTCAATGGCGAGCTGCCCTCGGGCGAGAAGGTCGGCCAGGTCGAGAACCGGCGCGCCGGCATCGACCTGACCTTCTCGGCACCCAAGTCGGTCTCGCTCATGGCCTATGTCGCCGGCGACAAGCGCATCCTCGGCAAGGACGGCGCGCATATGGCCGCCGTCCGCCAGACCATGGCCTGGGTCGAGAAGAACCTCACGCAAGGACGCAAGGACATAGACGGGCGGAAAGTACCGATCGCGTCGGGCAACCTCACCTACGGCCTGTTCCAGCACGACACGAGCCGCGCGCTCGACCCGCAGGCGCATATCCATGCGGTCATCGCCAACATGACCCGTATGCCGGACGGCAAATGGCAGGCGCTGCATGCCGACAAAATCTGGGCCGGCAACACCGTCATCGGCTCGATCTATCATGCCTATCTACGCAGCGAGATGGAGAAGCTCGGCTATAAGATCGAGGCGACCGGCAAGCACGGCACCTTCGAGATCGCCGGCGTGCCCAAGGACGTCATCGACGCCTTCAGCCAGCGCCGCGCCGACATATTGGCGACCGCCGAAGGTCTCGGGCTGAAAAGCGCGCAAGGCTTGCGCAGCGTCACCGCACGCACCCGCGATCCCAAGCTCAATGTCGAGGACCGCGCTGGCCTGCAGAGGGACTGGCAGGACAAGGCGGCCGGGCTCGGCTTCGATGGCAAGCAGATCCTGCGCGATGCCGAACGCGAGGTCGCAGGCCAGAGCCATGTGGTGAGCGGCCCGCTCGATCGCGGCTATCAGATGATCAGCGAGGCGGTGCAGTCGGCGCGCGCGCTTGTCGGCCACCTCCTCGCCACCCCCGATCCGCTGGTCGACCGCGCGGTCGCGCGCATCGTCGTCTCGCCGGCCGCCGCGCGCGCACAGTTCGCCGTGGCCTCGGCGGTGCGCATCCATGCCCAGCGCGAAGCCGCCTTCGACACCGATCGGCTGGGCAAGACCGCGCTCGACCTGCACCTGAAGGGCGTCACGATCGAGCATATCGAGAACCGCATCACCCAGCTCGTCGGCAGGGGGCTGCTCATCCCGGGCCAGGTGCGCGATCATGAGACGACCTACACGGCCGTCACCACCCGCGAAGGGCTGGCGACCGAGGAGCGTATCCTGGGCGAGATGGAGCGCGGTCGTGGTACGGCCAGCGCGATCGTCGCTGCGGCCGACGCGCCCGACCGGCTGCAGGCCGCCTCACCGCATGAACTCAATCCCGGCCAGCTCGCGGCCGCCACCATGATCATCGCGAGCGAGGACCGCATCGTCGTCGTCCAGGGCGTCGCCGGTGCCGGCAAGTCGACCATGCTCCAGGCGGTCGCGCGCGTCGCCGAGGCGGAAGGACGCAAGGTGCTGGGTCTCGCCTTCCAGAACAAGATGGTCGCCGACCTGAAGGAGGGAGCCGGCATCGAGGCGCAGACGATCGCGTCCTTCATCTGGGCCAATGAGCGCTTCCTCGTCGAACCCGACAGTGCCGCTGCCAGGCTGCGCCGCGACGAGCTGAAGAACACCATCATCGCCGTCGACGAGACCTCGATGGTGTCGAGCGCCGATATGCTGAAGCTGGTCCGGATCACCGAGACACTGGGCATCGACCGGCTGGCGCTGGTCGGCGATCGCCAGCAGCTCTCCTCGATCGACGCCGGCAAGGCGTTCGCCATGCTGCAGGCGGGCGGTGCGGCGACCGCGCGCATGGACAAGAATATCCGCCAGCGCACCGACACGCTGCGCACGGTCGCCGCCCTCGCCAATGTCGGCAAGGCATCGCAGGCGCTGCGCGTGCTTGGCGACAAGGTGATCGAGACCAAGGGGGAAGACCCCGCCGCGCATGCCGCCGAGCGCTGGCTGAACCTGTCCCCGGCCGAGCGCGAGGTGACCGCCGTCTTCGCCTCGGGCCGCGTCGCACGCCAGACGATCAACGCCGACATCCAGGCGGGCTTGCGCAATGAAGGGGTGCTGACCGGCAGCGGCGAGACGGTCAGCGTCTATGAGAGCGTCAATGCCACGCGCGAGGAGCTGCGCTACGCCCACACTTACAAGCAGGGCCAGACGCTGCATGTGACGGGCAACGTTCCCGAAGTGTCGTTGCGGCGCGGCACCTTCCAGGTCACGCGCACCTTTGCCAATGGCAAGGTCGAGATCGAGGGCAATGGCCGGCGCCACCGCTTCGAGCCCGGCAAGATCGATCCGCGCATCACCATCGAGCGGCTGCAGCTCTCCACCAAAGCCGACATCACCCTGCATGAGGGCGACCGCATCCGCTGGACCGCCAATGACAAGGACCGCGGCATGCTCAATTCCGCGCTCGCCCGCGTCCTCGACACCAAGGACGGTCACATCACCGTCGAACTGGCCAACAAGGATGTCGTGACGCTGGCGCCGGGCGACCCGATGCTGGCCCGGCTTGACCTCGCCTATTCGCTCAACATGCACATGGCGCAAGGGATCACCACCGACAAGGCGATCACCGTCATGGCGAGCTATGAGCAGAACCTCTCCAACCAGCGGCTGTTCAACGTCGGGGTGACGCGCGTCCGCGACGATCTCACTGTCGTCGTCGATGACAGCAAGAAGCTGATGGCCAGGCTCGACCGCAATGCGGGCAACAAGACCTCCGCGCTGGAGACGCTCGGCCGGCTCGACATCGACGGGCCGGGTGCCCGCACCACCCCGACCACCTCGCAGCCGCGCGGTGCAGCCGCCCAGTCGCGCCAGGGCGACAGCGCGGCCTCGGCGATCGTGGGCGCGCGCGAACCGATCGATCTCAGCGACCTGCCGCCGATGCCCGCCTTCAGCCGCGAGGACGCCGCCCGCTACGCGAGCGATGACGGCCTGCGTGGGCTGAGCGCAGGCGACGACCTGACCGGCGTCCGCTGGCCGCTGCCGGGGAACGAGGGGACGCCTTTGGCCCGGGGGGACGCGCTCGATCCGCCGCTGCCGGGCTCGGGCAAGCCGGAGGCCGATCCGCCGATGCCGGCGCGGGGCGAGCCATCGCTGCCGCTGCCGGAAAAGAACCTCGGTCTCGAACTGTGACCCAGCTCCTCGCCCACGCCTTCAGCCGGCCCAGAATCCACGCGGAAAGGCTCATCGGGGTGATCGCGCGAACTGATCATCTCTCATGAGACATGAGCGATCGAGGAATGATCCAGATCCGACCAATCCAAAGAGAAAAGGGAGGAAGTTTTAAGGAGAGCCGTGAGCAGGTTCAAAAGTGAGGCGAAGGGGTGCGCCTCAACCCACTGTCATGGCGTCACATAAGCAAAATAAACCCCGCCACCACGGCCACGGGGATGCTGGCCGACATCGATCATCAGGGAGGCGAACATCATGAAGACTATTGCCACCATTTTCGGGATCATGGCGCTGGCTGCTGCACCGGCGAGCGCGCAGAAGCTCGGCAAGGGCGGTGTCGGCGTCGACGAGCAGTCCGAGCTGCCGCAATGCGCCGCGATGATCGGCACCGTCGCGCTGGTCGAGGACCGCAGCGCCACCGACCAGCGCGGCACCGACGATCTGCCGGCCGGCCTCCGCGCGCTGGTGCGGATGGCCGAACAGCAAAATGGCGGCGGTGCCCGCGTCGATCCGCTGCCGCTCCTGAAGCTGCTGACCGCGCGCTCGAACTGCTTCCAGATCGTCGATCGCGGCCAGGGCTTCACCGCCCTCCAGCGCGAGCGCGAGCTGGCGGCGGGCGGCTCGGTTGCGGCCGGCAGCAACGCGGCCAGTCTGCGCGCGGCCGACTTTCTGCTGACCGCGCAGGTCGTCTATTCGGACAATAACGCCAGCGGCAATGGCGGCGCGATCGGCGGGCTGATGCCCGGCGGTCTCGGCTTCAAGACCAAGAAGATGGAGAGCCAGACCATCCTCACCCTGGTCGAGGTCAAGACCGGCATCCAGCGTGCGGTCGCCACCGGTTCGGCGCGCAAGAAGGATCTGTCGATCCTGGGTGGCGGCATCCTCGCCAATGCCGGCGTCGGCGCGCTGGGCGGCGCTTACACCAGCACCGACATCGGCAAGGTGACGAGCCTGGCGCTGCTCGATGCGATGCGCAAGCTCCTGACCGATGCGCGCGCGACCATGCCGCCGATGGCGGCCGCGGTGCCGCCTGCTGGAGCTACGCCTGTCGCCGGCGCTGTCGCCACCGCGCCGATCGCCGGGGCGCGCTGACAAGGGTTGGGGTGTTGCCGTCGCGGCACCCCCCTCCCCTCGATCTGGAGGATGTGGGCAGTGATCCACCAACCTGACTTCTTCTCCGCACCCGCCCGGCCTTTCGACGATGACGGCGATGACGAGCCTGCCCGGCCGGCGCTCGCCGTACCTTGCGGCTTTGTCGATCGGCACAATCGTCGTTGCCAGCGCCTGGCGGTGCGGCCGGTGATGATGGGCGGCTTTCAGGCGACATGTCGGGGCGCGCCGCTCCTCCACTGTGATCCGGCCTGTTTCGCCACCGCCAGGGAGGATACTGCCTGATGCACTGTCCCTATTGCCGCACGACGCTGGTCGAATGGCCGGGTTTGCGCCAGTTGGAGCCGTGCAATACCTGCGAGCGGCCAATGGTGCTGCTGCGCTCGCTCCGGCACTGGCGCGGGCCGTTGCGGCTGTACGGCCTCTTCGAGCTTGGCTGGCTCGCTTATGCGGCTGCAATGGTTACAGTTTCGGGTCTGGGCTTGGTCGGCGTGATCGATCTGATCAGCTATTTGCGGGTCACCGCCATATTATTGTTCGTGATCGGCTCGATCCTGTGCGCGGATGGCATTCTTGGGATCACCACCGGTTTAGACAAAACCGGCGCGCGGGTGCGGCGTGATTGGCTTGCCAAGGCATTGGGCGCGGCCAAGGTCATGGTTGGTCTTGCTGCACTGGTGTTGACCGCGATCGGTATCGGACTTTGATCGAGAGCAAAGCGCGGAAAGAAATTAATTCCGTGATAGCTACCTGATTGGTGTTGCGGATAGAGCGCGTTGCATTCACATGGACGTCGGTTTCACAACAGATGATCAATGATCGTCTGTTGTCCTTCCTCTCCCATCAGGAACCATCATGTCTGACGAAAACAACCAGGACGCGGTAAACGCCGTCGAACTCGCCACCGAACTGACCATCGCGTGGCTGGGCAACCCCAACACCCGCACCGATGCCGAGCATGTGCCCGCTTTCCTGAACAGCATGCACGCCGCCCTCCAGCAGCTCGCCGGCGGTAGCCAGGCGGCCGCCCCGGAAGCCGAAGCGCCCCAGGATTATACCCCGGCCGTGTCGGTGCGTAAGTCGCTGGCTTCGCCCGACCACATCATCTCGATGATCGATGGCAAGCCCTACAAGACGCTGCGCCGCCACCTGTCGACGCATGGTCTGACGCCCGAAGAATATCGCGAGCGCTATAACCTGAAGGCGGACTATCCGTTGGTCTCGCAAAGCTATTCGGAGAGCCGTCGCGCCATGGCCAAGAAGATCGGCCTCGGTCGCAAGCCGGGGCAGAAGGCTCCTGCCGGCAAGGCGAAGACCGGCCGCTCGGCCAAGGATGCCGCCCAGGCGCATCTGTCGGGCGAATAACGCTCAGCGCAGGGTCGGCGATCGTCGGCCCTGCGATCTTGTCTCCGGTCGAATGTCTACAATGGGCGGTTAGCGGACGTTATAGGTAAGCAAGACTCGCGAGCGTAGCCCAGACCATCGACACTAAAGCGAGGACTGATCCGGACAACGCCATTACGCCCCATGCTATCTCGGCACTCCTGGCATGGCGCGCGTCCGTCATGATGCGTTTTCCGCAATAAGCTAGGTTGCATACCAGCAGTCTGAGCTGCTGCCGGTCCCATGGTCACGATGAGTAAGCTTACCATCTGCATAACCGGATCATCTCTCAGCCAGCGCCTGTCTCCAATTAGGGCGGAAGCCGACTGTCTGCCCTTGGGGGTGAGCAGACTTTTCACTCCGAGGGGAGAACGCTGGAAAGCAGCCGTTCAGCGGATTAGGTGTGAAATGTGGACTTCTCGGCCCTCCTCTTGATCCCACTTGCTGCAATCGTCAGCGCTTTGTGGATTGTCGGCCTTGCGGCAGTTTCGGGAAGCGCGGACAGGTTCAAAGCGCCGTTCGTCCTGTCCTACTCTCTCGCTTTCCTCTTGATGCAACCGTGGCTTATTGCGTCGTGGCAGCAAGCGGGAATGGTCGCGGTCATCCTGGTGCCGATGGCGATTTGGATCGCGGCGGGCTGCATCTTGGGGGCAATACCTGCCATGATCGTCGTGGCCGCGCTTAGGGTCAGGACCCATTGATGTGAGCGTCGCGATCTGATTCAGGCTACACAAAGAAACTGGGACGAGGCCATGGGAAAGATCTTCATAGGCATAAGCACTGCGGCCATAATTTCAGTTATAATATTTACTTACACTGCAAGTCGCACTCGTTTCGTACATATATCTGAAGCACGGTGCTGGGGCGATTTGTCGATTGGTGATCATGTTGAGGGAACGGCAAATCTTCATCTTTTTAAAGATGGCAGGTCGTTCCTAAAGAATTCGAAATGCAAAACTGAGGTTTTATTCGTAAACGAAAATGGCTCATCAAAAGTACTAGATTCACTGAATTGGCACATCGACAACTATCCAAATGCAATAGGAGTCCACGTAAGAGTCGATGCAAATGGAAGAATATATAAAAATGATTATCTTAAAGATTGGTTTATTTCCGCAAAACTAATACAAATTGAAAAAACAACACCATCTAATATGATTGTTATAGATCTAAATCACCTGGATAGATGAATTTTTCGAATAGTTTGGTGTTCTGGCAAGGCCCATTGATATGGTGGTCGCGATCTGATTCAGGCTCCGCAAGGAGACCGGAATGAGCGACCTGTTTTGGCTGACGGACGAGCAGATGGAGCGGCTGAGACCGTTCTTTCCCAAGAGCCATGGCAAGCCGCGCGTGGATGACAGGCGGGTGCTGAGTGGCATTGTGTTTGCCAACAAGAACGGGTTGCGCTGGCGAGACGCACCCAGCGCCTACGGCCCGCACAAGACGCTCTACAATCGGTGGAAGCGCTGGGGTGAGGCAGGCGTGTTCACGCGCGTGATGGAGGGGCTGGCGGCGACAGGTGCCGAGCCGAAGACGGTCATGATCGACGCGACTTACCTGAAGGCGCACCGCACGGCCTCAAGCCTGCGGGTAAAAAGGGGGATCTCGGTCGCCTGATTGGGCGCACCAAAGGTGGCATGAACACCAAGCTCCACGCCGTTGCCGACGCGAACGGCCGGCCCCTGAGCTTTTTCATGACTGCCGGCCAGGTCAGCGACTACACCGGAGCGGCAGCCCTGCTCGACGACGTGCCCAGCGCGCAGTGGCTGCTCGGTGATCGCGGCTAAGACGCCGACTGGTTCAGAGACGCTCTCCAGGCAAAGGGCATCCAGCCATGCATCCCGGGTCGGCAATCACGCAACGAGCCGATCAGGAATGACAAGCGCCGCTACCGACGCCGCAGCCGCATCGAGATTATGTTCGGCCGTCTCAAGGATTGGCGGCGCGTCGCCACCCGCTCCGATCGCTGCCCCACAGCCTTCTTTTCCGCCGTCGCCCTCGCTGCCACGGTCATCTTCTGGCTGTGATCAATGAGTCCTGACCCTAGCACTACTTTGGCAGAAGTTTGTTGTATTCGTCGGTTAAGCCTTCGCCGCAATGAGGGCATCGTCGTGGTGGCGGGCGTAGCAGGCGATCAAGGATGGCCTGGCGTACAGCCGGGAGGCTGGGTTGAGGTGGCGGACCGGGGATTCTTTTTTTTCCGTCCCGCCTGAGCGAGCCTTCGCGTTTGCAGGAAAGCATAGGCAATCATCGTCATGAGCGCGTGTCGATGCAGTCCCGTCCAGGAGCGGCCCTCGAAATGATCGAGCCCGAGTTCCTCCTTGAGTTGCTGGTGCGTCTGCTCGCAAATCCAGCGCGCCTTGATGGCGCCGGCTACGTCCTTGATCGCAGCGTCGGCGGGCAGGTTGGAGAGATAATATTTCCGCTCGCCGTTCGAGCGATGCTCCCCCACCAGCCAGGCCTCTTCGCCTGGCATATGTTGCGCGCCAGCCGTGCCGATCCGCTGCGG
>SXGS01073909.1_pt1 | contig 17830 bp, 16 predicted proteins | sample 3174681 | NCBI WGS metagenome assembly SXGS01 (sample SAMN11356861, study PRJNA531348) | freshwater metagenome | isolation source: freshwater sample F1-80 | place: China: Fuxian Lake, Yuxi | collected 2017-12-25 | reverse complement strand
GACAGCGTGACGGTGCGCGGGCGCGAGCAGCAGGTCATGCTCTATGAGGTGGTAGGTCCGCAGCGCCCCGGCGGGGAAGACGGCGGCGTCCCAGGCGCGCCGGAGCGACCCCGGCGCACGGCGACGCCGTGATGGCGGTCTTCGGAGCGCCCGTGAGCCTCGGGAATGACGCCGAACGCGCAGTTCATGCGGCTCTGGAGATGCAGGCGGAGATTCTCGCAGTCCGGGCTCGGTGGGCAGGGAGAGCGGCGTTGGAGGTAGGGATCGGTATCAACACGGGTGACGTGGTGATCGGAAACATCGGCTCGGACCGGCGATTGGAGTTCGCTGCAATCGGCGACACGGTGAATGTCGCCGCCCGGATCGAGAATCTCACACGGCAGTACCATCTCGGAATCCTGATCAGCGAGTCGACGTACGAAGCCGTGAAAGACCGGTTCGAGTGCCGAAGAGTCGACAGCGTGACGGTGCGCGGGCGCGAGCAGCAGGTCATGCTCTATGAGGTGGTAGGTCCGCAGCGCCCCGGCGGGGAAGACGGCGGCGTCCCAGGCGCGCCGGAGCGACCCCGGCGCACGGCGACGCCGACTCGGCCGTCACCGGTCCCCACCAGCCAACCTGCCTAGGCGAGAAACTCGGTCCGTACGTTGCCGAAGACGTCGGTGAGTCGGAAGTCGCGACCGGAATAGCGGAAGGTGAGGCGCTTGTGATCGAGGCCCAGCAGGTGCAGCAGGGTCGCGTGCAAGTCGTGAACGTGTACCTTGCCGTCCACCGCTTTGTAGGCCCACTCGTCGGTCTCCCCGTAGACAAATCCGGGTCGGACACCGGCGCCGGCCATCCACATGGTCCAACAGTGCGGATTGTGATCCCGCCCGCGGGTGTCCATGCCCGACTTGCCGTTGCTCAGGTCCTGGTCGTACGGGGTACGGCCGAACTCTCCGGTCCACACGACCAGCGTGTCTTCGAGAAGTCCTCGCTGCTTGAGGTCCGTCAATAGTCCCGTGATCGGACGATCGATCTGGGCACAGCTCTTGGGGAGCGTGGATCGAATGCTGTTGTGATGGTCCCACGCCCAGTCCGTGACCTGCACGAACCGCACTCCCGATTCGATCATGCGTCGAGCCATCAAGCACTTGCGACCATAGTTGTCGGTAGGATCGGTTCCAATGCCGTAGAGCTGTCGAGTGGTCTCGGACTCTCGCTCGATATCGAGCACTTCGGGCGCCTGCATCTGCATTCGGAACGCGAGTTCATAGGACTCGATGAACCCCTCCATGTTCCGGTCGCCGCCCACCGCCGACAGATCTCGGCGATTTCGTGCCTGGATGAGGTCGAGCTGGCGGCGCTGGAGGTCCACGGCCAGATTGGGATCGCCGAGATGCCCGATCTTCGACTGCTTGACCGGAATGCTGGCGAGTCCGATCCGGGTGCCCTGATGGGCCGCCGGGAGGAACACATTGTTGTAGTGGAGCGGGCTGCCATCGTCGCCGAAGATGACCGGACTGATCACGACGAAGCCGGGGAGATTTTGATTCTCGGTGCCCAAACCGTAGGTGACCCATGATCCGAAGGAGGGTCGCACAAACTGCAGGGACCCGGTTTGAAAGAGGCGGATCGCCCCCGGATGCGCCGGGCTGTCGGTCTGCATTCCCCGCAGCACACACAGTTCATCGGCTTTGGTCGCCAGGTGCGGGAACAGCTTGCTAATGGAGAGTCCACTCTGACCCGCTCGCTGGAACTCGCCGACCGGCGGGAGGAGCCGGCTGATCTCCTTGTAGCGGGTTCCGTCTTCGGCCAGCTCGAACGGGATCTTTTCGCCCGCATCCTTGAGCAGGCGTGGCTTGAAATCAAACAGATCTGCCTGTGAGGGTCCGCCTTGCATCCAGAGCAGAATGATCCGCTTGGCGCGAGCGGGATGATGGGGCGGTCGCGGGGCGAGCGGCGCGAGCGACTCCGGCGAAGCCCCCTGCGCCTCTTCCGCCGCCAGGGCGCCGAGCGCCACCGTTCCGAAACCGCCTCCGAGGCGGCTCAGGAATTCCCGCCGGGTCTGGGGCACTGGTTGGAGGAGATGTTCTGACATCGCGGGACCTGGAACCCTTCAGTGGCGGTAGAGAAACTCCGACGACGCGAAAATCGACTGGCAGTAGCGAGCGAGAACCAGTCCGGCGCGTTCCTCTGCGGTGGCGCCGGGCGCGAGTCCCCCCTCGAATTCGCGCCGGAAGGTGCGAAACTCAGCCAGATCCTCGCCGGTTGCGGCGCGACCCAACGCGAAGCGATGCAGCGCGTCGACTCGCGCTTCCTCACCGGAGTGCTGCTCGATCAGGCGTTTCGCCAGACGGCGGGCCTCTCCCTGTAAGAACGGCGAATTGAGCAGGTAGAGAGACTGGAGCGGAACCGTGGTCGCGATGCGGGTGCCCACCACCTGATCCGGGTCCGCAAAGTCGAAGAGCGAAAGAATGTCGAGCGCATCGAACTGGCTCCCCCGCATGATCGGCAAGTAGACCGATCTCCGGGCGAGGGTGCTCTCGGGGAGCTTGCTGGCGTCCTCCAGAAAGCTCGGAGTGTTGATGAAGACATTCTCTTCCGTCAGGGGAAGGGTCGGACCCCCAGCGCTCCTGTCCAGATGTCCGCTGACCTGAAGGATCGAGTCACGGATCGCCTCCGCCTCCAGCCTGCGCCGGTTGGCCCGCCACAGCAGCCGGTTGTCCGGATCCACGGCCGCTGTGGCGCTCTGGTTCTCCGCGCTGAGGCCGTAGGTGCGGCTCAAGACGATCTCACGAATGAGGCGCTTAGTGGACCACCCCTCGTCGACAAAGCGAGATGCGAGGTAGTCAAGCAGCTCAGGATGGCTGGGCGTCTCGCCGCGAATGCCGAAATTGTCTGTCGTCGGCACGATTCCTACTCCGAAGAGCTTTTCCCACACCCGATTGACATAGACCCGCGCCGTGAGCGGGTTGTCGGCCGAACACAGCCATCGTGCGAGTTCCAGACGGCCACTGGATGCCGGAGAGATCGGCGCCGCAGCGGTCTTGCCGACGAGTTGAAGAAATCCGCGAGGCACGACCGGTCCCAAAGCCCTCACGTTGCCGCGGAGGTTGATGGCCGCATCCGAAGGCTTTTCTTCCTCGCTCGCCGCGTGGGCTCCTGGGGGCTCAGGTTTCATGTAGGCGAGAAACTTGGCCGACTTGGCGGCGGCGGCGGCGGCGCGGGTCACCTGCTCGAGCTGAGAGCGCATGCGGCTCGTGGCCTCGGCGGCCTGGCCCGAAGCGGTCTGAACCTTCATGCGAAGCGCGTCCCGCTCCGCCTCGAGTCTCGCCTGCTCTCCCTCGAGGCGCCTGACCTCCGCCTGCCACGCGTCCACCTGCCGTTGGAACTCTTTCCGCTCGGACTCGGTCTGCGGGAATTCCGCGCGGTTCACCCCGGTCCAACCGCCCATCTGGCCGCCGGTGGTGCGAGTGGAGCGGAAGATGCCGGCGAGCGCGTAGTAGTCGCGGGTCGGGATGGGATCGAACTTGTGATCGTGACAGCGAGCGCATCCCGTGGTGAGTCCCAGAAAAGTCCTTCCCACGAGGTCGATCTGGAGGTCCACAATATCCATGCGCATCTGTTCCTTGTCGGGAACGAAGAGCGCCCATGGTCCGAGAACCAGAAAGCCCGTGGCAACCACGTTCTCGGCCTTCTCCCGCCCGTTAGCCGCATGGAGAAGATCTCCCGCCAGTTGCGCCGCCACGAATTCGGGATACGGCAGATCGCGATTGAAGGCCGAGATCACCCAGTCCCGAAAGCGCCACGCATCGCGAAGCGGCGCCCTTCGGGCATAGCCGGTGGTGTCGGCCCAGTAGGTGATATCCAACCAGTGCCGCCCCCAGCGTTCGCCGAAGGCAGGAGCCTGAAGCAGACGATCCACCACCCGCGAGAACGCGTCCGGCCGCCGGTCGGCGAGGAATTCACGCGACTCCTCCGGGGTCGGGAGCAATCCCGAGAGATCGAGGGTGACTCGTCTCAGCAGAGTCTCTCTGCCAGCGTCCGATCCCGGCCGGATGCCCACCTTCTCCTGTGCGGCCAGGATGAAGCGATCCACACTGCCCTTCGGCCAGGCGCCCGTGCGCACGGGCGGCGTGGCGGGGCGACGAATTCTGCGGAAGGCCCAGTGCTCCCCGGGGGGCAGATGAACTGCGGGCGCTGCGGATGGCCACACGGCGCCGGAGCGGATCCACCGCGTCAACGCCTCAAGTTCGTCGGGTGGGAGGGGCGCCGCGGGAGGCATCTTCAGGCTGCCTCCGCGGTGGATCGCACGGTTCAGCAGCCCGGCGTCCGGTTTTCCGGAATCGACGAGCCGCCCCATGGAGCCGCCCTTTTCAAATCCTTCCCGAGTCGTCAGCTTCAATCCACCCGATTGCACGCGCTCTCCGTGGCACGAGGAGCACCGGGCGATGAGCACCGGCCGAACCTTCTTCTCGAAGAAGTCCACCTGGGGTGAGGGAGAAGCCGCCATCGTCGGGACCTGAAGGATGGAGCCCAGGAAACCGAGCGCCGCGCAAAGGCTTTTCTTGATCGAGTTCATCCGTTTCGCATTCCGTCCCAGGATGGCGCCGGCCCGCGGTTGGGAGCGATCACTCGACTCCCTTCGACACTTGCATCGCTAAAGTGTTGGTTTCGACGTCCGCGTGGGGGAGGAGTTGCGGCCGACTCAAGGGATGCCGCCCCCATCACTGTTTTCCGGACCACAAAAAAACAGGCTGTCGTTAACGGGCACGTGCCGATTGCTGACTATACTTCTGCGGGCCCGGTAGCTGAGGGCCTGGAGGTAATCATGCAGTCCCCTCGTCATCGCGCAGGCTTCACCCTGATTGAACTGCTCGTGGTGATCGCCATCATCGCCATCCTGGCATCCATCCTGTTCCCCGTCTTTGCTCAGGCCCGAGAAGCCGCTCGGAAGACCCAGTGCAGCAGCAACTTGAAGCAGTTGGGGCTCGCGCTGAACGCCTACTCCACCGACTACGATGAGCAGATGCCTCCCTCGCAGTTGCCGTCGACCGGCGCGAACGTCTCCTGGCCGACCATGCTCTTCCCGTACGTCAAGAACGAAGGGGTGTTCGTCTGTCCATCCGGTGAGCGGTCGGCTTCGACTCAGAATCTGGGCAACGGTGTGAGCCAGGCTTACTGCGGCGTTACGGACACCAACACTACTCCGAACCGGTTTGGACAGCAGGGCGACGGCTCAACGTTGGGGCTCGGTCTCGTGAACAAACTGTCTTACGGGCGGAACTTGATTCCGAACACCGCTGCAAGCTGGGCGACGGTAGGCTTCTACAACGGCAACAAGAGCGGCTTCGTACTCACCGGCACGACACTCTCGGTGAGTGACGCGATGGTGGAGGACCCGGCCGGGACCATTCACATCGTAGATGCGTGGACCACGGTTTGCGATCAGGGCAACTCCATTCGCGGGATCCAGCAGGAAATCCGAACGGATCACTACAGCAACAACACCGCTTCCAAAGTCGCCAATCGCCATCAAACGGGCTTCAACGCGCTCTACGGCGATCAGCATGCCAAGTGGCTCAAGTGGGGATCGACTCGTGCACGGGATTGGTCCATTCAGTCGGACTGATCTCCATCGCTCTCCCGGGATCACACTGTGCCGAGTTTTGCTCGGCACAGTGTTGGTTTCAGTGACATTGACGTCGGCTTCGAACCTCTCGGGTTCGTCGATCCACCCCGCCGCGTTGTCGGCTCTTCTACGCACTGCGAAGCCCGGCGAAGTGCTGGTGATCGCTCCCGGAGTCTATCGCGATCTTGTGTTGAGTTTGGGCGCCCAGGGCCAGCCCGATCGCCCGATCATCATCCGCCCGGAGTCGCCCGGAAGCGTGGTATTCACCGGCAGCAGTTCCGTGGAACTCCGCGGAGTCGGAGTCACACTGAACGGTCTCCGCTTCGAGGAGTGCACGGCGTCGCCACTTCTGCTGCGCGATACCCGCTCCTGTCGGGTCATGAACTGCAGCTTCATCCGCTGCAATCCCCCCGACAACAGACGCACCCATTGGCTCAGAGTCGTGGGGGGCGCCGCAGCCGACAATCGGGTGGACCACTGTCGGTTCGAGGGGAAAACGGCCGACGGAGTCATGCTGGTCGTGGACGGGTCCGACGGCAAAATGCCTACTCAAACCCGCATCGACTCCAACCACTTTGCCCTGGTGGTCCGGGCAGTGCGCAATGGGATGGAGACGATCCGACTCGGAACGAGCTCGTACGGTCAGAGCGATGCGTTCTCTGTGGTGGAAGGCAACCTCTTCGAGCGCTGCAGCGGCGATGCGGAGATCATCTCTGTGAAGTCGTCCGGAAACATCATTCGACGGAACACGTTCCGGGGCTGTGAAGGTGGAGTCGTGCTGCGGCACGGCTACCGTTCACGGGTGGAGTCGAATTACTTCTTTGGGGATGGTGTGGCACGCAGCGCCGGAATCCGCGTTCACGGGTCCGATCATCGAGTATTCAACAACTATCTTCAGGGCCTCGGCGGGTACAGCCTGGCGCTCCCCAACGGGCACTCACGCTTCCAGCCTGCGGGTCACGAGCCGACGATCTCCGCGGTTGTGGCGCACAACACGATCGTTGGATCTCTGGGGCCCTCGATCGAGATCGGCGGAGAGGCATCCGAACTTCGCGATCTTCGGCCGACGAATTGCACCGTGGCGAACAATCTGTGGATTGGGCCGAAGTCCGTTCTCCTGCGCGGATCGGCGGACGGCGTTCGCCTCACCGGGAATCTTGCCTCGGACGTAGTTCCGGCGAGGCGGCAACCGGCGTTCGCAGAAGTCCTGGCCCCTCTGGAGGTCGATGAAGATGCTGTGCGCCGGCCGGGCAATGGGGTGGGCGTGTTGCTGTCGGGCTATCGGCTGGGTGAAATCGGCCCCGCGGACGACCTGTGCGGCACGCTTCGTTCCCTGACCGAAGTTCCGCATGTTGGAGCGGAACTGGTCGGGTGCCGGAGACACCGTCGACCGCTGAAACCCGCTGATGTCGGTCCTCGCAGCGCCCCCGTCGACTGAGGGGACGATGGGAGGTAAAGCTGCGGCTTCCCTCAGGCGTGTGTGGCCTGCGTCTGACTGTCCCGCTCGCTTGCAAAGCGCTGCTGAACGCCCGCACTGATGAAGAGTTCCACCAGCCGACCGTCCAGGCGCCCTCGTGCGACTTCGTCCCGGAGAATCGCGTACGCCCGCTCGCAGGGGTCCGCCTTTCGGTAGGGCCGATCGGAAGCCGTCAACGCATCGAAGATGTCCGCCACGGCGAGAATTCGGCTTTGCAGGGGCAAGTCTTCAGCTCGCTTGCCTTGCGGGTAACCGCTGCCGTTCAGCATCTCGTGGTGGTCCCCCGCGAAGACGGGAACGTTTCGGAGTTTCTTGGAGAACGGGATTTGCGCCAGCAGGCGAATAGACGCCTCGGCGTGACGGCGAATGATTTGGAGTTCTTCCGGCAGCAGGGTCCCCCGAGAAATTGAGAGGTTGCGGATCTCATCCTCGATGAGATACGGCTGCACCGTGCCTTGATCGTCAACGAAGATCTTTTCCGCAATCCCATCCAGGCGAGCCTTGCGTTCCGGCGCCATGAATTCGCCTCCGGTGTTGATCGACTCCAGAAACTTCAAGTCGTCGCTCAACTCGTCCAGCTCTGCAGCCAGCTCATCTTCGATGTCGTGCCAGCGAGCTCTACAGCCCGCATCTCGGGCGCATTCGATCTTGCGGCGCATGGCGCCCAGCTCGATGCCGCGACGAATCACAGAGAATCGAGTGCGAATCAGATCGATGCGATCATAAACTCGCTCGAGTTTGGTGGCCTTCGAGACAATGTGCTCGGGGATGACGATTTTGCCGATGTCGTGGAGAAGTCCGGCAATCCGAATCTCCTCCAGCTCTTCTTCGTTGAATCGAAAACCGCCAAAGCTGCCGTCCGCACACTGATTCACGGACTGAGCGAGGAGCACCGAGTAGCGCGTGACTCGATGAATATGCCCGGACGTGTGGGCGCTCTTCTCATCAACGGCGGTCGCCATCACCTGAATGAGGCCCTCGAGATACTGCTGCAGGTCCAGGATGAGGCGAGCGTTCGTTAGAGAGATGCCTGCCTGACTCGCCAGCGCCTGAGTACGTTCGACGTTTCGGCTCAGGAACGGCACCACCTCGCCGGAGTCTCTTCGTCGGGCATTGATGAGCTGGAGTACGCCAATGACGTCGTCGTCCGGCCCGACGATGGGGACCACCAGCATCGATCGGGAGCGATAACCGGTGATGGAGTCGTACTTGCGAGGGCCAGTGAAATCAAATCCCGCCGCTTCGTAGACGTCCGGTATATTGACGGTTTCCCGCGTCAGGGCGACGTGTGCGGAAACGTACTGCCGTTCCAGAGGGACAGGCGGCAGGTTGATCTGTTCCCCCGAATGACCGCCCATCCGAATGCCCATGCTCTCATTCTGGAGGATCTGGTAGTTCAGAACCCCTCGCTCTGCGTCGAGCGTGTAAAGGGTTCCGGCGTCCGCAGCGTTGATTGCCCGAGCTTCTTCGAGGATTCGTTCGAGTAGTCGGTTGAGATTGCGCTCGGATGAGAGTGCAATGCCGACCTTGCTCAGCCGTTCCAGATCCCTTCCGGCCGCACGGCACCGAGCCTGGAGTTCCGTGAGCATCCGAATCCGACTCACGAGGAGCGGCAATTCGACGGGCACGGGGATGGACTCCAGCAGAGGTCCCCACGCCTCGCCGTTATCCCCTAGCCAGGGAGGGTGATCTCCCAGCCAGACGACCGACATCAGATCCTCGGACGACTGGTGCTCGAGAAACGACAAAAACTCGACTCCACCGTCGAGGAGCGCTTCGGACTCCACGATTGCCATTCGGAACGGTTGGGCAGAGCCGGCTGCGTCGAGGCCATTGACCGCTCCATCCGGAAAGTGAACCACGTCACCAAACGGCTCAACCGCCAACGTCAACGCGGCGCATAGCTTGCCGGGACGGCAGACGAGCAGGAACAGTGGCCGAGCCTCGGTCACCATGGTAACTCCCAAACACGACCGGTAGACAACCTCGTAACCCCCTCACTTAGGATGACGCGGGTGGGGTAGGGGCGCGAGTGTTACGCGTCACAGCCCCGTGCCGTCACGGTGCTGTAGCTCCGATGGTGGCGAGAGCAGGCGGAGCCGATGCCTGGCCCGCCCCCTCTCGCCCGTACGCTACGGGTTTGGTCGGGTCTTGAAGTTGACCCAGGTGTGTACGTGCGGTGCGCCTCGGAAGTGCCAGACGAGGGTCGGACCTTCCAGACGCCAGATATCCCACTCCTGGTCGCTGCCCAGATCTTCGTTCTTGTAGAACGACAGATGAACCCGATCGAGACCGCCGTTGGCCTCGAGGGATGAAAGCGCTTCCTTCACATCGGCGGCCCGGTAGGGGGAGAGGAGCGCCCCCATGACCTTTCGAACGAGATCCTTCTGATCCCGGCTGAGTTCGCCGGCCGCGATTCCGGCAAGGCCGGCCTTCTTGAGCTGAATGGAACTCTCCGCGGGCGCCATGGGAAGCAGGGCCTTCTCTCGCTGCTTTCCGTCGAGCGCCTTGAAAACCTCGTTTGCCATCTGAGTCTGGTAATAGAAGAGGTTGGCCTTCTGGTTGCCGGGCGCGCCGTGACCGTACACGATCGGTCCGCCGAACACGGCGTCGGGGATGTTCTGGCCGTCGGCGCGGACCGTCAGGTGGCGGCCCGTCATCACCCACTCGAACTTGCCCTGCCCGGGTTGCCCGAAGATGGCGCAGCTAAAGTTCTTGAAGCCGCCATCATCGTCCAGCATTTGCCGCATGAAGCGATCGTAGCCTTCCTGAGAGGTGACGCCCCGCAGGATCTCCTGGATGATCTGCTGCTGGTCGGCGGTGTAGAACTCGCCGATCTTCTGCGGAATGATGTGCCAGTTGGCGCTGATCTCCGTGGCCTTGGGGTGGTCGAACGCCAGAGCGGCAGCGGTCTTTTGCTCGGCGCTGAGCGAGTCGTAGAGTCGCCGGACGGCGCCCTCGGCATCGGAATTCTTCGCGTCTCGAGCCGCTTGCGGAGCTGCGATAGCGACGGCGGGCACTGCGGCTGCGGCTACCGCCGCGCCAGCCGCAATGAGGAAGCGTCGCCGCCCGGGCTGCGTAGCGCAGTCGGGACAGGCGGCGTCAGGATGGTTCTTGTTCATGGCGAGCCTCCATGGCTCTGACCGGCGAACATCGGGAATCGCCGACTTTCGAGACGTTTGTTCACGCGTGCCGGCGATCCCTTCCGGATTTGTACTGCACCCTATTCGACGGATGCTCCGGCGTCGATCCAGGCGCGGAGGAGCGCCAACTGCTCCGAGGTGGGTTCTCGATCGGTGGGCATCCGGGGATTACGGTCCCCGCTCATGGTGAGATACAGCAGGCTCTCCGAACTCTTGCCAGGGACGACCCCGACCCCGCGCCGGCTCCCCATGAACATTCGCTCCGGGTTCGACATGGAATAGCCGCTCTGCGCGTTTCCTTCGCGATGGCAGCTCAGGCAGTTCACCTCCAGCATGGGACGGATGAACTCGGCGTATCGATGGCGTGGACTTGCAGGCCGCAGCTTCAGCGTTCCGAGCGGTTTGAACCCGGGGCGTGCTCCCGTGACACGCAACTGCTCCCCGGAAACGGCGCCGACCTGAACCGTCACCGGAGTTGCCGCGGCCCCCTCGAGTTGCAGCGAGTCGCCCGGCTTCAGGGTCGCCGCCCATTCCGCGTACTGGGGCCGCAGTTGGAGGTTTACAACAGACGTTGGTTTTCCGATGAGGTCGCACTCGGCGCCCTTGACCTCCGCGCGGGCCAGATTGCGGAGCGCCTGCTGCTTCTGGAAGCGCTCCCGCGTGACGCCGTCGAGCACCTCACGAGCAATCGGCTGCGAGGCGCCGGCCGGCCAAGCCGTGTTCAGGAACACCTCCAGGCCGGCGGAAACCCGGAACACGTAGCGCGGATCCTCCCGAAGCACGAGAAACGTGCCCCGCCCGTACTCCACTTTGCTGACCTTCCCGTCTCTAGTGTCTCTGACGGAAAAGGTGTAGGTTTCGGCATCCTGGCCCTCGATGACGAGCGACTGACCTCGACGCACTTGCTCTGTGATCTCGTCGCGGATTTCCAGCGCCGTCACAGGCTCCCGCGAATTCGCCTTTGGGGCTGGGCTTTGAACGAGAAGCCGGTCGCCAGGTCGGAACTCTTCGGGCAGCGCGCCCGGCGTGCCGAACCGCACGAGCCGGCTGCTGCCCGTCAACTTGAAGCGGATCGGTTTCTGGTCGGCTTCCCGCCGCCCTTCCAACCAGCCGCCGGCCGCATCGAGACGATCGAGATAGATCGCTGTGGCACCCTGGGCCGCCGTCGGGTTCTGCGCGGCGGCGCGCCACATCCAGGCTGGCGCCAGGGAGAGCGCCGCCGCCGCGCAGAGGAGCGACGGCCTAGGTCGCATCTTCCTCGGGGAGGAAGAGGTAGCGGCTGCAACTCTCACAGAAGACGTACGAGTCCTGCGTCTGCATGCGTCGATAGACATTGGAGCCCACCTTCATCCGGCAGCCTCCGCACGCTCCGTTCTGGATCCGCACGGCGGCGATGTTGTGATTGCGTCGTCGGATCTCCTCGTAGCGACGCAGCACATCCGGCGTCACTCGCGAGGCAATGCTGTCCCGTTCCGGCTGCTTCGCGGCGATGAGCCCCTGGATTCGGGTGGACTCTCGGTCGTATCGACGTCGCATGACCTTCAGCGCACGCTCTGCCTCTTGTGAGGCTTCGGTTGTGGCAGCAACGGTTGCGCGGGTGGTAGCGATCTCCTCCATCCGTCTCAGGATCTGATCATCCAGCCGCTGCCGCTGCCGGTCAAGGCTTCCGATCTCCATCTGCAGAGCCTGGAGCTCGCGGGTGGCGGTGATCCGGCCTTCATAAAGTCGCCGGGACTCGTGGTGCTTTTTCTCTTCGAGCGCCTTCAGTTCCAACTCCGAAGCTCGCTGCTCCGACTCGAGGTTGGCGAGCCGCTTCTCGGCCGCCTGCTGTTTCGCCTTGCGTTGGGCCAGCGCACGTTCGACGCGCTCGCCGCGATCCAACCCCTGAAGCTCAGTCGCGAGTTGACCCAGCTCCGTATCGAGCGCTTGCAGCGCGAGCAGTTCTTTTTCCTGTAAGTTCATCGTGCCGAAACTACCTTGCACCCTTTATCAGAGATAGCGAATTCGACCGACCGCAACCGCGGCGCCGACCACGCCCAGGAGGAAGGGCCACATCGCCGTGGCCAACATCTCAGGTCCCACTCCCGCTCCCCATGGCCCGATCCCGGTTGCCACGCCTCCAAGAAGCGCGGAGAGCCCGGTAACCACCTCGATTGCGCGGCTGCGCCGCCGTTGCCCGGCCCAAAGTGCCGCTTCTCCTACAACATAGCCGTAAATGGGAAGCAGCACGATCAGATAGCCGAGCTGCGCCACCATGCCCGCCGAAACGAGCGCCGCGAGTAATGCTCCGACGCCGGCACGAGCGACCTGCAGCGGCGTGGACTCGGAAAGATGCGTCTTGTTCGAACTACACTCACGGCAGCGTTTGCCGACGGGGGTGTCGACCATACACCTGACGCAGATCGGTTTTTCACACCTGCCGCATCGGACAAACGTCTGCTCGCCAGGATGATTTACGCATGGCCAGGCAGGCATTGTCCTCTCTCTCTCGCTTCCAGCCAGCAGAGTAGATTATTTTCGGCGTAGACGCGTCGCGATCCTGCGTAGAGCCGTGTGTCGGATTCTTGCTTCAGGCGTGAACTGATCCCGCAGCGGAGCTCACGAGGATGCCCGCTCGGGACGGGGTGAACGATTCGAGCACCTCGGGCCAGTTCGATCCAGCGAGCGCCTCCGAGACCAGCTTCCCAGTGACCGCACTCAGGAGGACCCCGTTTCGATAGTGGCCCGTTGCAAGGCTCAATCCCTCGGCTCCCGGCACGGCTCCAACGACCGGCAGGCGGTCGGCGGTTGCCGGTCGTAGGCCGCTCCAGGCTCTCAAAAACGTGGCGGCGCCGAAGGCGGGAACCAATTGTGTGGGAAAAGTCAGCAGTTCCGCGACGCCCGCCGCGGTGTTGCGGCGATCGTAGCCTGCTCGCTCCATCGTGGCGCCCACGACGACCGTCCCATCCAGCTTGGGAACGATGTATCCGCCGGCTCCCCAGAGGATGTGGCGCAGGAGGGGGAGTGGCTGACCAAGGCTTAGAATCTGCCCACGGATCGGTACCAGGTCCAGCTCTTTGCCGAACCAGGGCGCGCAAAGCCGCGTCCATGCGCCGGCGGCCAGGATGACATGCCCCGCTGGCCGGTCGCCATCGGTGGTTTGAACCCCCGTCACCCGGTTCCCGTCTCGGAGCAGGCCGGTCACCTGGATGCCGGTCTCAATCCGGGCGCCTCGCCGTCGCGCGGCCTCGCCGTAGGCCCGGGTGAGGAGCGGACTCAAGACGTGGCCCTCACTGGGAGACCACATCGCGCCCAGCACCGTGTGCGATGCGCCCGGATGGTGCTCCAGAACTGCAGCCCGGTCGATCCATTCCAATCCATACGTGCCCATCGACCGCGTGTGCTCACGCAGGTCCGTAGCCTCCACTTCCGATGTGGCGATCCGCAAGATGCCTGACAGGGAAAGCTGCGGATCGATGCCGCTCTCTTGCCGAAGCACTCCGCACAACTCGGTGAGCATGCCGAGGCTGGCAACACCCAGCTCGAAGAACGGACCCAGACCCTCCGATTCGCAAATCGGCGCGAGCATCCCGGCGGCGGCGCCGGAGGCCTGGGACGCCAGTTCGTCGCGCTCCAGCAGGCGGACACTGGCGCCCCGCCTGCTGAGGAAGAAGGCGATGGAGGCTCCGACGGCGCCGCCCCCGACGATGAGGACGTCTGCGGCCGGCTGGACCGAAGCGGTGTTGTTCAACGGCCGCCGCCGGCCAACGACCCGCCCCCCACCATATGCACGATTTCGAGCACATCGCCGTCCTTCAGGCGTACGCCGGCAAAGCGATCACGGCGGTGAATCTCGCCGTTGTGCTCCACAACGATCATCCGATGAATCCCGAGATGCCGGATCAATTCCTCGAGTGTGCCGATCTCGTCCGGAAGCTCCTTCGAAACGCCGTTCAGGGTGAGTCGCATGTCAGTTGCTCCAGCAGCTTTGAGGCGGCGTCGGCCGGGTCGGCGCAGTGAAACGCGCTGATGGCGGCAACACCAGTCGCTCCGGCGAGGCGGCACTCCCTCGCGTTTTCAATCCCGATCCCCCCAATTCCAAGAAAAGGAATTGCGATCCGGCTGCCGAGATCCCGCAGCAGCCCTGCGTCCCGGGCCTCGCCTCCGGGATGAGAGCTCGACGGAAAGAGCGTGCCCACGATAACGTAGTCGGCGCCGTCCGCCTCCGCCTGACGCGCGGCATTCACCGAGTGGACGCTGCGACCGACCCGCAAGGAAGCGGGCAGAAGCGATCGAACCGCGGCTGTGGGGAGCCCGCTCTCCGGCAGTTGAACACCGTCGGCTCCCGCGAGCATCGCCACGTCTGCGCGGTCGTTTACGATGAGCAGAGCACGCCCTACAGTGAGACTACGGAGCCTGCGAGCCAGGGTGAGCAGCTCGCTAGAACTCAATTCGGGACAGCGAAGTTGGATGACGTTGACGCCTCCGGCGATCGCCCGGTCCACGCGGGTCGACAGGTGTTCGGCGGACGTCGGTCGCGCTTCGGTGACCAGCATGAGGACGGGACCCGACCCGCGGCGGAGCAACTGTGGTGACGGGGTCACGAGCGGCCCACCACTCCTTCCAGGGGCGAACTGGCGGATGCGTAGGCTTTCTTGGGGATGCGTCCGCAGAGGTAGGCCTGGCGGCCCGCCGAGACTCCCTTCGCCATCGCTTCCGCCATGCCGACGGGATCTCGCGCAAGTGCGATGGCGGTGTTCACCAGACATGCAGACGCGCCGATCTCCATCGCGAGTGCGGCATCGGATGGCGCACCAATGCCGGCATCCACCACCACCGGGACGTGCGCCTGCTCGATGATGATCCGGATCTGGCTGAAGTTCACCATTCCCTGCCCGGATCCGATGGGAGAGGCCAGCGGCATGACGGTGGCGCAGCCGACCTCCTCAAGCCGCTTGGCGAGGATCGGATCGTCGTTGATGTAGGGGAGCACAATGAAGCCCTCCTTCACGAGCACTCGGGCCGCCTCGAGAGTGCCGATGGGATCCGGCAGCAGGTAAGTGGGATCGGGGATCACCTCCAGCTTGACCCACTCCGATAGACCCATCGCACGCGCGAGCCGAGCGGTATGAATGGCTTCTTCCGCGGTCCGAGCCCCAGCGGTATTCGGGAGGATTCGATATTTCGACCAGTCGATAAAGTCGAGCAGCGTCTTTTCGCCGGGATTGTCCAGGTTCAAGCGACGCAAGGCAACGGTGACCATCTCGGTTCCGGCTGCGGCGTACGAGGCGGTCATGCTCTCGGGATCGGGGAACTTGCCGGTCCCCATGATCAGTCGGGACTGGAACGTCACGCCGGCAATGACAAGCGGATCCGCGGGCTGCATGGCGCCTCGATCTCCCATCCGGCGCTGACGCCGGAACAAAAAAACGGCGCCCTCCCGTGAGGCGCCGCGCTTTCGCCCGAGGGGCGAACAACTTGCACACCGCTTCCCCACGCCTGGATTACCAGGTTCAGGTCCCGAGGGTCTACTCTCAGCCTGCTCCCACTCAGAGCAAGCACCCCTAGCGGGGCGTGGTGACCACGCCGTTGGCTCAGTATACCCCGGCCCCGAGAGCGGGTCAATTCGGTGCAGGCGCCATCCCCGCACGTCTGCTTTCCGCCGCCGTGGAAGGCAGCGGAGACCAGGGTGCTTCAATGAACCCGCTGGGCGACTCGGTGAGGAGGTCGATCTCGTGGGAGAATTCGGGAACTGGGGACGCGGGGGCGAGAGGTGAGGGCGTTCGCGGCGAGATGAAAGTGACGACTCGGGTAAAGGTTTGTTGTGTTTCGGATGCCGAGGAGCTTCGGATTGCAGTGGGCGCCGGAGTGGATGCGGTGGGCCTGGTTTCGGCGATGCCGAGCGGCCCGGGGCAGATCTCGGACACGTTGATCGCCCTCCTCGCCCGGCAAACGCCACCGGGCGTCGACTCGTTCCTGCTCACCTCTCGCACCGATGCGGATGAGATTGTGCGACAGCACCGCCTTACCCGAACCTCGGTTGTGCAACTCTGCGATCGGGTTCACGATCTGGAGCGTTTACGGGAGTTGCTGCCGGGAACTCGATTGGTTCAGGTAATCCACGTGGTGGGTCCGCGCTCAGTGGCAGAGGCGGCCGACAGCGCGCCCCACGTCGATGCACTGCTGTTGGACTCCGGTCGACCGGACCTGGCGCTGCCGGAACTCGGAGGAACGGGCCGGACTCATGACTGGATCGTCAGTGAGCAAATCTGTCGAAGCGTGGGGATCCCGGTGTTTCTTGCGGGCGGATTGACTCCAGAGAACGTCGCCGAAGCCGCGGCGCAAGTGCAGCCCTTCGGGGTCGACGTCTGCAGCGGGGTCCGAACGGGCGGTCGGCTGGATGCGTCGCGTCTGCGGAACTTCCTCCGGGCGCTCGGTCGGCTTTAGCGCGCGCGACTGTCACAACCATAGAGTGTCGATGAGGCGTCCCAAGCCGGGCACGCCTGCCGGGGAGTGTGACGGGATGGCGGTTCTTCTTGAGGTGGATGGAGCGTGGGGTGAGGGCGGGGGCCAGATCGTGCGAACGGCGGTCTCGATCGCAGCCATCACGGGCCGAGCGATCCGGGTCGCGAACGTGCGGGCCGGTCGATCCCGGCCCGGCCTGCAACCGCAGCACCTTGCGGCCGTCAAGGCGACTGCGCGCCTTTGTGGCGCCGAGCTGCTGGGGGCAGAGCGGGGCTCCGAGTGCTTCGAATTCAATCCGGGGCATCCGGTGGAACCGGGCCACTATCACTTTGAGATCGGCACGGCAGGTTCGGCGGTGCTGTTGGCTCAGACGGTACTCCTGCCGCTTGCGATGTCGGCGGGGGAGTCGACGGTTGTGATCCGGGGCGGCACCCATGTCCCGTTTGCACCCACAATCGAGTACTTCTCCGAGTGCTACCTCCCGGCGTTAGCACGCTTCGGAGTGAACGCGCGGGCCGTCTGGCCGTCGATCGGCTTCATTCCGGAAGGCGGGGGGGAGCTCCACCTCCGTGTGGGAGGCGGTGAGTTTCCGACGCCGGTCGAACTGAAGAGAATCGAGCCGGAGTTCAAGCTGGCGGCCTATGCGACGTGCGCCAATCTGCCGCGTCACGTCACCGACCGTGCCATCGCGAGAATCGAACAGCTCGCTAAGGACAGATGCCGGTTCCTCGCCACCGCCGCCGTGGATCTCCCCTCACCCAGTACCGGCGCCGCGATAACGCTCGTCGGCCGCACGGAAGGCGGTCTGGGCGGAGCATGTGCCCTGGGGCGACGCGGCTTACCGGTCGAGCGGCTGGTGAAGGAGACCTGGGACGAGCTTCTGCTCTGGGGGGAGTCTGCGGCGGCGGTCGACCGCAAACTCTCAGACCAACTCGTGCTTCCCGCCGGATTCGCATCCGGACTCAGCACCTGGACCACACCGACCGCGACGCGCCACCTGCACACCGTGACTGAGCTTCTGAAGCGCCTCCTCGATGCCCGGATAGAAGTCGAGGAACTCCCGAACGGGACCAGCCAGGTACGGGTTTGGGGCAGCTCCCCGGGCTAAGGACGCCTTACGGTGAGGTGGCGCTAGTGGTCTGTCAGGGCGGAGTT
>SXGS01080107.1_pt1 | contig 17838 bp, 12 predicted proteins | sample 3174681 | NCBI WGS metagenome assembly SXGS01 (sample SAMN11356861, study PRJNA531348) | freshwater metagenome | isolation source: freshwater sample F1-80 | place: China: Fuxian Lake, Yuxi | collected 2017-12-25 | reverse complement strand
GACCTTGAGGTTTTGTCCCATGCAAAGGCCTGCCCAGCGGCGGAGATGGGGAGCGTGGCCCGCCAGTTCATCTCCCCGCTACCCGGCGGCAACTCGAGGATGTACAGTTCGCGGGCGTCGTGACCGGCGACAAAGAGCTTTCCCTCCGGACCGAAGTCGCCGCCCGAGGCACTGTAGCCCGCAAAGCGCTCCACGAGTTCCGCGGGAAAGCTCCAGGACGCCTGTTGTTTCCACTCCGCATCAAAGCGGACGACTCGGGATCGGGCAGGATCGCTGGTGGTCCGATAGTGCGCGAAGCAGGCGTACCAGTCGTCGCCCCGCCGAACAGCCCAGGTGAGCGAGCCGGGGGGCCGCTCGAAGACATGCCGGTCGATATGCCGCATTGTGGCTGTGTCCCAGATCTCCACCGAACTCTGTTCAGGAACGTCGGGGTAGTTCGAGTGAGCGCAGTAGAGCCTCCCAGCCAGCACCACACCCGCGTTGAGATGCTTGAGCATCCCCCCATCCGGCCCCGACCAGCCGGACACTCGCTCGCCGGTGGCCTTGCGGTACTTGCCGATCGCGTGGTTGTCGATGGCGAAGAAGTACTCCGAGTCGACAGCCACGCCCTGGTTCGCCTCCGCAGCTTTGAACCGTCGGACTTCGAGGTGCTGCCAGCCACCTGTGCCGGGAGCTGCAGCAGCGTACCCCGGGGATGCAGTGCCCGAGAACAACGCACATGTCATCAAGGCCCGGCGACTGATCTGGAACTCCTTCATGCGCAGTGCCCCCGAGAGACAGAGGTGGGGATCCCCATCTCGAAAACGAGCGTACAGCTCACGATCCACACAAACTGTTCCCACTTCACATCCCGTCCGACTCTTTCCGCGCGCCAACTCGACGGGTCTGCCACCGCCACCTAGTGGCCAGTCCCGTCGAGCGAGGAGGTGTTCAGCGTTGAGGGAGGGCGAAGGCGATGTAGCGGCTGCCCTTCGGGTCGGTCGGACGACCCTTGGCGCCTTCCGAGCAGATCACAACAAACTGCCTTCCTCCCACCGAATACACAGCCGGGGTGGCGTTTGCGGAAAACGGGAGCGTGGTCTCCCAGAGGAGCTGTCCGGTGGACTTGTCGAACGCTCGGAACTTTCGATCATAGCTCGTTGCGGCGATGAAGATCAGCCCGCCCGAGGTGACTACCGGTCCGCCATAGTTCTCGCTGCCAGTCCCCTTCATGCCCTTCGCCGCCAGTTCGGGATACTCGCCCAACGGCACTTTCCAGGCGTACTCTCCGGTGCTGAGATTGATCGCGTTCAGCGTGCCCCAGGGCGGGGAGATCGCCGGATAACCCTCGGGATCGAGGAACTTGTGGTAGCCGGTGAAGCGGTAGTCGAGCGTAACGGCCGCCGGCTCGTCGGGCTGGATCTCTTTGCTCTCCCCACTCAACACGTACTCCGAGACGGCCTTCACCTCGGCTTCCGATAGATTGGGGAAGCTCGGCATCCGACCCGCGCCCTCCCGGGTGATTCGTGAGATTGCTGCAAGATCCCACTTCCGATCCAGCTTCAGCAACGACGGTAACTGCGGCGGGGCGCCGGCCAGTGTATCGCCATGGCAGTTTGCGCAGTTCTGAAGATAGAGTTGCCGCGCGGACTTGTTGACGACATTCTTCGCCAGGCTCGAGGTCCAGAGCATCTCGTTGGCGTTCACGTAAAGGAACCCGGACTCTGGGTCAAACGCCGGGCCTCCCCACTCCGCTCCCCCGTCGAACCCGGGGAAGATAATGGTCTCCTGACCCACCCGAAATGGAACGAATGACGTGCCGCCGTGGAAGGAGCGGAAGCGTTCGATCGCCCACTTGCGCGCTTCCGGAGTCCGAGATGTCAGTGTCTCTTCGGTGATTCGTTGTCGTGCAAATGGAGCCGGCTTGGTGGGAAACGGCTGGGTCTTTGAGGCCACCTCTCCGGGAACGTCGCTCGGAGGATATTCTGAATACTCGATCGGAAAGACCGGCTTGCCGTTAGATCTCTCGAACACATAGAGATGACCGGACTTGGTGGTCTGCGCCACCGCGTCCACCCATCTGCGTCCGCGCTTCACGCGAACGAGCACGGGTGGCGAGGGAAAGTCGCGATCCCAGATGTCGTGCTTCACGGCCTGAAAGTGCCAGACGCGCTTGCCGGTGTTCGCATCCAGCGCCAGCAGCGTGTTGGCAAACAGGTTGTCGCCCACCCGGTTGGCGCCGTAGAAGTCCATCGCGGAGGAGCCCGTCGGCGCGAACACGAGTCCTCGCTTCACATCCACACACATGCCTGCCCAGTTGTTGGCCGATCCGGCAACCTTCCACGCGAGCGGGGGCCAGGTCTTGTAGCCGAACTCGCCGGGACGCGGGATCGTGTGAAACGACCAGCGCGTTTTGCCCGTGCGGACATCGTACGCGCGGATATCGCCGGGGGTCGCCGGAAGACCTTCGGAGGTGCGTCCGCCGACGATGAGCAGGTCCTTGTAGATAACTCCGGGAGTGGTGAGCAGGATGGACTGCTTCGCGGGATCCCGGCCGAGCCCTTCCCTCAGGTCGATCCGGCCCTGAGAGCCAAAGCTGGAAATCGGCTTTCCCGTTGAAGCATCAAGGGCGTAGAGCCAGTTCTGCACCGAAGCGAAGACGCGCCGCTCGGATCCCTCCGTCCAGTAGGCCAGTCCGCGATTGGCTCCGCGACCAGCGATCCCCGACTCGAAGCGCCAGAGCTGCTTTCCGGTTCCGGCATCGAGCGCCACCACATTGTGCCGGGGAGTGACGGTGTAGAGTACGCCACCCGCTACGAGCGGCTGTGTCTGCGTTCCGCCAGGGCCCTCACCGGCATCGAAGCTCCATGCCACTTCGAGCCGGCCGACATTGGTGCGGTCGATCTGGGCGAGACTCGAATACCGGATGCCCGCCGGTCCCCCGCCGTACGCCGGCCAGTCGGCGCCGCTCGCCGGCTGCTGGAGCGCGCCAACGGGCCGGATCGCCGCGCAAGCGCATGCCGTCAGGAGAATCCCCCCCATCAGCACGCTTCGCTGCGATCCGCCGAAGGCAGCGATCCCTCTTCGAACGGCTGTGTTTCTACGGTGCCTCAAACCCGCCATCGGGCGCCTCCCCAAGAACCAGAACTCATCGCTGTCGCGCCGACCATCGGGTACTCAAGACGCTTGTCGATGGGGCGCCCGCCGCGATCCACCCGCAGCGGCGCCGCGAAGTCTAGTGCGTCGATACGCCCGCCCAACCCTTCCCCACTCCGCGATGAACGCCGACCCGGAGTCTCCGTCTCGACACGCCGGAGGCATCGAGATGTCGAGATCAGGCCCTTGCCTCAGCCGCCCACTCGCGAGATGCGGTAGTTGTAACGACCTTCTCGGAACAGGTCCGGGTTCAGCCGCACACCCAGCCCCGGTCCACGAGGCAGCTCCACCTCTCCGTTTCGGATAACCACGGGAGTGTCGATCAAGTCCGCGTAAAACGTGCGAATGTGAGCCCGAACGGACTCCTGGAAGCAGCAGCCGGGGACCGCTGCGTTCACGTGAATGCCCGCAAACAACGTGAGAGGCCCGGTGCAGTCGTGCATGGTAACGGGCACGTTGTAAGCCTGAGCCAGATGGGCCAGGCGCACCGTCTCCGAGATCCCGCCCACCCACGTCGGGTCGATCATCACGTAGTCCACCGCCTGTTCTGCCAGAACCTGAGCGTAGTCGGCCCGCGTGAGAAGCATCTCGCTCGCCGATACGGGTACGCGGCATTGCTGGCGGAAGTCTCGCAGCGTGGAGAGGTTGTCCATTTTCAGGATGTCCTCCAGCCAGAGTGGCTGGAGCGGACGGAGCGCCTCGGCAATGCGCAGCGCCGCCGGCAGCATGAAAAACCCATGGCCATCCACCATGAACTCGATTCGATTGCCGAACTTCTCCCGGATCCGAACGAGCGGCTTGAGAGTAGCTTCGAGCTCTCCGAGGCCGATGCGCATGCCTCCCTGTCGGTGTGCCACGCCGTCGAACAGCCAGGTCTTGAAGGCGGTGTAGCCTTCGGACAGGAGTTCTTCCACCAGTTCCTCGGGGGTGTGGAACAACTTATAGGAATCCTGAAGCGGCCCCGGTTCACCCACAGTCCCATAGCCGGGCCAGCCCTGACGCCCCTCCGGGTTTCTTCCATACGACGGGTTGCCAAGACTGTTGTAGACCGGAACCCGGCTCCGGACCGGGCCCCCCAGAAGCCGGTATACGGGCTGGCCGCATGTCTGGCCCAGGAGATCCCAGAGGGCCAGATCGATGGCCGAAATCGCACGGAGTTCCGCCCCACGAACGCCGAAGTTGGCGCAGCGCTCGTACAGGAACCGCCAATGCGATTCGATGGCGAGTGCGTCGTGACCGAGCAGCCGGCGCGCCATCCAATCGTGGATCATCGCCGAGACCGCGTGGGGCGCGTAGTACGTCTCTCCGTGACCGATCGTGCCGGCGTCGGTGTGGATGCGCATCAGCATCAGGCCGGGCATCACATCCGACGGGATGATCGTTTCGATGGCGACGACCCTCACCGCATCTTCGAACGGTGTGGCCGGCAGGTAGGGGGCGGTAAGTGGATCCGTCATGTCGAGTTCGGCTCGCAGCCGTTCGGGGAACAGGTGAACAGCAGCAGAGTCTTGCCCGACCCGGAGCTAACCTCCTGCTCCCGGCTGGACGCTCTCCGATGGAGGATCCGTCTCGGCTAGGGCTTCGTCGGTAATCGGCCCGAATGCCGGGCGACTTCGTCTCGCGCCGCCGCCGAGCCTGACGGATGTCGTACCGCTTTTCGTCCGCGATGGGACTCTCGGCGTCTGGAGAGAACCGGCCGGAGCAACCATCCCATTAAGTGGTCCGCCCCCAACAGATTGCGATCTCGCCGGCACGGTGCGGCATACTTTGTGCGAACGGTTCACGGTCATGAGGGAGTTCGTCGGCATTCCGCTTCCAGCGACCTGATGGCGCTGCTGCCGCCGTCTCGCGGGCCAAAGTGGATTCTGCGTCGACATTCGGCCGTGTCGGCCCGCGGCGCCGGATCAACCGTACGAATGCGTCGAGCACTCCTCGGATGACGGAATTGAGTTGGGAAGACGCATGACGATCACATTTCGTGTCGCGATGACCGGGGCACTCCTGGCGGTGCTCCTCCCGACCGTCGCCGTGCTGGGGATCAGCGCCTATCGGAACGGCCGCTCCACGGTGGAAGATCTCACGGGACAGATCCTGGAGCAAACCGCGTTTCGGATAGAAGAGCGCGCTCGGGGAACGTTTCGGGTCGCGGTGCGCGCGAGTGCGCTCGTTGCCGCGCACTTTCAGCCTTCCAGATTCGATCGGGGTGGGGCGCTCCGGACCTCGAGTCGCACGGCCATCACGGACTACCTCGCCGAAGTGCTGAGCGCTTACCCGGAGTTGAGCATTCTTGGACTCGGGTTGGCGGGGAGCGGAGACTACTTCAACGCCCTCCGTCGCAAGGAGGGCATCGTTCTTCAAGAACTATCGCAGTCCCGGCATCTCAACACCGGCTTCCTCCTGACCCCTCGGGGTCGCATGCCCGTGGGCCAGTCCAGGACCGACTTCGATCCTCGCAGCCGACCGTGGTATCGCGCTGGATTGCTGGGAAAAGGCGTCCCTGCCTGGACTCAGGCGTATCCCTTCACCGGAAATCCCCAATCGGGTTTAATCGGGATCTCGTGTGCGGCATCGCTCCAAGACGCCAAGTCGAGGACTCTCGGTGTCGTCTCCGCGGACTTCACCCTGAACGACCTCAGTCGCTTTCTGGACAAACTCAGGCTCGGCGAACGAGGCGTAGCCTTCATCATTGGGCGGCAGTCCAGCGGCGAATTCACCGTGGTCGCCCACCCCAAACCGGAGTTTCTGGTCAGCCAGTCGCCCCAGGGTGTTCGGCTCTCCGAGATCTCGTCACTCCCCGATCAGCGAATCCCCGAGTTCTTGAAACTGGTGCCGCCGAATGCTGTGCAGCCCGGAAAGGTCACTCCGGTTCGGCTGACCCATCGAGGGATCAGTTATCGCGGCGGCTATCGCTGGCTGGGAGGCGAAGGCCTTCCGCCTCTCTTGCTCTGCATGCTGATCCCGGAAGCAGACCTTCTCCAGCGAGTGCAGAGTCAGACCACTACCACGGAAATCTACGCGGCGGTTGGTCTCCTCGCGGTGGTTTTCTCGGGCTTCCTGCTTTCAGCTCGGGCAGGCCGGTGGCTCAGCTACCTCCACCAGGAAGCCGATCAGATCCGTTTGCTCAACCTCGAGGTCAGAGCGGCTCCACGAACTCACGTCTGGGAAGTCGATGAGATGGGTGTCCGGCTGGAGCAAATGAAGGCAGGGCTTCGGTCGTTCAGCAAGTTTGCGCCGGCGCAACTCGTTCGGTCACTCATGGCTCGGGGTCAGGATACCGGGCATGGCGGCGAACGGCGGGTGCTGACGATTTGCTTCACCGATATCTCCGGCTTCACGGCCATCGCGGAACAACTCCAACCCGAGGAACTGGTTGCGGTACTCAGCGAGTACTTTGATGAGCTGGCCATCGAAATCCAGGCGTCAGGCGGCACCGTTGATAAGTACATTGGTGACGGCGTGCTGGCCTTCTGGGGCGCCCCCGAACACCGAGCGGACCACGCTCGCTGTGCCTGCGCCGCCGCGCTCGGGATGCAATCACGGATCGAGGGATTCAACGCGAGAAACGCAGTCATGGGCCATGCGCCGTTCCGAACCCGGATCGGAGTCCATACCGGCGAAGTGATTGTCGGCGTCAAAGGCAACCAGGCACGCCTCAACTACACCGTGATGGGAGACGCGGTCAATGTCGCCAGCCGGGTCGAGCAGTTGAACAAGGACTTTGGGACGACCATCCTGATCACCGAGGATACCTATCGTGCAGCGGGTGGAGACCTGCGCGTGCGAGAAATCGACCGCGTCAACATCCGGGGGCGCGGCCAGCCGGTTCTGCTCTATGAACTGCTCACGTCCTCCGGCAGCGATAAACCTGCGGAGCCTCTGCCGAACTACGAGCCCGCCTGACGCGCCGGGCTCCCCCATTCACCGACTGCCGCCGGATCGGGGTGTGACCACGCGGCGCGCCTCCCCGATGGTCAGTCACAGGCGCCAGGCTTTTCGGTAGCTCTTGGTCAGCAGTGCGTTCGCCTCGTCGTCCCCGTCGAATCGCTCGCTCTTCGGATCGAAACGGAGTGCCCGCCCCGTTCGATAGGAAATCTCTCCCAGATGCACGAGGCCGCACGAGAGGTGGATGACCTCTGCGGGCGCGTTCGTCGGCTTGCGGCTTCGGACGCAATCCAGAAAGTTGGCAAGATGGTCCGGCAGGGGAGTTCCCACTCGACCCCGCTTTCCCACCGCGGGTCCCTTCTCCTCAGTCGACCCGAGAAACGTCTCGAAGTACCCGCGCCGCGAAAAGAGCATGTAGCCCTTGGTCCCGTAGAAGGCGTTTCCGCTGTCGACTCCATGCAATCCGTAGGGTGTCCACTGGCGATCCTCATAAATGAGGACCTTGCCACTGGCATACTCGTAGGTGACCGTCATATTGTCGGGATACTCTCTCACACCGCGGGTCAGATCCACCCGGCTGCCATGGGCGGTAATCCGCACCGGATGGGTGGTTTCGCCCAGCCCCCAGCGCGCGAGATCAATGTCGTGCGCCCCATCGTCGCCGATGTCGCCGTTGCCGTAATCCCGAAACACCCGCCAGGATCGGTGAAATCGGTTCGCGTTGAAAGCTCGCCGTGGAGCCGGGCCCAGCCACATGTCGTAGTCGACGCCGGGCGGCGGGGCGGAGTCAGGAACGGCCATCAGGTCTTGCTGACGTTGACAATTCCACGCCTTGGCCATTTTGATCTCGCCGAGGATACCGGACGCAAGCACCTCCGCGGCGGCCTTTGTCACGTTGCTCGAACGCATCTGAGTGCCATGCTGCACGACTCGTTTCTCGCGGGCCGCCAGGTCAACCAGGAGCCGGCCCTCGCGAAACACATGCGATGCCGGCTTTTCCACATAGATGTCCTTCCCGGCAGAGAGTGCCCGCAGCCCGATCGGCATGTGCCAGTGGTGTGGCGTGGCAATCACCAGCGCAGCGACCTTCGGATCGTCGAGGAGGCGCCGAAAGTCCGAGACAAGCCTGGGTTCAGGCCGACCCGCGTCCCGCACTGCGGCTGCCGCACGCGCCAGAACTGTGGGATCTAGATCGCAGAGCGCCACAACATCGACATCCGCGCGGGGAAGCAGCGCCTTCAGGTGGGCCGTTCCCATCCCGTTGAGACCCACGAGCGCCAGTCCCACCCGATCGTTGGCTCCGTGCACACGGCGTGAACTGGCCAGACCGAGAGCGGACACGCTCGATGAAAGCAAGAAGATCCGTCGAGAAGCAGTCACGAGTTTCTCCCTCACACACTCCGGTTGCGATGCGACTCACGTCGTCGTGGAAGACAGGACAGTGCCCACCAACCATCGCGACTATCCGGTCTGCTGGTGTAACAGCGACGACCAAATCCCGATGAGGCGGCGGACGGAAAGTCCCCAACCCACCTGTCCGATGGGGCCTACGCGACTTTCAGCCCACACGCTCGCAGCAGCGTTTCCTGAACGGCGAGATCGTGGTGATAGGGGAACGAACTCGGCTTTTCACCCCGAATCACTCGCGCCATGTCCGCGGCATCGCCGACGTATCGTGCATAGGTCGGAAACGTCACGTCCTGGGTACCCTGACGATACTCGCCTCGGGACTTCGAAAGGGACACTCTTGCTGCGGGCTTGTCGAGTGGCTGGATATGAAAAGATCCCTCGGTTCCACAGACCACCAGATGCCGGCGGGCTCCGCCGTCGACTTCCAGCGCGGTGGATTTCACCGTTGCAACCGCCCGTGGGTAGGTAAGCACGGCGAGCATGTTGTCCAACAAGGTGTCGTCGAACGACCCACTGTGGCGGTTGTACGGCGTGACCTGATGAGGCCTTCCGAGGATGCCGATCACCAGATCCAGAATGTGGCAGCCGAGTTCGAACATCATGCCGCCACGGTACTCAGCCAATCGCTTGCGAGAGTCGGCGTCGACCACTTTGCTCATTACGGTGTGGACTTCAAACACCTCTCCCAACCAGCCGTTCTTGAGAAACTCGTGGAGCAGCAAGACGGCCGGGCTGTAGCGATACATGTACCCCATCTGGACCAGCAGTCCCCCCTTCGAGGCCTGGTCCAGGATACGTCTGAACTGCGGAAGCGCCTCGCCTGCCGGCTTGTCGATATGAACGTGCTTCCCCGCATTCACACACGCTTCGGCTTGATCGAGCAGATCTCGCACTCGGGTTTCGACCAGAACGGCCTGCAGACCAGGGGTATCGAGAAGTTGATCCCGGGTCAACCACTTCAATCCTGCGAAGGGAGCTGTCTTCTCGGCACTCCGGCGAAGAGCCTCGTCCGGCTCCACGATGCCGACGACCTCGTAGTCCGGCGACTCTCGATACACCGACAGCTTGGTGGAGTGTGCGTGACCAACCCCGATCTGGCCGATCTTGATCCGGGGCTTCCCTGTCGGCTGCGCCGCGCGAACGGTCGACACGGTCCCGGCACCGACCAGACTCGCAGCACCGGACCTCAGCGCAGCTCTTCTCCCCACTAGGGGCGGATTATCTCGACTCACGGGAGCCATCCTTCCTTCAGGAGTGGGTTGGGTTGCCCGTGATTCATTTCCCCGACTGATGCGTGGCATCCTCCTGACTTCCACCAATTAACCGAGCTCTTTGGAGTCACTCGAGAACTCGGAGTCGTCAATTTCGAGTGTTGCGCGTGTTTCGAGCATGTAGCAAGGTGCTGATGCACGATGCTGCCTCGGGGAGACCCTATGACGACGCTACTGAAGGGCACAGGCCACCCGATTTCTAGTCCCGATCTGGAACTGGAGTTGGCTCGAACCTCCAGCATCGATCTGGCGGGCAGGTTCGATAGCCAGAGTTGCCCGGTGACACTCAGGTTCACGGACCCTCGCACGGGCGAAGAGGTGGAGTCAACGGTTCCAGCAGCAGCACTCCAGCTTCTGTCAGCTGCACTCTCCGAGATGGCGGCTGGGCACTCCGTGACTCTTCTGCCGCTCCGAGCCGAGCTAGGGACCCAGCAGGCCGCGGAGATCGCCGGCGTTTCGCGCCCCTACCTGGTGAAGTTGCTTGAGATGGGACGGATCCCGTTCAGGCGCGTCGGAGCACAACGGCGGATCCGGCATAGCGATCTGCTGCGTTTCCTTGAGAATGAGCGGAACCAGGCGGTAAAGGCGCTCACCGAAATGGTTGCCGAAAACGAGGAGTTGGGGCTCTACGAATGACGGTGGCCGTGCTCGATAGCAAACTGTTGGGTTAGACTTCTGCTTTCGGTTTGATAAGGGAGTAGTTCGATGCAGTCGCCCACCGGTTCTCGTCGTTCCTTTTTGACCGCGGCTGCGGGGATTGCAGGAACGGTCCCCATTGTGGAGACACTGGCCGCACCGGAAGCCGCTGCTGCCGGCGGTGTGCTCATGGCGTACGTCGGGACCTTCAGCTCGCCGCTGAAAGACACGCTTCCGACCCAGGTGGATCTCCCGCCCGGCAAGGGCCGGGGCATCCACCTGTTTGAGGTGGATCGTGTCACGGGCGCCCTCAAGCCCTTCGGCATCCACGAGATGGGAACCAGCCCGAGTTGTCTCGCCGTCAACGCCGCCGGAGACCGCCTCTATTCGGCCAATGAGACGGACCGCATTGGCCCGGGCAACAAAGAAGGCAGCGTGACGGCGTTTAGCATCGACCGGACCACCGGAAGACTCGCGCCACTGAACACGGTTCGTTCGCGCGGCGCCGGGCCGACCTACGTCACGATCCACCCCTCGGGCAAGCACCTTCTGGTTGCCAACTACTTCGGCGGCTCGATTGCCGTGCTTCCGATCCTGCCGAACGGGAGACTCGGAGAAGCCGTCGACGTGAAGGATGATGCCGGCCCCCTCGGTCCGACTCGCGCGCAGCACGCGCCTCCCGGAAGCTTCGCAATCAGCGGGCACGACCGCACTCACGCCCACCAGATCCTACCGGATCCCACCGGTCGCTTCGTCCTTCACGTGGATCTGGGGCTGGATCGAATCTATGTTTGGAAGTTTGATGCCAGTTCCGGCAAGCTCGCCGCCGCCGACACCCCGTACGTCGCACTTCCACCGGGAGATGGACCCCGACACCTCCACTTCCACCCCAATGGAACGTGGCTCTACTCCATCCAGGAGGAAGGCTCAACGGTCGTCCTGTTCGATTACGACGGCGAGCGAGGCTCGCTCACCGCACGGCAAACCCTGTCCACTCTCCCGCCCGGATACGCCGGAAGCAACTTCTGCTCGGAGATCCTGGTCTCCGGGGATGGGAAGTTTGTGTACGCGGGCAACCGCCTCCACGACAGCATCGGCATCTTCGCGATCTCCCGCGATGGGACGCTGAAGCATCTGGCTGACGAGTGGACCCGAGGCAATTACCCCCGCAGCTTCAGCTTTTCCCCCGAAGGAAACTTCCTGTACTGCTGCAACCAGCGCGCCGATCACGTCGCTGTGTTTCGGGTCAACCGTCGATCGGGAGGTCTGAAGTTCACCGGCCACTTCGCGCCGGTCGGCAATCCGTCGCACATCGTCTTCCTGGCGCTCCCCGGCAGATCGTGAGCCCGCTTACACGCGAGCCGGGCTCATCTGCAGCCCGGCTCGCGTGCCACTACGGCTTGAGTCCGAGTGTGCTACGAGTGGTCCAAACCGATCAGACCAGAGCTCTAACGAGTAGGAAGATCACGGAAGGGCCAAGCAGGCAGCCCAGCCCGGTATAAAAGGTCGCGGTCACGGCGCCATAGGGAACGAGCCGGGGATCGGTGGCGGCAAGTCCGGCCGTCACGCCGCTGTTGGTGCCCATCAGGCCGCCGAAGATCATTGCCGCTCGCGGGTTGTCCAGTCCGATGGCTTTCGCTACGAATGGGGTCATCGTCATCACAAGGATTGCCTTGACCAGTCCGGCGGCCACACTCAGTGCGATCACCTCGGTGGAAGCTCCGATCGCGGCGCCGGTGACCGGACCCACGATGTACGTTGCGGCGCCGGCGCCGATCGTGGTGAGGCTCACCGCATCGCGGTAGCCGAAGCCGTACGCGACGGCGCCCCCCACCAGAAACGCCGTGACGAGGCCGGTGAGCAGCGAGACCGCTCCGATGACGCCGCCCTTTCTCACCTCTTCCATGCTGACCCCGAATGCCGTCGCGACGATCGCCAGGTCCCGCAGCATGGCGCCCCCCAACAACCCCATACCGGACAACATCGGGATCTCCGCGACCCCTTGCTTGCCTCCCGCCAGGTAGGACATGAGCAGACCCAGAAAGATGGCGATCGCGGAGCCATGCAATCGTCCCCGGGTGAGACGTCTGGCGAGAACATTCGAGATCCACATCGTGAGTCCGACGACGGCGAATGCCGTGACGAGCGCATTCCCCACCAGGACCTTTTCCAGTGTCGCGGGGAAGCTCATTCTCCGCCCTGCCCCTGATGGGAAGCCGGACTCCCCAGCCGCACAAACACCTTGACCAATGCGAAGCAGACGAACACCCCGAGCGATCCCGCAACGGTGGCCATCACGCCGCCACTTAAGGCGCCGCGAACGTTTTGGGTTGCAGCCATTGCCACCACTACCGGTACGTAAATGGCGCCCCAGAAGCGAACGCCCTCTTGTGTGGGTGGGCTCAGTCGACCCGATCTTCGCAGCGCCTCAGCGGTAAAGACCAGCAGCAGCATCGCAATGCCGACGCCGCCGATGTCCGCATCCACGCCCACCGCGGCGCCGAGCGCACGTCCGGCGGTAAGTCCCGCCAGCAGACAGAGAGCCAGCAGTGCAGTCCCATAGATCACCATCGCGGCCCCCTCGGTTGCCTCCCGACGCGAGTACGCCGCCGGGGCCCATTCACCCCGTCCTCAGGGGACTGGCGGCGGCAAGGTTCCACACAAAGTGTGAGAGCTGTCGAGTTCCAGGATGCGTTCGTCAGAGTCTCTGACTCTTCTGCACTTCCGGTAGGGCTCCCTCGCCCGGATCCCAGGGTCGTGGAGCCCCACCGAATGGCGCGCCCGTGAAGGACCGCCGGTCTGCCGAGCCGGTGCAGGCTCCGACTCAGGCGTCCGGAACGCTGCGCAACAGAGTGATCGCCCAAATGCGGGAGCGTCTAGAGCACAGCCCATCGCTCTGTTGTCGTTGGACTCACCGGCAAGGAGAACGGCCGGTGGGACGCTGACCGTTCTGCGACTCAGTGCTTGCCCGCCAGAGGGGTCACACCATGACGCCCTTCGGGTTGGGACCGTACTCGTTGTCGCCCGGCTGGCTATCCCCGAGCATGAATACCAGGAGCACAATGTCGCCGACGCACGGGATAAGAGCCAGAAGTAAGAACCAGCCACTCCGCCCGGTGTCCTGGAGGCGGCGGACGGAAACCGCAATCGTCGGGACCGAAACCGCCAGTAAGTATAGACGGCTGAGTATTACACCGCTGCTCATCATGTAGAACCCGGCGACAATGTCGATGATCGTGATCGAGAAAACAATAGGAAGTGTGAGTTTGCTTGGGAAAACGAGTGTAAGCCTGACAATGTCGATGGCTCTCAGCGAGAAAACAATGATGAAACTGATCGCAACGAACGTCCAGTACTCTCTTCGGCGAGCCCTACCGCTAAAGGCCCTACCGTAGAATTCCCGCAGCACCTTGAGATACCAGTCCATGGCATTCCCTCCACAACTGACTGACGGCCCACCCCGGACGCAAGAGTCCAGCTACCGGTTCCCACAGCTCTACCGGCTACGATGGGGTTCTGGCGATTATGTTAGATCCACCGCCTATAAGACACATGAGCGAATCTTGCCCTGGACGGAACTCCCGATGCGTGTTGAGTGCCCACGGAAAGTCGTGGTTACGGGGCGCAAACGCTGCTCGACTGCTCCGGCGGAAGATCAGCCCGGATCAGCATCCTTGCGATGTGTTCCCGTCCCTGCGGACGGGATCTCCGGCTTCTCCCGGGCGCGAGTCGCAATAGGGACGCCGGTGGTTGAGAGGGTGGAATTGAGGTTACAATCTCCAAACTTCCAGGTGCGAAGTGCCGCAGGTGCGAACACCGAGTTCGCGTCCGGAGGGACTGCGGCAGTCGACTCGCTGGCGTTGGAGGAGTCGCCCCCATCAACGCGGATCGGCAATGAGGAGGGTCGGCAGACTTTCCAGTCCGATCAGCGAGCGGAGGCGCCGCGGCACAACGGGCTTGCCCAGCCGGCCGGACCCTTGAAGTCGAGGCGCCACGGGACGTGCAGGCATGCGCTGGCTGCCCAAGCTACTCAGAAGAAAGCCCGCCGGTCCGAGTGCGAGGGACATCGCCCGGGAGCTCAGCCGGGTTGCCGCAAGCTTTGGTGAACCCGATGAGTTCCAACGACGCGCTGTCGAAGCCGCCACGCGGCTTGGGCCGCAGTGCATGGATCGGCTGCCGGACTACTTCCACCGCTCCCCGCAGAAGCCCGTTGAAGCAAGCGAGATGTTCACCGGCCTGGGAGATTGGATGGTCGCATGTCAGTTCGCCTTCTTCGAGATCCTCTACCAGTTCCGTGAGCAGTCGCTGCCCCTGTTGCGTCGAGTCGCGTTCGGCCCGTACGACTGGACGCAGGCCAACGCCGTGGAGATCCTCTCTCGGCTGGCGATGGAGGGTATTGAACCGGAGCGCATCGGACAGGAGATCGCGGCGGACCTTCCCAACTGGCGCTCCGAGGCGGTCGCGTGCGCTGTGGACAGCCTGACGACCTTCGCCCGAGAGTCGGTGGCCGTTGGCGACGCGCTCCACCGACTGGTGATCGAGTGGGCCGAGGAGGACCCGATTGAGGCGCTGGTGCTGCTGGAGCCACTGGTCCGAAATGCCCCCGCGCTGGCAAGAACGCATGAAGTGCTCCTGCGAGAGATCTGTGACGAGTTCGGGTTGGGCCGACGTCACCCACTTCTGGACGGACACGTGGTGAGTGTGGAGCGGATTGCTGGAGAAACGCGAATACCGCCTGTAGTTGGGCCGGAATGTCCATCCATCGTGGACCTGCATGCGATCCGAGCGGCCGTGCTGTTGCTCCGCCTGAACCCTGCTGACGCGGATCTCTCGGAACGGTTGGATGAGTGGGCAACTCATCATCCGCACGCGGTGCTGCGTCAAAACCTGAGCCGCGAGCTCGAGGAGTTGCGGGGAGAGGTACAGAAGCCATGATCTCAGCTCCCGTGCGGCTCTGAGCCGCTCCCAGCGAAGAGTCGAGGAGGACCCGATGAACCGGAACCAGCGAACCCCAAACGAAGCATTTCGTCGAAAACTGCTTCTGGCAGGCCCAATTGTTGCTGGAGCCCTCGCGGCAGAGTCCAGCCCCGCCTCGACGCCTCACCCCGAAGAGCCCACCTGCACCGCAGACGGCGCCGACCCGCCGACGCCCGCTCGCCGCACCACAGTGAGTGTCCGGCGAGATCGGTTCCTCATCAATGGACAGCCAACTTACGCCGGCCGAAGTTGGAACGGGAAGCCGATCGAGGGCCTGTTGATGAATAGCCGAATGGTTCAGGCCACGTTCGACGACCGGAACCCGGAAACGGTCAAGCGCTGGAACTACCCCGACACGGGCCGGTGGGATGCTGACCGGAACACCCAGGAGTTCATCGCACAGATGCCGGAGTGGAGGCGCCATGGTTTGCTCGCTGTAACGTTGAACCTCCAGGGCGGCAGCCCGGAAGGCTACTCCAAGGCTCAGCCCTGGCACAACTCAGCGATCAATTCCGACGGTTCGCTCGATACTCCGACCATGGTCCGCCTGGCCCGCGCCATCGATGCGGCGGACAAGCTGGGGATGGTCATCATCCTGGGCCTTTTCTACTTTGGGCAAGATGAGCGACTGCGAGACGAAACCGCAGTGGTGGCCGCCGTCGATCACACGGTCGACTGGCTGATCGAGCGCCGGTACACGAACGTCTTGATCGAGGTGAACAACGAGTGCAACGTCCGCTACGACCATCCGGTTCTTCAGCCGGAGCGGGTACACGAATTGATCCTGCGGATCCGCAACCGGTCCCGCGAGAAGCGCCTTCCGCTTCTCGTAAGCACGAGCTACGGCGGCAATACGGTGCCCAAGCCCAACGTGGTGAAGGCATCGGACTTCTTGCTTCTCCACGGCAACGGGGTTAAAGATCCCAACCGCATCGCCGCGATGGTTCGCGAAACTCGCGCTGTCGATGGGTACCGACCCATGCCGATTCTCTTCAACGAAGATGACCACTTCGACTTCGACCAACCGACGAACAACTTCAAAGCCGCCGTCGGAGAGTTTGCGTCGTGGGGATACTTCGATTTCCGGATGCAGGGTGAAGGCTTCGATGAAGGCTATCAGTCGGTGCCGGTCAACTGGAAAACCAGCAGTGACCGGAAGCGCGGGTTCTTCAAACTCCTCGCCGAGATCACGGGAAGCATTCCTTGAACGCCCCGATCGGCTTCCCGCAAGGTCGCTCCATCGGCCAACCCGGGTTTGTGGCAAGCTTGAAGCACTCGAGGAGCGGTTGCAGCAGGTCGATGGGTGAGACGGATCAAGACATCAGTCAGGACTGATCCGCTGGAGAGAGAGATTCAGGTGGTCTCGTGCTGACCCGAATAAAGGTGTCCGGCTTCAAAAACCTGGTAGACGTGGACATCCGCTTCGGCCCCTTCACCTGCATCGCGGGACCGAACGCTGTCGGCAAGTCCAACCTCTTCGACGCAATCCGGTTCCTCAGCGCTCTGGCCGATCGCCCGCTCCTTGACGCCGCGCTGTCCGTGCGGGATGAGGGTGGTCGATCCGCGGACCTTCGTGGAATCTTCCAACGCGTGGGAAGCACATCGTCAACCCGGATGAGCATCGAAGCCGAAATGATCGTTCCGCCGCAAGGTCAGGACGACCTGGGGCAACCCGCCGAGGCAGGGATCACGTTCCTGCGTTATGTGCTGGAGATCGGTTTGAGGCCGGAGAACGGCGTCCGCCTTTCTGGGGGCCTGGAGATCATTCGTGAAGAGCTCACCCACATCAATCTGGGTGATGCAAAGCAGAAGCTGCGGTTTCCGCACCATCAGTCCTGGCGCACCTCGGCGATCAAGGGGCGGCGGAGCTCCCCGTTCATCTCGACCGAAGGGGAAGGTCCAGAGCGGAAGATCACACGTCACCAGGAAGGGACCGGCGGTCGGACTCTTCAACTCCGAGCTACGGATCTCCCGCGTACGGTGCTTTCCGTGTCCAATGCCGCAGAGAGTCCCACAGCCCTACTTGCACGGAGGGAAATGCAGTCGTGGCGGCTGCTGCAACTGGAGCCTTCCGCGTTGCGAAGGCCGGATGAGTTTGGGGCGCCTTCTCGAATGGAGGCGGATGGATCGCATCTCGCGGCGACGCTCTGGCGGCTGGCTCATTCCTCGTCATTGGGATCATCCGACAGCGCGTCTCCCACCCTGGATGCAGGTTTGTACGCACGAGTCGCCAATCGGCTCTCGGAGTTGATTGCCGATGTCCGACGCGTCCAGGTGGACTGGGACGAACGACGGGAACTCATGACGCTGATGGTGACCGGAGGAGACGGGACACCGCACCCAGCCCGGTCGCTGTCCGATGGAACCCTGCGTTTTCTCGCCCTGGCAACGATCGAACTGGATCCCGACTCGGACCGGTTGCTCTGCCTGGAGGAACCTGAGAACGGCGTCCACCCCGCCCGCATTCCTGCGATTCTCAGCTTGCTTGAGTCGATCAGCACCGACGTTGACGAACCCGTGGGTCCTG
>SXGS01044505.1_pt1 | contig 17838 bp, 16 predicted proteins | sample 3174681 | NCBI WGS metagenome assembly SXGS01 (sample SAMN11356861, study PRJNA531348) | freshwater metagenome | isolation source: freshwater sample F1-80 | place: China: Fuxian Lake, Yuxi | collected 2017-12-25 | reverse complement strand
GCAGATCAAGCCGATCCTCGAGAAGTCGTGCTACGAATGCCACGGCGCGGAGAAGAAGAAAGGCAGCTTCCGCATCGACGACCGCGCGCTCGCGCTCAAGGGCGGCGAGAGCGGCCTGCCGGCCATCGTGCCCGGCAAAAGCGCCGAGAGCCGACTCATCAAGCTCGTCGCGCGCGAGGATCCCGACAGCCCGATGCCGCCGAGCGCCGACAAGGCCCTCACCCGCGAGCAGGTCGCGCTGCTCAAGCAGTGGATCGATCAGGGCGCGAAGTTCCAGTGACGCACGCAGCATTGCCGTCGCACGCACGCTTGTCCCCCGCCGGCGCCTGGGCTATCGTGGTGCCATGTCCACGCCGCTCGGATCCCAGCTCTTCCATTACCGCGCCCACATCACTTCCGTGTACGACGGCGACACCTGCACGGCGGACATCGATGTGGGACTCGGCGTGTGGGTGCGCGGAGAGAAGCTGCGCCTGCACCGCATCAACGCGCCCGAGCTGCATGGGGCGGACGATGCGAAGGGAAAAGCCGCGCGCGACCATCTCAAGTCGCTCGTGGAGGGCAAGGATGTGCTGCTGCAAACCATCAAGGACCGGCGTGAGAAATACGGCCGTTACCTCGCGGAAATCTGGCTGGAACAAAAAGACGGCTCGCGGACCAACGTGAACGACGCGCTCGTCACCGCCGGCCACGCGCGATTTCAAACGTATTAACACCCGCCCCCACTCCATGAAAATCCTGCTACACCTGTTCCTGCTCATCGCCCCGGCCCTTTGCGCAAGTGCCGCCGAGCGGCCGCCGAATGTCATCGTGATCTTCTGCGACGACCTCGGCTACGCGGACATCGGGCCGTTCGGTTGCAAAGCGTACGCGACCCCGCACCTCGACCGCATGGCCCGCGAGGGCCGCAAGTTCACCAACTTCCACGTCAGCCAAGCTGTCTGTTCCGCGTCGCGCGCGGCGTTGCTCACCGGCTGTTACAACAACCGCGTCGGCATCCACGGCGCGCTCGGGCCGGGCGCGCGCATCGGCCTTCACACGAACGAAACGACGATGGCCGAGGTCTTCAAGCAGCGCGGCTACGCGACTGGTATGGCCGGCAAATGGCATCTCGGCCATCACGCCCAATTCCTTCCGACGCGACACGGCTTCGACGAATACTACGGCCTGCCCTACTCGAACGACATGTGGCCGCATCATCCCGAGGCGAAGAAGGGCAGCTATCCGCCGCTGCCGCTCATTGAAAACGAGCGAGTCATCGACGCCGACGTGACCCCCGAAGACCAACCCGCGCTCACCACCGCCTACACCGAGCGCGCGGTGCGGTTCATCGAGCGCAACAAAGCGCGCCCGTTCTTCTTCTACCTCGCGCACTCCATGCCGCACGTGCCGCTTTTCGTGAGCGACAAGTTCAAAGGCAAATCCGGCGCGGGACTTTTTGGCGATGTGATCCAGGAAATTGACTGGTCCGTTGGTCAAGTGCTCGACGCTTTGAAAAAGCACGGCCTCGACAACGACACGCTCGTCATCTTCACCAGCGACAACGGCCCGTGGCTCAGTTACGGCGACCACGCCGGCAGCGCAGGCCCGTTGCGCGAGGGCAAAGGTACCGCGTGGGAAGGCGGCACGCGCGTGCCGTGCGTGATGCGCTGGCCCGGCAAGCTCGCCGCCGGTACCAGCAGCGATGCGATGCTGATGACCATTGATCTGTTGCCGACCTTCGCGAAGCTCATCGCCGCGAAGTTGCCCGAACACAAAATCGACGGCCGCGACGCGTGGCCGCTCATCACCGGCGCGCCCGGCGCGAAGAATCCGCACGACGCCTACTGGAGCTACTACGCTGCCAATGAACTACAAGGGGTCTTCAGCGCCGATGGCCGATGGAAACTGATGTTGCCGCACGCCTACCGCACATTGGCGGGTCGGTCTGGCGGCAAAGCAGGTGTTCCTGCGCGCTATGAAAATGCGAGGGTCGGACAACCACCACTCTGCGATCTGCGAGCGGATATCGGCGAGAAGAGAGATGTCGCCCCAGCAAACCCCGCCGTAGTCGAAGCGTTGCTGAAGTCTGCCGAACGGGCCCGCGCGGAACTCGGCGATTCGCTCACGCAACGCAAAGGCAGCGGCATCCGCGAAACAGGCCGGTTGCCCGAGCCCGCGAAGTAGGTCGCTGGGCAGCCCGATTCAGGCTGGCCAAGGGTCGGCGACAAGACAACAATCCCGAGCATGAAATTACTGCTCGCCTTTGCCGCAGCTTTTTCGCTGTTGCCCCCGCTTCTCTCCACCGCACCCGCTGCATCCGCTACCCTGCCGCCGAACTTCATCGTCATCCTCGTGGACGATCTCGGCCGGCACGATCTCGGCTGTTACGGCAGCACGTTTCACCAGACGCCGCACCTCGACAAACTCGCCGCGCAGGGGATGCGTTTCACGCAAGCCTACTCGGCCTGCACCGTCTGCTCGCCCACGCGCGCGGCGCTACTCACGGGCAAATACCCCGCGCGCCTGCACGTCACCGACTGGATCGAAGGACACAAGCGGCCCTTCGCGAAACTCAAAGTGCCGGAGTGGACGATGCATCTGCCCGCCAACGAGCGCACCATCGCCGCCGCGTTAAAGGCCGCTGGTTACGCCACCGCGAGCATCGGCAAGTGGCATCTCGGCGGACCGGAATTCGCGCCGGAGAAATTCGGGTTCGACGTGAACCTCGGCGGCACGCACAGAGGCCAACCGCCGAGCTACTTCTCGCCGTACGGCATCGCCACGTTGCCAGACGGACCGAAGGGCGAATACCTCACCGACCGCGAGGCGGCCGAGGCGGTGAAGTTCATCGAGGCGAACAAGGAGAAGCCGTTCTTCATCTACCTACCGCATCACGCCGTCCACACGCCGTTGCAGGCGAAGAAAGAGGTCGTGGAAAAATACCGGGCGCGCATCAAGCCCGGCAGCGGCCAGACCAACGCCGTGTACGCCGCGCTGCTCGAGAGCGTGGACGACAGCCTCGGCCGCATCACGGCGAAGCTCGATGAATTGAAACTGGCCGAGCGCACGGTGATCCTGTTCACCGGCGATAACGGCGGCTTGATCGGCCCGACCTCGAACGCGCCGCTGCGCGTGGGCAAAGGCTCGGCATACGAAGGGGGCGTGGCCGTGCCGCTGATTGTCCGCTGGCCGAACGCCATCGCCGCCGGCAGCGTGAACACAACACCGGTGATGACGGTGGACTTCGCGCCGACACTGCTTGAGTTGGCTAATCTCAAACCTGCGGCAGGCCAAATCTCCGACGGCGTGAGCCTCGCGCCGTTGATCAAAGGCGGCACGAACGCTGCGCGACCGCTCTTCTGGCATTACCCTCATTACCATCCCGGCGGCGCCACGCCGTACGGTGCGATCCGCGACGGTGATTTCAAGTTGATCGAGTTCTATGAAAATGGCCGGCGGGAACTTTACAACTTGAAAGAGGATCCGCGCGAAGCTGTCAATCTCACCGAAAAACAACCGGACAAAGCCAGTGCGCTCGGCAATAAACTCGACGCGTGGCGGCGCAACGTCGGCGCACAAATGCCGTTGCCGAACCCTGATTATCGTCCCAATCCGCAGGCCGCCGATGGCAGCCTCCTGCTCCACTCGCGCAGTGCCGAGGTGCACGGCACCATGTTGCGCTACGAACCGCAGCCCAACAAAAACACGCTCGGTTTCTGGACGCGCGCGACCGATTGGGCGAGTTGGGATTTCACAGTAACCAAGCCGGGAACGTTCACGATCTTGGCGCTGCAGGGCTGTGGCAAAGGCAGCGGCGGCGCGGAGGTCGAGTTCGCCATCGGCGACCAGAAGCGGATGATGACCGTGCAGGACACGGGGCATTTCCAGAACTTCATCCCGCGCGATCTCGGCACGGTGAAGATCGAGAAGGTCGGGGTCCACACGCTCACCGTTCGCCCGAAGAGCAAGCCGGGCGTAGCGGTGATGGATCTGCGGCAAGTCACGCTGAAGCCGGTGAAATAAGCTGGCGACGGCGCGCACGCATCTGCGCGTTGCGCTGCGCGCAGCAAAAGAAAAGAAGCGGCACGAGGCCGCCTCTTTTTGTTCAACGCCAGCCCGCTCCGCGCGGGCGAAAGCTTAGTTCACGTAGATCAGCTCGTTCGTCTGCAGGAGCGCCTGCGCGAACTTTTCCCAGGCGTCCATCGAGGGCTTGCCGCCTGTGCGCTCGTTTTGCTGCTTGATGTAGTCGAGTGCGAGCTTGGTCTCGTCGGCCGTCGGCGGGCGCTGAAAGGCGGCCGCGTGCTCGGCAAATGGCCCGGCCTCACTCGCGACGTGCTCGCGCCGATCCTCGTGCAGGTCTTCCCCGATTTCCCGCTCGCGCCGCTCGACCTCTTCGGCTAGGTTCCGCGGTGATGAAACCTGCGGCAACGCCCTGAAGAAGGCCTCTCCGTTACCATCGAATCTCTCGCCGCCATTCGCCGTAGCACATCTTGTCGAGCTCTTCGTTCAATTTTGGTGTGCCCTCAATAAATAAGGTCGGATTCCGGCGATCTGGCACTTGCACCGACAAGTCTGATTTTTCGATGAAATCGCGCCAGTAGTTCAAGAACGTCTGCTTGTCAAAATCAGGGGGCTTCACAGCGGGGGCGTTGCCGTAGTCAGGCTCAAGCGCCCAAGTGATCAAGCCGCTCCCGCATAAATCTGCAAGGCCTTCCACGAGCATTTTATCTCGCTGTTTTCCATCAATCCCCTGGAAAATCATGGTCCTCCGCAAATCATGTAAAGACATCGGGCTTATGCTGAGCACGAAGCCAATCAGGAAACCATCTTTTGAAAGCATCCCGATTGTTCTCATGGGTCTATTTTAGAATAAGGACGAATAACGCCCCCCTCGAGCAGGTTCGGGCTTCGGTTTTCCGGATGTAGCGATTTTCCTGAGGGCCCAAAGGCTTCGTGCGTGTACAACATCTCCCCTGTCTGCTTGTTCCGCCAAACGGATTCAATGCTGACGCCCCCTTTTTGTCCCTTCTTTGTTGTTTGAATGGCTTGGCTCTTTATTCGCTCCCAGTTTTGTGGAGTTTGAGTGAAATCTTTGACGAGCTCGCCATGGGGCCTCACCCGTACGGCTCCCGCCTTTGGTGTTTTTGAAAAGAGCCGCTTGAGTGTTTGTGTGGCCGAGCGGACAGCGGTACGTCCTTCAAACGCTACTGGCCCGGCCACCACAACCAGCACCTCCCCAAACCGCAACCAGCGTTGCCCGGTTGTCAGGGGCACGCCCTGTACAAGATCCACTCCGTAAATCCCCTCCACCAGCCCCACCGACGGCAGGAAGGTTCCCCCCGACACCACATACGGCGACGTTTGCAACGCCGCCCACAACGTCCCGTCCCCATCGTCTTTCGCTCGGTCGTAAATTATCTCCCCGTCAGACCAGATGTTCCAAACGTAATCCACCAAACCCGCCCCCACATCCAGCCTCCTTAACCCGTCCACCACCAGAAGCATCCATAGGCGCCTCTCCGATGGCTCCATCTTTTCCCCCTCTGCGGCGATCAACTTGTGCAGCTTTCTAAGCATCGGACCGCCACCGATGGGTAGCGTGGAGCTGATCACTTCCTTGCTCCATTCCTTGATCCGTTGCCGCCATTTCGGCCAAGAAAGCGACGCCACCTTTTCCGGCGAGTAATACATTCGTCCTGAGACCATTGCCCCTGCTCGGAGCGTCAGGCTTCCTTCATTCAGCGCCATGAACTCGATTGTTTCGCTCGGCCCCTTCTGCAGTGTCTCCCACTTCTTGCCATCCCACCCCTCGAAACAGTAACTCTGCACATGGCTCCCCGGCGGTAATACCCGTGCCTTCACCTTCACCGCGTCACCCACGGTGAAGACGCCGATAATGACCATCTCCACCTTGGGAAGGCTGACCTTCACCCGCTGCGGAGGCGAATACACTCCCCACGTGCCTACAGATCCCACCACGCGCACGTCATACCTGCCCGGAACCATTGGCTGCCATGTGGCCGTGGCTGCGCCGCCTTCCAAAATCGTTGCCCATCCTCCTTCCTCTGTCCGTATCTGGAAGCGGTAATTCTTTACCGCCATCTCGACCGACTTCATCAATACGCTTAACAAAATCGTGTCGCCCACCAGCGCCTTTTCCGGGACGCCAACCAGCGACACCTCCGGCAGGAGCACCTCCAGTGTTTCTGTTTGGGAAACGATCCAACCACCCATCGTCCTTGCCCACGCCCGCACGTGGTATTTGCCGGGAGTTGTGGGCAACCAAGAAATGAATGTCTTATTCCATTCCTCATCCTTTCCAATCTCACGCCAGTCGGCTATCGCGTTCGCCCGACGCCACTCAAAACAAAACCGGTCCGCTTGAAAAGCGCGGCCCTCCAAGCCCGCCTGAATCGTCACCGGCTGCGTCAGATAGATTGTCCGGGAGGAGAGGCCTATCGGAAACTGCGCCCCCTCCACTGGGTACTGCAAACGCAGATGACACCGCGCCGCCGCGTTTGTGCCAGCCGGGAGGGTGGCCCCCTTCAGCCCCCCCCCTAGAGGTGCCCACACTAGAGACAAGAGCCATGCGAGCAGAATGGGGAAGAAGGAAAAAGAGGGCTGATTGGCCGCAAGCATAAACCGGTCGGCGATAGTGTCCTTAGAAGTGTGTGCTCTTGAGTACAAGCCCTCGCCCCTTTTGTCAACCAGCGTAAACTGCCGTCCAGACGCCCTGCCGATTTCCCACTCGCGCCGCTCGACCTGTTCGGCTAGGTCCTGCGGTGATGGACCTGCGACAAGTCACGCTGAAGCCGGTGAAATAAGTCGGCGCACACGAATCCACGCGCTGCACTGCACGCAGCAAAAGAAAAGAGGCGGCACGAGGCCGCCTCTTTTGTTCAACGCCAGCGCACTCTGCGCGGGCGAATAGTCTAGTTCACGTAGATCAACTCGTTCGTCTGCAGGAGTGCCTGCGCGAACTTTTCCCAGGCGTCCATCGAGGGCTTGCCGCCTGTGCGCTCGTTTTGCTGCTTGATGTAGTCGAGTGCGAGCTTGGTCTCGTCGGCCGTCGGCGGGCGCTGAAGAGCGAGGCGATAGATCTGGCGCACCTTCTCAGCCGGGTCGGGCAGCTTATCCAGCTCGGATCGGTGGGCGAGGTTCTTGGCCTGCTCGATGACGAGCGGGCTGTTCATCATGAAGAGCGCCTGCTGCGGCACGGTGGTGTTGTAGCGCTGCGAGCTGCTCATGTCCGGGTTCGCGAAGTCGAACGTGCGGAACAGCTCGGGCAGCTCGCGGCGATCCACGAGGCCGTAGAGCGTGCGGCGCGTGGCGGCGGCGGAGGTGACATCGATCGGCCGGCCGCCGAGGGTCTGATCCAGCTTGCCGCCCACGACAAGCAACGTGTCGCGGAGCCCCTCAAAGTCGAGGCGCTGGAGGTTCTGTTTCCAGAGCAACCGGTTGCTGGGATCTTTCTTGGCGTACGTGTCGTTGTTCGCGCTGCCCTGCTGGTACACGCTCGAAAGCATGATCTGCCGGTGCAGTTTCTTGAGCGACCAGCCGTTGTCCATGAACCACGTGGCCAGATGATCGAGCAACTCGGCGTGGGCGGGCTTCTCGGCGCGCATGCCGAAATCGCTCGCCGAGGGGACGATGCCTTCGCCGAAGTGCCATTGCCAAACGCGGTTCACGATGACGCGCGCGGTGAGCGGGTTGTCGCGGCTGGCGATGGACTTGGCCAGATCGAGGCGACCGGAGCCATCCTTGAACGGCTCGCGTTTCTCCCCGGAGATGACTTCGAGGAACTGGCGCGGAACCACCGGGCCGCGGTTGCTGGGCTCGCCGCGGATGAGCACGGCGGAATCGCGCGGCGCACCGAGGTCATCGAGCGTCATCGCGCGGATGGGCGCGGCGGCGTGGGTGGAGTTGAGCGTGACGAGCTTGGTCCGGATGACTTGCACGCGATTCTGGAACTCGTTGGCATTAACACCGAGCAATCGGGACATCTCGCGCTCATCAACCTGCATGGCCGAACCCTCGCCGTAGATGAGCTGGCGCAGCGCTTCCTGATCCTTGTCCGGCAATCCGGCGGGGAGCGCAGCGACGTGGACGATCGGCTCGTTGGTGTATCCCTTCTTAGCTTTGGGCGCCTTGGCGGCCTTGGCCATCTTGCCTTTGGGCTGCTGGACATCCGTCGCCTTGACCGCCGCCTGCCACGCTGCGTCCACTCCCTTGAAAGCCGTGGAGTAGATCGCGGCGACCTCTTTCATCGACTTCGGCTCGGCGCCGGCGAAGGCCTTGGCGATGCTGGCGTTGATCGACCGGTTCGGCAGCTTGTTCGCGGCGATGGCCGCGGCGAGCGGTTTGGCTTTGGCAGCGAAGTCTTCCTCCGACAGTTGGCCAAAGGCAAAGAACGGCGCGAAGACGGCATTCTGTTCGCCGGCGGCCATGATCTCACGGAGTTTCATGCCCCAGTTACCCAGGAGAATCGGGTTGAGATTCTTCTCGCGGGCAAGCGCGATGAAGCTCTCCGGGACCACGGCGCGCTTCGCCTGCTTGTCCACTTTGGCCGCCTTGGCCGCCTTGACTGCCTTACCCTCCCTGACCGGCTCGCTCCCCTTCAACTGCTGGCGGTATTCCCAGATCGCGAGCAGGTATTCGCCGACCTTCGCGCGCTCGGGCGCGAGGACCTTGTTCGACTCGGTCTCGATGAACCGCTTCAGTTCGCCCTCCACAGCGGCGACCTGCGCGAGGTAATCCTTGTACTCCGGTGAATTCTTGTTGTCCCCGAGCACGGGGAGATTCTCCGGCTCGAAGCTGCTGGCGAAGATGCCGTGCAGTGAATAGTAATCCTTGATCGGGATGGGATCGAACTTGTGATCGTGGCAACGGGCGCAGGCGGCGGTGAGGCCGAGAAAACCCTGCGTGACGACATCGATGCGGTCGTCGATCACGTCATTCGCATTGCCCATGAATCGCTTGCCGACGGTGAGGAAACCGAGCGCGGCCAGCGCGCTCTTGTCCTCGCCTTTCTGAAGCCGATCGGCGGCCACCTGCTCCATGATGAAGCGGTCGAAGGGCAGGTCCTTGTTGAAAGCGTTGATCACGTAGTCGCGGTAGGTCCACGCGTAGGGATAGCGCGGGTCGCCGCGATTGTTGCGATCGCCCTTGGTGTCCGCGTAACGGGCCACGTCGAGCCAGTGCCGGCCCCAACGCTCGCCGTAGTGGGGCGACGCCAGCAGGCGGTCGATGACCTTCGCGAAGGCGGCGGCGGACGTGTCGCGCACGAACTCCTCCACTTCCTCGACCGTCGGCGGCAGGCCGGTGAGATCGTATGTCGCGCGGCGGATGAGCGTACGCTTGTCCACGGCAGGCGACGGGGTGAGGCCGTTCTCCTTGAGCTTCGCGAGGACAAACGCGTCCACCGGCGTCTGCACCCACTTCTCTTTCACCGCGGGAATGACGGGCTTCGTGACCGGTTGATACGCCCAGTGCGACTTCACTTTTTCGGGATCGTACAGCACCTTGGCGACCGGCTTGCCGGTGGCCACGCGCGGATCGGGCGCGCCCATCTTGATCCACGCTTCGAAGTCGGCGACCTGCGCGGAGGTGAGCTTCTCGCCCTTGGGCGGCATCGCGAGATCCTTGTCCTTGCCGCTGATGGCTTTGATGAGAAGGCTCTTCTCGGGCTGGCCGAGAACGATCGCCGGGCCGGAGTCGCCACCGGAAAAGAGCGCGGTGCGCGTGTCCACCTGCAGGCCGCCCTTCACCTTCGCTTCGCGGCTGTGGCACTCGTAGCACTTGCTGGCGAGCACCGGCCGGATCTTCTTCTCAAAGAACTCGAGCTGGGCGGGCGTGGGCTTCGGCTCTTCGGCGCGCAGCAGCACCGGCAGGGTGAGCAAAGCGAGCAGGGCGATCGGCGTCTTCTTCATAATCTTTTCTCCGAAAACAGGAATCGGTTTGCCTGCAGAGGCAAACCGATTCGCGTAAGTCATTTGCCTCCGCTGTCGGGTGTTAGGCGATAATGTTCTTCACCACGTTGCCGTACACATCGGTGAGGCGGAAATCGCGGCCGTTGTAACGGTAGGTCAACTTCTCGTGGTCGAACCCGAGCAGCGCGAGGATGGTCGCGTGCAGATCGTGCACGTGCACCTTGTCCTGCACGGCGTTGTAGCCGAACTCGTCGGTCGCGCCGTGGATGGTGCCGCCCTTGACGCCGCCGCCGGCGAGCCAGCAGCTGAAGCCGCGGTTGTGGTGGTCGCGGCCCGGCTCGGCGCGGCCGCCGCGGTCATGGCGCGGGGTGCGGCCGAACTCGCCGCTCCAGACGATCAACGTGTCATCGAGCATGCCGCGCTGCTTGAGGTCGGCGATGAGCCCGGCAATCGGCTGATCCACCTCGCCGGCCTTGCGGCGGGCGTTCTGGGCGATGTTCGAGTGGTGGTCCCAGCCACCGTGCCAGACCTGCACGAAGCGCACCCCCTTCTGGACGAGACGGCGGGCGGTGAGCATCTGGCGGGCCATCGGCGTGTCGCCGTAAAGCGCCTTGGTGGCGGCCGATTCCTTGCTGATGTCGAAAGCGTCGGTGGCCTCGGTCTGCATCTTGAAGGCCAGCTCGTAGGACTGGATGCGCGCCTCGAGTTCGGATTCGCGCTTAAGATTCTCCGCGTGCTTCTCGTTGAGCTTCTGGAGCAGGTCCAACTGCTCGCGCTGCTCGGCCAACGGCAGGTGGTAGTTGCGGATGTTCTGGATGACCTTCTCGATATTCCCGCCAGCCTGCTGGACGGGCGTGCCCTGATAGGCGCCCGGCAGGAAGGCCGAGCGATAGTTCTGCGAACCGCCGAGGCCCGCGCCGAGCGCGACGAAGCCGGGCAGGTTCTGGTTCTCCGTGCCGAGGCCGTACAGCACCCACGAGCCGAGCGACGGCTTCACGAGGCGGCCCGAGCCGGTGTTCATCAGCACCGTGGCGAACTCGTGCGAGGGGATGTCCGTGTGCATCGAGCGGACGACCGCCAGCTCGTCGATGTGCTTGCCGAGGTTCGGGAAGATCTCGCTCACCTCCACACCGCTCTTGCCCATCTTGGTGAACTTGAAGGGCGACGGCAGCGGCGTACCGCCGATGAGGTCCACCTTCTTGTCGGCGTGCTTGGCCATGCCCGGCTTCGGATCCCACGTGTCGAGGTGGGTCGGCCCGCCCTGCGCGAAGATGTGGATGACGTGCTTGGCCTTGGCCGGGAAATGCGACTGGCGGGGGGCCAGCGGGCTGGTGGCACCGGCGGCATGAGCGCGGCCGGAAAGGCTCTCACCGAGCAGCGACGCCATGCTCAAGCCGGCGAAACCCATGCCGAAGCGGTTCAAAAAGCCGCGGCGAGTCTGGAAGAAATCCTGCGGTTGGGGACGGTGTTCAGCTATGTTCATAAAGTTCCTCAGTTATCTATCTTCGTATCTTCCGCTAATAGCGCTTCAGGGTCGGACGAAACTGCCTAAAACCCTCTTCAATGGCAATACGTTTTTCCACCGTAAGACCATCGGCTGGGAGAAAGGACGCCCCTCGAGTCAGGGAGGTTACAGGCGAGAACCTGGCTCGGCACTTCAGGGCTTTCTCTTCAGAATCACGGCATGCCCACTGTCAGGGTCTCCGAGCGTGAAAATCAGGCCGTAGGGCGGCTTGTCTCCCGTGAAGTTCGCCGGATGCATCCGAGGATGCGTCCCGTCATCGGGCATGCGCAGATAAACGCCCCAGATGCTCTTACTCTTCCGCCCCGAACTGACCGCGCCGAGCGTGTCTTTCTCCCACTTCCCGGTGCCGCTGAGGAGCAACGCGAAAAAGTTCGTTCCGGGCGTGTCCAATTGCCACGGCGGGACATTCGTGGCGGTAAACGTGCCGTCCGCACGAAGCTCCACGGTCACTTCCGGGCGAGCGCTGCCAACCTCCCGCGGCAAATGGAAATCCTTCAAGACGTAGGTCCCAACCACCTCCTCCGTCTTCGGCTCGGTCGTCGTATAGAGATGGGCGTGCGGGTCGTATTGGCAACCCGCCCAAACCAGCGACGCGAAAATGAGCCAGAACGTGCGCATAGCATCTAAGGCCCCGGCGGCGGTTCCTCCGTCAGCAGCTTTGCTGCCTCATCCATGCAGGTCGCAGCCTTTCGGTTCAGCCAAGTGACCCCCGCAAACACGGCAATAAAGATGCCGGGGCTATCAGGAACAGGACCGCCTCTTCCGACGACGCCGACGCCGATGGGGCGATGAACAAGAGGCCGCCGACGCCGAGCGGGGCGCAATACCAGAGCGGCACCCAGCGAAGCATTCGGGCCTGCGCACGAAACGCCGCGCGCCAGAAACCAGTATCGCTGGCCGGATGGTTCTGCAGGAACCGCTCGCTCAACGCATGCCACCAGACCACGCCCACGATGATCCCGGTCCCGACAAGGATCAGCAGGCCTCCGTAATACCCGACCGATCCAGCCGCCCTCTTCGGCAGCAGGGCTCCGAACGCGATGAAGACGAGCAGCGCCGCAACACTCTCGACGATGGCCCGCTGCTTGGAACCCCGGATGAACTTGTGAATGACGGCTTCGTTATTCATATTCATTATTCATATATCATACGGCGTCCCCGCGCGAAAGGACGCCCCCGCGCTCGGTTCGCCGGCCTCATTTGCGATGGCACATGACGTTGATGACGACGCCGTTCGGGTCCACAACGTAAAACCGCCGCACACCCCACGGCTCGTCCGTCAGCGGATAAACAATCCGGAGCCCGCGCGCGACCGCCTCCGCGTGCACGGCGTCCACATCACCGACCTCGATGGAGAGGCTGGGATGCGGCACGGCGGGGTCTTTCCCCGCAAGAAGCGTGACTTGGGCGGTGGGATTGTCGGGTGAGGCGAAGGTCATCACCCACCCCATATCCATCGCGACATCGAAGCCCAGGACCTTCGTGTAGAACTCGCGGCTCTCGTCGAACCGGTCAGACTGGATGTTGGGAACGACCCTTCGGATGTCCATTCGTGGCCTTTCTCGTATGCGCTGCGGTCTCCGGCACTCTGCGCCCCAGTCGCTCCATGGTAAATAAAGAAAACGGAATCAGAGCGCCCAGCCTTTCGTTCCGTCCAAGAAAACCTTTTTCAGGTCTGAGAACGCCTTTCCCAAGCCCGACAATGGCTTTCCCGCAATCAAAAACACCTTTCTTGAACTCGGGAACGCCTTTTCCACGGACGGGAAAGCTCTTCCCGCGTTCGGAAAAGCCTTTTCCAAGCTCAGGAAAGCCTTTCTAACGCTCGGAAACACCTTTCCCACGGACGAAAAAGCCTTTCTTGAGCCCAGGAACACCTTTCTTGCGAACGGGAAAGCCTTTCGCGCGTTCAAGAAAGCCTTTTCCGAGCGCGGAAAAGGCTTGAGCGAGCGAGAAAATGGGCTCTGCATCCTCTCAAAAGGCCATTTTCAACAGATAAACCCGGAAATCGTAGCAGGCCCGCGGATTCCGGCCGTTGTAAAAACGATTCGACCGCCACCGGTCGACCTCGTCCGTGCTGGAGAACGTGAAGCACCTCGTCCGGCACGACCAAGGGCGGCGTGTAGCACCGTAGGGGCGACATCGTTGTAGAACCAACGGGGTAAAGATTTCCAAGCTCCGTCAGGGGCGGCATCTTGAGCGCATGGCCAACACCTACACGCAAATCTATCTCCACGTCATATTTGCCGTCGAAGGTCGGCAGAATCTCATCAAGCCGGAACACCACGACGAGTTGCAGAAATACATCACCGGCATTGTATCCAACCAAAGGCACAAGCTGATCGCGATAAACAACATGCCGGATCACTTGCATCTGCTTGTTGGTCTGCGACCCGATGCAGCGCTCTCGGATTTGGTGCGCGACATCAAAGCCAACGCGTCCCGTTTCATTAGTGAGAAGAGCTGGGCGCCGGGCCGATTTGCGTGGCAGGAAGGGTTTGGTGCGCTCTCGTATTCGCGGTCGCAACTCGGCACGGTGATTCGTTACATCGAAAACCAACAAAAGCATCACGCTAGGAAATCGTTTCGAGAGGAATACACCGACCTTCTGGAGAGATTCGGAGTGGAATTCGACCCGCGATACCTTTTCAAACCGCTCGACGAATGATTGCCTAAATATGCCGCCCCTGACAGGGCTGGAGATTTGTTTGGCTGTGTTGCTACAAAGAGGGCGCGCCTACGGCGCTAGGAACCCGCCAACCACCGAGTGATTCCCCCTCTAGCCGAACACGTTCTGAGGGAATCTCCTGGGTTCGTGCCAAGTTCGGTGACGGATTCGAGCCATCTGTCCCCACTGCTTCCAGTGCCTGCTCATGACTCAGGCAGGCGTGGAAAAAATGGGCATTTTCAGGTTTTATACGATTTCTGAAACTATTTGTTCCCACCGTCTTTTTTGCCCGTGTATCTACATATAACGCTAGAGGTGTGTTTATGCTGGATCATCTGCCAGTCTCATACGCTGAAGGCTAAATAATAATAAATACTATGATCATAAAATCATATCCATACGAAAAGGCCGGGGTCGTCAAAGATGCCTGGGTTAACAGTGAAGCAACCGGCGTCGCCTTTGGCGGCCTCACCTACGAGCAGTTTTGCTCCGGTGTTGCGCCATCGCACGACACACGCGTCGATTACTCGCAGACGCTCAATGTGGCGGTCGGGCAACGGCAGGCGATCGACAACGCCGACGAGGACACGGCGGACTTGGTGCAGCGGGTCGTGGACGGTATCAAGAGCCATCCGGACTACGGCATCAACAGTCCCTTCTACGCCCAGTGCGGTTATGTGCCGAAGAACCAGCGTAGAAGTGGCAATACACGGGGACCCGGCGAGCCGGAACCGCCCATCAGCGGCAGCTTGAACTAACTCCATCAAGCGTGGCGGGCCTCAAAACCCGCCACGCCCTTTTTCACCAGGAACCTTCGCAGTTCAAGCGAACGCGAATGCCCGCACGGCGGGGCTTGAAAACGCGGTAATCGGCCGGTATCATCGGTGTCACCAATTCAAAGGTTGCGCGGCAACCCAACCGAAAGGCCCCGTTCCTATGATCATGGCGGATGTGTTGGCGGTTTTCCTGGTGGTGATCGGCCTGCTGCTGATGTTTGTCACCTACTGGCTCGCGGCGGCGGCGCTTTTCCCGGCGTGGACCGACCGGACGGAGGAGAAGTACGCACGACCGGTGCGCGCCTCGCTGATCGGCCTAGTGGTCTTCGTGCCGCTGCTGATCCTCGGCATCGTGATCAGCTCCAAGGTGCCGAACCCGGCCGTGAAGCTCCTCGGCGCGGCCATCGCGCTTGTGCCGTTGCTACTGGGCCTCTTCGGCTCGGCCGGGCTCGCTCAACGCATCGGCCGCGGCCTGCCATCGCCAGCGGACGCCACCCAGCCGTGGCGACGCGTGCTGCGCGGCGGCACCGTGCTCGCGCTCATGTTCCTGTTGCCATTCCTCGGCCTGTTCTTCCTGATCCCGTGGGCGCTGGTCAGCGGCACCGGCGCAGCGGTGCAAAGCTGGCGTCGACAGAAGCAACCTCAACCGCCGACCACGTTCAACGCACCGCCGGTGAGTGCGCCGCCGGTTATCGAATCCCACGAACCGCCGCTCGTCGCGAAGTGACCCGATGAACCAATGAAGGTCACGCGCCGCAAGTTCCTCCAGGCCGGCAGCGCCGCCGCGCTCGCGGTGACGACCGGCTGCGATAAAGCGCCGCGCGACCTGCTGCCGTTCCTCAAGCCCGCGACGTCGGATGGTCCGTTCCAGCCGCCGCAGGCCGCGGCGATTGATCTCGTCGGCCACTTCATCAACCGCCTCTCGTTCGGCGCGCAGCCGGGCGAACATGCGCGCGTGCGCGGGCTGGGCGCGACCGAGCAGGAGGCCGCCGCCGCCTATCTCGAGGAGCAGCTCCACCCCGAACGCCTGCCCGACAAGCGGGCCGCCTGGGCCATCCGCCGTTGCGAGACGCTCGATGATTCCATCGGCGAACTGTTCGAGTACAAGGAGCGCGTGCTGCTCGAGGAGCTCACCCGCGGCGCGTTGCTCCGCGCGGTCTTCAGCGAACGCCAGCTCTTCGAGGTGATGGTCCAGTTCTGGACCGATCATTTCAACATCGCACCGAGCAAAGGCGACGCGAAGTGGCTCAAGACCGCCGATGACCGCGAGGTGATCCGCCGGCATGCCCTCGGCCATTTCCCCGCGTTGCTCCGCGCCTCGGCCCTCAGCCCGGCGATGCTCTGGTACCTCGACGGCCGCGTGAACCGCCGCCGCAACGCCAGCGAGAAGCCGAATGAGAATTACGCGCGCGAACTGCTCGAGCTGCACACCCTCGGCGTCCACGGCGGCTACACGCAACAGGACGTGATGGAGGTGGCCCGCTGCCTCACCGGCTGGACCGTGCGCGGCACGAAGGAATCGAAGTTCCGGCTCGGCAAAGTCGAGTTCAACCCCGACCTGCACGACAAAGGGGCGAAGACCGTCCTCGGCCAAGCGATCCCGGCCATCCCCGCCAGCGCCAGCCGCGCGGATCAGGAACGCCTCGGCAGCGGCGAGCTGGACCTCGTCCTCGACATCATCGCGCTTCACCCGGCGACCGCGAAGTATCTCGCCACGAAACTTTGCCGCCGTTTCATCGCCGAAGACGCATCGGCCGCCACCATCACCACCGTGGCCGAGGCGTTCCTGAAAAGCTCGGGCAACCTGCGCGACACGCTCCGCGCCCTCTTCGCCGCGCCGGAATTCCTCGCCGCACGCGGCGGCAAGTTCAAGCGTCCGCTCCACTTCATCACCTCCGCCCTGCGCGCCACCGGCGCCGAGACTGACGCGCGCCGGCCGCTCACCGATTTTCTCGATCGCATGGGCCACACGCCCTTCCAGTACCCGACGCCCGACGGCTATCCCGAAGAAGCCGCGCCGTGGATGGGCACGCTGCTCTGGCGCTGGACCTTCGCCGTAGCATTCGGCGAAAATAAGATCAAAGGCACCACGTTCGACGCGAAGAAGCTCGCCGAACGCGCCGGCGGCGAGGCCGCCCTGCTCGCCCACCTGCTCGGACGGAAACCCTCGACGGAAGAGCTGCGAGCCTCCACTGAATCCGGCGCGCCCCTCGCGCTCGCGCTTGCTTCGCCGGCCTTCCAGCAATTCTGACATGGCCGCGCCACAGACATTCTTGACGGGCAACGGCGACGCGGCGCGCACGCTGGTCGTGGTTTTCCTACGCGGCGGCGCGGACGGCCTCAGCCTCGTGCCTCCGCTCGCGGACGACGGCTATCACCGCGCGCGTCCGCGCATCGCCATCAAGCCCGCCGACGCCGTGAAGCTCGACGGCTTCTTTGGCTTGAACCCGCTGCTGCGCGACCTCGAACCGGCGTGGAAAGAGGGCGCGCTCGCGATCATCCACGCCGTCGGCAGCGAGGACACCACCCGCTCGCATTTCGAGGCGCAGGATTTGATGGAGCACGGCGGGCTGGCCGCCGGCGGCTGGCTCGGGCGTTTCCTGCGCCACCGCAAAGGCGCGGCCCACGGCCCACTCTCGGCGATCGCGCTGGGCCGTTCGTTGCCCGAATGCCTGCGCGGCGCGCCCGCGGCGACGGCGATGACTTCGCTGAAGGATTTCTCGCTCGGCGCACCGGCGAAGTTTCTCCAACAGCTCGGCGGCCTCTACACCGCAAATTCCAACGCGCTCGGCACCGCCGGACGCGACACGCTCGCGGCGCTGCGGCGCATCGACGAACTGCGCGCCGCGGATTACAAGCCCGCGCATGGCGCCGAGTACGCCCGCGATTATTTCTCGCAGGGCTTGCGCCAGATCGCCCAACTCGTCAAAGCGCGCGTCGGTCTCGAAGCCGCCTCGCTCG
>SXGS01295164.1_pt1 | contig 17839 bp, 14 predicted proteins | sample 3174681 | NCBI WGS metagenome assembly SXGS01 (sample SAMN11356861, study PRJNA531348) | freshwater metagenome | isolation source: freshwater sample F1-80 | place: China: Fuxian Lake, Yuxi | collected 2017-12-25 | reverse complement strand
CCCACTTCGCCGAAATCTAAGTCAGCGAACAGATCGCGGAAGCCGTTCTCGGGGAACAGATAGCTTTTGCGTTCGTGGTTGTCGTAGCGCTTGGTGTAACTATCACGCAGCGTCCACACCGGGTCGGCCCGGAAGCGATAGCGTGCATTGATGGTCGCGTTCTTAATCAGCGGTATTTCGTATTGGCCGAACGCTTTGCCGCTTTTGACGATGTTTTCATACACCAACCAGCCGAAAATCTCATTCCGCCATTGCACCCAGTTCATATTGTCTCCACCCGCCGAGTGGAAAGTATTCCGGGTGCTGTACCACATCTGTAATTCGAGATCGCCAATACGGGTTGACCCCCACGCTGCCACGCTCCCGAGCGTGACGCTCGCGGCGATCATGATTCCCACAAGAATAGATCGTCCTCGCCAAGATACCCTCATGTCCGCACTCCCTCCTAAGAAGATTGATTGAAAAGAACTCGTGCCGGATTAACGATTGAAATGTTGTGTCGCCGTCAGTGGCTGCCCTCCTGTTTCCCTCACAAGATTCGCTTTCCTAGCGTTTGTCGCCGTGCTATAAGGCTTGGCGTTCTTTCTCACTCTTGACGCGCGACTGGGGAGCATATCTTGACTGGGCACAAAAAGTCATAGCGAAATTATTCAATTTTCTTTCAATTTTTATTCAATTTGCTTCAAGGGGACGGAGCTACCACGTGTCACGCACTGGTGATATCACTTTTGCCTCGTTTCACCTCGACCTAACGGATGAGCGTCTCTGGCGTGGGGCGGAAGAAGTTCCGCTGCGACCCAAGACGTTTGCGGTCTTACGTTTCCTTCTCGAACGGCCAGGTCGCCTCATTACCAAGGAAGAACTCCATGACGCTGTCTGGCCCAAGACTTCGGTGAGCGACGTGGTGTTGCTGGTCTGTATTCGCGAGCTGCGGAAAGCGTTGGGAGACCAAGTCGAAGCGCCGCAGTTCATCGAAACCGTGCCGCGCCGCGGCTACCGATTCATCGCTCCCCTCAATGCCGAGTCGTCAGCCCCAAGCCCCACCCCCACTTCCCTGGTTGTCCCCCAGCTCACGGCTGCGCCGCTCATCGGCCGTAGTGCAGAGATCAAGCAGTTACACCAATGGCTGCAAAAAGCCGCAACTGGTGAACGGCAAGTCATTCTCGTGTCAGGCGAAGACGGCATCGGGAAAACCGCACTGATTGACGCTTTCCTGCAGCAGGCGGCAACAACAGAAACATTACAGATCTGGCGTGGACAATGTATCGAGCACCACGGTGCCGGGGAGGCATATTTGCCGGTGTTAGATGCCCTTGGTCGCTTGTGCCGCCATCCCCGCAATCACGAGCTGCGCGAGCTGCTGCAACAGTATGCTCCGACCTGGCTGCTGCAACTGCCAGGGTTTCTGCATCACGTCGATCACGAAGCGCTCCAGCGGAAAATGCAAGGCATCTCACGCGAGCGCATGCTCCGTGAAATGGCGGAACTCCTCGATGCTTTTAGCGACGCGGCTGGCAGCGACGCGACCTTAGTCTTATGGCTCGAAGATATGCACTGGAGCGATGCCTCAACGCTCGACCTCTTCTCTTTTCTTGCTCGGCGACGAGAACCTGCTCGTCTGCTGTTCATTGGTACCTATCGCCCGGCTGAGGCGCTGCATCACGACCATCCACTGCTAAACGTGAAACAGGAGCTACAACGCCATCATTTCTGCGAAGAACTGCGACTCGGTTTTCTCACGGAGGTTGAGGTTGAGAACTATGTAGTCATGCGGCTTTGTCCAGAGTCTCCTTCCACTCACCTGCGCACCTTCGCCCACGCACTGCACCAGCGTACCGAAGGCAATCCGCTCTTTATGGCTGACGTCGTGAATGCCATGTTCGTCCACGGCACCGGCGATCTTGCCGTAATATCCCAGCAAATGCTCGCGGAGACACCGCTCCGCCTCCCAGCCACCCTCCAGCAGATGATCGATCATCAGGTCGAACAATTGCCGAGCACAACGCAACAGATTTTGGAAGTGGCGAGTATTGCCGGAGTCTCATTTTCTGCTGCTGCCGTCGCGGCTGGGTTAGATATGGACATTGTCGAAGTCGAGCATGTATGTCTCACCCTTGCCCGGCAAGAGCGCTTTTTACGTATCGATGGTGTCAGCGAATGGCCAGACGGCACGGTCGCAACCCGTTTCACATTCATCCATACGTTATATCCAGAAGCTCTCGCGCAACGCTTGACAGAAGCCCAACGGGCACGGCTCCATCGGCGGATTGGCGAACGCGAAGAGGCCGCCTATGGCGACCACGCGAGCGAGATCGCCACAGAGTTGGCCACCTTGTTCGAGAAGGGGCGGGACTATGCACGTGCGGTTCGTTATCTGCAAATTGCCGCACAAAACTCGATCCGCCGTGGCGGCTATCGCGAAGCCGTTCTCCTCACCGCGAGAGGACTCAAACTCTTCACTCATCTCCCCAAGACAGAGGAACACACTCGCCAAGAGCTAGCGATGCAGATGCGCTTCGCGACCGGATTACGTGTCACGCAGGGCGCACTTGCCCCGGACACTGTGGCGGCCTACCACCATGCGCAGTCGCTGTGTGGTCAACTCGGTGAATCGTCGCAGTTATTGTGGGCACTGACCGGCATTTTTGATTTTCATTTTTTTCGTGGAGAGTTTCAGAACGCTTACGAGTTAGGGTTACGTTCGTTGACTTCCGCCGAGAAGACGCAACATCCCGCCCAACTAGTCTGGTCACACGCAGAACTCGGGCTGAGTGCATTTCGCCTCGGGGAACTGACGAGCGCCCGACGCTCGCTCGAACAAGCCCTCGCGCTTTATGATCCGCAGCGGCATTTCCCCTCTATCGGAGCAGCATGTACATCGTACCATACGCTAACGTTATGGCTCCTCGGGTACAGCGATCAGGCTGCCGTTTGCCTGCAGCAAGCCCTGGCCTTGGTCGAAGACCGGGGTCATCCCTATAGCCGCGCCTATGCTTCCTACTACGCTGCCGTGTTCCGCTATCTGCGCCATGAAACAGACGCGGCACTGCCACTCGTAGACACCAGCATCGCCATCGCGGTTGAGTACGGCTTTCCCGAGTGGGAGCAACAAGGAAACGTCCTGCGCGGCAGTATTCTCAGCGAACAAGGCGAAGTGACGCAAGGCATGACGCTCATGGACGAAGGCTTGGCAGTTCTCAAAACCATGGGAGCAGAAGGGGTGCGATCCTACGCCATGGGGTGGCAAGCCATGACGTATGGCACGGCCGGCCAACCGGAAACAGGGCTGGCTATCGTCGAAGAGGCGCTCCTCCTTGCGCGAGACAGTGGCCAGCAAGTGCTGGAAGTTGAGCTGCTCCGGCAAAAGGGCGAATTATTATTGCTCCTCTCCGCTCACCAATCTGACCTCGGCCAGTCGCCAACTGCAACTGTCAACAAAAAGCGCAAGTGTCTGTCTTTCTAGCAACAGCAACAGCACCCGGCGTCACCTCACAAAGAAAAACTGCTGATTTTTCGCGGCATCGAGAAGCCTGAACCCTTGGCACGATTCCTGCTCTCCTTATAAAACACCAGCGCACTGGGCGAAGAGCCCAAAAGAGAAGGTTCCCCTCCTACCTTCTCTTCCGCAAACAGGGACGGTGACTCCCTCTCACCGTCCCTTTCCTCCCTCTCCTCATTTTCCCCTTCAGCACTTCTTTAGCCTGCCTCTCTTCATCACAGCTCAGCTCGTTCACCCACGCACCAGCGCCACGCATCTGTTGCTCTAGCAACTCGTTGTTGCTTCTCTGCTGTCTTTCTCATCAGCCTGCCGTTCGCGTCTTTCTTTCTCCTCCTTTTGTACTAACAAAACCCTCCTCTTTTCCAATACTTAGAGGATTTTTAACGCACGCCGCCCGGTTGGTTCGCGAATTGCCCTTGGCACATCCGGCAATGCACCACCGCCAAAACCAAGTACACTGGAGGAAGGCATCGTGACCCGAGAGCAGCGTGAACGACTGGTCGTCATCGGCAATGGCATGGCAGGAACCAGAGTAGTCGAGGAAATTTTACAGCGAGACGTACATCGGTTTGCGATCACCATGTTTGGTGCCGAACCTTACGGCAACTACAATCGCATCCTGCTCTCTAATGTGCTGAACGGCTCACAACGCTCGGAAGAGATCTTCCTGAATCCACTGAACTGGTACAGCAAGAAAGGCATTCAACTCCACGCTGGCGTCAAGGCTCTCTACATTGATCGCCAGCGCCGCGTCGTTGTCGGTCAACCCATGCGCACAACAGCCGCAGCCTACGGACTCGACGGCTGCGAACAGACGGCACCACGCTGCGAAGCCCCCTACGACAAAGTCATCATCGCTACCGGCTCACGTCCGTTCGTGCCACCCATCGAAGGTAAGGAGAAGACCGGCGTTTTTCAGTTTCGGACTATCGACGACTGCGACCAGATCGCTGCCTACGCTGCGCAATGCCGCACAGCCGTCGTCATTGGCGGTGGCCTGTTGGGCCTCGAAGCCGCGCGTGGCTTGCTCACCCACGGGGTCGAGGTCACCGTGCTCGAAGCTCTACCCCAGCTTATGGCAGCACAGCTTGATGCAGAAGCCGCAGCGCTCCTGAAGGAGGCCATGGAGCAGATGGGCGTGCAGGTGTTGTTGGAAAAGGTCTCCACGCACATTTTTGGTGACGGTCGCGTCTCTGGCTTGCAATTCGCCGATGGCTCCAGCTTTGCGACAGACATGGTCGTCATCAGCGCTGGTATCCGCCCCATCGTCGAAATCGCCACAGACTCGGGTCTCACCGTAGAAAAAGGCATCGTCTGCGATGACCAGATGCGTACCAGCGATCCCAACATCTTTTCTGTCGGGGAGTGCGTGCAGCATCGCGGCGTGCTCTATGGTCTGGTCGATCCTATTTGGGAACAAGCGGCGACTTTGGCCGAGGTCATCACCGACAGGAATCCCGACGCCGCGTATACAGGTTCAAAGCTCGCCACCAAATTGAAGGTCATGGGTGTCCAGCTCGCGTCTATGGGGGCAACGAAAGCAATGCATCCAGATGACGAAGTCGTCGTGTATCGCGAACCTTCGCGCGGGGTCTACAAAAAGCTCGTCATTCGCGAGAACACCCTGATCGGCGCGATCCTTTTGGGCGAAACAGACACGGCTGGGGTACTCACGCAAATGTTCACCCTCGAATCTGCCCTGCCAGAGCGACGGGCAGATTTGCTCTTCGGCAGTTCGAGTGGTGCGCCGATTCTCTCGGTCTTCGACCTGCCCGACCACGCGCAAATCTGCAACTGCAATGGCGTCTCCAAGGGCTGTATCAAAGAAGCCATCCAGGTCGGCAAATGCAAATCCGTCACCCAGCTCGGGGCACATACGAAGGCCGGCACCGGCTGCGGCAGTTGCAAGAGCCTGATGCTGCAACTGTTGGAAGTCTACGCAGGTGAAGTCGTCGAAGACCCGAGCGAACATTACTACGTCCCTGGCATGCCTCTGACCAAACCAGAACTCATCGCCGCCATCCGTGCCTTCAGCTTAAAGAGCGTCAGCGCGGTCTTTCTCACGCTCGCCAACGGCAAAGAGGACCCGGGCAGCAAAGCCGGTTTGGCGTCATTACTCAAGTCATTGTGGCCGCATGAATACGAGGACGAGCGCGATGCCCGCTTCATCAATGATCGCGTACACGCCAACATTCAACGCGACGGCACATTCAGCGTGATCCCCCGCATCTATGGCGGCGTCACCTCGGCTGCCGAGCTGAAAAAGATCGCCGAAGTCGCGGAAAAGTATCAAGCAAAGATGGTCAAATTTACCGGCGGTCAGCGCATTGACCTGCTGGGTTTCAAGAAAGCTGACCTCCCCGCCATTTGGCAAGAATTGGGTATGCCCAGCGGACACGCCTACACCAAGGCATTTCGCACCTGCAAAAGCTGCGTCGGTACGGACTTTTGCCGCTACGGCCTAGGGGATTCCATCGCGCTCTCGCAAAAGATCGAGCGTCGGTTTCAGGGCGTCGAGTCGCCCCACAAGATGAAACTCGCTACCGCTGGGTGCCCGCGCAATTGTTCAGAAGCATATGTGAAAGACTTGGGCGCAGTCGCGATCGAAGGCGGCCAGTGGGAACTCTACATCGGTGGAGCAGCCGGCGGATCGGTACGGAAGGGCGATTTGCTGTGTACCGTCAATACACACGAGGAAGTCCTCACCATGATGGGGCGCTTCATGCAGTATTACCGCGAAAACGGCAAATATCTCGAACGCACCTACGGCTTCGTGGAGCGCCTCGGCATCGACACGCTCCGCGATGTGCTGGTGCGCGACACCGAAGGCATCTGCGCACGGCTGGATGAAGAAATCGCAGCAGCAGTGGCCGCATACAAAGATCCCTGGGCCGAGGCCACGGCTCCGGTAACTGCCGGACAATTCTCCGCTCCAGTGGAAGTCCAAGTAAGGGAAAGGGAAGCGGTGCACGCATGAACACGGATATGACAACTTTCGACGAGCGTGCTGAGCGACGTTGGGCTAACGGAAAAACCTCGTGGCGCAGCGTGGACCTTGGATCGGTGGAGGTTATTCCACCGGGCGAAGGGCGCACTTTTGTCGTGCAACAGACGGAGATTGCCGTCTTTCGCCAGCGTGACGGGCAACTCTTCGCAGTGGACAATCATTGCCCCCACCGTGGTGGCCCACTCGCCGACGGGATTGTGGGTGGCGGCACGGTGATTTGCCCGCTCCACGCGCGGAAATTCGATTTAGCAACTGGTCGCTGTCAAGGCGAAGAGATGCCACTACGCACCTATCTCGTGCGAGTGGTCAATCACCGCATTCTGCTTGAGCTTCCTTAATCATGACCGCGACCACTACTCGCACAGTGAAGACGGCCTGTCCCTACTGCGGCGTAGGCTGTGGCATGCAGCTCACCGTTAGGGACGGAAGGGTCGTAAAAGTCAGCGGCGATCCCGCCCATCCCAGTAATGCCGGGCGACTCTGTACGAAGGGCCTGACCAGCGCCGCCGCTATTACCGCCCCAGGTCGCCTCACTTCTGCCTATACACGTGCCGCTAAAGATGCCGACCTCATGCCGCTGGCTGTCGACGACGCCATTCCCCTGGCTGCCCAGCGCTTGCGTGCCATTATCGACAAGCATGGGCCGGATGCCGTCGCGTTCTATGTCTCCGGGCAGATGTCGCTGGAGGCGCAGTATGTTACTAACAAGCTCGCCAAAGGGTTTATCGGCACCAACAATATCGACGCGAACTCCCGCCTCTGTATGTCGAGCGCGGCGAGTGGCTACAAACAATCCCTCGGTGCCGACGGTCCGCCCGGGTCGTACCAAGATATTGAGCACAGCCATGCGTTCTTGGTGGTCGGCTCCAATATGGCCGATTGCCATCCCATCCTGTTTCTGCGCCTGCTGGAACGCCGCAAGCAGGCGGGTGCCAAGCTGATCGTCGTCGATCCGCGCCGGACGGCAACTGCTGAAAAAGCCGATCTCTATTTGCGGATTAAGTCGGGAACCGATCTCGCATTGCTCAACGGCCTTCTTTTCTTGTTGAGGGAACATGGTCAGATCGATGAGCACTTCATCGCTACACACACAGAGGGATGGGACGCGCTGTCGTCGCTTTTGGACGCATACACCCCGGCAGTTGTCAGCGAGCTCACTGGCATTACCGAGGCCGATATCCGCCAAGCCGCACGGTGGCTCGGGAAGGCACCAGAGTGGATGAGCTTCTGGACCATGGGCCTCAATCAAAGTACCCACGGGGTATGGCACACTAACGCTCTCTGTAATCTTCATCTGGCAACCGGAAAAATCTGCCGCCCTGGAAGCGGTCCATTCTCACTCACCGGTCAGCCCAATGCGATGGGCGGACGCGAAGTCGGCTACCTCAGCCACGGTCTCCCAGGACAACGCACCGTGGTTGAGGAAAACGACCGACACCAAATAGAAGACCTGTGGGGCATCCCGCGCGGAACGATTCGCACCCAGTCTGGACTCGATGCCCTCTCACTCTTTCGCAAACTGGCCGACGGTACCGTCAAAGCCGTGTGGATCATCTGCACCAACCCCGTCGCTTCATTACCAAACCGCAGCGAGGCAATTGCCGGACTGCAAAAAGCTGAACTGGTGATCTCGCAAGATGTTTTCTTCGATACCGAGACCAATCGTTACGCCGACATCCTCTTACCGGGCGCGTTGTGGGCAGAAGCCGAAGGCGTGATGGTGAATTCGGAACGTACGCTGACACTGACGGAACAAGCCGTCGAGCCACCCGGGCAAGCGTTGGCAGACTGGCGTATCGTCGCGCAGGTCGCGCAAGCCATGGGTTATGAGCACGCCTTTGCCTACGAAAGCGCCGCTGACGTATTCGAGGAAATTCGCCAGACTTGGAACTCCACGACTGGCTACGACATGCGCGGAGTTAGCTACGAAAGACTCCGGCAGGAGCCTATGCAATGGCCGTGTCCGCCGGCTGCCGCAGCACGCAACCCCATGCGCTACCGTCTTCCCACACCTCAAGAGGGCGAGCACCAACTGAGGTTCCCTACACCTTCTCGGAAAGCCCGTTTCCTCGCTCGCCCTTACTTGCCACCGGCAGAAACTCCGGACGCAGCTTATCCTATGATCCTCAACACCGGACGGCTTCCGCATCAGTGGCACACGCTCACCAAGACGGGCAAGATTCCGACGCTAAACAAACTCAATCCTCGACCGTTCGTAGAACTCCATCCGCACGATGCCGAGGCATTGGGGATCGTGGCTGAAGACCGGGTGAGGGTGCAGTCTCGCCGTGGACAGGCTGCGTATCCGGCGGTACTTACCGACCGCGTCCAGCCCGGCAGTTGCTTCGTGCCGTTTCACTGGAATGATTTGTTCGGCCCTAATCTTGCCGTGAATGCGGTCACCAACGATGCCGTCGATGCGACTTCCCTCCAACCCGAATACAAATACTGCGCGGTTCGGTTGGAGAAGATGCCGATGGAAGGCATAGCGGTCAAAGCGCCGATCAGCTTTGCCGTACCGTCATCGTTTAACGAGGAGCAACTTGCTCAGATTGGGGTCGGTCTTGGTCAAGACACAGCAGCACCGGTCATGGTGCTCTACGCCTCGCAGACCGGTAACGCCGAACAACTCGCCCAGCGCCTGGGAGAACGCCTGCACGACGCTAACGTGTACGCCACAGTCCTGGGCATGGACGCCTACCCAGCAGCAAAACTCACGCAAGAAACCTTGGTCATCATCGTTACGAGCACCTATGGCGATGGCGATGCCCCAGACAACGCCCGCGCGTTCCTGGCCTTCTTGCAGAGTTCTGTTGCCCCGCGTCTTCCACGATTGCGCTATGCCGTACTCGCACTTGGCGATTCTGTATTTGCGCAATTCTGCCAGTGTGGAAAAAATTTCGACCTTCGTCTCGCAGAACTTGGTGCCCAACGGTTGCTGCCACGAGTCGAATGCGATGTCGATTTCCATGCATCAGCAGAAACATGGATGGGGCAGGTGCTCGTGACGCTTGCCTCCTCTGCAAGAAACCAGTCTGAGGAAAATGTTCAGCTACGCGCCACATCGACGCACATACCGGTGAGGGAAGTGCGCACCTGCGGTTACGATAAATCTCGCCCATTTCCAGCACGACTCTTGACCAACCGCGTGCTCAACGCACCAGGATCAAGTAAGGAGACACGCCACTACGAATTGCAGCTTGAAGGTTCGGGCTTGCAGTATGAAGCTGGCGACACCTTGGGGATTTGGCCGACCAATTGCCCAGCGCTGGTAGCAGAAATTCTTCAGCAGCAAAAGCTGGACGGCGAAGCCTTGGTCACACTCCACGGTGTGGGAGAACTCTCCTTACGAGACGCCTTACTCAAGCATCGAGAACTCACGTGCGCGTCTCGCGAACTCATACACACCATCCTCGTGCGTAGCAGGACCAGCGCAGACGTTCATGCTGACACGCGAGCAGACGCTATCGAGTACATGCTCAAGGGGCGGCAATTGGTGGACGTGTTACACACCTATCCACAGGCGCGGCTCAGCGCCGAGGAACTGATCTCACTGCTGCAGCCACTACGTCCACGACCGTATTCTATCTCCTCCAGCCCAAAGGCCCACACTGGGCAAGTGCATCTAACAGTTCGGACCTTGCGCTACGCTTGCTCAGGACGCATGCGCAAAGGCGTCTCTTCGACGTTTCTTGCCGACCGTGTCGGCGATGGCACCGTGCCAATGTTCGTGCGTCCGTCGCCACATTTTCATCTTCCCGCCGACGCCTCCGCTCCTGTCCTCATGATCGGGCCTGGCACCGGCATCGCCCCATTTCGCGGGTTTCTCCATGAACGCCAAGCTGCCGGAGCACACGGGCGCAATTGGCTCTTCTTCGGCGAGCAACGGGCTACAACTGACTTTTACTATCAAGATGAGTTGTTGACATTGCAACGCGACGGCGTACTGACGCACCTCGATGTTGCCTTTTCTCGTGACCGACCGGAGAAGACGTATGTTCAGCATCTGCTCATGGCACATGGCGCACGGGTGTGGGCATGGCTGCAAGATGGGACCTACCTCTACGTCTGCGGTGACGCCCAGCACATGGCAAAGGATGTCGATCACACGTTGCAGATGATCGCTACGCAACACGGTGGCTTATCTGAAGACGCAGCCCGCACCTACTTCCAACAGCTTTCTTCCGCCAAGCGCTATCGGCGCGATGTCTACTAAAAAGAGGAGCCGACATGTCCACACACGCATTCCATCCAGACGGTATCGTCACGCAGATCAAATCTTTCTTTCACGACGTTCATGATCTCAGCGGCTTCTATTACAAACTCTACTTGCTCAACGATCTTTGCAGCCATTGCGATGGACGCGGCTATCTTCACGACGCTGCGCAGCCCTGTACCAACTGCCAAGGCAGCGGCAGCCGCGACGTGTGGCGGCGTCCGCAACATGGTAGATGACGCCTCATCTTCGTCATGCCGGGCAAACGCAGCGCGACCCGGCATCCAGTAGGGAGATTGAGAAGGCTTTTGCCAAGATCTCGTTATGCACCCTCACCGCACTGCCGTCAGCAATTGGGCGATGCCTCCAGAAAGTTGGCGTCGGGCGACGTTACGGAAACCCGCACCCTCGAACATGCCGTGCATAACCTCTGGCTCCGGCAAATAGGCCACCGAGCGCGGCAGATACGAGTACGCCCAAGCATCAGACAACAAAGCCCCCAGTAACGGCACGAGGCGGTTGAAATAAACGCCGTGCCCCCACCGTACAAGAGGATGGCGCGGTGTATCGACATCCAAGAAGGCCACACGTCCTCCTGGTGCCACCACGCGTGCCGCTTCCTGTAGCACCGCGGGGATAGAGACAAAATTCCGCAGCGCAAACCCGGACACGAACGCCGATGCTGACCCAGATCGGAACGGTAAGCGGCTGGCGTCGGCCTGCACGAATTCCGCCGGAATGTTTCTCTGGCGAGCGGCAACCAGCATATTGCCGGAGAAATCGACGCCAATCACCCGAGCGCCAGTTCGCGCTGCCAGTTCGCTCAAGTCGCCAGTGCCACACGCCACGTCGAGCACCACGTCAGTTGGAGAAAGTGCGAGTGCGCGAATCGTTTCTCGCCGCCAGGATTGATCCAAGCGGAAGGAGAGTAACCGGTTCAGCAAATCGTATCGTGGCGCGATGCGATCAAACATCGCGCGGACCACCGACGCTTTGTCGGCATCTGAGGGGAGAGGACTCGTTGGCGGAGAGAACAGACTCATGGAAAGTGGATAAAGGGAGAAACCAGGAAAAGGAAGGGCATGTCAGAGGAGGACTGCCGTTCCCTCGCCCTTTTGCGCTATGTTTCATGAGCCAAGACACCAGAGAGCGACTCAAGCTGCCTCGGCTTGTTTGTCTGTCGCAGAGGAAAAGAGGATGACACCAACGGATCTATTTACCCCAGAGGATCGTCGTAACATTGCAGCACGCGGTATGGCCCTTGCCACCGTCGTGCAACAACTAGACTGGTTCCGCAGCGGCTTCCCTTTTGTCCGACTCCAACGTCCGTGCACAGTAGAAGACGGTATCGTGCGACTCTCGCCGCAAGAGATCGACCGGTTCAGCGCCTTGCACGATCAGGCGGCACACGCGGGGAGAGTGTTAAAGTTCGTTCCGGCTTCGGGAGCGGCGAGTCGGATGTTCCAGTCGCTCCTCAATCTTGCCAATCGTACCGAGCCATTAACGCCAGCAGCAATCGCTGACGCTGCAGATTCCGGCGATGTCGATTGCCAGCAATTTCGTCAGTTGCTGGCTAATATCGAGCACTTTGCCTTCGCAGCCGACTTGCGCAAAGTGCTCGCTCGCGACGGCCACACGCTCGATGGCATCATCCACGACGGTCGCTATCGAGAGCTACTCGCCTATCTCCTGACTCCGCAAGGACTCGATTACGCCAATCTTCCCAAAGGGCTGATTCAGTTTCACCGCTACCCTGACCACTCGCGCACGGCGTTTGAGGAACATTTGGCAGAGGCTACCGTCTATGCGCAAGATGGTACTCGTACCGCGCATGTTCATTTCACCGTCTCAGCCGAACACCGCGCGGCAATCGAGGCGTATCTACAACGGGTCTTACCGCGCTATGAGCAGGCTGGATGTCGCTACGACCTCACCTTCTCGGTACAGAAGCCTGCAAGTGACACCATTGCCGTAGACGCTCACAATCAACCGTTTCGCGATGCGCATGGCGAGCTGGTGTTCCGCCCCGGCGGTCATGGAGCGCTGTTGGAAAATCTACACGACCTGCGTGGCGACCTGATCTTCATCAAAAATATCGACAACGTCGTGCCCGACCATCGCAAAGCCGAGACCTATCGCTACAAAAAAGCGCTCTGTGGCTATCTTGTCGCCTTACAAAATGCACTCTTTCAGCATCAGCACCATCTGCGGCAGGAGTCCGTCACACCCGCAGCTATTGTCGATGCCATGCAGTTCGCTCGCGAGAAACTGTTCCTGCATCTTCCAGAAGAAGTCAGGCACGGCGAGCCAGCTACGCAGCGTCGCTTCCTTTTGCAGCAACTGCATCGACCACTGCGCGTGTGCGGCGTCGTCAAGAACACCGGCGAGCCTGGCGGTGGTCCATTCTGGGTACAAGGCCAGGACGGAAGCGCGTCGCTGCAACTCGTCGAGTCCTCGCAGGTCCATATGCAGGCCGCCGGACAACGCGCCATATGGCAAGCGGCCACGCATTTTAATCCCGTTGATCTTGTGTGCGGAGTCCGTGATTTTGCCGGCAAGCCTTTTGACCTGCACCAATTTACCAACCCGCGCACCGGCTTCATCTCCATCAAATCGAAAGACGGCAAAGAACTCCGCGCACTGGAACTCCCAGGACTGTGGAACGGCGCGATGGCGGCGTGGCACACCATTTTTGTTGAAGTGCCGCTCAGCACCTTCAACCCGGTGAAGACGGTCTACGATTTACTGCGCCCCGAGCATCGGGACGGGTAAGGTTCATCGCGCAGCTGTCATTCCAAGCCGAGCGGCTCGGAATCTCGCTCTGAGATTCTGCGCTGCTCAGCAACACAAGGGCAGATTTGGCTTGCTGACTCTAGCCTCTCTTGGTATCGTACTTTTCATATCGCAGAGTGAGGGCGTTTTATGCCTGAATTAATCTTGACACTACCGGACGATCTCTACACCCAACTCCAGGGCAAAGCTGCGCACAAAGGTCTCCCCCTAGAAGGATTCATCGTGGAGCAGTTAGCAATGGAGAGCACGCCTATGACGCAAGAAGGGCAAGAACAACAGGGGCTGGAAGAGGCGCTTGCTTCGACCGGCTTAGTGCAAACAGTTAGCTCGGACTTGGTCACCGCGTACGTCCTTAATCCCGCCGCGCCACGTCAAAGCCCCATTCGTGTTCAAGGCGGACCTCTCAGCACCCTGATTATCGAACAACGAGAGCGGACGCAGTGACCGCCTATTTTCTGGATAGCAGTGCTCTCGTCAAACGCTATGCCGTTAAGACTGGCACGACCTGGGTGAGTCAGCTCTGTGACCCCGCCAGTAACCACATGCTCTTGATTGCTAGTGTCACGCTTGTCGAGGTAGCGGCTGCACTTGCCAGCAAGCGTCGCTCCCAAGAAATTACCGCTGAAGCCTATAGCCAAGTCATGCAAGATTTCATTCGAGATGCGGCGGCACAGTATCGGGTACTGGGGGTAGATCAGCATGTCGTGACTCTTGGCGTCGCGTTGACGAGTAGGCAAAAGCTGCGCGGCTACGATGCCGTCCAGCTTGCCATGGCGCTGACCATCAATACTGCTCTTATTGGTCGGCGACTCACCCCATTGATCTTTGTCTGCGCTGATCGTGATCTGCTTACCGCAGCGAGTAACGAAGGATTCGCTATTGAGAATCCCAACCAGTACTCTTGAGTGGCTTTCTCTCTTTGACTGTCACTTAGCACTCAGCACTCGTTTAGACCCTTGTGCCATGGCTCTGCCGAAGGGCGGGAATGACGATCTGCCGTTGTTCGGGGGCAGGACGAAACCTTCACGTTCGTCATACCGGGCAAGCGGAGCGCGCCCCGGTATCCAGGGAAAAACCAGGAGGTCATGCTGAGCCACAGACGAAGCCTCTCGTCCGGCAGAGATCCTTCACTTCGTTCAGGATGACATGCTGAGAGGTTCACGCCGAACTTTCAGGAGTCGGGATAAGCAATCTTCCCCCCCGTTTCCCCCTTTCCCCGTTTCCCCCTTCGCCGCGTCATTCCCCCGGCACGACGAGCTTGACCGCACCCGCGCGAAACTCCTGCCCGCGTTCTTTCACCAGCTTGGGATAGGTGTGATAGAACTGCCCGCCGAGACGAAGGAACGACTCGACATCGGTTTCTTCGAGATCGAGGTCGTTGATCGCGGCGGTGGCCTCGTCTTTGGTCCGTGCCGACAGCAACGCATCGTAGATGACGCGCGTGTCTTCAATCTGAAAATCGCCCCGGCTCGGAAGCTCCTCAGTCTTTTGCACACTGTCAGGATAGAACTCCAACAGATAGCGCAGGGCTTTGAGTTCGTGTCGTTGCTGGTCGAGCTTTTTGATCGTCTGGGCCACAAGGATCCTCCGTGGTTGCGATTTTGTCGGCGCGGGGTATAGATACACAGCTATGGCGGTTACCGAACATAAAGACAAGGCCCATCGCCGTGTGTCCTGCGCTGTCATTACGGCCAGCGACACACGCACGGAAGACACCGACACCAGCGGCAAAAAGATCAAAGATTTACTGGCGGAGCAACAGCACGCCGTCGTGTCGTATCAAATTCTCAAAGACGAGCCGGTACAGATAGCGGCTGCCGTGCGTACACTGTTGGACCGCCAGGATGTAGACGCTATTCTCATCAATGGCGGCACTGGCATCGCCCCACGCGACACCACCTTCGAGGCTATCCAAAGTCTTTTGGACAAAGAAATTCCCGGGTTTGGCGAACTGTTCCGCATGTTGAGCTACCAGGATATCGGCTCTGCCGCCATGATGACCCGCGCCACGGCTGGCGTCGCGCAAGGAAAAATCGTCGTGTCGTTGCCGGGATCGACCGGCGCTGTTGAGCTAGGCATGAGCAAACTGGTGTTGCCCGAGTTAGGCCACATGTTGTTCGTCTTGCGAGGAGAGAAGAAGACTCATGCGCATTAGACTGCGATACTTCGCCTCTTTGCGCGAACGGCTGAAACGTAGCGAGGACACGCTCGACGTTCCCGCAGGAGCGACCGTGGCGACCGTGTGGGAAATGCTGACACAGGCCCATCCAGAACTCGCGCCGCTGGAACGTGCCATCGCCTTTGCTGTGGCACAGGAATACGTTGACAAGACCCATCCCCTTCAAGATAATGACGAACTTGCTTTTATCCCGCCGGTCAGTGGGGGCAGCTATGTCTGATTCACACGCACGCATCCTGTGTACCATCACCGATCATCCCATCGACATGCAAGTCTTGACGGAGTTCGTAGCCGACCCGGCGGCGGGCGCGATGGCCACGTTTGTCGGGATGACGCGGAACACCAACGAAGGCCGGCAAGTCGTGCGCCTCGAATACGAGTGCTACCCCGGCATGGCGGAAAAAGAGATGGGCAAGATTGCCGAACAGGTGCTGACACGCTGGCCGGTACAGAAGATTGCCATGATGCACCGCCTCGGGCGAGTGGATATTGGTGAGGCGAGCGTGGCGATTGCGGTCTCGTCAGGACATCGTCATGCGGCATTCGAGGCGTGTCACTACGCCATCAATCAACTGAAGGAAACCGTCCCGATCTGGAAGAAAGAACTCTACGAAGGCGGCGAGCTATGGATTGGCTCGCAAACCGGCACGGCCGGTGCGTTCCAGCGGGTGCAAGAGGAGAATAGGGCGTGAGAAATATTCGTAAGGCCGTACATGCCGGATATTGCTGGGGCGTGGAGCGCGCCATCGATATGGTGGTGCAGACCACGGAAACCCATAAAGAAGTCCCGGTGCGGACGCTCGGCCCTATCATTCACAACCCGCAAGTCGTGCAAGCTCTGGCGGACAAAGGAGCCAGCACCATCGACTCGCTCGACGAAATGCCAGCCGGAGGCACCGTCATCATCCGCACGCACGGCGTGGCACCCGAGGTGTATCAACAAGCTGAGAGTAAGAAGCTCGCAGTCGTCGATGCCACCTGCCCACTGGTCACACTAGTGCAAAACCGCGCGAAGCAGTTGGTCAACGAAGGCTACCACCTCGTGATCTTCGGCAATGCCAAGCATCCGGAAGTGATCGGCACGTTGGGGCACGCTGGCGGACATGCCACCGTTGTCGAGCGCCCTGAAGATGCACGGACGGCAAAACTGGCCAACAAGAAAGTCGGTGTGGTGGTGCAAACCACGCAAGAGACTGAACGTTTGAGTGAGTTCCTCTCGTATTTGGCACCGCGTTGCAAGGAACTCAAAGTCTTCAATACCATTTGCAATCCCACGATCGAGCGCCAAGATGCGGCACGCGACTTGGCCAAAGAAGTGCAAGTCATGATCGTTGTTGGCGGGAAGAACAGCTCGAACACCCGCCATCTCGCCACGGTATGCAGCCACGAGGGGGCGGCTACTTATCATATTGAGGAGCCAACCGAGGTGGACCCCAAGTGGTTTACCGGCGTTCAGGAAATTGGCGTGACCGCCGGAGCTTCCACTCCAGGCTGGCTTATGGATCGAGTCATCGCCCACATCAACGACCTCGAACAACAACAACTCCTCCCCGCATAATCATGAAAGACATACAGACTCTTGGTATCGTTGGCTCCGGCCAAATGGGCGCTGGCATCGGTCAGGTCGCCGCGCAGGCCGGCATATCGGTTGTCCTCTACGATGTCAGCCAACAGATTGTTGACCGTTCGCTGGAAAACATCCAACGCGGGCTCGTGCGCCTCACCGAGCGCGGCAAACTTCCGGAAGCCGAACAGCGCGACATCCTCGGACGCTTGCGTGGCACGGCGAATCTTCACGATATGCGCGACGTGGATTTGGTGCTGGAAGCCGCGCCGGAAGATTACGAACTCAAGCGGTCGATCTTTTTAGAGCTTGACCAAGTCGTGCGTCCAGGTGTCATTCTCGCCAGCAATACCTCGTCAATTTCTCTGACGCAGTTGGGCGCCGTCACCAAGCGGCCAGACAAAGTCATCGGCATGCACTTCATGAACCCGCCGGTGGTAATGCAGTTGGTAGAAATTGTCCGCAGTTTGGCGACGTCCGACGAGACGTACCAAGTCGTGGATGCCCTCGCCAAGAAGATGGGTAAAACGACGATTCTTGCCAAAGACTACGCCGGGTTTATCGTCAATCGCATTCTGTTG
>SXGS01341468.1_pt1 | contig 17849 bp, 20 predicted proteins | sample 3174681 | NCBI WGS metagenome assembly SXGS01 (sample SAMN11356861, study PRJNA531348) | freshwater metagenome | isolation source: freshwater sample F1-80 | place: China: Fuxian Lake, Yuxi | collected 2017-12-25 | reverse complement strand
TCTTGCGATACATGCGCCATGATGCGCATCTCAATTTGCTAGTAGTCGTCCGACACGATCACGCTGCCGGCAGGGGCGATGAACGCATCGCGTATGCGACGGCCTTCGGCTGAACGCACCGGTATGTTTTGTAAATTCGGATCGGAACTCGCCAAGCGACCGGTGATGGCCACCGCTTGGTTATAGCTGGTGTGCACGCGGCCGGTGCTGGCGTTGATCATGCGCGGCAATTTATCGGTGTAGGTGGACTTTAATTTGGCCAAGCCACGGTATTCCAATAACACCTTAGGCAAGGGGTGATCCAACGCCAATTCTTGCAACACGTCTTCATCGGTGGACGGCGCGCCCGATGCGGTCTTTTTAGTGGGCTTGATGCCCAATTTATCAAAAAGAATTTCTTGCAATTGCTTAGGCGATGCCAGGTTGAACGGTTGACCGGCCAACTCGTAGGCTTGGTTTTCAAGCGCGATTAACTTATTGCCTATTTCGTTACTTTGGCTGGCCAGCATGGCGCGGTCTATCAGCACGCCGTTGCGCTCTATGTTAAACAGCGCTTGTGAGCTGGGCATTTCAATGTGGCTGTAGATGAAATCCAGCTTGCTGTCTGCCGCCACCTGCGGGTACATGGCTTGGTGCAATTGCAAGGTAATGTCGGCGTCTTCTGCGGCATACTCGGCGGCGGTTTCCACCGTCACCTGGTTAAAGGTCACCTGCTTGGCACCTTTGCCGGCCACCTCTTCAAAGCTGATCGGTTTAAAACCTAAATGCCGCTCGCTCAAGGCATCCATGCCGTGGCTTTTGTGCGATTCAAACACATAAGATTGCAACAAGGTATCGTGGGCGATACCGTTGATGGCAATGCCATGATTGGCCAACACGTGTTGGTCGTATTTAAGGTTTTGCCCGACTTTTTTAATGGCCGGGTTTTCTAAGATGGGCTTAATCTTCGCCAAGCATTCGGCAAAATTAAGCTGCACAGGCGCATCGAAATAATCGTGCATCAGCGGTAAATACGCCGCGCTGCCGGCTTCCACGCTGAACGACAAGCCGACAATTTTAGCGGTCATCGGATCCAGTGACGTGGTCTCGCTATCAAAGCAAATCAACGGTGCGCTCGCCAGTTTGGCCAGCCAACTGTCCAATTGCGCAGTCGTTAATAGGGTTTCGTATTGGCGCGTGGTGTTCACGGCGTGTTGGGTCACGGCAAACATGTCTACCGTATCGGCGCTTTGCAGGCTGCTGCTGGTTGGCATGGCCTTAGGGCTGCTGGGTACTGGTTGATCGCCCATGCCATCCAATTCACGGCGCCAGCTTTTAAACTCGAAGCGTTCGAACAGTTGCGCTAGCTTGGCTTTGTCCATGCTTTGCGGGGCCAAGTCGCTTAAGTGTTCTTGTATGCCAACGTCGCAGCGTATGGTGATGAGTTCACGGGCGGTGGGCAACCACGGCAAAGCCTTGCGTAAATTCTCGCCGACCACACCGCCTATCTTGTCGGCATTGGCCACGATGTTGTCTAGGCTGCCGTATTCTTGCAGCCATTTCACCGCTGTTTTAGGCCCCACTTTTTCCACGCCCGGCACGTTGTCTGAGGTGTCACCGATTAACACTAGGTAATCGATAATGAGGCGCGGCGGGATGCCAAATTTCTTTTCCACGCCGGCAATGTCCAGCACGTCGTCTACGCGCCTAAATGCATCGCGCATGGTGTTGACCACGGTGATGTGCTCGTTAACCAATTGCGAGATGTCTTTGTCGCCGGTAGAAATGATGACGCGGACGCCTTCGCGTTCGGCCTGTTTGGCCAGCGCGCCAATCACGTCGTCGGCTTCCACGCCGCTCTCCATGATGAGTGGCCAACCCATGGCCTTGATCGCCTCGTGTAAGGGCTCTATTTGCGCGCGCAGCTCGTCTGGCATGGATGCCCGGTTGGCTTTGTATTCTGGGTAAATGTCGTCCCTAAAGGTTTTGCCTTTTGCATCAAAAACACACGCGCTATAATCGGAGGGGTAATCTTTATGCAAACGCCGCAACATATTAAGCACGCCTTGTATGGCGCCGGTCGGTTCATTTAAACTGTTGCGTAAGTCAGGCATGGCGTGAAAGGCCCGATACAGGTAGGATGAGCCATCAACCAATAACAATGTTTTCATAAAGTCGCGCTTTCAATTATTACTTAGGTGGCAGAACATGAGTGTTACAAAAAAACCGCAAAAAGTCCCCAACATCTGTGACCCCGATACACAGGGCCTGCATCAAACCGGACAAGAGTCGTGGCGTGCGTTTGAGATTATGGCAGAATTCGTTGAGGCCACCGAGCGACTCAAAGCCATCACGCCGGCCGTGTCTATATTTGGCAGCGCACGCACGCCAGTTGACCACCCGTATTATAAGCTAACCGAAGAGCTTGCAAGGCTGTTAAGTGAGTCCGGTTTTAGTGTGATTTCCGGAGGCGGACCCGGCATCATGGAAGCGGCCAATAAAGGCGCTTACCCTGGCCCATCGCCCAGCGTCGGCTTGAACATCGAGTTGCCGCACGAGCAAACGCGCAACGCCTACCAAGACATCAGCCAGAATTTTAAGCATTTCTTCATGCGTAAAGTCATGTTCGTTAAATACGCCAATGCCTACGTGGTCATGCCCGGTGGCTTTGGCACCTTGGACGAAGTCATGGAGGCGGTGACCTTGGTGCAAACCGGCAAAACGCTTAAGATCCCCATCATTTTGGTTTGCGAGCCGTTTTGGCGGGGCTTGCTCGATTGGATTAAGACCACTTTGGTCAATGAAAAAATGATCGCGCCAGAAGATTTGGATTTAATCCAGGTGATAGACGAGCCGGCGAAAGTGGTTGAGGCCATCTTCAAGCATTACGAAGCGCGCGGCTTTAAATTGTCCGCCGAAGAAGAGCGCGTGCAACTTTATTTATAAGCCTTTATTTGCAATCTAGCTAAGACTAGGCGCAGGTAATTTGTTAAAATAAAACCGTTGCAATCGATAGTTTAAAAAGAGAGCGAGTGCCCGTCATGCGAAAAATCCACCTAAGTTTAGCCTTGTTGCTGGCATTCATGGCGCCAACCATAGCTGCGGCAGAAGACGCCAAGCCGCTACCCGATTTGCAAACCCTAGAAGAACTCCCGCCACCGGCCATCAGCAACGAAGAAAATGCCGATGAACCGCAAATCACCATCATTAAAAAAGGCGAAGAAACCATAGAGGAATACCGCATAGGTGGTCAGCTCTACATGATGAAAATCACCCCGGCTAACGGCGTGCCGTATTACTTGCACAAAGAAGACCAAGACGGCGCATGGATTAATCATGGACCGGTGCCACCCATGAGCATACCTAAGTGGACGATATTCCGATTTTAAATTCTTGGCATACTAGGCTGGCGCGAGCTGGCCTTTTTGATAATCAGCACAACGCGCTCACACCTTACTTAATCGCTTAATTTATGTCGGTATTCACCACAGTCAGTTTTACCCAGTTCCAAGCTTGGCTTAAGGATTACGCCATTGGTGAATTGCAAGAATTAAAAGGCATTGCTTCGGGCATCACCAACACCAATTACTTCGTCACCACCAGTCAAGCCAAATACGTGCTGACCTTGTTTGAGCACAACAGCTTGGATGAGCTGCCGTATTTTATTGATTTAATGAGCCACTTGGCTGCCCACGGTATTCCTTGCCCAGCCCCGATTAAAGACCAATCTGGCCACAGCTTGCACACCTTAAATGGCAAGCCAGCGGTGTTGATCAGTTGTTTAAAAGGCCAAGACGTAGTTCGTCCCAATTTAGCCCAATGCCGTGCCGTCGGTCGCGTGTTGGCGCAGATGCACGTGGCCAGCTTGTCGTTTGATTTGCAGCCGAATCACCACAATAGCCACAATACACGTGGTGCAGATTGGCGTGAGCACACCGCCGCCTTGGTTATGCCGCACTTGAGCGCGGCCGAACAAACTTTGTTAAGCGACAGCATGGCCTTTCAAGCCAAGTTGGACGTATCGGCTTTGCCTAGCGGCGTCATCCATGCCGATTTATTCCGTGACAACGTGTTGTTTGATGGCGATGAAATAGGCGGCTTGATTGATTTTTACTACGCCTGCCACGATGTGCTGGCCTACGATTTGGCCATTGCCGTTAACGATTGGTGCGTGGAAGCAGACGGCCAGTTTGATGCCAATCGCTTGAGCGCCATGTTAGACGCCTACCAAGCAGTGCGCCCATTTAGCGCAGCCGAACAAGCGGCATGGCCTAGCTTGTTGCGCACGGCCGCCTTGCGCTTTTGGTTGTCACGCTTGCACGATAAAATCTTCCCGCAGGCCGGTGAATTAACCCACGCTAAAGACCCCGATCACTTTAAACGCATATTGACCTTACGCACGCTAGGATAAGCCGCCATGAGTACCGACAATCCAACAACCTTACCGCCATTTAGGCAAGTGCCTGCCAGCCACGCATGGGCTTGGACGGTGCGCGGTTTTCAATTGTTTAGAGCCAACCCGGCCATGTGGATCATCCTCTGGGTGATCTACCTAGCCATCATTTTGCCCATCTCAATGATCCCCTTGATCGGCTCAGTGATCACCACTTTGTTAGCGCCGGTGTTTGCCGCGGGCATGATGTGGGGCTGCCAAGCCGTGGCGCAGCAGCAGGATTTGGAAATCAACCACTTGTTTGCCGGCTTTAAGAAAAACACCTCGCAGCTCATTAGCGTAGGCGGTATTTACATGGCTTGCTTGCTAGCGGTGGCCGTGATGGTGGTCTTAAGCATGGACAGCGCGACCATTACCGCCATTAAATTAGAGCAAGGCCTCACCACCGAGCAAGCCGATGCCATGCTGCCGCCTTTGTTTTTTGCCATGCTTTGCATCGTGCCGATTTTGATGGCCTATTGGTACGCGCCATTGTTGGTGGGTTTGAATAATTTAACGGCCGGCCAAGCGCTGAAATTAAGCTTCACGGTCTGCTTAAAAAACCTGCTGCCGTTCTTTGTCTATGGCGTGATTTTCACCTTGATGTTGCTGGTCGCCATCATTCCATTTGGCTTGGGTTTATTGATTGCCGTGCCGGTCATGATGACCAGCTTGTATGCCAGCTACGAAGACGTGTTTGTGTTGCCAGCAGCCAAATAGCCTGTCAGCCTAGCCGTTAAATTGGCGTGAGTTTAGCGAACTCCATGGCCAACCACTTCAAACCTTGGTGGCCAAAATTCACTTGCACGCGCATGTCGTTGGCATTGCCTTCGTAACTCACCACCACCCCGTTACCGAATTTCGCATGGGCCACTTGCTGGCCTATTTTCCACGGCATGGCTTTTTTTTGGCTCACACTTTGTTGCGCGCTCATGATGGCCGGCATGGCATTGTAATCGCGACCGCTTTTCGCCACCGGTTTGCTGTTGAGGCGCTTGAGTAAGGCTTCGGGGATTTCATCTAAAAAGCGCGAGGCGATGCCGTAGCGCACTTTGCCATGCAGCATACGGCTTTGCGCGTGGCTTAAATACAAGCGTTGGCGCGCGCGGGTCACCGCCACGTACATCAAGCGCCGCTCTTCTTCTAGGCCTTGGGTTTCATACATACTTTGTTCGTGCGGGCACAAGCCTTCTTCTAAGCCGCTGATGAACACTGCCTTAAATTCCAAGCCTTTGGAGGCGTGTACCGTCATCAATTGCAAGGCATCTTTGCCCACATCGGCTTGGTGTTCGCCGGCTTCCAAACTGGCGTGACTTAAAAATTGCGTGAGCAAATCTTGCTCGGTTTCGCCGTCGACGTTGTTGTGGTTGCCAAAATCTTGGTTGGTAAACGACACCGCAGCGGTCACCAACTCTTTCAAGTTTTCGATGCGGTCTTCGCCTTCTTTGTCGTTTTCGTAATGTGCCATTAAGCCCGACAGCGAGGTGGCCAATTCGGTCATTTCTGCCAGGCTGATGCCGTAAGCTTGGTCGACCATTTGCCGGATTAAGGCGACAAAGCCCTCTATGCCTTTGGCGCCCAGTTTGCCGTTACCGACTTTGTTGATGGTCGCTTGCCAGATGCTGCAATTCTCGGCCCGGGCGGTTTCTTGCAGCTGCTCTAAGCTGCGTGCGCCTATGCCGCGCGCCGGAAAGTTAATCACGCGCAGCAAAGCGGTGTCGTCGTTGGCATTGGCGATTAAGCGCATGTAGGCCAAGGCGTGCTTGATTTCCGCGCGTTCAAAAAAGCGCAAACCGCCGTATACGCGATAAGGCAAATTGGCCGAAAATAAAGCGTGTTCTAGGATGCGCGATTGCGCGTTGGACCGGTACAAGAGGGCGATCTCACCCAGCGAGGTGCCCTCGCAATGCAGCATTTTAATTTCATCGACTATGAATTGCGCTTCGTCGCTATCGTTATACGCATCGTAGAGGCGCACTGGCTCGCCGGCGCCGGCCGAGGTCCACAGGTTTTTGCCTAGGCGGTTGGTGTTGTGCGAAATGATGGCATTGGCCGCATCCAATATATTGCTGTGCGAACGGTAGTTTTCTTCCAGCTTAACGATGTGCTGAATCTGAAAATCTTTTTCAAAGTCGCGCATGTTGCCCACGCGCGCGCCGCGAAAGCCGTAGATGGATTGGTCGTCGTCACCCACGGCAAACATACAATTGTCTGGGCCAGCCAGTAATTTTAGCCATAGGTATTGCAAGCGGTTGGTGTCTTGAAATTCATCCACCAAGATGTATTTGAAGCGGCTTTGGTAATGCTGGCGGATGTTGGCATCGCGCTCCAATAATTCGTAGCAACGCAATAACAGCTCGGCAAAATCGGCCACGCCATCGCGCTGGCATTGCTTGTCGTATTCCTCAAAAATTTCCCGCATCTTTTGCGAATGCGCGTCGTAGGCTTCCACTTTGTTGGCGCGCATGCCTTCGTCTTTGCAACCGTTGATGAAGTTTTGCACTTGCTTGGGCGGGAATTTTTCATCGTCCACGTTCATCAATTTCATCAAGCGTTTGATGACGGACAATTGGTCGGCGATGTCTAATATTTGAAAGCTGGCAGGCAAGCCGGCTTCGCGATTGTGGGCGCGCAATAAGCGGTTACACAAACCGTGAAACGTGCCTACCCACATGCCGCGCGTGTTAATCGGCAAGGAAGCGGTAATGCGGGTCAACATTTCCTTGGCGGCTTTGTTGGTAAACGTCACGGCCAATAAGCCGGTGGGGGACACTTGCCCAGTTTGAATCAGCCAGGCAATGCGCGCCGTTAACACGCGTGTTTTACCGCTGCCGGCACCCGCCAAAATTAAGGCCGATTGGTGCGGTAAGGTCACCGCTTCCAATTGCTTGTTGTTCAGATCGGCAAGTAAATTTGATTGATTTTCCATGGCCTTATTATCGCATGGGATAGGCCAAAAGCTAGGCGCTAGGGCGACACAAACTGTTACAAATGAATCGGAACCAAAGGAAAGGGCGCTCAGTCTGACAACGCATGATAGCTAATTGCAATTGTTAGCTAGCGTTCCGCTCTTCCTCCCTGAGCGGAAGCCTTAAAATTTAAGGCATTTTGCCCCGGCTCTCTCCCCTTTGAGTCGGGGCTTTTTTTTGAATAAGCCGGAGTGTTAGTTGGCTTAGAAAAACCAGTAGTGATCGACCAGCAAGGCGGCGAACAACAAGGTGAGGTAAACGATGGAATACCTAAAAGTGCGTTTCGCTAAATCATCCGAATACTGGCGGTATAAGCCAATCACGTAGGCCAAGAAAATGGCATTCAAAATCACCGAGGAGGCTAAGTAGATAAGGCCGCTCATGCCCATGGCATAAGGCATCAGCGCCACGGCCATCAAAATGATGGTGTAGAGCAAAATGTGCAGCAAGGTGAACGCTTCACCGTGCGTGACCGGCAGCATGGGCATGCCGACTTTGGCGTATTCTTCGCGGCGGTATAAAGCCAGTGCCCAGAAGTGCGGTGGCGTCCACACGAAGATGATTAAAAACATAATCAGCGATTCCGGGGCCACCACGTTATTCACTGCGGCCCAACCTAATATTGGTGGCATGGCACCGGATGCGCCACCAATGACGATGTTCATCGGTGTGGCCGGTTTTAAAAACACCGTGTAAACCACGGCGTAGCCAACAAAGGTGGCAAAGGTTAGCCACATGGTCAATGGGTTCACGTAAACATACAAAATGCCTAAACCGGTTGCGCCCAATAGCGTGGCAAACACGCCGGTTTGGCCAGACGATACTTGGCCAGTCGGCAAAGCGCGGCCGCGGGTGCGGGCCATGATGGCATCGATCTTGTGTTCAATTAAACAGTTGAACGCGGCCGCGGCGCCAGAGGCAAAGGCAATGCCCAAGGTGGTGGCGATCAGCAATGTCCAAGGCACCATGCCTGGCGTGCCCATGAACATGCCTATGAGCGCGGTAAACACGATAAGCGAGGTGACTCGTGGTTTGCACAGCGAGAAAAAGTTTTTAAAGCTAGCGCCTAAGTTTTGCATGGTTTGCGTCTGACTGGTCATGGGTTACTCGTTATTTGGTTTATTCGTTATTTGGCATGGCTGAAGATTGCTCGGTCATGCGATTAAAAAAAATTAAAAGGTTAAATCTAGTTGGCTTTGCCACCGCTAATTTTAGAATTCAACACCACCACGATGATCACTAATAAAGCCGCGGTGAAGTTGTGTGCCACTGCCAACACCAAAGGCAAATGCAACACTAAGTTGCTGATACCCAAGGCGATTTGCGTGATCAAAGCGATTAACAATAAAACGCTCCAGCGTTTTAATTGCCAGTATTTTAAAGTAGTTAAGCCCAGCGCGCCCAAGTAAATAAAGCTCACCAAAGCCCCGACGCGGTGTGTCCATTGGATGGCCGTTAACGAGGCCAAAGACAAGGCGCTGCCGTCTTTGCTCAAGCCCAGTTCGCGCACCATGTGGAAGGCATCGCTAAAGTCCATGTCAGGCACCCAAGCGCCATGGCAAGTGGGGAAATCGGTGCAGGCTAGGGCCGCGTAGTTGGTGCTGGTCCAGCCGCCTAAAAAGATCTGCATGAACAGCAAAACTAAAGCCAAGCGGATGGCCAAGCGCAAGCGCTGGCAGGTCACAATGCCGTCGGAGTAATAACCCCAATGCCTATGCGCGAGCCAACTGAGCACCGCCAAGGTCGACATGCCGCCTAGCAGATGGCCGCTAACGATGGCCGGTTTGAGCAGCATGGTCACGGTCCACATGCCTAGCATGGCTTGAAAGCCGATTAGCAGCAGTAAAAAGCTCGAGGTGTAGGGCGAACTTTTAATTTCATTACGCGCTTTCCAGCCCAATACAAAAATCGCCAACACCAATAAGCCCAAGGTGCCGGCTAAATAACGGTGCGCCATTTCACGCCAGGCTTTGCCAACTTCCACGGCGCTGTCTGGGTAAGTGGTTTGCGCTTGCAAGATGGCCGCTTCACTTTGTGGCACGGTTAAGGTGCCGTAGCAGCCTGGCCAATCCGGGCAGCCCAAACCGGCATCGGTTAAACGCACGTAAGCGCCCAGCGACACCACGCACAAAGCCAATAGGGTGGCCACTAAAACAAGGCCTTTAAAATAACGGAACGCGCTTGAAGTAGGATGCATGCTTAGCCCGCCCATGAAAAACGCAATAAACGCGCAACGTCTTTACGCACCGTGGCCAATGGCATATCAGACTTATAACTCATCATAAAATGGCCTAGCGGGTCGACCAAATACAAACGCTGGCTGGTCGCCACGTCTTCCTCCGCCACTTTAAACTGCGCAGTAAATGCCGCTATTTGGTCGGTCGGTTGGTTGAGCACAATCAAATCCGGGTAATCGCGTTTAATCGCAGCAATGTCTTGCGTGCGCGTGATCAACACGCGTTGCGCGCGCGGCATGTCTTTATACAAGGACACGTGCAGTTGACGCATGTCGTGCAACTTAGCTAAGCAAGCGGCTTGGCAATCGTCGGCCACGTAGACGATGCTCCAACGCGTTTTCCAAAAATCAGCCGCTAGCGCTTGGCCATTGGCTTCTTGCAAAGCCGGCTCGCTATTTAATAAGCGGGCAGGGCGCACCAAATCGCCCATGCTTTCGCTGTGCGGCATCCAGTTGAATTTATACATCATCATCACCACCACCAGTGGCACCACAAAAAAGGTCAGCATCAAAATCAGCACAAGGCGGCCTTTGCGTTGCTGGGCTAGATCTAAAGTTTGTTTGTCGTTTTGCATGTAAAACTCTGTGTAAAAGTTAAGGTTAAAAATTAAATCGCACTATTGTAACTGCTCGCTGAGCGAGCAGCACACTGCTAATTGCTATTTTAATCGGCCGCGCTTTCAGGCCGAATGCGGCTCACGCTCATGTAAATAAAAATCAGCAAGGTGGCCACGGCAAACCCAAACCACTGATAGGCATAGCCCATGTGTGTGGTGATGCGCTCGGCCGACACCGTCCATTTTCTAACAAAGCCACCGGCCTCACTGGCCGGGTCCAATTTAATCGCCATGGTCGACACGCTAAACGGCACGCGCGCTTGGTATTCGTCTAGGCGCATGTGCTGCCACACGGTTTTCCAAGGCTGGCTTAGCCCCAATTCGCTGGGCGGCGTTTTGGCCTCTAAGCTAAATATTTTTTTGCTAGGCACCCACACTTGCCCCACCACCGTTTGCACGCCACTGGGCGTGGTCACGCTAGGCACCTCGCTGTGCGTGCTGTTGCCGGCTACCCAACCGCGATTCACCAACACATGCTGCGCCGTGCCGCTGATCTTTAAGGGCGTGATCACATGAAAACCCACGCGGTTGTCTTCCACCTGGTTGTCCAATAAAAATTGGTATTGCGGCAAGTATTCGCCGCTCACCGTGACTTTTTTATATTGCCAATCGGTGGCAGTTAAATCGCCTTGCAGCGTCGTCGGGAAAGGCAGCGCGCCGTTTATCTTGCCCTGCTCGTAAACCGCCTGTATGGCTATTTTCTTTTGCGCTTTGTTGTATTGCCACAAGCCAAAATTAATAAACAAGGGTATGCAAACCAAGCAGACCAGACTGCCGATTAAAGACGGTTTAAAGCTAAATTGAAATACCTTACATGGCATGGCGGGCATCACCGATTTTTTCCAGATTGAATTTGTCTGCTTTCTGACCCATAATGGCTGCTCAAATTCATCCTTAGGTATAAATTATGTTAATAAAAGTATTCATTGTATTAACGCTATTGGTCATCGTGGGCAGCTTGTTCTCCGCCCTGTTCTTTTTATCCAAAGACAAAAGCGGCGGCGACCGCACCGTTAAAGCGCTAACCGTGCGCATAGGCTTGTCCATCACGCTGTTTCTCATACTGATGATAGGCTACTTCTTTGGCTTAATCGGCCACTAATCATCCCAGGGTATAAAAACTGCATCGCGCATTATCCGCTATAACACTGAAAAAGCCACCCCAAGGGTGGCTTTTTTATTGGCCCTAAGCCCAGAACCGGTTTATTTGTCGCTGCCTTTATCTTCTTTATCGCTTTTGTTGTATAGCTTTTTAGCTTCCATGGTGCAGTGCTCTGGGTCATGGCCTTTGCTCTCGGCTTTGCCGGTCATTTTGCCGTGGCCGTGCATGGCTTTACGCTCGGCGGCATCCACCTTGCCATCGTTGTTGCCGTCCATGGCGCTAAACATTTCCTCAGCACGCGCTTTGTGCGCCGCCAAAAATTCGTCACGGCTAATCACACCGTCTTTATTGGCATCGGCATCCAACATGCCGTGCTTTTTATAATCGCAATGCTTTTCATTGCAGTGTTTTTTGCAATGGTGATCGGCATACGCCACGCTGCTGACACCCAAAGCCAAAACCGCTAACAGTGCTAAATGTAATTTCTTCATTTTTGTCTCCTTTTCATTAAAAAATTCCTAATAACTAGACTATAACGCAAGGCGCTTAGTTTCGTTTGTGGGTGCAATAAAAATCTACAAATAGGCTACTTAATCTAGCTTAAATCTTAGCTAGCCGCATCTTGTTTGATTGCTGTACAATAATCAAATGAATGATCAAAACACAACAGTGGTGAAGCGCGGTGGCAAGCGGCCGGCGGCTGGGCGCAAGTCTGGCTCGGGTAAGTTTGGTGAGGCCACCGTGGCCTTGCGGGTGCCGGCTAGCCAGGGCGCGGTGATTAAGGATTTTTTGGCGGCCTATCAGCGTAAGCGGTTGTCGGCTGATTTGGATACGGTGGGCGAGCTCAGCTTGCCGGCCCTGCATGCCTTGCCAGTGAGTTTGCCGCTCTACAGCTCTAAGGTGTCGGCCGGCTTTCCTAGCCCGGCGGAAGAGCACGTTGAAAAGCGCTTAAACCCCAATGAGTTTTTAATTGATCAGCAGGATGCCACGTTTTTTGTGACCATACAGGGTTACTCGATGATCGATGTGGGCTTGCTGCCTAACGATAAGGCGGTGGTGGATCGCTCTAAGCTGGCCTCGGTGGGCGACATCGTGCTGGCGGTGATTGATGGCGAGTTCACCATTAAAACCTTGAGCCGTAAAAAAGACGGCTCACCTAGGTTGCTGCCGGCCAATAGCACCGGGGCGTATGCGCCTATCGACATCAGCGAAGAAATGAATTTTGAGATATGGGGTGTGGTGACCGGCTCGTTTAGGCGCTTTAAGTAAGCGGTATTAGCGGGCATAAAAAAACCCATACGCAGTGGTATGGGTTTTTCTTATTGCGTGAAGCTGATTACTTGTTCATTACGTACATAGTAACTTCAAAGCCAAAACGCATTTCAGTAGCTGCTGGTGTAGTCCACATAATCATTCTCCAAAATTTTGTATTTGAACCCGACGAGATGCCTTGTTCGTGTGTAGCCATTATGACTAGCCGCCTGACAAACGCCCTGTTGTTGTTCATGAATGCGCCCTAAGTAAAATCATGAAACAAGTTAAATCATGAAACAAGTTAAATCATGAAAGAATCGCCCATGCCAGCCTTGCCTCGCCAGATTGCCTTGATAGACGTGAATAACTTTTACGTGTCGTGTGAGCGCGTGTTTAACCCAAAGTTGCAAGGCCGGCCGCTGGTGGTGTTGTCCAATAACGACGGCTGTGCGGTGGCGCGCAGCAACGAGGTTAAGGCCTTGGGCGTGGCCATGGGTGCGCCGTGGTTTAAGTTAAAAGACTTGGCGCGCCAGCACGGCATATTGGCTTTATCGAGCAACTACGCTTTGTATGCCGACATGAGCAATCGGGTGATGGGCATCTTGCGTGACTTTAGCCCGGCGCAAGAGGTGTATTCCATAGACGAATCCTTCTTGGATTTAAGCGGCTTTGCCTCGCGCGATTTGCAGGCCTATGGCCAAGCCATGCGTGGGCGCATCTTGCATTGGACCGGCTTGCCGGTGTGCGTGGGCATAGGCGCCAGCAAAACCTTGGCCAAGCTGGCTAACCATTGCGCTAAAAAACAACCGGCGTTTAACAGCGTGTGCAATTTCAACGCCATGTCGGTCAGCCAATTGGATGGCCTGCTGAGTCAATTGCCGGTGGGCGAGGTGTGGGGCGTTGGGGCGAAGTTGGCGCCCAAGCTGCAGGCCATGGGCATTCATAGCGTGCTGGATTTAAAGCGGGCCGATGCGGCGCGCCTGCGCCAGCAATTTAGCGTGCTGATGGCCAAAACCGTGGCCGAGTTAAACGGCAAGGTCAGCTTGGAGTTAGAAGAAGTGAGCCCGGCGAAACAGCAGATCGTGCGTTCACGCAGCTTTGGTTCGCCGGTGTTCGATTACGATAGCCTGGCGCAATCCATTAGCTTGTATGTCAGCAGCGCGGCAGCAAAATTGCGTGAGCAAGGCTCGCAGGCCGGCGTGGTGTTTGTGTTTATCCGCACCAGCCCGTTTAAACCCGATGCGCCTTTTTACAGCAACGGCCTCAGCGTGGCCTTGGCCGTGCCCAGCAGCGACACGCGCGATTTGCTGCAAGCGGCCTTGGCCGGCTTAAAGCAGATCTACCAGCCGAATAGGGCGTACGCCAAAGCCGGTGTCATGCTCAGCCAGTTGCAAGCGGCCGGCACGGCACAGCATGATTTATTTAGCTCCGCGCCCAGCACGCTGAAGTCGGATGCCTTAATGCGCGCCATGGACGGCATTAACCGCAAGTTGGGCAAGGCCAGCATTAAGCTTGCCAGTGAGGGTTTCCGTAAGCCCTGGAAGATGAAGCAAGAGCATAAAAGCCCTTGCTACACCACGCGCTGGGAGGATTTGCTGCGGGTGGGTTAAGGCTGGGGTAAGGTTGGCATGCTGGTTAAATGGGTTTTTCTTTCATGGTTTTGCTTGTTTCATGGTTTTACTTGTTTCATGGTTTTACTTAGGACGCATTCATGAACAACAACAGGGTGCTAGGCTGGGCCCACTGCATAATAGCCACACCCGAGCAAGATACCTTGCTAGGACAAAACAACAACACTTTGGAGAAATATTATGTGGACAACACCAGCAGCTACAGAAATGCGTTTTGGCTTTGAAGTTACAATGTACGTAATGAACAAGTAATTCCTCACGGAATGAACAAAAAAGGAGCTTAGGCTCCTTTTTTATTGCCTGCGCTCAACGCACAGGCTTACCAGCCCGCCTGCTTAGGGCAGGGTTTTTACTTTAAACGAGGCCACCTCACCTTGGCGCGTGATGGTTTTGATGGTCAGCACTTGCTTGTTTTTGCGGTATTGAAAGGTGCAGGCGTCTATTTCCATGGAGATGCAATCCACCACTTCGCTTAGGCCTAGGCTGTGTATTTCTTGGGCATACAGGCTGCTGTTTTGAATGGCGCGGTTAGGCACCGGCTGCCAGTCTTTGGCCAGCAAGCTGGGCCTGAGGGCTTGGTGGATCAAGCCGGGTTTAATAAAAGACAAGTCCGTGGCGGCTAGGGCGTGGGCCGATGCCAGCAACAAGACCAATACACTGAATAATTTTAATAAGGTTTGCATGTTGGATTAGTAAGCCAGGGCGGGCTTAAGTTCAGCGCATCCTGTTGGCAGAACTTTATGACAAAACTGTTCTCAGACAGCTACTATATGTTTATATGCATGGGCCCAAATTATGAAACACACCATTCCACATTTCTCCCTGGCTTTATTCGCGGCAGCCAGCCTGCTGTTGGCTGACCCCGCGCAGGCTGACCAAACGCCTAAGCCGGAATTCATTTTGGCCTTAAGCCACTCGGTGGCCAAGGTGCGTGTGCAAGACCAAAATGGCCAAACCGGCATAGGATCGGGTGTGGTGGTGGCGGTGAATCACGTGGCGACCAATTGCCATGTGGTGGCCAACGCCAAAGGAATTTCACTAAGCAAGTTGGGCAACAGTTACGCGCCGATTGCCATGAAAGCCGACTGGCGCCACGATTTATGCATACTCAAGTTTGACGATTTACCCCTGACGCCGTTTCCGCATGGCGACAGCACCGCCTTGCAATACGAGCAACACGTTGTGGCCTTGGGCTTTTCGGGCAACGCGCCGCGCCCAACCGAATCGTTTGGCACGGTCAAAGCCTTGATCCCCTTTGACGACAGCGTGCTGATCCGCACCACCTCCGGCTTTAGTATGGGTGCCAGCGGTGGAGCGCTTTTGGATTACCAAGGCCGGTTGGTCGGCTTTACCACCTTTAAAAGCCCAGGCCGCGATGCGTATTACTACAGCTTGCCAATGAAGTGGGTGCAAGCCTTGCTCAAGCAACCCGACATCTTATTGACCGCACCGATGGAATCGCCATTTTGGGACGTGCCAGAAAAGCAACGGCCGTTTTTCATGCAAGCCGTGCAACCCCTTAAAACCGGCGCATGGAGCACCTTGGAGTTGATAGCCAGAACATGGGTGAGCGTGGAAAAAGACAACGCCGAAGCGTGGATGCATTTAGGCTTGGCGCAACAAGGCTTGCAAGAGTTTGATGCCGCCAAGAAAAGTTACGCCAAGGTGCTGCAGTTGGCACCCAAACATTCCAGCGCCATTTACCAATTGGGTGTGATGGCCAAAACCCAAGGCGACGAGCAACAAGTTAAATTGGTCAGTGCGCAACTCACCTTGATAGACCCAGACATTGCCGAAGATTACGAAATAGAAGTGGGTTTGAGAAAGCGCGAGAGCCCTTAAATAGACCTAAGCCTGCGCTAAATTGGCAGGCTAGATTAAACGCAATCGCAGGTGGCGACCAGCAATTGGCTGGGTTTGGCGAGCGTGGTGCTGAGCTCGGCATTCTTGGTGGGCTCAAATTTGTTTGATGTAGGTAGCTTGCTTAGCACGAGGACGGGCGTTGCGCTGGTAGGGGTAGCACTGTTAACTGCTTGCATGACGGTATCCTTTTGAGATGGTTTGTATACTGATTGGGTTTCAGTGCACATACAGACTGGTCATGTAGCCAATAATTCCCTTTTTAATTCCTCGGGCACGTTTTTTCTATGCGGGCTGAGGCGTTTGAATGCGACCAGACAACGAGCAACAAGGCTTTCGCATCCATTGGCTCATGGGCCTAGGCTGGTTAAGCTGCAGCAGCGTCTGGGCAACAAATTTAGGGTGATGGTTTCATTCTGCGTTTACGACTGCGGTGTGCTTTACTCCAATCGTAGGGCTCCCCATTGGGTAATTTGCCGTCAATAATGCCTTCGGCCCCAAGTTGACCGACGAAGACAATTTTTTCGTCGTGCTTGATTTGATGCTTTGCGGTTACCCAAGCAGGTGGTTTCTTTTGCATAGCGCGTCTTTTAAATAAACAGTCAACAATTTGTAAAGTATAGCTGAGCACAATAGCACCAAAACATTTTGGTGCTTGGCAGGTCTAGGCTGGCTGACAAATGAAAACGCCCCAATCTTTCGAGAGGGGCGTTTTGTTTGGGAAAGAGGGACTTGAACCCTCGACCCCAGGATTATGAATTGCGAACATTAGTAAAAGAACGTTGATTTATGGCTGTTGTAGCGTGATATAAAATGGTGTGTAACGTAATGTGTAATGTTAAAACAATTGTTAGGCAGTTAAATACACGCAGAAAAAACGCACACTCTACTGCTTAACTATATATTATAATTAACTAACAAGTATTGATTGATAGCTTAACTTGGGGCGGTAATTATGGATAACAATACAAAGCAGAAAGTAATTCTAATTGCTGCATTTTTAGCTGCAGCTTTAACCTTTTACTATATAGCCTCGCCATATCAAAATTGCTTACGTTCTGAATCAGACTATCCCGTTAAAGAGGCTAAATGTAGATATGAAACAGCTTGGTAATTTAGCTGTTTCGCAGCTTTGCTAGTGTTTGATTGTTTTTCTGTATAGCAGTAACAGCTTTCTGTTTCTGTTGCCTTACACGCTCATTCTTTAACGCAGTAGTCGCACGTTCCTTCTGCTGCTTTAGTGCGTTAATTTGCGCTTTTTGAGGAGTAAGCGGTTTGATTGGTTTAATGGCAAATTCGTAAAATCTCATACAAGTATTTATCTGCCAACTTTTTCCCGTTCATTAATCCATTCATTAACTTCACTTAGTCGCCAAACAGCTGTCCTTTCAGTTAGCTTAATTTGTTTTGGAAATTTGTTTTTAGTAATTTGTTTGTATATAGTGCTTTCGCCAATGCCAAGCATTTCAGCGAGTTCTTTAATGCGTATGTATCTATCACCATTCATCATTAATCCAATCGTAATTTTGTTTTGTTAGTATTTTGCATAAACAAGCGTCGGCTGACTGACGACATTATTTTTGCCATACATCGCTTCCAGTTGCAGTCTGGCTTTATAAGTATCCGTTGCTTGCACTACAACGTTAGTCGTTGTAGTCGTGTTAGTTGTCACCTGTAGTTTCACAATCGCTTTATACGTGTTCATCTCGTTTGTCCTCACCCTAAATTAATAATGCTACTGTCTTTCTGTGCAGTTTTCCTACCACTAT
>SXGS01182419.1_pt1 | contig 17851 bp, 14 predicted proteins | sample 3174681 | NCBI WGS metagenome assembly SXGS01 (sample SAMN11356861, study PRJNA531348) | freshwater metagenome | isolation source: freshwater sample F1-80 | place: China: Fuxian Lake, Yuxi | collected 2017-12-25 | reverse complement strand
GAGTCGCCGCCCCGGTCGCGAGCAGGCGCCGCGCGTTGCGCAGGAGCGGGTCGCGCGCCTCGAGCGCCTCGATCTCCTTCAGATTGTGGTACGTGGTCTCGACGTCCGAGCCCGCGTGGCCCCACAGGCGCGTCGTCTCGAGGTGCAGGAACGCTGGCCGGCGCGAGGTACGACACCACTCGACCGCCTCGCGCACCGCGTCGTGCACCTCGTCGAGCTCGCCCGCCGCGCGGAAGTAACGCAGGTGCTCGACCGCACCGAAACTCTCGCGGATCCAGTCGCGCGGCGTCGGCACCGAGATGCCGATGCCGTTGTCCTCGCACACGAACAGCACCGGGCACGGGCTGCCCTGCCGCGTCGCATAGCGCGCGAAGTTGAAGCCCGCGAGTGCCGTGCAGTGGTTCGCCGAAGCGTCACCGAAGGTGCAGCAGACGATCGAGTCGTTGGGGAGCTCGATCTCGACGCCGAGGCGCCGGGCACGGGCGAGCGAGATCGCGAGCCCGACGGCCTTCGGCAGGTGCGAGGCGATCGTGCTCGTCTGCGGCGGCACCCACAGCGACCGACTGCCCCAGACCTTGTGGCGGCCACCGCTCGCGGGGTCCTCGGCCGAGGCGACCAGCGAGAGCAGCGTGTCGAACACCGGGGTACCGCCCGCGAGCTTGCGCGAGCGAGCCTGCATCAGGCCACCGGAGCGGTAGTGCAGACAGCAGGGGTCCGTGGCGCGCAAGAGCGCGCCGAGCACGGCGTTGTTCTCGTGGCCGGCGCTCGAGATGGTGTAGAAGCTCCGGCTCGACTTCTTGAGCTCGCGCGCGGCGACGTCGAGGGCGCGCGAGGTCACCTGGTCCTCGAACAGCTCGAGCGCCGAGCGGGCGGAGAGGCCGGAGCCCGGGCGCAGGGGCTCGTCGGGCCCGAGCAGCGCCCCGGCGGGCGCTGCGGATTCGAGCCAGTCGTCCAGGGCCTTCTCGACGATGGCGACGCGGTTCGTGCTCATGGCGAGGGAGAGAGGATAGCGAGCCCGCCGCTCCCGCGTCCCTCAGGGAACGGGCTCGAATCGCTCCAGCACGGCCGCGCGCAGCCTCTGGGCCAGTTCCTTGCGATCGGAGTGCCGCTCCGGCTGCGGCAGGAACTCGACGCGCGCCTCGATGTGGCGCAGCCGGGCGAGCGCGCGGGCGTGGGGCCCAAACGGCGCGTCCCCCCACCAGCACACGTGGGTCGAGGCCGGAGGATCGCCCTCCGCCGTGCGGTAGCCAAGGCAGGCGGCCCAGACCTCGAGCCCGTCCTCGGCGGCGGGAGCGAGCAGCGAAGGCCGGAACTCGTGCACCGTGTCGCCGCGGTGGCTCGTGCCCTCGGGGAAGATCACCACGCCGATGCCCAGCCCGAGCGCGCGCGCGATCTGCGCGTTCATGGCCGGTAGGTCGCGGCGGCGCTCGCGCGCCAGAAACAGCGTGTCGAAGTCGCGGGCCAGCCGCCCGATGAGCGGCCAGCGCGCGATCTCGGCCTTGGACACGAACGCGGCGTCGACGTGGGCGCCGAGCACGAGGATGTCGAGGTAGCTCAGGTGGTTCGCGACGAGCAGCGAGGCCGGGGGCGGCGGCGCCCCGACGAGTTCCACGCGCACGGCGAAGGCCGCGCACAGCGCGCGACACCAGCGCCGCATGATCCAGCGCCGCCAGCGCTTGCTCGTGCGCGGCGCCGCGAGCAACGCGAGGTGACCGAGCCACCACGCCCCGTACCACCACGCCGTCGCCGCCAGCGCGCGCGAGAGCCTGAGGAAAGGGCGCAGGTGTTCCATGGTCCGCGATCGGAGCTCCGCCCCCCTGCCGGGTCAACCCCGCCGCGGAATGAAAGAGATGCGAAACGGCCACCGGAACCGCGCGCGGCGACCTCTAGAATCCGGCCCATGGCCCATGCAGCACGCCACGCCCTGCTCACGGCTCTCGCGCTCGCCCTCGCGCAGTGCGGAGAGCCGCAGCGACCGCCCAACGTGGTGGTGATCGCGCTCGACACGCTGCGGCCCGATCACCTCGGCTGCTACGGGCACGCGCGGGGTACGAGCCCGAACCTCGATCGCTGGGCGACGCAGTCGGTGGTGTTCGACAACGCTCAGTCCGCGGCGCCCTGGACCGCACCCTCGCTCGTCTCCGTGATGACGTCGCTCTATCCGAGTGTGCACGGCGTCTCGACCTTCCCGGACCCGGGTGCGATGAGCGAGCGCGTGACGACGCTCGCCGAGGTGCTGAGGTCGCGCGGCTACGCCACGGCCGCCTTCACCGACGGCGGCTACGCGAAGAGGCAGTTCGGCCTCGGCCAGGGCTTCGACGTCTACCCGCTCAACGAGGGCGACACGCCCGACGAGCACGCCTCCAACGTCGCCCACCCCAGCCGCCTCGTCCCCAACCTCGAGCGCACCCTGCGCTGGATCGAGGAGTTCAAGGACGAGCCCTTCTTCCTGTTCTTCCACACCTACGAGGTGCACGGCCCCTACCGGCCGCCCGAGGCGGACCTGCAGGCCTACCGGCCCGAGTATCGCGAGCAGGAAGAGCACGACCGGCTCGTGGCCGTGATCGACCGCTGGATGGAGAAGCGCGAGCTCGACGCCGACGGCGTGCGCCTGATCCTCCAGCACAAGGAGCACTGCAACGCGGGCAACGGTCCCGAGCAGGAAGGGCTCTACGCCAAGCTCAACGAGTTCGGGATTCGCACGTCGGATGCCGACATCATGGAGTTCTGGCGCGACCTCTACGACGCGGAGATCCGACACGCGGATCGCGAGCTGCAGCGCCTGCTTGCACGCCTAGAACGCGCCGATCTCGCGGAAAACACGGTCGTGGTGATCATCTCGGATCACGGCGAGGGCTTCGGTGAGCATGGCTACGTCGGGCACGGCAACGCGCTGCACGACGAGGCGCTGCGAGTCGTGCTCATGATGCGCGCGCCAGGAGTCGCCCCGCGGCGCGTCAACGACGTCGTCAACTCGGTCGACGTGATGCCGACCGTGCTGGATCTCGCCGCCATCCCGCGCAACGCCCTGCTGCTGCAGGGGCGCACGCTCGTACCTGCGCTGCGCGGCGACAAGCTCGCGATCGCGCCTGTCTTCAGCCACTCGCTCTCGCGCACGGGCCGTGAGGGCCGCCAGTGGTCCGTGCGGGAGGGTCGCTGGCGCTTCGTCTGGGACGAGGAGCGACAGGTCGGGACGCTGTTCGACCTCGAGAGTGACCCGAAGGAGCTCGCGGACGTCTCGGCCGACAACCCGCGGATCGCGGAGCGAATGCTCGGGCTCCTGCGGGCCCAGCGCGACGTCGACCTCGCCTTCCGCGAGCGCGCGTCCGGCCCGCCACAGCGCTACCAGCTCGACGCAGATACGGAACGCGAGCTGCGCCTGCTCGGCTACGTCGAGGGCTCAAGCCCGGCTTCCAGCGACCCACGCCCGCTCCCGACCCCGAAACTCGGGCAGTAGCGCGCGCGTTGCGGAGGCCTAGCGCTTGCGCTTCTTCGAGCCCTTGCGCTTCTTGCCCGACTCCTCGTGCTCGTGATGCCCGTGGCCGTGCACCGCACTGACGCCGATGTCGCGCATCATCTTGCGCAGCTCGAGCGAGTGCATCTCCTCGGCCGCGATCTGCGTGCGCGCGAACTCCTCGAGGTACACGCTCGAGTGCTCGACGGTCTCGAGCAGCTCCTTGTAGAGCTTGAGCGCGCGCGCCTCGTGGGCCGCACTCTCCTCGAGGATGTCCTTCACCGCGTGGCGATAGGTCTCGTCGATCGACGCGATCTGCAACGTCGGGTGCCCGCCGAGTCCGGTGAGGAGCTCGCCCGCCTGCTGCGCGTGCAACAGCGATTCCGAAGCCTGCGCCTTCATGAAGGCCACGATCGGAATGCGGTTGGGCCCGGTCACCATCAGCGAGTAGTGCGTGTAGCGCACCACCCCGGCCAGCTCGAACTCCATGATGCGCGAGAGGAGCTTGAGCGTGGACTTCGTGTCGAGATCTTTCAGCGGCATGCCTCAAGCATATCGCCGCCGGAGCGGATCAGAGATAGCCGAGCGCGCGCAGTTCCTCGAGCTGCGCCTCGGAGAGCCCGTCGAGCGAGACGGCCGAGCCGTCCAGCGCGCCCATGCGCGAGAGGCGCAGCGCGAGGCCGACGGCGCGCGGATGGTCCGGCGTGTACAGGTTCGCGAGCTCGCCGGGGTCGCTCGCGAGGTCGTAGAGCTCGTGGCGCCCGGTCGAGGGCCGGTAGATGTACTTCCAGTCGCCGCTGCGCAGCGCGTACATCTCCCGGTCGCGCTCGAGCCGATCTTCGCTCGCGTGGTGCACCTCCGCGTACACATCGCGCGGCTCGCCGATCGTCCGGCCTTGCAGCGCGGGCACGAGCGAGCGGCCGTCGAGGGTCTGAGCCGGCGCAGGGAGATCGAGCAGCTCGGCGAGCGTCGGCAGCACGTCGACGACGCAGCCTCGTTCGCGCACCCGCGTGCCGGGCTCGATGCCCGGCCCGCGCAGCACGAACGGCACGTGCAACTGTTCCTCGTAGAGGATTCCATGCGTCCAGAAGCCATGCTCGCCGAAGGCCTCACCGTGATCCGCGAGCACGACGACCAGCGTCTCGTCGAGCGTGCCCTGCTCGCGCAGCCGCTCGACGATGCGCCCGAGCTGCTCGTCCATGAAGCGCAGCTCGGCGTCGTACAGGTCGACGCGATGTTGCGGGACCGTGAGCGCCGGGATGCGCTGCTCAGGACCCGCGCGACGCAGGTTCTCAGGCAGCGGAAAGGACACGTTGCGCGCGAGCCACTCGCGCGGCGGCACGAACGACGGGTCGTGGGCGTCGAAGTAGTGCACGAGCAGCGCGAATGGCTCGCGGCCATGCTGCTCGAGCCAGTCGAGCGCCAGCTCGGTCGTGTCGTCCGCCGGACGCTGCGGAGCGTCGGTGGCACGCTCGATGCCGTGCCGCTCGAAGCTCGGGGCGAGATCGTCGTGATAGGTCTCGAAGCCGCGCGCGAGCCCGTACTGGGCACCCATGGGCTTGGCGCTGACGAAGGCCGCCGTGCGGCGGCCGCTGCGCTGCCACAGCTCCGGCAAGCTGGCGACATCCTTCGAGAGCGTCTCGCCGCCGACCGCGAACAGGCTGCGCACCCCATGGCGGTACGGCAGCGCTCCCGTGAGCAGCGTGCTCGCCGACACCGGCGTGAGCGACGACTGCGAGCGCACGTCCTCGAAGCGCGCCCCCTCGGCCGCGAGCCGGTCGATCACGGGCGTCGTCTCGCGCGCGTAGCCGTAGCACGAGAGGTGATCGGCCCGCGTCGTGTCGAGCAGCACCACGAGCACGTTCTTGGGGCGTTCCCCCGAGCCGCAGGCCGCCGCGCAGAGCGCCAGAGCCAAGGCGATGAGTCGAGGTCGGAGCATCGCGAGGGAGTATAGGCCACGGGCTCGCGCGTGGCCCTCGGGACGGCCAGAACGTAGGCTCTCGAACCGCCTTGGCCGAACGACGCCCGCTCCGCAACGAGATCCTGCTCGCGCTCGCGCTCCTCGCGCTGGCCTGCGGACTCGCCTTCGCGACGCGCGAGCGACGCCACGAGGGGCGGCTCGGCAGCGACGAGCCGGAGTGGATCGCGATCTCGATCCTGCACTGGCAGCAGCTAGTGCAGGGTGCGCCGCCCGCTGGCGCCGAGCTCGACGCACCCGCGGAGCGCTCCGAGAACCTGTGGAAGCAGGGCGTGCAGCGCACGACCGTCGGCTACATGAACCCCTGCCTGCCCAAGCTCGTCTGGGGCGGAGCGCTCGTCGTCGCCGGCCACTCGGAAGCCTCGCCGCGCGCCTTTCAGGTCTTCCACCGCGACGACCTTCAGGCCGGGAAAGTCGCGCAGTCGGCGCTGCTGCCCGCCGAGCCACTCGCGCGCCGCGTGATCCTCGCGCTGAGCGCGCTCTCCGCCGTGCTGCTCTTCTTCTGCGCGCGCGAGCTCGTCCCGGGACGCGCCGGCTCGCTCGCCGGGATCGCCGCTCTCGCCGCGTGGTTCGCGACGCCGATCGTGCAGGCGACCTCGAACTACCTGCGCACCGACCACTTCATGCTGCCCTTCTGCCTCGCGGGCTTGCTGGTCGCCCTGCGGCGACCGCGTGCAACGCTGGCGTGGGGAGTGGCGCTCGGTCTCGCCTGCGGCCTCGCCGCGTCGAGCAAGTTCAACGGCGGCCTGCTGTGCGCGGCCACGGCGGCTTGGGCAGCGCTCGCCGTGCGGCGCGACCCGTCGCAGTGGAAGCGCGCGACGCTCGCGCTCGGGCTCGCCGCCCTGCTCACGGTCACGTGCTTCTACGCGCTCAATCCGCGCCTGTGGGGCGAGCCGCTCATCGGCGTGCAGGACATGCTCTCGCGCTGGGACAAGCTGCTCGCATACTTTCAGGACGAGCTCGGGCCGCGCACGGGCGTGGCCGTGGCGCGCACGCTTCCGGAGCGCCTGACGCTGTTCGCGCGGACCTTCGCCGGCGGCGGTTTCGTGCTGGGCTACGCCGGGGCGATGCTCGCGACCTGCGGGCTCACGCTGCTCGCGTGGCGTGCCGCTCAGGGCTGCTCCCGCGCACAGGCCACTCTGGCCTTCGCCGTGATCTTCGTCATCGGAACGATCGCGTGGCTGCCGCTCGACTGGGAGCGCTTCTACCTCACCGCAACGCCCGCGCTCGTCCTGCTGCAAGTCGCGCCGCTGGCATATGCCGCGGAGCGCTGGCTCCCGCGCGTCAGCGCAGCTTGAACCGCAGCGACAGCGCCGTCACGTCCGTGCCGAGCGACGTCGAGTCGAGCGTGGCGAGCGTGTCGCAGTCGATGCGTGCAACCAGCCCGCCGGGCAGGGCCGCGTAGAGCGTGCGCCCGTCGGAGCCGAGCACCGTCGAGAGGGGCGCAGCGCCAGCGATCGTTCCCGCCGCCGTGAGGGCTCCGCTGGACCGATCGACGGAAAAAGCGCTCAGGCTCGTGCCGTGCACGCCTCCCACGATCAGACGTTCGCCCGCAGGCGTGAAGAGCAGCGTGGTCGCTCCGCTTGCGACCGGCTGGTAGCCGCCAGGCAGCAGGTACGGCATGCCCGAGGGCGCATCGAGCGCGAACAAGTGCAGGCTCGAACCTGCGTCGTCGAGGACGGCGAGCAAGGTCCCGCTCGCGTCGATGGCAAGCCTACGCGGCGTCGAGCCGAACAGCGTGGTTCCCCACTCCACCAACTCGCCTGTCGCCCAGTCGATCGCGTAGGTCTCCAGCGACGCACCGCCGGTGCAGGCGACGTGCACGAACTCGCCGGAGGGGTGGAACGCGAGCGCGAGCGGCCCGTCGGGGAGCGGCATTTCGCCACCGGCTGAGAGCGAGCCATCGGGCTGGACAGTCCAGCACCGGATGTGGGCCCCGAGGCCCTCGATCACCTCGTACGCGAAGCGACCCGAAGGATCGATGTACAGGCCACTGGCCCCCGTACCGGCAACCGTCCCTGCGCGCGGCACGAGCGAGCCGTCCACCGCGATGTCGGCGACCTCGCTCGGAAGCCCCGCGCGCGTGATGTACGCGACGGGTATCCACGGGTGAGGCTCGATGCGCGTGATGAGTTCCGCAGCGGTCTCGGGCGTCGCCTTCGGAATGAGCGTGCCGTCGAATTCGATGGTGCAGACGAGCGGCTGCGCGCCACCGGCCGCGAACAGTTCCCGGGCGACGCGCACATCCGGGCGCGAGCCCGGCACGAACGCCATGGAGCGTGCACCGCCGCGCGGTGCGCAGCGCGGCGCGACGGATGGCGAGAGCGTGCCATCGGCGGCGAGCTCGTAGGCGAGCCAGCCGTGGTGCTCGACGAGCGCGTGCATTCGGGTTCCGTCCGGCGTCGCGCCGAGCCGCGTCGCTGCACGCCCGCAGACGAACGGCGACGACGGCACAGGTAGCAGGCTGCCATTCGCACCGAGCGTGAACACGTCGAGCAGCCCCTCGAAGGAGCGTGCGCTGACGACGAAGTCCGCGTAGGGGTGGGCCCAGACAGCGCCCGCGCCGCTGCCGGTGGCGAGGGGCGAGCCCGACACGGGCGAGAGCGCGCCGCTCTGGGGGTGGATCGCGAACACGCGCAGCCCCCCGACGAGGTCGGCACCGATCAGATAGTCACCGCCGCGGGCCACCGCGAGCGAGGCCAGCGCGCCGACGCCCGACACGCGCGTGGAAGCGCTGGGCGCCCCGTCGGGGGCGAGCAGCGCGAGCGTGGCCAGCTCGGCGTCGAAGGCGCCCGACACGAAAGCGAAGCGGCCCTGTGAATCGAGCGCTAGCGCGGTCGGCTCCGCGGGCAGGTCCAATTCCTCTCCCAGAAGCTCGAAGGCGCCACTCGCTGGATCGACGCTCCAGCCGAGGAGCCGAGGCTCGGCCGTGAGCGCGTAGACGCGCGTACCAACCGCCGCGAGCGCGATGGCGGCCGCAGTGCCCGTGCCGACGACATGCGCGCTCGGGAGCCAACGGCCTTCGGCGCTGCGCAGGAACGAGCGCAGCGCGGCGCGATCGCCCTCGGCGAGGAACAGCACGCGACCGTCGGGGCTCGCGACCACTTCGCTCGCCGCCGTGTCGTCTCCGAGCGCATGCTCGAACGCTACGAGCGGACCGCCCTGTTCAGACGGCAGGTACGTCGAGAGCACCGGCTCCCCATCGTTCAGCATGATCGCCGCGCGCGCCTGCGGCAGACCCACGTCGAACGAGAGCGCGACGTCGACCCACGCATCGCGGCAGTCGCGCGCGCGCAGGGTCACCGCGTACGGCTGGTCCAGCGCGCTGGAATCCGGCGCGCCTTCGAGCGCACCGCTGGTCGGGTCGAGCGACATTCCGGCGGGCATTGCACCCGCGACGATCTCGAAGCGCGCGGCCCGACCGCTGGCAAACTGCGGCGCGAGTCGCTCGTGAACACCGATGGCGAGCGGCAGGGTCGCGCCGCCGTAGTCGAGGCCAGCGAGCGCGACCTCGCGCACCTCGAAGGTGACCTGCGCGCTCGTCTCGCCGGCGGAGTTCGAGGCGCTGATCGTGTAGGTGCGCTCGGACGCGGACTGCTGCGGCGTGCCGCGCAGGACTCCGGTCGTCGAGTCGAGCACGAGCCCCGCGGAAAGCGCGGGCGTGACGCGGAAGCGTGTCGGAGCACCGCCCGCGACGCTGGGCACGAGCTCGGTCAGCGCGAGGCAGGTCTCCGGAACGCTCCCGAGCGCCGGATAGGTAAGCGACTGCGGCGGCGTGCCTGCGCCACCACCATCTCCCCCTCCGCAGGCCCCCACAAGGGCCAGTGCGCCGAGCGAACTCAGCGAGCGCGAACAGAGGGGTATCCGCATGTCGAAGATTGGGACGGAAAGGAGATAGGCCCCCGACAGGGTGCTTCCAACACCTTCGTCAGCCGGAAGCGACGCCTTGAGCGGTCGCCCAGCGCGACTTGTGCGAAACGAACTGGGGGCGCCCAGCGGACGCCGGAGGCCCCCAGAAGCGGAAGAAAGCGGCCGCGCGGCCGTTGGAGCTCAGACCTTGGCCGCGGCGCGCTGGCGCAGCTCGGCCACCACCATGTCGCCCACTTCCTGAGTGTTGTGCGCACCGGTGTGCACGCCCTTGAGGCGCCGCGAGCGCAGCAGGTCGGCCACGACGCTCTCGATCGCCGCCGAGGCTGGCTTCTCGCCGAGGTAGTCGAGCATCATCGCGCCCGCGAGGATCGCCGCCACCGGGCTCGACACGTTCTTGCCGGCGTACTTCGGGGCCGAGCCGTGGATCGGCTCGAACAGCGAGACCTTGCCCGGGTTCAGGTTGCCGGAGGCGGCGATGCCCATGCCGCCCTGCACCATGGCGCCGAGGTCGGTGATGATGTCGCCGAACAGGTTGGTCGTCACCGCGACGTCGAACCACTCGGGGTTCTTCACCATCCACATGCAGGCCGCATCGATGTAGGCGTGGTCGGTCTTGACGTCGGGGTACTCCTTCGAGACCTCGTCGAAGGTGCGCGTCCACAGGTCCTGCGCGCGCACCGCGTTGGCCTTGTCGATCAGCGTGAGCTGCTTGCGCGGGCGCGTGCGCGCGAGCTCGAAGCCGTAGCGGATCACGCGCTCGACGCCGTGGCGCGTGTAGACCATGGTCTGCACTGCGACTTCGGTGTCGTGTCCCTTGTGGGTGAAGCCGTGCGAGCCCGAGTAGGCGTCCTCGGTGTTCTCGCGCACGATCACCATGTCGACGTGCTCGGGCTTCTTGTCCTTGAGCGGGCACAGCGCCTCGTCGTACAGCTTGATCGGGCGCAGGTTGACGTACAGGTCGAGGTCGAAGCGGCACTTGGCGATGATGCCGTACTCGATCAGGCCCACGGGCACGCGCGGGTCGCCGATCGCGCCGAGGTAGATCGCGTCCTTCTGCTTCACCTCGCTGAAGGCGGCGTCCGGGAAGATCTCCTTGGTGGCGAGGTAGTGCTCGGTACCGAAGGGATACTCCGTGCGACGCACGCGGAAGCCCCAGATCTCGGCGGCGGCGGCGACGACCTTCAGGGCCTCGCGGGTGACTTCGGGACCGATGCCGTCGCCGGCGATGACTGCGATCTGATATTCGGCCATGACTGCTCGAGATTCGGTGGAGTTGAAGGGGACTAGCGTGCCGACGAGGCGGCCGGGGTACGGAACATGCCGGGGCGGAACGAGGCGACCTTGCCCTCGATGGCGCTCGCGGCGACGGTCAGCGGCGAGGCGAGGTAGAGCTTCCCCGGACCGCTGCGGCCGGTGAAGTTGCGGTTGATGGCGCTGACGGTGACCTGCTCGGCCCCGCTCGACACGCCCGGGCCGCAGCCGATACACGCCCCGCAGCCGGGGTTGATGACCTCGACGCCGGCGGAGGCGAAGAGCTCCATGTAGCCCTTCGAGCGCGCGTAGTCGCGCACGCCCTCGCTGCCGAACTGCAGGTACATCTTCACGCCCGTGGCGACGCGCCGGCCGCTCTCGAGCGCCTCGCGCACGACGGTGGCATACATGTCCATGTCATGCTCCTTGCCCGCCGTGCAGGAGCCGCCATAGGCGATGTCGATCTTCACGTCGCCGAGCTCGGCCACGTTGGCGCCGCAGGTCGGGTCCGAGGGCTTGGCGACCATCGGACGCAGCTTCGAGAGATCGATCGGGTGCACGCCGCCGTCGTAGTGCGCGTCCTTGTCCGCCGACACGAAGCGCGCCTCGATGTCGGCCTTCGACATCGACGGACGGCGAGCGGCGAGCCAGTCGAGGGTGTGCGCGTCGGCCTCGCAGATGCCGGAGCGAGCGGAGCACTCGGTGGCCATGTTGCACAGGGTCGCGCGCTCGTCCATCGAGAGCGATGCGAGACCCGGTCCTCCGAACTCCATCACGCGATCGAGCGTGTCCTCGCGCACCGCGAAGGTGGCGAGGACGTGCAGGATCACGTCCTTGGCCGTGCAGTCGCCAGGGAGCTTGCCCGTGAGCTCGAAGCGGATCGACTCGGGCACCTTGACGAAGGTGAAGCCCGAGTAGGCGAGGGCCGCGTACTCCGTCGCGCCGACGCCCCACGTGAGCGCATTGTTGCCGCCGCCCATGCAGGTGTGACTGTCGGTCGCCTGGATGAAGTCGCCGGGGTCGACGAAGTGTTCGCGGGCGACTTGGTGGCAGATGCCCGGGCTCACACCATCGCGCGCGGAGTAGTCGCGCACGCCGGTGTGCTTCTGGAACTCGCGCTGCAGGCGGCGCAGGGTCTCGATCTGCGCCTCGAAGGGCTTCATGCGCTGCACGCCGGTGGCGTACAGGAGGTGGTCCTCGAACACCGCGAACTTCGCGGGGTTGGTGACCTTGTAGTCCGTGCCGTACTCCTGCTGGAGGAAGTAGTGCACCTGCGCGGTGGTGAACTCGTGGCTGTAGCCGCCGTCGACGTTGACGAGGCAGGCGTCGCCGGGCTTCACGCAGCTCGCGCGGTCGCCGCCGACCAAGTGCGTGGCGATGATCTTCTCGGCCATCGTCATCGCGCGCGGCGCGTGACGCGGCGGCGCGACCTTGACCTCGCCGGCCTTGTACTTGGCGCCGAACTCGAACAGGCCGCCGGCCTCGAGGATCGAGCATGTGACCGCGTCGTAGCGGGCGGTGAATTCCTCGAGCGGAATCTCTTCCCCCGCCTCAAGTCGGCGCAGCTGGTCGTAGTCGCCCATCAGCTGGCCGAGATTGATGTTGTTGCGCGCATGGATCGGCGCGAACGAGTGCGCGATCACGAGCCCGATGCCCGACCACTTCTCGGCCTGCGGCGCGGTCTCGCGCGAAGAGCCGGTGCCCTTGCGCTGACCGCTGACGATGGCCTCGAAGCCGCCGTCGAACAGCGCGCGCGCACCGAACACGCGCTGGTTCGTGCGGTCCATGAGTCCGGCGTAGGCGTCGAGCGCGATGTCCTCCGGCTTGTGGCGAAAGCACACCCACGCGGGCGTCATCGCGTCCGTGTTGATGTCGTCGAGCAGCTCGGCGGAGTTGACCTCACCCATGCGCACGACGAGCTGGCCGCGCAGCTGGGCACTGATCTTCTCGACGTCCCTGAACATGTAGAGGACGCGCTTGCCCTTGGACAGGCGCACCACGCGACGGCCATCGGCCCGCGTGTGGATCACCGGGTTCGGCATGTCCCTAGGCCCTCGGATTGCGGACGAGGATCGCGATGCCCTGCCCACCGCCGATGCAGGCCGAGGCCATGCCGTAGCGCAGGTTCGCGCGGCGCAGCTCGTACATCAGGGTCAGCACGAGGCGCGTGCCCGTGGCGCCGAGCGGGTGGCCGAGGCTCACCGCGCCGCCGTTGACGTTGCAGCGCTCGCGGTCGAGGCCGAGCTCCTTCTCGCAGGCGAGGTACTGAGCCGAGAAGGCCTCGTTGATCTCGACGCGGTCGAGCTCCGCGAGCTTGACGCCCGTGCGCGTTAGGCAGGCCTGGATCGCTGGGACGGGGCCAATGCCCATCTCGCGCGGGTCGCAGCCGACCGTGGCCCAGCCGACGATCTCGGCGAAAACGTCGAGGCCGTCGGCCTTGGCGCGCTCCTCGGTGGTGACCACGCCGGCGGCGGCGCCCTCGACGATGCCGCGGGCATTGCCGGCGGTGACGGTGCCGGCCTTCCCGAAGGCCGCGCGCAGCTTGGCAAGACCCTCGAGAGTCGTGTCGGGCTTGATGTGGTCGTCGGTGTCGACGAGCTCGTCGCCCTTGCGGCCCTTGATCGTCACGGGCGCGATTTCCTCGGCAAAGCGGCGCTCCTTGACGGCCGCGGCGCCGAGCTGATGGCTGCGCAGCGCGAAGCGGTCCTGCTCCTCGCGGGTGATGCCGAGGCGCTTGGCGAGGTTCTCCGCTGTCTGCGCCATGAAGAGATCCGCGAGCGGATCCTTGAGGCTGCCGAAGAGCATGTCGACGAGCTGCGGCTGCACGCCGAACGGGATGCCGGCGCGCGTGCCGTACATGCAGAACGGCGCCTGCGACATGTTCTCCATGCCGCCGGCGAGCGCGACCTGCGACTCGCCGAGCAGCAGCATCTGCGAGGCGCTGATGATCGACTGGATGCCCGAGCCGCACAGGCGATTCACGGTGAGCCCGCCCGCCGTCTGCGGCGCGCCCGCGCGCAGTCCGACGTGCCGCGCGCCATAGATCGCGTCGGGCGAGGTCTGCAGCGCATTGCCGATCACCACGTGGTCGATCGAGCTGGCCGCGACCCGCGAGCGCTCGAGCGCATGCTTGCACGCGTGCGCGGCGAGCTCGATCGCGCTCAGATCCTTGAACTTGCCGTAGCCCGGGGTTCCGACGTACTCGCACATCGGAGTGCGCGCGCCGCCGACGATCACCAGTTTCTTGCTCATCGTTGCCTGCCGGATGCCGTTCGCTGTTCAACGGCGCGGGAACGGGCCGCGGCCCTGCATGGCCGCACGACCGGTCCCGGCCTTCGTTTCGTGGATGTCGCGCAAGGAGCGCGCGCTACTGGTTCTTGAACTCCGGCTTGCGCTTCTGGAGGAAGGCCGCCATGCCCTCCTTCATGTCCGCAGTGGCCGCCGCGAGGCCGAACATGTCGGTCTCGATGATCTCGCCCTCCTGCTGGCTCATGTTCGTGCCGCGGCGGATGGTCTCCATCGCCAACCGCAGCGCGATCGGAGCGCGCGAGAGGATCGTCTTCATCAGCTTCGTCGTGCCTTCCTTGAGCTCCGCGAGCTCGAACAGGCGGTTGACCACGCCGACGCGCCAAGCCTCCTCGGCCGTGACCATGTCGCCGGTCAGCACCCACTCGCGGGCCACGCCAGGACCCGCGATGCGCGCGAGGCGCTGGGTTCCGCCGTAGCCCGGAATGATGCCGAGTGAGACCTCCGGGAGGCCGATCTTCGCGGTCTTCGAGGCCGTGCGCAGCGTGCAGGCGAGCGCGAGTTCGCAGCCGCCACCGAGGGCAAAGCCGTTGATCATCGCGATCGAGGGCTTGCCCATGGTCTCGAGGCGCGCAAAGACCTGCTGGCCGTAGAACGCGAGGTCCTTGGCACCGAGCGGGTTCATCTGCGCGAGCTCGGCGATGTCGGCGCCGGCGACGAAGGCCTTCTCGCCCGCGCCGGTGACGATCACGCCGCGTGCGCTCGCGTCGGACTTCAGCGCGTCAAAGCAACACGCGAGCTCCCCGAGCACCGCGGCGTTGAGCGCGTTCATCTTGTCGGGACGGTTGATCGTGACGGTCGCGATGCCGTCGACGATCTCGCACTGGATGAGCTTGAGCTCCATCTCACTGCCCCTTCGCGGCGGGCCGCGTGATCGTGACCTTCACGATCTTGACTGGCTTCACCGGCTTGCTGTTCTCGCCGCCGCGCACGGTGGGCGCCTTGGCGATCGCGTCGAGCGTGTCATCGCCCGAGACCAGCTTGCCGAAGGCCGTGTACTGGCGGTCGAGGAAGCCCGCGTCGCCGTGGCAGATGAAAAACTGCGAGCCCGCGGAGTTGGGGTCCTGCGAGCGCGCCATCGAGAGGATGCCGCGCACGTGAGGCGTGTCGTTGAACTCGGCCTTGATCTTGTAGCCCGGTCCCCCCATGCCTGTGCCATCCGGGCAGCCGCCTTGGATCATGAAGCCAGGAATCGTGCGGTGGAACACGGTCCCGTTGTAGAAGCCCTTCTCGGCGAGCTTGACGAAGTTCTCGACGTGGCCGGGAGCCTTGGCCGGGAAGAACTCGAGCGTCATGTTGCCCGCGGAAGTTTCGAGCGTCGCGGTGACGCCCTCGAGTGCGTGTGCCATGGCTACTTGCCTCCTCCAACCGGAACCGGGACGGGCGCGGGGCCCTGGGCGCTCTGGCTCGGCTCGGCATTGACCCAATCGGGGCGCAGCACGACCGTGGCGCGCTCGATCTTCTGGGTCGTGGTCGGCTTGTCGCCCTGACCGCGCGGCGTGTTGACGATCAGGTCGACGACGTCGAGGCCGAGCACGGCCTCGCCGAAGGCCGAGTACTGGCCGTCCAAGTGCGCGGCCTTGTCGTGCATGACGAAAAACTGGCACGAGGCCGAGTTGGGGTCTTGGGTGCGCGCTGCCGAGAGCACGCCGCGGACGTGCTTCACGTTGGCGTTGAACTCCGCCTCGATCTGGCGCGGGCCGTTGCCCGCGCCGGTACCCGCCGGATCGCCGCCCTGGATCATGAAGCGCGGGATCACGCGGTGGAACGTCGTGCTGTCGTAGAACTTGATGTACGACAAGTCGAGGTAGTTGCGCGAGTGCTTGGGCGCGATGTGGGGCCACATGCGCACCAGGATGTCGCCGCGGTTGGTCTGCAGCAGCACGAGGTATTTGTTCAGGTCCTCGAGCGGCATGCTCATGAAGTTCAGGCCCTCCGGGGCGGCCGTGAGCGCCTTGACCTCGACCGGCTTGGTGTCGGCCATCTCGGGCGCGAAGCGCAGCTGGAACTGGCTCGCGCTGCCGAGGTAAGGGCCAAGGTCGAGGTCGCCCTCGAGCTTGAAGCCGCCCGGCAGCGTCAGCGTGCCCGACTCCTCGCGCTTGGCGAGGGGCACACCGTCGATGCTGAAGGCGCCCGGCGTCATCAGCCAGCTCGACACCACCGTGCCCTCTTTGGGCGCGGTGACCTCGACGTGGACCTTGTAGGGCTGGCCCGCGATGAACATCGACGGGGCGTTCCAGCGGATTTCGGGACCGCCGACCGCGGTCGGCACGAGAGCGAGGAGAGAGAGGATCATGCGCGCTTATCGCCTTCCCATTTGTAGAAGCCTTCACCGGTCTTCCGCCCAAGCTTCTTCTGCGCCACGAGGTCGCGCAGCATCTTGGGAACCTGGAAGGCCGGCTCGTTCGGATATCGCTTCGTCCAGCCCTCGACGATGAAGAGGGTGGTGTCGAGTCCGACGTAGTCCGTGAGCTCGATCGGGCCCATGGGGTAGCCGCAGCCGAGCTTCATGGCCGTGTCGATGTCTTGGGCCGAGGCGTCGCCGCGTTCGAGCATGCGCATCGCTTCGGTCATGTAAGGGACGAGCAACCGGTTCACGACGAAGCCCGGGGTGTCCTTGCAGGCCACGGGAGCCTTGCCGCAGGCGGCGCCGAAGGCCTTGGCATCCTCGAAGACCTGCGCATCGGTGATGTCGGTGCGCACGACCTCGACCAGCTTCATCAGTTGTACGGGGTTGAAGAAGTGCAGGCCCACGAAGCGCGCCGGGCGGCCCGAGGCGATCGCCATCTCGCCGATCGGGAACGAGCTGGTGTTCGAGGCGAGGATCGTCGACGGCTTGCACAGCGCGCCGAGCTCCCTGAAGAGCGCCTTCTTGGCGTCGAGGTTCTCGACGATGGCCTCGATCACGAGGTCGCAGTCAGCGAGGTCCTGCTTGGACGTCGTGCCGCTGATGCGCGCGCGGCTCGCCGCCGCCTTGGCCTTGGCATCCTCCTCGGTCGCCTTACCGTCCTTGACGGCCTTCTCGGCGAGCTTTGCGAGGCTCTTGTCGATGCGGCCGAGGCCGCTCTCGAGGAACTTCTGCTCGGCCTCGAGCACGACCACCGTGCAGCCGCCTTGGGCAGCGACCTGCACGATGCCGTGGCCCATCAGGCCGCAGCCCACCACACCCACTTTCTGAATCGCCATGGAGTTTTGTGTCCTTGTTCAGGGTCTCTCGAAGGCCGTCGCCAACCCGAGCCCGCCGCTGATGCACAGCGTGGCGAGCCCGTTGCGCGCGTTGCGGCGCTTCATCTCGTGCAGGAGCGTCACGACGATGCGTGTGCCCGTGCACCCAATCGGATGACCGAGGCTGATCGCCCCGCCGTTGACATTGAGCCGCTCGAGCGGGAACTGCAGCTCGCGGTGGCAGGCGAGCACCTGCGCCGCGAAGGCCTCGGTCAGCTCGATCAGGTCGTAATCGCCGACCTTCAGGCCATTGCGCGCCTCGAGCGCGCGCGCCGCAGGAACTGGGCCGATGCCCATGACCTCGGGGGCCACGCCGGCCTCGGTCATGTGGCCGACCGTCGCCAGCGGCTCGAGCCCGAGCTCGTCCGCGCGCGTGGCGGTCATGACGAGCAGCGCGGCCGCGCCGTCGGTGATGCCGCTGGCGTTGCCGGCGGTGACGCTGCCCTGCTTGTGGAACACCGGCGGCAGCTTGGTCATGTCCTCGAGCGTCGCGCCGTCGCGCGCGTGCTCGTCGTTGCCGAAGAGCGTCGCGCCGTTCTTGCTCGCGAGTTCGACCGGCACGAGCTCGTCCGCGAAGCGGCCGGCCTCGCGGGCGCGCTGACTCTTCTGCTGGCTCTCGAGCGCGAAGCGGTCCTGCTCGTCTCGCGAGATGCCGAGCTCCCGCGCGAGCTTCTCCGCCGTCTCTCCCATCAATATTTGCTAGCAGACAAGCAGTATGAAAAGGTTTTGGAAGTCTTGACTAGCGACCTCGCCATGCGACAACCCCT
>SXGS01326642.1_pt1 | contig 17856 bp, 14 predicted proteins | sample 3174681 | NCBI WGS metagenome assembly SXGS01 (sample SAMN11356861, study PRJNA531348) | freshwater metagenome | isolation source: freshwater sample F1-80 | place: China: Fuxian Lake, Yuxi | collected 2017-12-25 | reverse complement strand
GCTCGACGAGCCCACCAACGACCTCGACCTCTCGACGCAGCGCGCGCTCGAGGAAGCGCTGCTCGCCTTCGACGGCGCGGCCATTCTCGTCAGTCACGACCGCTGGTTCCTCGACCGCGTCGCGACTCAGGTGCTCTATCTCGACGGAGAGGGCCACGCGCGCCTGCACTTTGGCGACATGTCCGACCTGCTCGAGCAACTCGCCAAGGAGCGCGAGGAGGCGCGCAGCGCGAAGGTCAGCACGAAACTGGCAGCAAGCGCGCAGCCGGCGAGCGCGCCCACTCCTGCGGCGCGCAAGCGCATCACGCCGTGGCAGGAGAAGGAGCTCCGCGAGCTCGAGGCACGGATACCCGAGCTCGAGGGCGCGATCACCGTGGTCGATGCCGAGCTGGCTGACCCTGCGATCTACACGGGACCTCGCACTGCCCTCGACCAGGCGCGCGCCCGCCGCACGGGGCTGCAAGCGGAGCTCGACCGGGGCTACGCGCGCTGGGAAGAGCTCGAGTCCCTGCGCTCGTCGTAGCTACTTGCCGAGCAGGGTCAGCCGGCCGAGCTTCGCCTCGCCGCCGAGAACTTCGACCGCGAAGGCACGCGGGCGACGGTCGAGCAGCAGAAAGATCTCGAACGGCAGCTGGGGCCACTGTTCGCGAGCGCCCGCCGGACCGAAGCGCAGCTGCACCTCGCGACCGTCACTCTCGAACTCGAAGCCAAACGGCACCTGCGCCGGCCACGGCCCGAGCGGCATGACGCGCTTGAACTCCGGCTCGAACCACACGCCCTCCGGGCTTGCGACCAGCGTCGTGGTCATCATCTGCAGCTCGTCTCCCGCGCGAACGAGCTTGAGCGCCGCGCCCGTTGCTTTGTCGGCGTCGAAGCGCAGCAGCGCCTCGCAAGGGCCGCTGCCCGTCGGAGCGAGCTCGAGGGTGCCGGCGAGCATCCACTTGCCGCGCGGAACCTCGTTCTTCGCGCCGACGCTTGCGAGCAGCTCGAGTTCCTGCCCAGCCGGCAGCGGGACGGAGGCCGGATCGCACGCGACGTCGATGTGGTGGCGCGCCGCGCCCTCGCCGCCGCCGGCGTCACGCACCGTGAGCTCGACGTCGAGGCCGTAGGGGCCATCGTGTTCGGGCGTGAGGAACAGGGCCTGCAGGCGCTCGGCCCCATCGATGGCGACGCGCGGTCCATCGCCCAGCTGCCTCCAGCTCGCGCTCACCTCCTGCATGCGCTCGTTGTGCGCCTGCCCGGTGAGAGAGATCATCTCGCCGCACTCGCATGCGCTCGCTGCGGCGATCTCCGCGACCGGAGGATTGTCCGGAGCTCGCAGCCGGATCGTGCGCCTTGCCAAGCCGTTCAGCTTGGCCGACGAGGCCTGCACCTCTAGCACGAGATCGACGTCCGCGAACCACTCCGGAGCGACCAGCGTCAGCTTGGCCCCCGCATTCGGGACGATGGCGAGCCGGGGCTGCACTCCGAGGTGGCTCCACAGGTACTCGATGGGTTCGCCATCGGCAGCGTTCGTCCTGCACTCCACCTCGAACGCCGCGCCCTCCTGAACCTCTTCGGGAGCGAGGATCTCGATGGCCGGCTCGGAAGCCGGGGCCGGGACGTCGTTGCAGGCGGCGACGAACAGCAGCGGAAGTATGCGGACGGTCTTCACGCCGGCATGGTAACAACGCTGCGCCCGCGGCTGCGTACGATGCTTGCATGAAGCACGCTGTGGTCGCTCTCGCCAGTCTCGCGCTCCTCGAGTCCTGCCGCTCGACGGGGGACTCCGCTCGACCCTACCTGCTGGAGCGTGTCGACGATGCCGCGGTCGTGCGCGTCTACGCGGACGGCTTCGAGCGCCTCGAGCCGCGCGCGCGAGCTCTCTCTTGGCATCTGTACCAGGCCGCCGTCGCCGGACGTTCGATCTACATTCAGCAGCGTTGCGCCGAGGGACTCGACATCCAGCAACTCGGCGAGGAGATCCTCGTGCACTCGCGCGAGGTAGAGCCCGCCGCGCTCGCGGAGCTGCGGCGCTACATGAAGCTCTTCTGGATTCACAACTCGCCATACCACAACACGACCGCGCGCAAATTCTGCCTCAAGCTCGAGCCCAACGCCCTCGTGGCGGCAGCAGAAGCCGCGCAGCGCGACGGCGCGCGCATCTCGCTGCGCGAACAGGAAAGCGCGCGAAGCCTCGTCGCGCGGCTCGGGCCGATGCTCTTCGACCCCGCGCACAAGCCAATGGTGACCGCGAAGCGCGGCATGGGCGGACTCGACATCGTCCAGTCCTCCGCTGCGACGTTGTACGGGCCCGGTGTCTCGCTACGTCGGCTCGAAGGCTTCGACGAGCAGTACGCGCTCAACTCCACGGTCGTGGTGGGCGCGGGTGGCGAGCTCGAGGAACGGCCGTGGCGCATCGGGGCTCCGGAGCAGGGAATTCCGGCGGGCTTGTACGCCGCGGAGCTCGCCCGAGTCGTCGTCCACCTCGAGGCGGCGCTGCCGCTCGCGAGCGAGCCGATGCGACGCGCACTCGAGGCGCAGGTTCGCTTCTATCGCACCGGCTTGCGTGCGGACCGCGTGGCCTATGACGTCGCGTGGGTCGCGGACACGCAGTCGCCGGTGGACACCGTGAACTCCTTCGTCGAGGTCTACGTCGATCCGCGCGGCGTGAAGGGCGCGTGGGAGGGCATCGTCAGCTACGAAGACCCGCGCAAGGCCGCGCAGATCAAGGCCATCGCGGCGAATGCACAGTGGTTCGAGGACCACATGCCCTACGCGCCCGAGTATCGCAAGCCAGATGTCGTCGGCATCAGCGCGCGCTCGATCGACGTGATCGTCGAGACTGGCGACTCGGGCCCGATCACTCCGATCGGCATCAACCTGCCGAACGACCCTTGGGTCCGCGAGCACCATGGCTCGAAGTCCGTGAGCCTTGCCAACGTGATCGAGGCGCAGGACCGCTCGGCATCGCCGCGGGCGCGCGCGGAGTTCACGTGGGACGCGGCGGAGCTGGCGCGGGCCGAGCGCTGGCAGTCGGCCACGTGGGACACGCTGGTCAACATGCACGAGGTGATCGGGCACGCCTCCGGCCGGCAGGCAGCGGACCGCCAAGGCGACGCGGCGCAGTGGATCCGTGAGCACTACTCGACGCTCGAGGAGGCGCGCGCCGACCTCGTGGCGCTGTGGTTCATAGGGGATCCCAAGCTGGCTGAACTCGGGCTGCTCGAAGACGTCGAGGAAGCGTCGCTCGCGTGCTACGAGCAGTACGTGCGCAACGGCGGGCTCCAGCAGCTACGTCGCGTGCCCGAGGGCGACGCGCTCGAGGAGGATCACATGCGCAATCGTCAGCTCGTGGTGCACTGGATCGAGGCGCGGCACCCCGCGGCGCTCGCGCGCCTCGTTCGCGAGGGCAAGACGTACATGCGCGTGCTGGACGCGCGCATGTTCCGTGCAGCGTGCGGGGAGCTGCTGGCCGAGGTGCAGCGCATCAAGAGCAACGGCGACTACGAGGCGGCCAAGAGCCTGATCGAGCGCCACGGCGTGCACTTCGATCCGCGGCTGCGCGACGAGGTGGTCGCGCGGTACGCGACGCTCGACGTACCCGCCTACAGCGCCTTCGTATTCCCGCGCCTCGAAGCCGTGCGCGACGCGCAGGGCAACGTCAGCGACGCCGAGCTCAGCTATCCCGAATCGCTCGAGCAGCAGATGCTCGAGTGGAGCGGACGTCGCTAGCGGCGGACGTAGTCGAGCGCGACGATCGTGGTGCTCTCGTCGCGGCTCGGCTGCGCGCGGTAGGAGTAGTCGCGATCGTCCGCCACGACCTGCACGTAGATGTGGCGCATCTGGCCGCCGACGGCGTGGCTGTGCCAGTCGTGGCCCACGCCGTTCTCTCCATCGGCGACGAGGCCGCCGCTGGCGACGGAGCCGTCCGCGCCGAACTTCCAGAACCACGGTCCGAGCTCCGCGTCGTTCCCGTAGAGCGCCAGCGTGTGGTCCGCGAGCTCCGTGGCTCCGGCGGCCCCGAGTCGACCTTCCCAGGCCACGAAGGGCCCGCACCAGCGACTCCAGCGCGTGCGCGCGCGCAAGGACTCTCCATCTGGCGTGACCGTCTGCGCGTCGTACTCTGCGCCCAGCAGGGGAGCGAGCCGCGCGAGCACGTCGCGGGACGCTCCGCTCGACGTCTGGCTCTTCGCCATGCCCGCTTGCACGAACTCGTTGCCGCGCGCGAAGAAGTCGCGGGCCATCGTCGCGTCACCGGCATAGTTGCAGCCGGTGGTCGTCATCTTCACGCGCTCGAGGGACACAGGATCGAGCCGGAGCACGTGCCAGCCCGTGGCGCACCATGCGCGCAGGAACTCCGGCGCGCCTTCGGGCGGCCGCGTCCGGAACGCGAGCATCCGGCCGGGATCGAGAGCGAGGATTTCATGCCGAATGGCGCCCGCGTCGCCGAGCGTCCCGGCCTGGTCGTAGTGCGTCAGGACGGCCCCGCCGATGCGAGGATCGATCGAGGCCTTGGCCACATTCCAGAGGCGCGCGAGGCTCTCGGAGGACGTGAGCTCGCTCCAGATTTGCGTCGCGGAGATCTCCACGAGTCCGGTCGTGCGCTGCAGGTCTGGCGGTACGAGCTCGGGCGTCGTGGCGAGGACAGGCTGCGCGGGAGCAGCGTCCGATTCCGCGAGCTTCCAGCCCTCGGGCAGAGCGCCGACGCGCTCGAAGCGCTGCGCATCGACGAGGGCGCCTTTGACTCGTGTCTCGATCGAGTGCGCGTTCGGTCCGTCGACGCGAATGCGCTTCACGACACCGCCTGCGGCTCGCGAGGTGGAATCGCGCAGCACTAGCGCATCGTCCTCCCAGCGCAGCGTCGACTCGGCGCGCGTTCCATCGATGGCGAATGTCCAGCAGCGCGTCCCTCGACTGCGCGGATCGAGTCCGTAGATCGAGCGTGCGACCCGTCGCAGCGCTCGCTCGTCGCCGCTCCAGAACTCCTCCAGCAGGAACTGGCCGCCGAGGATGGGCTCGAGCTTCACGCGCTCGCGCGCCACCTTGCCATCCGCGCTCGTGCGCTGGGCGATCCACTCGTCACCAACCCAGTCCTTCACCGCAGCCCACGCCAGTGCGCTCGCTCCGCTGGCCGTCGAGGTTTCGAACGACTCTTGCACCGCGGCGACCCACGCGCGCGCCTCGTCCGCGTAGCGCTCCGCCGCGAGCCCGAAGTCCTCGCCAGCGCCCTGCGCGACGGTCGTCACGACGACCTCGGTACGGTCGAATGCGAGCGGTGCGAGATACAGCACGCTCCACACGTCCGACTTGCGTCGCGCGACGCGTTCGTCCGTACCCGCGGGCGGCTCGAACGCGAAGGCGAGCATCGCCTGCGTCTCGTGGACGAGCACGTGCCGCTGCGACCAAAGCGCAACTTCGCCGTCGCCACTCCACGCGATGCGCCCGCCAGGGAGGAGTTCGACCTGCACGTCGCTCACCCCGAGCGCGCGCGCGATCGCGGTCGGCTCGGTGAACGCGGCCCAGACGCCCTCGACGGCCGCCGGGAACACGATCGTGTCGGAGGCGACACGCTCGGGCTCTTGCGTTGGGACGAGCAGCAACAGCGGCAACAGGGCGACGCGCATGGCGAAAGACTAACAGCCTCGGCAACGCTAGTCCGTCCCGCCGGGAAGGTGACAGCCCGCGCCGCTCAGCTCGCCTTCTTGAACAGGTCGAGGAAGCGGTCCTCGTACTGCCGGAACAGCCCGTGACGATCGAGCTCCGCCTTCAGTTCGATCGCGTGCGCACGGTCGCGGCGGGCCTGCGCGAACAGTTCCTCGATGCGCGTGACAACTTCCGGTGCGGGCGCGAACGGATCCTGCAGCTCGGGCCCGTCCGTCCGCTGGCCTTCCTCGTCGGCTGGCTCGACGCTCCGCGCCGCGAGCCGGGTCGCGTTCTGCAAGTTCTGGAGGTGCTCGATCAGGCTCTTCTCGATGCGGCGTGCATCGGCGAGCAGTTCGGCGAGTCCGATTTCGATTCCGGACAGCTCCGAGAAGACGCGCAGCACGGCCGCCGAGGCCTTCGGGTTGGGGACAGTGGCCGCGAAGAACGGAAACTCCCCGAGCAGGCAGGTGCCCGGCAGCGAGCGCGCGGCCGCGAGCGTCACGAACACGCCGTTCAGGCCCGTGATCTCGCCTTCCTGAAGGCGCGTCACTCGGGCGCGATCAATGTCGGCGAGCAGCACGGCCTCCGTGACCACCGCGAACACGCGTGGCTCGGCGCTCGGATGCGCCGGAGTCGCCATGGCCGCGAAGGTGAACACGCGCTCCACTCCGTGCCGAGCGGCGATGTCGAGCAGCGCCTCGCCGTAACGTGCGGCATCGACGTTCGGCTGCTGGTCGGCGAGCATCACGACCAGATCGCGACCCTCGCCGGGGTTACGCCACGCGTAGAACACGCTGCGCGGCCGGTCGGGCGGCTGCACGAGCCCGTCCTTCACGGCGATCGACTGGGTGGCGTGAAACGGTCGCGCGTCGAGCTCGGCGAGGGGCTGCATGTCGAGCGTGCGCACGAGGTAGGTGCCAGCGATCTGCGCCACACCACCCATGCCGGGCCATACAGCGACAAGCCAAGGCCTGCGAAGCTCGCGATTCATGCTCGTTTCTTAGGACGGACGTCCCCCCGGCCCCAAGGTTCAACTCCTCGGGACATGCAGGGGAACGTCCGCGCCGTGCCTCAGCGCCGATCTCGGGGCTTGCCCGCCACGCTCCTACGCCGCTTGCGGCCCACCTTCGCCGTAGCGCGGAAATCGCAGGGACAGCTGCTTGCCAGCCTCCTTCGCGATCTCGGCCATGAGCTCGTCGCGCCGCACGCGCGCCTCGAGCAGGTCAGTGGTCTTGAGCGACGCGCGGATGCGGTGCTTGCGCTGCTCGGTGTGGTAGGTGAAGGCCACCCACCAGCGCTTCCCGTTGCGCCACAGGTGGTGGTCGGGATGCGTAGCGGGGCCGATGGAGCGGGTGAAAGCGCTCGGGCGCTTCTTCTTCACGGTGGTGTCCTCTGTCGGAGACGGGGAACTCCACCGGAGCGCTGCGACCCTTGCGGGCCGCCGCGGGACACTTCGTTGCCGCGAGGCCCTTGCGAGCCCTCGGCCACATCGATCGCCCTTGCGGGGCGCTCCTGGCACCTTGGGATGTCCTCCCAGGTTGCCGGACCCGCGCACTCGCGGGTCACTCCGGATGTAACAGGGAGATCATCGCCCCTACCCCGCCCGGAGGACAAGGGGCCCGTGTGTCATAGGCCGCAGCAGGGGGTCGCCCGCGCACTCCCGCGCAGCGAACAGGCCATTTTTTCGCTCTCAGGCTCCCTCAGGCCCGGTCCCAGAGCCAGATCCAGTTGGCGACGAGCAGCGTCGCTCCGCAGGTCCACGCGGCGGCGCGGGCCGGGCGATCGAGCTCGAGTTCGAAACGTCGCGCGGTCGCGGCTCGCAAGGTCGCGAGCAGCGCGAAGGCGAGCAGTGAGCTCATCGCCAACGGATTCCAGAGCCACGCTTCGAGCGGACGGCCTTCGAGCAGCGCGAGCACGCCACGCGTCGAGCCGCAGCCCGGGCACGGGCGACCGGTCACGCGCTTGAACTGGCACAGCACGAAGTCGAAGTCGCGCCGCCGCGCGAGCCAGGCGCCCGCGACGATCGCCGCTCCCCACAGGAACAGCACCGCGCTGGCCCAGCGAGGCATGCTGGGCCAACGCGAGGCGGGGACGCGACGCAGCGCGGCGCGCACGCGCTCAGGCCATCGCGCTCGCCATGAGCACCACGACCACGAAGTACACAATGCCAACGAGCGAGCTAAGGATCGCGATCACGGTGCCGATGATGCCGCAGATCTTGCCGGCGTTGGTCGTCCCCTGGCCCGCCGGGTCCATGGTGCCCGCGGCCATTTCCTTCAGGTCCGCATTGCCCATCAGCCACGCCGGGATACCGAGCAGGCCGCAGCAGAGGAGCGAGAGGATGCCGAGGACGAGGATTGTGGTTCCGCGATGGGGCTTCATATGAGTGGTGCTTTCCGTCGGGAGAACTGCCGACGTCAAGAGGGTAAAGGAAGCGCGCCCCCGGGTTTCAGACTCCGGTCGAAATTGCCCCAAAGGGCCTAGCGCGGCACCTTGGCTGCCAGCGCGTCGAGCTCGGCCAGCGTGAAGCGGACGCTCGCGACGTAGGGCTTCTCGCCCTTCACCCAGTGCCCGTAGCTCGTCGCCACGAACGTGCCATCGTCGAGGATCTCGAGTCCCGCATAGCCGCAGTCGTACTCGTGATGGTTGTCCATCAGGCGCACGCGATACTGCCCGCTCGCGCTCGCGCCAATGTCCTCGTAGCGACCGACCCACGCCATCCAGTCGCCCTTCGTGGGACTGTCCTTGGCCATGTCGCGGAACGTCAGCACGAGCCGTCCGTCGAGCGCGTAGGCGCCGACATGGCGATCCCCGGTGAGCGAAGCGTTCACCGGCCGCGGCGCGCTCCATCTGCGGGCCTCGTCGCCGCTGAACATCGCGTGCGACTCGGATCGACGCCGATTCTCGCGCAGCAGCATCGCGAGCTCGCGACCATCGGGCGAACGGACGACACCGGGCTCGCACAGGTGCACGTCGCTTCCGCTCCAGAGGCTGGTCGGCGCGCTCCAAGTCAGCCCGAGGTCGCGCGATACGCTCTGCAGCAGCGTGAACGTGCCCGCGGCCTTGCCACCCTGCTTCAGGAAGCGCCCATCGTCATGGAACAGCGCCGCCAGCGAGCCATCGGCGAGCCGCACGACGGACGACATCACGACGATGCCGCCAAAGTCCCCGATCGGCGCGAGCTCGGTCCACGTACGCCCGCCGTCATCGGAGTGCGAGACGCGCGCGGGATAGAGGCCCGAGAAGAGCAGCACGCGCTCGCTGCCGTCGCGCTGCGTGAAGCGGTGCAGCGTCGGAGTCTCGAGGCTCGTGGCGAAGCTCGCCGGAACGGGCTGGGGCTTGCTCCACGAGCGACCGCCATCCTCGCTGCGCACGATGCGGATCGCGCCCCGACCGTGACCCTCCGGGTACGCGCACAGGATCGTGCGGCCATCGCCGAGGAGCGCCGTCGTGGGATGGCCGAGGTACTTCGCGGGGTCGCGATCGACGGTCACCTGCCGTCCCGCATCGGCGGCGAGATCGAGCGACTGGACTTGGGTGAGCCCGAGCAGCAGGGCGGTGAGCATGCGCACGTTGTAGCGCACGGACTCGCTACAGTCTCGGCATGAAGCGCTACGGAATGGTCATCCGCCTGCAGCCCGGAAAGGTCGAGGAATACGAGCGTCTGCATGCCGCTGTGTGGCCCGGCGTGCTCGCGCGCATCTCGGCCTGCAACGTCCGCAACTACTCGATCTTCCTGCAGCGACTCGATGACGGGCGCGACTACCTGTTTGCGTACTTCGAGTACTCAGGCAGCGACTTCGCGTCGGACATGGCGCGCATGGCCACGGATCCTGAGACGCAGCGCTGGTGGAAGCTCACCGAGCCCTGCCAAGACCCGCTCGAGACGCGCACGAGCGGCGAGTGGTGGACCTCGATGCGCGAGGTGTTCCACCATGCTTGAGGCGCTCGCGCTCGCGTTGCTCTCGCAGCTGCCTCACGCGCCGCTCCCGCTCGAGCTCGAGGCGCCGCTCGATCGCTGGGACGAGGGCTTGCCGCTCGGAAATGGAGCCCTCGGCGTGCTCGTGTGGGGCGAGGGGCGCACGCTGCGCTTCTCGCTCGACCGCGGAGACCTGTGGGACGAACGCACGCCCGAGACGCTGAAGCGTCCGGACTGGACTTACGCGCGCATGCGGGAGCTCGTCGCGCAGGGTCCGCAGCAGGAACTGCACGACCTGTTCGACGTTCCCTACGACACCGCGCCGTATCCGACGAAGCTCCCCGGCGGCCGGCTCGAGCTCGAGTTCCCTGACGGGATGACGGCTCGCCGCTTCGCACTCGAACCCGGCACCGCCGAGGCCACGGTAGAGCTCGCCGGTGCGCGCGTCGTCACCCGCGTGGACGCGAACGAGCGCGTGCTCGTCGTGCGCGTCGACGGAGCGCAGCCGGTCGCGAGGCTCGTCGCTCCGGCAGCTGTCCAGCAACTTGGCTACGAGCCCGCGATCGCCGGTCGCGAAGGCGACGTGCAGTGGTTCGTGCAGCGCGCCGCGGACTCGATGAGCTATGCCGTGGCGTGCATGCAGCAGCGCGACGCAGGCGGTGTCACGCTCGTCGTGACCGTCGAGCGCAGCGTCGGAGTGCCCGCGAGTCCCGACTGGATGCGCACGCGGGCGCTCGCGTCGCTCGCGTCGGACGCCAAGGACAAGCACCGTGCGTGGTGGGCTCGGCATTGGTCCGCATCGTCCGTCCGCGTCCCGGATGCGGCGATCCAGCGGCAGTACGAACTCGCGCGCTACCTCTACGGCGCGGGCTCGCGCGTCGACCAGCTCGGCCACGGTGGCGCACCGATCGCGCTGCAGGGCCTGTGGACCGCGGACTCCGGAGGCCTCCCGCCCTGGAAGGGCGATTACCACAACGACCTGAACACGCAGACCACGTATATCGCGCAGCTGCCCATGGGGCACGCGGATGCGGGGCTGTGCTTCCTCGGACACCTCGACTCCCTCGTGCCGCAGTTCGAGCGCTTCGCCCGGGATTTCTACGCTGTCCCGGGCCTCGTCGCTCCGGGCGTGATGACGCTCGGTGGTCGCGCGATGGGCGGCTGGGGCCAGTACTCGCTCTCGCCGACCAACACGGCCTGGCTCGCGTTGCTCTTTGACGAGCACGGGCGCTACACGAACGACCGCGAGTTTCTCGTCAGCGTCACGTACCCATGGTGCTCCCGCGCGGGCGAGGCGCTGGCGGCGCTGCTCCAGCCCTCCGACGCGGGCCACCTGCGCCTGCCGCTCTCCTCGAGCCCCGAGATCTTCGACAACTCGAAGCGCTCGTGGCTCCCGCCGAACTCAAACTACGACCAGTCGCTCCTGCTCTGGCTGTTTGGTGCCCTCGCCACGCAGGCGGACGAGCTGGGGCGAGCGGAGGATGCAGCGCGTTGGCGAAGCGTGCTCGCGCGTCTCGAGCCGCTCGACGTCGATGCGGCCACGGGTGCGCTGACGTTCGCTCGCGGACTGCCTTACGACCAGTCGCACCGCCACTTCTCGCATGCGCTCGCGATCCATCCGCTCGGGCTCATCTCGATCGAGGGGGACGAAGCGGAGCGCAAGCTCGTCCACTCCACGCTGGACTCGATTCTCGCGCGGGGCACGGACTGGTGGACGGGCTACAGCTTCTCGTGGATGGCCTGCATGCTCGCGCGGGCGGGCCGTGCGGACGGGGCGCTCGAGCATCTTGAGACTTACCTCGCGTTCACAGGCCGCAACGGCTTTCACCTGAACGGCGACCAGTCGGGCAAGGGGCACTCGAAGTTCACCTATCGGCCCTTCACGCTCGAGGGGAACATGCTCGCGGCGCAGGCCGTGCACGAGATGCTCCTGCAGTCGTGGGGCGGCATCCTGCGCGTCTTTCCAGCGACGAGCGGGCGCTGGCAGGACGTCGACTTCGCGGAGCTGCGCGCCGAAGGTGCCCTGCGCGTATCTGCGACGCGGCGCGCGGGGCGCACGATCGCGGTGCGGGTCCTGTCCGAGCGCGGCGGCACCGTGCGCCTACGCGATCCGTTCCTCGGCGGTGCCTTCGACAGCGCCGGCGCGAACGTCTCGCGCGCGGGCGCGGATCTCGTCGCGGAGCTCGCTCCCGGCGCGAGTCTCGAGCTGCGGCGTCGCTGACTTCGATCAGGCAAACTCGAACGCGCCCAGCGAGAGCCATCCATAGGCAGCGCTCGCGTGAATCGCCTTGCCCTTGGCTCCGTCGCCGGCGGCTCCGAGCGCGAAGAGGAGCGGGAGGTAGTGGTCCTCGTTCGGATGATTGCGCGCGGCGTGGGGCGCGAGCGTGCGACAGTCGCCGAGCGCCTTCGCATCTCCGCCGCGCGCACGCTCGTCGAGCCACGTGCCGAACTCCGCGGCCCCACGGGGGGCACGTCGCCAGCCCGGAGTTCACCCACATTGTGGGTCGCGCCGTCCGAGCCGATCGCGAGCACGCCCCTGCGGCGCCGGTCCGGCAGGGCGAGACCGAGCTCGCAGTGATCCTGCGGACGAAGGCTCGGCTGCAGGGAGATCGGCGTGATCGGGACCGGCGTGTCGGCGAACGCGAGCACGAACGGAACCCAAGCTCCGTGATCGAGGCCGCGTTTCTCGCGTCGCACTTTTCTGCCCGCGCTCGCGAGCGTTTCGGCGATCTCCGTCGCGGGCTCGACCGTGCCATGGGCCGCATGGGGCATGCGATCGAGCTCGGCTTCGAAGCCCGAGAAGTCATGGATCGTGCGCCGCTTGCGGCCCTCTGCGAGAGTGGCGAGGAAGCGCTTCACCGGCAGGCCGCCGAGCGCGAGGTTCGACTTCACTTGGGCCGCTTCGTCCCGCGCGGCGAGGACGTCACCAGCGGCCAGTGCCGCAGCGCCCAGCAAGCCGTCGCGACCATCGAGCAGGACCTCAATCCTATTTGGCCTTGAGCGTCTCGGGCAGCCACTCGGGCAAGCGCTCGACCGCCTTGCGCGCTCTCTCGCTCGTGGGCACTCCCCAAGCCTCGAAGAACGGCCCGAGGTTTTTGCCGGTCGCTTCGGAGAGCCGCACGAGCCACGCGTCGCGCCTTTCGTCTTCGTTCTGCGGGAGCTCGTCTCTCGAGAGTGGGATGTAGCTCGCGAACGCCTTGCGGAAGGGCTCCCAACCGAACGCGTCGCGCACTTGCACGTACATCGAGAGGGCGAGGAACGGATCGGACTTCCACTGGTCGAACTTCGCGCCGCCAGCGAGGTGGCGCTCGAGGGACGGCGGCTCGTTCACGCCCGGGTGCCCGCGCTCGCCCTGTGGCAGCTTGCAGCAGCGCTCGAGCGAGTAGAGACCGATCACGTTGTTCGTGACCTCGCCGGTCCCATCAAAGGTCCACTCGCCACGCTGGAGGTTGTGGCCGAGCTCGTGCACGAAGCCCCACATTCCGTCGCCTGTCTCGAGGCGCGGCAAGTCGACGACGGCATCGATGATGTCGAGGTGCGTCATCACGGGATAGCCGGAGTGCATGTAGCCCGCGCTGATCTGGCGATCCGCGACGAAGCGCTCGGGCCGCGAGCGGTCCTTCGGGATGCCGACCAGCTCGGACTGCGCGTCGACGATGGTATCCCAGAAACGCATGAGAGCCTCGGGGTCGTCGAGCCCGCGAATCGCACTCGAAGGCACGCTGATGACGAGCCTGCGCGAGCCGATCTCGGCCCACGGTCCCGGTCGCGCCCGCTGCGCCGTGCGCCACTCCTCGAGCGAAGTCTCGCCGAGCAAGAAGCGCGGCGCGGGAACCGCGCCGCGCACTTGCACGCGCAGTCGCCCCGCCGTGCAGCCATCGGGGACCACCACGTACACCGGGCCTCCGAATGGATTTGCCGCCGTGGCGAGTTTCTCGGACGCCGACACCTCGAGCGTGATTTCGGGCACGCGCTTCCACTCGTCGTGATGCCACAGGCCATCGGTGTGACAGCCGATGCGCAGGGCGAAGCCGCGTCCCGTGGCCTCGCTCGGCAACTGCAGCTCGATCTTTGCCCCCGGCCGCGCGTAGGCGCCGGTCGAGTGCCACCCGCCGAGCGTCGTGTCGAGCTCGACGCTGATCAACTGCGGTGGCGCATCGACGTCACCCGGGAAATCGGCTGCGGAGGCATGCGCACGTACCTTCGACGTGGGCAGCCGCCGCAGCATCTCCACCTGAATGCCCATCAATGCCCGACGCAGCGCATCCGTGCGCAGCAGCGGCCGCGCCTCGCTGGCGACGAGCTCCGCTTCGCGGGCCTTGACGAGCTTCTCGAGCTTCTCGCGGAAGGCGACGTCGCCATCGGGCATCCAGCGCAGCGCGAGTTGGAGCGAGACCTGTGCCTGCGCGAGCTCCGCGTCGCTCGCGCTCGCCTTGCCGGTATCGTTGGCAATGAGCAGGTCGAGCGCGCGAGCCGCGTGCACGAGCGGCGCCACCGGGCCGACCGCGATGTGCCCGCTCTTGTCCGTAGCGCCCGTGTAGCCGTCCGCGTAGGCGAGCCCCGCGCGCGCGAGCATCGCTTGTCCCGGTCGCGCCTCGATCAGCGCGCCCGGATGTCCCTGCAGCCAGCCCCACGGCGTGTCGCCGCACAGGAGCCCGCCGCCGCTCGCGACCCAGTCCCCGAGCCACTGCGCCTCGTCCGCGTCGAGCGACAGCGGTGCGCAGCCGATCAGCGCGAGCTTGTCGATTCCGTCCGGCTTGGCCCCGCGCGGGAGCTCGACCACTTCGAAGCCAGCCTCGCGGAACAGGCCCGCGAACATCCCCGCGTGCACCCCGACCTTCAGCGAGCGCGCCTTCGACTTGGCGGCCCACTCGAGCAGCGCCTTCATGAGCTGCGCGGTCTCGCCCGGCCGCTTCGCCGCGGCGCCCGCGTACCCGTTGTGTCCGAACACGACCACGCGCCCGCCACCGATGCGCCCGCCGGCGACGATGGCCGCGCGCCCGCCGGAGTGCTCGGCGGCCACGATTGGGAACGCCTTGTCTCCGAATACCGCGAGCGGCCCCGGAATGCCGGTGCGCTCGAAGAGCGTCACTCCCTCGATGAGCTTGGCAGCATCGTCCTGCGCGGAGGCGAGCGGGGACAGCAGGCAGATCCAGAGGGCGAGCAGCGTGGCGAGGGCGCGCATGCCCAACGTGATACCCGCCGCACGCGGGTTCAGGCTAGCGGGAACACCGTCGAGCTGTGGATCTCGCGCACGCCGCTGTCCGCCACGATCTCGCGCCAGTTGTGGTTTCGCACGCCGCCGCCGGCGAGCACCGCGATCCGGCTGCGCGAGCGGTCGACGAGGCGCCGGAGCTCCCGACGCCCCGCGTGCGCATCGCTGGCTCCGCCCGTCGTGAGCACACGCTCCACTCCGAGCCCGATGAGCTCGTCGAGCGCCGCGAGCTGGTCCGGCGTGCGGTCGAAGGCACGGTGGCAAGTCACTTTCAGAGGACGGGCGAGCGCAACCAGCTCGCGCATGCGCTCGATGTCGAGCGTCCCGTCCGCGCGCAGGACGCCAAACACGGCCGCCATCACCTTGCGCTCCTTGAGCCACGCGATGTCGGCGCGCATCGAGTCGAGTTCCGCTGAGTCGTAGGTGAAGTCGCCGCCGCGCGGTCGCACCATCACGCACAGTGGCAGCTTGGACTGTGCCTGCGCGAGCTCGAGCAGCCCGCGCGTCGGCGTCACGCCACCCACGTCGAGCCGCGAGCACAGCTCGATGCGCTGCGCCCCGCCGGCCTCTGCGCGCCGCAGATCCGCGATCGAGTCGACGACGACTTCCAGCAAGGTCATGGGGCCGAGCTCCGCGCACGCAGTCGATCGAGAGCGACCGCCGCGACGATGATTGCGCCGGTCACCAGTTCCTGCACCCAGTTGTCGAGCCCGAGCTTCGTGCAGCCGTTGTCGACCACCGTCATGATCAGCGCGCCGACGAGCGTGCCCGCGATCGAGCCCTGCCCGCCCGAGAGACTCGCGCCGCCGATGACCGCGGCCGCGATCACCTTGAGCTCGTAGCCCTGCGCCGTCGTCGGATCGCCCATCGAAAGGTAGGAGGTCTGCAGCACAGCCGCGATGCCGGCGCAGGCGAGCGCGAGCACGTAGACAAGCACCTTGGTGCGCTCGACGCGCAGTCCGCACAGCCGGGCCGTCTCCTCGTTCGAGCCAACGGCCAGCACGTGGCGCCCGAAGACCGTCGAGCGCATCGCGAGGGCCGTGAGCAGCGCGACGGCGAGCAGGATCCACACGCCTGCCGGCAGTCCCGCACTGCCGCCGGTCGTCATCAGGCTGCGCAGGCTCTCCATGGACTTCATCGCCTGCGCGCTCTCGGCGTACACCGGCTGGTTGTCGCCAAGGCCCTTCGCGAGGCCGCGCAGCGCGCCCCACAACCCGAGCGTGACGATGAACGGCGAGAGCTCGACGCGCCCGAGCGCGCGCCGCAGCAGGAAGCCCGTGCCGATCGCGACCGCGAGCCCGATCGCCGCACCGAGCCAAGCACCGTACTGCTGCCCGAGCCACGCGCCGACACCGAGGCCGAGCGCGATGCCGGTCACGCGGCCGAGCTCGCCCACGACGAGCGCACCGATGCCCGCGCCGACGAGCGCCCCGGTCGCGACGCCCGCGAGCGCCGCGAGCCACGCCGGCGCTCCGGTCCGAACGAGCAGCGCGATCACCATCGTTCCGAGCGCGATGGTCGAGCCCACGGATAGGTCGATGCCGCCGGAGACGATGATCCAAGTCGCGCCCACGGCTGCCGTACCGACCACCGCGGTCTGCAGCAGCATCAGCTCATGGTTGTTCCAGCTGGTGAACTTCGCGCCGCACAGCGCGGCGAAGAGCAGCCACGTGACGACGAGACCCAGAGCCGGCCCGATTCGCCGCAGGAGATCGCGTGCACTCATCTCGTTCCTCCCGCCGCCTCGAGCATCACGCCGCGCTCGTCGATCGCATCCACCCCGTGCGCGACGCCCAGCACGCCGCGTGCCATGACCGCAATGCGATCACAGGTTCCGAACAGCTCGGGCAGGTAGCTCGACACCATGAGCACGGCCCTCGGCGCAGGTCCGCGTGCGAGCTCGTCGATCAGCCGGTAGATCTCCGCCTTCGCCGCGACGTCGACGCCGCGCGGCGGCTCGTCGAGCAGGAGGATGTCGGCGTCGCAGTGCAGGAGCCGCGCGAGCGCGACCTTCTGCTGGTTTCCGCCCGAGAGTCGCCCCACGGGCTGCGACGGACCCGCGCAGCGAATACCGAGACGCGCGATCCAGTCGCGCGCGGCATGCTCCGTGCTCGCGCCGCGGATCCAGCCAGCGCGCGCATGGCGATCGAGGCGCGGCAGGCACAGATTGTCGGCGATCGATAGCCCGAGCGCGAGGCCCTCGCGCTTGCGGTCCTCGCTCGCGAGCCCGACGCCCTGCATCCAGCGCTCGCTCGGCCCGCGTGCTCCGTCGAGTGCCAGCACGCGCAGCTCGCCCGCGACCACGCGATCGAGACCGAACAGCGCGCGCAGCAACTCCGTGCGGCCCGCCCCGACGAGTCCCGCGATGCCGAGCACCTCGCCGCGCCGCAGCTCGAGCGATGCCTCGCGCAGCTTGCCGAGCCCGCGCAATCCGCTGACGCGCGCGACGACCTCACCCGGCGTCGCGGCCGAGCGCGGATAGAGCTCGGACACTTCGCGTCCGACCATCGCTGCGACGAGCCGCTCCGGCGAAAGCTCCGCACGCTCCAGCTTGGCGACACTCGCGCCATCGCGCAGCACGACCGCGCGGTCCGCGAGCTCGATCACCTCTTCGAGCGCGTGCGAGATGTACACGATCGCGGCACCGCGCTCGCGCAGCTTGCGCACGAGCGCGAAGAGCCGCGCGACATCCTCGCGGCCGAGGCTCGACGTCGGCTCGTCCAGCACCAGCACGCGCGCCTCGAGCGCCACCGCGCGCGCGATCTCCACGAGCTGGGCATCCGCTGGCCCGAGGCGTCCCACGGGCAAGTCGGGCTCGAGGTCTCCGCGCCCGACCTGCGCGAGCGCCGCCGCCGCGCGCCGCCGCAGCTCCGCGCGATCGACGAACAGCCCGCGCCGCGGCTCGCAGCCGAGCAGCACGTTGTCCGCGACCGAAAGGTGCGGCGCGAGCGCCAGCTCCTGATGGATCATGGCCACGCCCGCACGCCGCGCGGCGTCAGGCCCCTGCGGCCGGTACTCCACTCCCTCGAGCCGCATCTCGCCCGCGTCCGGCGTCAGCGCGCCCGCGAGCACTCTCATCAGCGTCGACTTACCGGCG
>SXGS01173975.1_pt1 | contig 17860 bp, 17 predicted proteins | sample 3174681 | NCBI WGS metagenome assembly SXGS01 (sample SAMN11356861, study PRJNA531348) | freshwater metagenome | isolation source: freshwater sample F1-80 | place: China: Fuxian Lake, Yuxi | collected 2017-12-25 | reverse complement strand
GGTCCCAAACGAACGACGTCTTCGCGCGAGAAGACGACGCGTACCGCACGGCCGTATCGGTCCGCGAGCTCGCGAGCGGCTCGCGCGGCGATGCCATCGACCTTGCCGCCGAACGCGCCACCGTTCGCAACCGGCGACGCGGCGGTTCCACCGGGTTCGCACCACGACGCATCGGGTTCGAGATAGGCCGGCTCGACCCAGTGAGTCCCCCAGGCGACACCGCCATCGGGCGCGGGCGGCACGGCAAATGGTGGACGCGGTTTCAGCGTGGTGCGCCGCCCTTGGGTCTTGCCGGCGCTGACGCGCGCTTCGACCAACGATGATGCGACGACGAATTCGATTCCTGCGGCTTCGACGGCGTCAGTCGGCGACGAGCCAGACGCGAGGGGCGAACCCGGTGGGCGGGGCACGGCGACCAACGCCTCGGTCGGCGCGCGGTCGTCGGCGAAGCCGGCCGCACCCAACGCGACATCGGGACCGACAATCTGGGGGCTACCCGTTTCGAGCGTCGCTCGCGTTGCGGCCGCGTCGAGATCACGGCGTGGCGCATCTGCACGCTCAGCTACGACCGCCTCGACGATCGTTTGCCAACCCGTGCACCGGCACAAATGCGCAGCCAACGCACGATCGAGCGCGACGCGCTCGCAACGGGCCTGCTCGTACAACGGCGCGATTCGCATGATGATGCCCGGTGTGCAGAACCCGCATTGGGTTGCGCCCGCGTCACAGAACCGGTCGGCCAACTCGGTTCTGGTCGTGGGGTCGAGCCCTTCGATCGTGGTCACGGTTCTGCCCGCGACGCGAGTGATCGGCGTGACGCACGCAACGCGCGGCTCGCCGTCGATCAGCACGGTGCAGCAACCACATTGACCCTGTGGCGCACACCCGTCCTTGGCCGATCGAAGCTGGAGTCGTTCGCGCAACACGGTCAGCAACGACTCACCATCGAGCACGGCGGATTCGATCGGCTCGCCGTTACAAACGAAGTTGACGGTCGTCATCGTGCGGTCGCGAGCACCAACGCATCACGCGCCGGATCGGAGAACGGGAACAGGTCGGATGACGTGAGGACGAAGACGTCGAGCACCGGACCGGCGACGACGACGATCAACTCGACGCGCACCTGTGACGCAAGCCCACCCGCGATCGATGTACCGGTGAGGCTGAGCGCTGAGGTTGCGTCGCCGGCATCGACGACCGGGACTCGTTCGGTCGTCACTGCGCCGAGTTGGAGACCTCCCGAGGTGACGAGCTTCGGCAAACACCGCAACATCTGGTTGCTTGCGAGCGCGTTGAACACGCTGGCGGCGGCGTTGGCATCGGCGAACACTGTGACATCGTGCGACACCGTCGGCAACGGGTCGCGGTTCGCGAAATCGAACCGAGCGCGCTGGGCAATCTCGCTGCGGGTCCGCGTCCGAGCGAGCGCCGGACACTGCGCGGTGAACGCTTCGTCGATCTCGGCGAACGTTCGCTCGTCGCGGGATCGTCGAAATCCGTTGCCGAGCGTCGTCGCCTCGATCGGCACCAAACGGGGAAGGGGCTCGGCCGCCAGGGTCGTCGGCGGGGTCGAGGCCGTCGGATCGATCGCCGTGACATCGGTTGGAATCGTCGTCGGACCGGTCGACCCGTCGTCACTGCTGCGCGCGCAGCCGCCGAGCACGATGGCGGCGATGACGACGGACGAACCAACGAGGCCGACGCGACGACGACCTCGCCGCAGCGAGGTCGTCGGGTTTCGAACGTGGTGCGGGCTCAGCTGAACGACTGTCCGCAACCGCAGGTGCGGGTGACGTTCGGGTTGTTGATCGTGAATCCCGCGCCTTGCAGACCGTCTTTGAAGTCGAGCGTCGCGCCGGTGAGGTGCTGGGCGCTGGCGGGGTCGACGACGACCTTCACCTCGCCGTAGGCGGTTTCGATGTCGTCACCCGCGAGTTCGCTGTCGAAGAACATCTCGTACGACATGCCGGAGCAGCCCCCAGGACGGACCGCGACGCGCAAGAACAACGGCGCTTCGCTGGTCTCGGCCGCGATGAGTTCCTTGACCTTGATCGAGGCGGTGTCGGTGAGCGTGATCATGGGTGTCCTCCTGCGGAGTGCCTTCGGCGAATCGAGGCGTTCTCAGATTAGTCAGGGAAACTTGCGAATCCCTGGTCGGTCGAGGCGTCGTGCCCAACCGGTCGACTCGTTCGATCATTCCCAATCATTCCCAATCGAGTCATCGGCGGCGACCTCCTCTTCATCGGCAGGCCTGGATGCGGATTGGAGTCCCGCAGCGCGTCGGTGGGCCGGCGCACGAAACCCCTAGTGTTCGCAGCACCGGGGGCAGGATCAGCGAGGATCACAACATGGCCGACGACGAGGTCAGCGAACCCACGGCCTCGACCCGTCCGCCGGTGACCACCGACGCCGTCACCGCGATTCTGCAAGGCGTCCTCGACCCCGAACTCGGCATGTCGATCGTCGACCTGGGGATGCTCAAGGGGGTCCGAGTCAGCCCAGGCGGCGAGGTCTCGGTGACCATCGCGCTCACGACGGCCGGGTGTCCGCTGCGAGGCCAGATCCAGTCCGACGTGGTCAGCAAGGTGAGCGGCCTGCCGGGTGTGGTCTCGGTCGACGTCGAGTACGGCGAGTTGACCCAAGAAGAACGCAGTGCCCTGATGGAGCGCGCCCGGCGCGAAGCCCAGCGACGGGCGCCCGAAACCCGCATCGCGCCGACCACTCGGGTGTTGGCGATCGCGTCCGGCAAGGGCGGCGTCGGGAAATCGTCGGTGACGGCGAATCTCGCGGTGGCGTTGGCGGCGCAAGGACGTCGGATCGGAGTACTCGACGCCGACATCTGGGGGTTTTCGATCCCTCGTTTGCTCGGCGTTGCGGGCCGGTTGCGCGCGCAGAAGAACGACGAGGGCAAGGGCCTCATCCAACCCATCGACGTCCCGGTGCCCGCAACCGCAACCGCGGACGGCGCGGCCGACGGCGTCGTGCGCGTCGTGTCGATGGGGCTTCTCCTCGACGACGAGGACACGGCGTTGATGTGGCGGGGTTTGATCCTCGCCAAAGCGCTCGAACAATTCTTGCTCGACGTCGAGTGGGGAGCGCTCGACTATTTGCTCATCGACATGCCGCCCGGCACCGGTGACATTCAGATGGCGTTGTCGCGGTTGTTGCCGCAAACCGAAATGCTCGTTGTGACCACCCCAGCCAAGAACGCGCAGAAGGTCGCTGCGCGGGTTGCCGACATGGCGCGCCGCAGCCACATGAAGGTGCTCGGCATCATCGAGAACATGACGAGTTACGTGGCGCCGGACGGTTCGGTGCATGAGATCTTCGGTTCGGGGGGCGGGCGTCGACTGTCGAAGTTGACCGGCGCAGACCTCGTGGGTTCGGTGCCGATCGAACCGCAGGTCGCGAGCACCGGCGACGAAGGTCGGCCCGTGGTGCTCGCAGCACCGACGAGCGCGGCAGCGCTCGAACTCACTCGACTGGCCGCCGACATCGCAACGAATTTGCTGCCCCCACCCGAAATGGCAAGTTGCACCGCCCGCATCTTCGACCTCCTCGCCGACCACTGAGGCGTCTTTTTGTTGCGGTATTAGCAACAAAAAGACGCCCCGAGGTCGGGGGTCAGTCGGTGATGCGGAGTGCGACGGAGGGCTTGATCTTCGAGGCGGTGCGTGCCGGTAGCAGGGTCGCGAGCAGCGAACCGAGCACCGTCCCGACCACCAGGATGGCCACGATCGCCCACGGCACGCGCCAGGTGAGCCCGTCACCGAAGTCGTCGGATTTCGTGATCGACCACGTCGCGACGAACGCCAACCCGACGCCGATGAGCACGCCTTCGAGTGCGAGGAACGTCGACTCGGTTGCGAAGGCGTTCGATACCGATCGGGACTCGAAGCCGAGCGCCCGCAACACGCCGATCTGTCGACGCCGTTCGCGTACTGCTCGCACCATGATGACGCCGATCCCCGCGATACCGATCACCAGCCCGATCGCCAAGAAGCTCCGCATCAACCCGAAGAACTGGTTCTGCTGCGCCAGGTTCTCGTCGACCAGGTCACGGATCGGATCGGACTCGGCACCTTGGCGGAAGAAGTCGGCTTCGAGGGTCCGCGACAACGAAGTCGGGTCGTCGGCCATCACATACGCCCTGTTCGGCACCGCCGCGTCACCGAACAACTCCTTGGTCGCGAGCGGGCTCATCAGCGCACCGTTGAAGAGCCAGTCGTCAGCCGATTCCGCAATGACGGTGAGATCCTTCGTGCGCCCGTTCTGCGTGTTCTTCACGGTGATCGTGTCGCCGACGCGCACCACGGCTGCGGGTGGACCGCCGCCCTCCGACAAGAAGAACGCGTCGACCATCACCGTATTCGGGTCGGTGAGCAACGCTCGATAGGCATCGTCGTCGGTTGCGAACTCGCCGCGGGCTTCGAGCTTCGGTGCGCCGCCCTCGACGAACCGTTCGTCGAAGGACGACATGTTCCAGAACGTGCCCTCATCGGTGTCTGGCGGCGTGATCTCGACCCTCACCTGGGCGAGCGGCGCGACCCGCGTCACGCCTGGCAACGACTCGAGTTCGTCGACCCGAATCGGGTTTCCCGGGTTCGAACGAACCAGCGTGTTGAACCCACCTGACACATCGCGGGTCAGACCGTCGACCTGACCGGCAAACATGTGGGACAGCACCGAGATGTAGACGAGGATCCACACCACGACCGCGAACTGGCCCATCGTGAATGCGGTACGCGAGCGCCGAGCGAGCGGATAGGCGAGCCCGAGACGTACCGTGAGCGAGTCGCGCGAAAAGCGAGCGATTCCGCGGCCGATCTCGCTCTGATACTCGGTCGTCAGCGCCACGGCCGCGGCAACTCCGACAAGTCCTTGCACGATGAACGCATCGATCTCGAGGTCGGCATCGATCAGGGCCGCAATCGTCACCGCCAGCACCGACCACACCAGCGACGAGCCAGCGGCCAGGGTCAAGAGCAAGCGGTTCGCCGGTCGGGAAGCTCGGTAGAGCACGTGAAGCCCGAGCGCCACGAGCGCGACGCTGACGATGAGCGGCGTCGCGGCCTTGGCACCGAGACCGACTGCGAACAGTGCCGCACCGAGCGCAACACAGATGGTGCCCGAGACGACGCGGGGCCAGGTTCGCTTGCGCACCTTCGTCTGGTCGATGTCGCGGATCGCGGCGATGACGTTGAAGTTCGCCGTCGCGATGGCGGTCCCCACCACCGTGGCCATCGCGATGAAGTAGCCGATCGTGGCCCCCGACACCAGACTCCCGGCTTTCCACGAGAAGATGATGTCGAGCGACATGTCTTCGTTCGTGCCCGCGAAGATCTCGGCTGCCGCCGAGACGACCAAGCGGCCGAGTCCGACGCCGACGAGCACACCTAATGCCGTCGCCACCGTGGCGTAGAGCCAGCCCTCAATCGCGAAGCCAACGACGAGGCGTGATCGACGCAGGCCCATCGCCCGCATCATCCCCATCTCCGAACGGCGCTCCTCGGCCAACATGCGGAAGATGTTGATCATCAGCAAGATGCCCGCGACGACGGCGAACACGCTGATCCCGGAGTAGAGCTGCGCCAGGCTGTCGCCGTTCTCGTCGGCGGACTCCAGCAACTCTTGTTTCGCGGTCACGACTTCGGCGTCGAGCCCGTCGAGCTCGGCGCGCATTGCTTCGGCGACGACATCGCTCGGACCCGCGCTGTCTTCGATACCACCAGTGTTCGACACTGCGACCATGAACGTGGGCGGCGCGGCCTCGACGTTGGCGTCCGCGATCAACCGCTCGATCGTTCCGGGTTCGACGAATGCGTTGTAGGAGCTCGACCCCATGCCCATCCAGAAGCCGGCGACGCCGCGCTGGTCGACGACGCGCTCCACCGTGAGGTCGAGCTGCTGTCCGCCGGCGAACACGGTGAAAGCGTCGCCAACGCTGATCTCGAGCTTGCGAGCCAAGTCCTCGCCGACAACCGATTTGGTTCCGGTCGGACCGTCGCCGCTGATCCCCGACTGCTCGACGTCGAACGCCGCGCCGACCTCTTCGAAGTCGACTTCGAGCAGTTGTGCGCGCGGCGCGGCGCGGCGAGCGGCCTCGCCGTCGAGCGTCGCAGCCGTGCCTTGGAGCACCGTCATCGCAAAGACACCGTCGGTGTCAGGGTGCTGGAAGTCGCCGAGGCGAGCCCGCAACGCTTCGGCCTCGTCGGGTCCGGTCACGGTTGCGATCTCGTCGATCGGTCCGAGTTGGGTGTACGCGAACTGACGGATCGACGATCCGAACGAGTCACCCACGACGAGCGCGGCGACCATGAGTGCGGTCGCGAGCAGCGACCCAACGATGACGAGCGCGCTCTCGCGCGGCCGACGCAGCGCGTTGCGCACGGCGAGTCGCCGGAGCGTGCGCGACGACAGCAGCGCGATCAGCGGGATGACGAAGAGAACGACGATCACGACGTGGCCACCGTGCGGTCGCCCTCGATGTGGCCGTCGCGCATCGTGACCATGCGCGACGCCTGCTTGCCGACCTCGAGGTCGTGGGTGACGACGATCAGCGTGAGACCGTCTGTGCGGTTCAGCTCGCCGAGCAGGTCCATCACGATGGCGGCCGTCTCGGAGTCCAACGCGCCAGTGGGCTCGTCGGCCCACACGATGGCGGGTCGACCCGCCAGCGCGCGTGCGACGGTCACCCGCTGCTGCTCGCCACCAGAGAGTTCCCCAGGTTTGTTGCGCAGGCGGTGACCGAGCCCGACGCGATCGAGCGTCGCCGCGGCGCGCTCGCGCGCTTCTTTCTGGTCAACACCTGCGAGCAACAGCGGCAGCTCGACGTTTTCGACCGCGCTGAAGACGGGAATGAGGTTGTACGCCTGGAAGATGAAGCCCATTGCCGAGGCTCGGTGACGGGTGCGGTCACCGTCGTTCATCGAGTGGAGCGAGTGGCCGGCAAGTACGACCTCGCCGCCGTCGATGTCATCGAGCCCGGAGAGGCAGTTCAAGAGCGTGGTTTTGCCGCAGCCGGAGGGGCCCATGATCGACACCCACTCGCCCTGCGTGACCGACAAGTCGATGCCACGCAGCGCTTCGGTCTCTTGCCCTGCTGATCGGTACACCTTGCGGACGTCGCGCGCGGTCAAGATCTCGGACATTGGGCCTCCCACGACATCACTGGTCGAGCTCGAACCTATCGGTGCGCTGCGGCGCGTCTTCGATGATCGTCGCGTGACCGTCGTCACGGCGTTGGCGAGAGCAAGGGCCGTCGGTGTTCGCATGCGTCGCAGTGTGCACAACCACACCGGTCGTCTCCATCGGGGCGAACCCTGACGGACCCCGACGAACCCTGAGGTCTCCGGCCGGAACTAGCGCGCGAGCGCCCAGCGCGACCGGATGTCGCGGCCGACGACTCGCCCGTCAGCGCGCAACCGAATCAGGTGCGCATGAATCTGGTGGCGGGCCATCTCGACGAGACCGTCGGGAAGACCACCTGGGCGGCCTGCGGGAGTGTCGGTGTAGATGGCGTCGACGAGTTCTCGGGGCGTCAGATCGCCGGCCCGCAGACACCGCAGAATTTGGCGCTCTCGCAGTTGGCGATGGCCGATGTAGTCGGCCAGCTTCCTGTCCGGGTTGGTGATCATGTCGCCGTGCGCCGGATACATCGCGCGCAAGCCGCGGAGTCGACGCAGCCGACGCAGCGACGCGAGGTACGCACCCATGTCACCACCGCGCGACGGGCTGACCACCGTTGTCGTGCCGTCGAGCACATGGTCGCCCGTGAACAACGCGCCGGTCGCGGCGATCCAGATACAGACGTGGTTCGGGGCATGCCCCGGCGTGTGCAGTGCGACCGCGTCGATGTCGGTCCAAGGCACCTTTGTGCGGTCGTGCAACCGGTGCGCGACGGGCAGGTCGAAGGCGTCGGCGCGCGGCGGGCGCGCGGCCGTTGCGATCGGCGCGCCCGTCATCGCCTGCAGCCGCCGGGCGCCCGGCCAGTGATCGGGATGCGTGTGCGTGAGCACGATGCCGGCGACGTTGCGCCGCCCGGCCGCTCGCACGATCGCACCGACGTGTCCGGCATGGTCGGGGCCAGGGTCGATCACGACGATGTCGCGGTGGCCGAGCAGATATGTGTTCGTCCCAGGACCAGTCATCAACCCGGGGTTCGGTGCTGTGATGCGGCGGATCCCCGCCGCCAACTGGTGCACCACCTTGGGTTCGAAACCGGCAGTGGCAACCCGACGCGGGCTCATGCGACACCCGGCTCGGCAAAGAACTCGGCTTCGGCGGCGAGGTCGAGATCGAGACGCGGCGTCAACGAACGCCACTGCGGCGCGACCAACCCGTCGTCGCCCGGCAGTCGCACCCGTTCGCCCGAAGAATCACCCACAATCCGCAGCGCGCCGGGCGATTGCGCGGCGGCGGTCGCGGCCAGCACGTCTTCGGATCGGTTGAATCGGGAGACGGCGAGCAAGGTTCGCAGCGTCGGGAAGATCAGTTCGATGTCGCGCGATCGACAGCGTTCGAGTGCGTCGGAGGGACGGACCCACTCCGAGTGGACGGTCTCGCTCTCGTCGTGTGCGCCCTCTTGCCCCTCGGGTGCCGCCGCGACGAAGAACCACGTGTCGTAGCGCCGAGGCGCGCCCTCCGGCGTGAGCCAGTGGGCGAACACGTGCACGCCTCCGAGATGCAACCGCACGTCGTGATCGTCGAGCGCTCGGGCGAAGTCTTCGGTGCCGGCGTTGAGGCCCTCTCGGGTTGACCGAAACGACGCGGGAGCGTCGCCCAGGATGATGTCGGCCTCTTCGAACGACTCGCGTGCGGCGGCAATCCAGTAACGCAATCCGCCACCATCGCAGCTCAGCAACTCGCTCGCGCGGCGGTCGTCGATGCCGTCGACCCGAGCCGCGAAACTCGCCGCGCCGTCCGCGGGATCGACCGCGCCGCCCGGGAAAACGTAGGCACCCGGGCCGAACACCACGGCCGGGTTGCGGCGCACCATGAACACGTGGAGGTCGGGATCGTCCCGCACGAGCATGACGGTCGCGGCGGGACGCACCTCGACCTGGCTCACGCCCGGAGGCTATCGGTCGAAGGTCGGCCCTACGCTGGGCGGCCTGTGAACGCACCCGCACCCGACCGGTCATCTGATCGGTCCCTCGACCCCGAGCCCGACCCGCGCCGCGCACTCCCGAGCGTCGAACAGGTCATCGCCTCGCTGCGAGCGATCGACCTGCCGCATGCCCTGCTCGCGCGCATCGCCCGCACCACCGTCGACCGCGCGCGCGCGTCCATCGACCAGGGTGAACGCCCCGCACGCGAGGCGGTCTTTGCCGAGGCGCTTGACGCCGCTCGTCGGCTCACAACGAATTTGCTCGGCCACACGGTGAATGCAACCGGTGTGTTGCTGCACACCAACCTCGGACGCGCTCCGCTCGGTGCCCCGGCGCGAGCAGCAATGCTCGACGCGGCCGGGGCGGTGAACATCGAATACGACATCGAGCGCGGCACCCGAGGCTCTCGACACGACCACGCAGGCCATCTTCTCGCCGCAGCCACCAATGCCGAGGCTGGCATGGTGGTCAACAACAACGCCGCAGCGGTGATGTTGGTGCTCGCGGCGCTCGCGGCCGGTCGTGAAGTTGTCGTGAGTCGCGGCGAGCTGGTCGAGATCGGTGGCGGGTTCCGCGTGCCGGATGTGTTGCGCGAAAGTGGTGCCCGCCTCGTCGAGGTCGGCACCACCAATCGCACGCGCGCCGACGACTTCTTCGGTGCCCGCTCGCCCGACACGGCAATGTTCCTGCGCATCCACGCCTCGAACTACCGAATGGTCGGCTTCACCGAGCAGGCGTCGATCTCCGACCTCGCGGGAGCCGGAGTCGATGTCGTCGTCGACGCGGGCAGTGGGTTGATCGACGCAACGACGCCGTGGCTCGACACGGTGCCCGAGTGGCTCCACGACGAACCCGGGATCCGCCAATGTCTCGCCGATGGAGCGGCACTCGTGACGTTTTCTGGCGACAAACTGCTCGGCGGCCCGCAGGCTGGGGTGATCGTCGGTCGAGCCGACCTGGTCGACCGGTGCCGTCGTCACCCACTCGCGCGGGCGCTGCGCGCGGACAAGATCACCCTCGCCGGATTGCAGTCGGTCGCGTGGAGCTACCTGGAGAATCGCGTCGTCGACGAGATTCCGCTCTGGGAGATGGCTTCGGCGTCGCTGGCGTCGTTACACGCGCGCGCCGAGGCGATCACGCGCCAGGTTCCCGGTGCCAAAATTGTCACGACCCAAGCAGCCGCGGGCGGCGGATCGGTGCCGGGTCTCACGATCGAATCCGTTGGAGTCGGTTTGCTCTTGGCCGATCCCGATACCGCGCATGCGACGTTCCGAACACAACGCATCGTCGGACTCGTACGCGACTCGATGCTCATCGCCGATCTTCGCAGCGTCGATCCGGACGACGACCTCCGGATCGCGCACGCGCTCGCCGACCTCGCGCGTGCATGACCCAAGCCCGCGCTCAATCGTTGATGCCCGCCGGAACCTCTGCCGATACGTCGACGAGCGTGGCACCATGAGAGTCGTCGCAACCGCAGGGCACGTCGACCACGGTAAGTCGTCGCTCGTGTTGGCGCTCACCGGTACCGACCCGGATCGCTTTCCCGAAGAAAAAGCGCGCGGGCTCACGATCGATCTCGGCTTCGCATTCACGACGCTCGGCGACGACGTCGTTGGTTTCGTCGACGTTCCCGGCCATGTGAAGTTCGTCAAGAACATGCTCGCGGGCGTCGGCGCCGTCGAAGTGGCCATGATGATCGTGGCCGCGACCGAGGGTTGGATGCCGCAGAGCGAAGAACACGTGCGCATCCTCGATCTGTTGGCGATCCGATACGGATTGATCGTTGTGACCAAGGCCGACCTCGTCGACAGCGAGACGCTCGAACTCGCCCAACTCGAACTCGCCGAGAAAGTCGAAGGAACCGCGCTCGAACACGGGCCGGTCGTGTGTTGCGACTCCCTCAGCGGACGCGGCCTCGACGATGTGCGCGCGACACTCCGCACAGTGCTCGACGCTGCGCCCGAACCCGTCGATCGCGGCCGACCGCGGCTGTGGGTCGATCGGGTGTTCGCCGCGAAAGGCGCCGGCACGGTGGTCACCGGCACCCTGACGTCCGGACACCTTGCGCTCGACGACGACGTGGCGGTGGGCGCTCACGGCACCGCTCGGGTGCGCGGCCTCGAAAGCCACCACGAGAAGCTCGACCGAGTCGCTCCCGGCTCCCGAGTCGCGGTCAATCTCGCCGGCATCGACCACACGTCGGTCGGCCGCGGCGACGCGGTCGTCCGCCGCGAACAGTGGCGTTACCCACACACGATCGACGTCGTTATCGAGTCCGTTCCGGGCCAGAACCTGCCGCGCCGCGGACGACTCGCCGCGCACATCGGCTCTGGTGAGCAAGGTGCAACCTGGCGGCTGCTCGACGAAACCCGAGGGCTTGGTCGACTCCGACTCGACGAGGCGGTGCCGCTCGCGATCGGCGACCGCCTCATCCTCCGCAGCACTGGTCGACGCGCCACCATTGGTGGCGCCGTCGTCGTCGATGTCGCGCCACCGAGGCGGACGGTCGATGCCGTCGCGCGTTTCGACCTCGGCCATCCACGCAACCTGGTCCACGGGCGCGACTGGTTGTCGATCGACGAGCTGACGAGGTTGGCGGGGACCGACGACGACGGCGCGCGTGCGGTCGCAAACGCGCTCGTCGAATCGGGTGACGCGGCCCGGGTCGGCGATGCACTGATCGCCACCGCCCGGCGTACCGACCTCATGCAGCGGGCACGCGAACAGGTCACGGTGCACCATCGCGACCAGCCGCACGAACGCGGGCTCGACCTCGCGACCCTTGCCGCGCGGTTGCGTACCGACGTCGCCGGATTGCGCGGCCTGATCGAAAGCGAACCCGATCTCGTCGTCGAACGCGAGGTCGTCCGCCGCCACGATCATCTCGGTCGAGCATCGGACGACCCTGAAGGTCGACGGATGGTCGATGCGCTCGTCGCAGGAGGTTTCTCGCCACCGAGCGCCGACGAACTCGGGATCGCAACGCCGATCGTCCGAGCGCTCGTGCGCGAGGGCGTCGTCAGCGATCTCGATGGCGTCCTCTTCGCGACCAGCGCGCTCGACGCGGCGCGACGGCTCCTCGCGCGGGCCGCGATCGAACGCGGGAGCTACACCGTGGCCGATGCCCGCGACCTGTTGGGAACGACCCGCAAGTACGTATTGGCGATCGTCAATCAGCTCGACCGTGAAGGGGTGACTCGTCGCCGCGGCGACGACCGCATTCCTGGGCCGCGCGCCGAAGCCGCCGGCACCGACACCGATTGACGGAGCGGCGCGGCCGTGCGCCTACTCGACCGCAGGTGGCGCGTTGAACGCTCGTTCCCACTGATCGAGGTTTTCGTTGAGCGTCCGCAAGAAGTCGAACAAGACGGTGGGCGGAACCTTGACTCGCGCAACCACCTGACACGGCACACGCGTGACCATCTGGCCGTCGGGAGTTTGCGCGGGCGACGGCGGTTGCGTCACCGCGAAGTCGAGCGTGAACTCGTGCGCGGTGTGCCAGACCCCGAGAAAGTTCGCATAGGTCCCCGCGCTCAGCGTGTCGGCGACGGTGAACTCGAAATGCAGCGGTGGTTGCGGGTCGGTCGTCACCCCGTGAGGCTACGAGACCGTCTGGGTTCCCAAGTGCCGTCGTTCGAGTTCGTTGAGTCCGCCCCAAATCCCGAACGGTTCGTTCGCAGACATCGCGAAGTCGAGGCACGCCTCGCGCACCGGACAACGTTGGCAGAGCGCTTTGGCCTGTCGTTCGCGTCGCTCGCGCTCGTCGCGTCGTTCGGACGACGCGGGCGGAAAGAAGTAGCGGCGTTGATCGCCGCGACATAACGCCTCACGTTGCCAGGTCTCCTGGACCGCTCCGGTGGTCACGTCGAGCCCCCCTCAACCCACCAACTGCCAGCGGAGCGGACGGTACGACGGCCCCGGCGCCGCCGTCAAGCGACCGTCGGGCTGCGTCCGAGCGTCGGGTGAGCGGCCGTCGCGCGCTGGGTGGTCAGGTCTTGCGTCGGGCCCGTTCGCGATAGTCCTGCGCGCCGCCGGATTCGGGTTCGATCTCGAGCATGAGGCCTTCGACGGCCACGACTCGGATCGCGTCGCCCGCAGTGACCGGGGTGGCGCGGTTGACCCGGGCCCGCCACAGCGCGTCGCGCACTCGCACCACACCCTCGGGCGCGATGTCGACCTCGGCCGTGCCCATCTCGCCGATGATGCCCTCGCGCCCGATGGTCGGCGTCGAGAACCGGGTTCGCAGCATCGCGGGCAACCCGCCGACCCAGAACGCCAGTGTCCCGAGCCCGACCAGCACGATCGTCCACCACGCCAGGTCGAGCACGGTGGAACCGTCGTAGAGGAACAGCGACGAAACGACGAACAACACAACGCCGACACCCGTCCAGACGCCGACGCCGCCAGCCTGCAGATCGACGGTGAGTGCGAACAGCGCGAGCGCGAGCAGCACCAACGCAGCGGGCTGCACCGGCAGATGCGAGAACCCGACGAACGCGCCGATCACGGCACCCGCGCCGACGATCGTGGCCGCACCAATCGACGCGGCGTAGAACTCGAACACGATGAGTCCGATGCCGAGCACGAACAAGAAGTAGGCAACCCACGGCGCGTTCAGCGTGTGCAGCAGTTGGCCATCGACGCCGAGTTTGTGGAACCGCACGTCTTGGTTGACCGACGGATCACCCGTTTCGGGGTCGATGATCTTCGTGCGCAACGTGACCTTGCCACCGGCAGGAATCTTGACCGTGGTGCCGTCGATGTCGGTCAACAAGTTGCGCAAGGTTGGATCGGTCGAGTCGGCAAATCCGGCATCGATCGCTTCCTGTGCGTTCATGCGGGTATGCGGACTCAGCAGCACCGAGGGTCGGGCGCCTTGGTCGTCGAGCGCGAACTGGTCGGTGGGACCGAGTTTGGCGTTGCTGGCCATCGACAGGTACGACCCCGACGTCGCGAGGGCGGCGCCCACGCTGCTCGCCGATGATCCGGCCGGGCCGATCCACACGATGATCGGCACCTTCGCCGTCGACACGCGGCTGAGCATTTCGCTGACGTTCACGTCGAGTGCACCGTGACTGTCGAGTTGGATGACGACCATCGTCGCATCACGTTCTTCGGCCGATTCGATCGTGTCGAGCAACAGGTCGACGTTGGGCGGATCGATCAGGCCCGAGATCTGCACGACGTCGATGCCGCCACCATCGCCCGACCCGGTGTCGCCAGACTCGGTGTCGCCGGCAACCGCGGTACGCGGTCCCGCGAGCGTCAGTCCGACGAACACGAGAGCTGCGGTGGCGACAGCACGACCAGCCGCTCGCGACCGCACGTGCCTGGCGGGTCGATGTCGGAGAACGATGCGCATCAGGGCTCTACTAGCGTCGCGATCAATGGATTTCGCCGCCTTCTGCGCCACCTCACGAGTCGTGATCGTGGCCGGGAAGGGCGGTGTGGGCAAGACGACCGCAACCGCGACGTTCGCGGTGGCAGCCGCCCGGGCCGGGCTGAGCGTGCTCATCGTAGAAGTCGAAGGGAAGTCCGGTCTCACCGCAGCCTTCGGTCTCGAACCGCTCACCTACGACGAAATCGACCTCGCACCAAACATCCGGGCGAGGACCCTGACACCCGACGAAGCGCTCGTCGATTACCTCGAGGATCACGGCATGCGCCGGGTCGCTCGGCGACTCGCGTCCACCGGCGTGCTCGACGTGACGGCAACCGCGGTGCCGGGGATGCGCGACATCCTCGTGCTCGGCAAGATCAAGCAACTCGAACAAGCCCGAGCTGCCGACCTCATTCTCGTCGACGCTCCGGCCGCGGGACACGCGGTGTCGTTTCTGATGTCGCCGGCGGGTTTGCTGGATGCCGTCAGCATGGGTCCCATCCGCAAACAGGCCGAGGACGTGGTCGCCATGTTGCGCGACCCGGCCCGCGCCCAGGTCATGCTCGTCACGTTGCCCGAAGAAACGCCGGTCAACGAGCTCGTCGACACGGCCTACGCCCTCGAAGATCGGGTGGGCATCCAACTCGGTCCCGTCGTGGTCAACGCGTGCATCGCCGCGCCGCCCGACGAGTCGAGCGTGCCCGTCGACGCGCCCGACCTCGATGCGCTCCGAGCCGCGATCGCCTTCACGACCGAGCGCCACCGCCTGGCGCAATCGCAGATCAATCGCTTGGCCGAACGCCTCGCACTCCCCCAGATTCACCTCCCGTTGCTCTCGAGCGTCGCGGTCGGGCGAACCGAGATCGATGCGTTGGCTGATGCGTTCACGGCGGAGGTCGAGGCGTGGTGAGCGCGATCGAGGGCTTGGTCGACGATCGCGCCGTCGTGATCTGTTGTGGCACCGGCGGGGTCGGCAAGACCACAACGGCCGCCGCGATCGCACTCGAAGCAGCGCGGCGCGGACGACGCGCGTGTGTGGTGACGATCGACCCGGCTCGTCGGCTCGCGAACGCGCTCGGGCTCGACGCGCTCAGCGACACCCCCAGCGAGATCAGCGCCGCTTTGTGGGATCCGCATCACCGGTCGACCGGTTCGCTGGCGGCGTTGATGCTCGATCCGAAACGGACCTTCGACGGGCTCGTCACGCGATACGCCGCCGACGACGAACAAGCCAACCGCATTCTCCAGAACCGCTTCTACCGCAACATCTCCGGTGCACTGGGCGGCACACAGGAGTACATGGCGATGGAGAAGTTGCACGAGCTCCACACCGAGGGCGGGTTCGACATCGTTGTCGTCGACACGCCACCGACACGGCACGCACTCGACTTCGTCGATGCGCCACAGCGGCTGTTGCGGCTGTTCGACAACCGCCTGTTCCGCATCATGATGATGCCGACCCGCGCGTCGATGCGCGTCGCGGGCGTCGCGCTGCAAACCCTCTTGCGAACGATGTCGCGGGTGGTCGGGCGCGAAGTCGTCGACGACGTCATCGCGTTCTTCCGCGCGTTCGAAGGCATGGAGGCCGGGTTCCGCGAGCGCGCCGCGCACGTTCAGGCGCTCATCGCCGACCCCGAGACGGCCTTCGTGCTCGTCACGACGCCTCGGCGAGACGCGGTGGACGAGGCGGACTACTTCGCCCGACGGCTGGTGGAACTGTCCCTCGACGTCGACGCGTTGATCGTGAACCGTGTGCATCCGAGTTTTACCGACGTCGCGCCGGCTGAGCTCACGGCGCGTGCCATCGGCCCGGCCGAACCGGCCTACCGACTGCTGATCGACTTGGAGTCGGTCGCAACACGCGAACAGGCAGAGGTCGCACGGGTGCTCGAACGGGTGCCGGGCACACCAATGGCAACCGTTCCGCTGCTCGCCAGCGACGTGCACGACCTCGCAAGCCTGGGACACATCGGCGAACACCTCTTCGCTGGGCCGAGCGTCGATTGACGACGGCCGCGGAGGCGAACCCGATCAGCTCTCCCGGGTAGCCTCGCCGCCCGATGACAACGATTCTCGTAGCTGCCGATGCCGAGTGGGTGCGGAACCAGGTCCGGACCGCGTTTGCCGCGGCCGACGCCACCGTGATCGAGATCGACAACGCTCGCAATGTCGGCGGGCCGGTGAGTGCGATCAACCGTCGGCTCATCGAAGCCGTCGCCGAACACGAACCCGACCTGGTCATCCTCGACATGCAGATCGGCAACATGGGTGGCGTGGCGTGTGCGATCGAGTTGCGCCTCGAAGCCGAAGCCGGGCGCCTGCCCGAGCAGCGCATCATTCTCTTGCTCGACCGCGACGCCGATCGCTTCTTGGCCAAACGGGCCGCGGCCGACGAAGAACTCGTGAAACCAGTCGACGCCGGAGTCTTGCGCCGCGCCGCGAAGCGGGTGCTTGCGGCGGCGGGCACCGGCGCGTGAACGATCACGAACTCGCGGCCCATATCGCCCGCGCCGCCGGTGAGCTCTTGCTCTCGGTGCGAACCGAGGCATTGGCCGACGGCGTCGACGAGAAGCAACTGAAAGACCTCGGCGACACCCGATCGAACGACTTGATCCTGGCGCTGCTGGCCGAACACCGACCCGCCGATGCGGTGTTGTCGGAGGAATCGAAGGACGATCTTGTCCGCCTCGGCGCCGATCGAGTGTGGATCGTCGACCCCGTCGACGGCACCCGCGAGTACTCCGAGGCGCGCAGCGACTGGGCCGTCCACGTGGCACTCGTGCGCGCGGGCGCGCCGATTGCGGCCGCGGTCGCCCTGCCAGGATTGGACCGCGTCTTGAACATGGACCCGATCGAGACAATCGCCCCGCCCCACAACGGACCGGTTCGCCTCGTCGTGTCGCGCACCCGCCCGCCCGCGCTCGCAACGCACCTCGCCGAGACGCTCGGGATGGAGTTGGTACCGATGGGTTCGGCCGGCGCCAAGGCGATGTCGGTGCTGCGCGGCGAAAGCGACGTCTACGCGCACGGCGGCGGCCAATACGAGTGGGATTCGTGCGCGCCGGTCGGGGTCGCGCTCGCCGCGGGATTGCATTGCTCCCGCCTCGACGGCAGCCCGCTCGTCTACAACAACGAGAACCCGTATCTCCCCGACCTGCTCATCTGTCGGCCTGAGCTTGCCGACGAGATGCTCGCCGCCATCGCGGCCGCGCCGAGCGACTGAGCCGACTCGGGTACGGACGTCGTATGCGGCCTCACCCTCGAAGGACTGCGATCAACCGAGTGGGTCCGCATCGAGGACGACCGCTACGCTGACACCTTCACATCACGGGGTGTGGCGCAGTTTGGTTAGCGCGCAGCGTTCGGG
>SXGS01635904.1_pt1 | contig 17862 bp, 15 predicted proteins | sample 3174681 | NCBI WGS metagenome assembly SXGS01 (sample SAMN11356861, study PRJNA531348) | freshwater metagenome | isolation source: freshwater sample F1-80 | place: China: Fuxian Lake, Yuxi | collected 2017-12-25 | reverse complement strand
CCCGGCGCCGCAGCCGCTGACGCCGACCTGCTCGAGGAGGCCGCCCGCCACATCGCCCGGTACAAGCTGCCGAAGGCGATCGTCCGCCGGGACCGCATCGAGCGTTCTCCGTCCGGGAAGGCCGACTACCGGTGGGCGGCCGCCCAGGCACTCGAGGGCTGAGGCGTGTCCGGGCGCGTCGTCGTGTTCGACCTCGGCAACGTGCTGATCCCCTGGGACCGGCGACAGGCCATCGCCCGGTTCGTGGACGACCCCGACGAGGTGGAGCGGATCGCCGAGGAGGTCTTCGACCTCGAGGCGAACCTCCACCTGGACCGGGGTGCGGCGATCGAGGTGGTCCGGGACCACGTGGAGTCCCGCCACCCGGGCCACGGCTGGGTGGTCGACGGGTACCTGGAGCACTTCCTGCACTCCCTGGGCGAGGTGGACCCCGGGACCGAGTCGATCCTGGACGACCTGGCCGCCGCCGGCGTGCGCCGGTACGCCCTGTCGAACTGGTCGGCGGTGTGCTTCGACGGGATCGAGGAGCACTACCCGGTGCTGGACCGCTTCGACGGCGTGCTCATCTCGGGCGAGGTCGGGACCTGCAAGCCGGACGCGGCCATCTACCGCCACTGCGAGGAGCGGTTCGGCTTCGCCGCCGGTGAGGCCGTGTTTCTGGACGACAACGCCGACAACGTGGCCGGGGCGGTCGCCGCCGGCTGGGACGCGTTCGTCTTCACCGACGCCGAGGTCGCCCGCGCCGAGCTCGTCGCCCGGGGCCTGCTCGAGGGCGCCTGAGGCCGCAGCGCCGCCCGGGCGTATCTTGGACCCGTGACGACAACGCCCGAGTCGCTGATCCCTCGCCCCGACGAGCCGCTCCCGACCGGGGCCGACAAGACCCGCTCGGTGCAGGCCATGTTCGACGTCATCGCCCCCCGCTACGACCTGGTCAACCGGATCATGACGTTCCGCATGGACGTCGGGTGGCGGCGCCGGACCGTCGGCTCGCTCGGGCTGCGCCCCGGGTCGCTCGTGGTGGACCTCGCGTGCGGCACCGGCGACCTGGCCCGGGAACTGGCCGACCGGCACCTGGTCCCGCTCGGCGCCGACCTGTCCTACGGGATGCTGGCGGCGGCGCCGGTCCCATTCGACCGGCTGCAGTGCGACGGTTCGGCCCTCCCCTTCGGGGACGGGTCGCTCGACGGCGCCACGTGCGGGTTCGCACTCCGCAACTTCACCGACCTGCAGGCCACGGTCGACGAGCTCGCCCGGGTGCTCCGGCCCGGGGGCCGGGTGGCCGTGGTCGAGGTGGCCGAACCCCCCAACCCCGTCCTGCGTGCCGGTCACTCGGTGTACTTCGGACGGGTCGTGCCCCTGATCGGCGGGCTGTTGTCGAACGCATCGGCGTACCAGTACCTGCCCCGGTCGGTGGCCTACCTGCCCGAGTGGCCCGAGCTGCGGGCCGTCCTGGAGCGGGCCGGGTTCCGTGACGCCAGCCGCACCCTGCTCTCGGGCGGGATCGCGCAGCTGATCACGGCGACCCGCGAGCCGTCGCCGGCCGCAGTGTGAGCGAGCTCGGCCCCGTCGTGGTGACGGGCCCCGACGACCCGGCTGCCGCACCGGCACCCGGCGACGACCTGGTCGCCTTCCGGTCCCCCCGGCGATCCCTGTGGGGTCTCGGCGTGGCCCTGCGCATCGAGCTGCCGGCCCCGTGGACCGACCACGTGGGCGTCGTGGGCCGGGCCCTGGCGGATCTGGCGGGCGGAGCGCCCAACGACGCCGAACCCGGGACGGGACCCGTCGCCTTCGGCGCACTCCCCTACGACCGCAACGCACCGGCGACGTTCATCGTCCCGGCCGTCCTCCACGGGCGCTCACCCGATGGCCGGAGGTGGCGGACCAGGATCGGCGACACCGACCGGCCGACCGCGGCCGCCCGGGGCGGGTCCGGGCCCGAAGCACCCCGTCAGGTCCGGGTGCGCTCGGCCCGTGACCCCGACGACTGGTGTGACGACGTCCGGACCGCCACCAAGCGGATCGCCGAGGGCGACCTCACCAAGGTGGTGCTCGCCCGCGAGTTGATCGTCGACGCCGATGCCCCCTTCGATCCGGCGAGCGTCCACCTGCGCCTCGTCGAGGCCGCCCCCCACGCGTACTGCTTCAGCGTCGACGGGTTCGTGGGTGCGTCGCCCGAGCTGCTGGTGTCGCGGATCGGCGAGGTGGTCCGGGCCCAGCCCATGGCCGGCACGGCGCCACGGTCGGGCGACGAGGACCGGGACCGTCGGGCGGCGGCGGAGCTGGCCGCATCGGCCAAGAACCGGGTCGAGCACCAGATCACGATCGACGCGGTGCACGAGGCCGTCCTGCCCTGGTGCTCCTACCTCGATGCCGAGCCCGAACCCAGCGTCGTCGCGGCCGGACCGGTGCAGCACCTGGCCACCACCGTCGAGGGTCGCCTGTCCCGCCCGCTGCCCTCCGTGCTCGACCTGGTGGGGGCGCTGCATCCGACCCCGGCGGTCGGCGGGTGGCCCCGGGAGCCGGCCCTGGACCTCCAGCGGCAACTCGAACAGACCGACCGTGGGCGTTACGCCGGTCCGGTCGGCTGGGTGGACGCCGCCGGGAACGGGGCGTTCGCCGTGGGCATCCGCAGCGTCGAGCTGCACGGGAACCGGGGCCGGGTGTTCGCGGGCGTCGGCGTGGTGGCCGACTCGGACCCGCTCGCCGAGCTCGACGAGACCCGGGCCAAGTCCCAGGCCGTCCTGAGCGTGCTGTCCCGGACCTGAAGGTCCTGCCGGCGGGATCAGTCCGGCGAGCGTCGCGATCCGACGGGCGACGCCGTCTCGGCGGCCCACACCTCACGCAGCCGCCCCAGGACCGCCTCGACGTCGGCGAAGCCGGCGAAGTGGCCCTCGCCGGCCCGGACGTGCAGCTCGCCCCGAGGAACCCGCGAGGCCTGGTGGTGGCCGTGGCTCGGCGGGACGATCGTGTCGGCGAGCCCCTGCCACACGACCACGGGGGGCTGGACGTCGGCCAGGGCGAACCCCCAGTGCCGGGCGAAGAGGGCGAGATCGTGGGCGGCGGCCCGGAGGTCGTCGGCGTCGAGCAGATCGTGCAGGAACATGGCCTTGAACTGCGGGTGGCCGAGCACGCCCCGGTCGGCGAACCCGAGGACCGCCACGTACAGGCTGAAGATCGGGTCGGCGAGCGGGTCGGCGATGCGCGCGATGGAGGACACGACCGAGCCCAGCGGTCCCCGCAGGGTCTCGAGCAGGGGCGCGGCCAGGCCGAGCAGCCGGGTGTAGCTCAACACGGCGTCCGGGCCCCGGGTCGGCCCGAAGCCACCCAGCAACGACGCGACCACGACCCGGTCCGGCAACTCGTGCGCGACCGCCAAGGTGTACGGGCCACCCCCGGACAGCCCGACGACGGCGAACCGATCGATCCCGAGCGCGTCGACGACCGCCTCGACGTCGCCGGCGAAGTCGATGATCCGGTGGTACCGGTGGTCGGTCGATCGCCCGGTCCCCGGGCGTTCGAGGGTGACGATCCGGAACCCGAACCGCAGCGCCACCTCGTCGGCGAGCGGCGGGACCTGGAACCGGGCGCCGGGCGTGCCGTGGAACCACAGGACCGGATCGCCGTCCGGGTGGCCGAACTCGGCCCAGGCCAGCTGGCGGCCGTCACGGAGCTCGACCTCGCCCACCCGCCGGGGCACGGGTGACGCCACCAGTCCGTCCTCGATCTCCGCGAGGGCCTGGTCGAACGGGGCGGTCGGCCGGTCGGGTTCCGCCGCCCGTTCGCCCGCTGGTTCGAGGTGCTCGTCCACGTTCCGTCCCGTCATCGCCGCCGGGTGCTCGCCGGCGTCGCCGCCGACGCTAGCCGCGGTGCGGCCGCCCCGACCGGTCCGTCAGGTCGGGGCGAGGGACGCTGCGACCGCCTCGACGAGGCGGGCGTGCACGGCGACGTTGTGGTCCCGGTCGCTGTCGACGACCACGACCCGGACACCGCCCCGGGCGCGGGCCCCCGCCAGCGCCGCCTGCAGGCCCGCCCGGGACCGGACCCGCTCGGCGGGCAGGCCGTGCGCCTGAGCGAGGGCGACCAGGTCCGTCCCATGCGGCGTCCCGAAGAGCCGCTCGAACGCCTCGGGATCCAGCGCACCGCGCTGGGGCAGGAACGAGAAGATGCCGCCCCCGTCGTTGTCGACGACCACGACGACCAGGTCCACCTCACGTTCCCGCAGACCCACGAGCGCAGTCGAGTCGTGGAGGAACGCCAGGTCCCCCACCAGTGCGGTCGTCGGCCGGCCCGTCGTGGCGACGCCCAGGGCCGTCGAGACCACCCCGTCGATCCCGTTGGCGCCGCGGTTGGACCACACCCATGCGTCCGGATGCGGCGGTGCGAACCACTCCAGGTCGCGAACCGGCATGGAGGAGGCGACGACCAGGGCGCCGCCGACCGGCACCGAGGCCAGCACGTCGACGGCCACGGCCGGCTCGCTCGGACCGGGGTCGCCCTCCAGGTCGGAGCGGACCGCCGTCCGGGCCGACGCCTCGGCGGCGGACCACCCGGGCCACCAGTCGTCCGGGGCCGGGGCCGGAGCCAGCCGGCGTAGCTGTGCGGCCACGACCACCGGGTCGGCGACGAGGGAGCGTGCCAGCAGGCGGTCGGGGTCGGGCACCCGGTCCGAGCGGTCCAGACCGACCTGCAGGGCACCTGACCCGGCGAGCCACTGGGACAGCACCTTGGATGCGAGCAGCCCACCGGTGCGGATCACGACCTCGGGTCGGAGGCGGGCGGCGGTTCCGGGGTCTCGCAGGATCAGGTCCGAGCAGGCCACGACCTGCGGTGAGCCGTCCCGACACCCGGAGAGGGCGTCGCAGATCACGGGCCAGCCCAGGGCCCGGGCCAACTCGTGGATCGCGGCGGCCTCGGCGGGGTTCCGGGCGGTCCGGACCCCGGCGACGAGCACGCCCCGACGGCCGCCGACCGCACCGACGAGCCGCCCCAGCTCCTCGTCGGTGAGCCCCCACTCGGCACCCTCCGGCGGGAGCGACGGCAGCTCACCCCGGCGATCGGGGAGCTCGCCCGGCGAACCGACGAGCGGCTCGCGGAACGCCAGGTTCAGGTGCACCGGCCCGGGGACCACGCCGAGGGTGCGGCTCAGCGCGTCCCGGGCCAGGTCGCGCCACCACGGCGACCCGCCGGCCTCGGGCGGGCCCGGTTCGCAGTACCAGCGGACGGCGTCGCCGTAGAGCTGGCGCTGGTCGATGGTCTGTGGCGCCCACACCCCCTGCAACTCCGGCGGTCGGTCCGCCGTGACCACCAGCATCGGGACCGCCGACTGGTGCGACTCCACCACGGCGGCGTGGAACTCGGCGGCGGCCGTCCCGCTGGTGCAGAGCACGAGGGACGGCACCCGCGTCGCCGCCGCGGTGCCGAGCGCCACGAATCCGGCGGCCCGCTCGTCGAGCACCACCTCGACGCGCAGGCGCCCGTCGGCGAGCAGGGCCAGGGCCAGCGGCGTGGAGCGTGACCCGGGGGCCACGACGGCGTGGCGCAGTCCGAGCGCGACCCACTCGTCGACCAAGGTGGCGCAGTAGGTCGCCGCCAGGTCCCCGGAGGTGGGCGGAGGAGGGAGCGGATCGTCGGACATGGGCAGGGGGAGCCTACGGTGGGGTCGTGGGAACAGCCACGGGGGGTGACGCCGGAGCCGGATCGGCGCCGCGCGTCCTGGCCGCCGAACTGGTCGGCGAGGACACCGGTCGTCCACCGCTGGTGCTGCTCCACGGGTTCACCCAGAACCGACGGTGCTGGGGACTCCTCGCTGAGGACCTCGGCCGGGACCGGCACCTGCTGGCCGTCGACCTCCCCGGCCACGGCGAGTCCACCGATGCGGGGGCCGCATCGGTGGAGGAGACCGCCGACCTGCTCCACACGACGGTGCGCGAGCGGTTCGACCCCGACGTGCAGGTGGACGTCCTCGGCTACTCGATGGGCGGCCGGATCGGACTGGCCTGGCTGTCGGCCCACCCGGAGCGGATCCGCCGGGTCGTGACCATCGGGGCGACCGCCGGGATCGAGGGGCCGGACGCCCGGGCCGCTCGGCGGGCCCAGGACGAGGAGCGCGCCCGCCGCCTCGAGGCCGAGGGGCTGGACGCCTTCCTGGACTGGTGGCTGGGTCTGGACCTGTTCGCCGGGCTCCCCGAGTGGGCCCGGTTCGACCGTCAGCGCCGCGCCAACACCGTCGAGGGTCTGGCGGCGTCGCTCCGCCACGCCGGCACGGGGAGCATGCCACCGCTGTGGTCGGCCCTCGCCGAGCGGCGGGACCAGGGCGTCCTCGGCGACGCCCTCATCCTGACCGGCGAACACGACGAGCGATTCCTGGAGGTGGGCGTTCGGCTCGGCCGCTGCCTCGGCGGGCGCAGCGAGACCGTTCCGGGCGCGGGTCATGCCGCCCACCTCGAGGCCCCGGAGGCGACCACGACGTTGGTCCGGGGAGCGCTCGACGACACCCCCGCCTGACGGACCCGTCAGCCGCCGACGAACAACCCGACGGCGACCAGCACGCAGGTCACCAACTGCACCCGACCCGTGTCGGCGAGCACCGGGATGAGGCCCGGTCCGACGGCGCCGGCCAGCACCGTGATCACCGGACGGCGGGCGAGCACGACACCGACCAGGCCCAGAGCGGCGAGGGGCCGGCCACCGGCGCCCGCCACCACGGGGATCAGCACGAACGGCAGCACCATCAGCGCCACGTAGAGCACGCGGGTGCGTTGGTCCCCCAGCCGCACCGCCAGCGTGCGCTTGTTCGCCCGGGTGTCGCCGGGGATGTCGCGCAGGTTGTTGACGACGAGCAGGGCCGTGGCGAACGAGCCGACGGCGACGCCTGCGACGACCGAGATCCACGGGACCCGTTCGATCTGCACGTAGGTCGAGCCCACCGTGGCCACCAGCCCGAAGAAGACGAAGACGAACAGCTCGCCGAACCCGGCGTAGCCGTAGGGGTGGGACCCGCCGGTGTAGAACCAGCCGGCCGCCATGGCCGCCAGGCCGACCAGCACCAGCCAGGGCTCGACGAACACCACCAGCGGCAACCCGCACAGGGCGGTCAGGGCGAAGGCCACCACGACGGCGCGCTTGACCTGTCCCGCCGTGGCCAGCCCGTTGCCCACCAGACGGGGCGGGCCCACCCGCTCGCCCGGGTCGTCGGTGCCCCGGACGCCATCGGAGTAGTCGTTGGCGTAGTTGGTCGCCACCTGCACCAAGACGGCGACACCGAGCGCACAGAGCGCCACCCACACCGTCAGGCCGCGCAACGCCCCCTCGGAGGACGGCCCGGCGGCGGCTGCGGTCCCGACCAGCACCGGGGCCACCGCCGCGGGCAGCGTGCGGGGCCGGGCGCCCAGGACCCAGGTCCGCCAGTCGGGTGACGGCCGGTCGGCGGCGCGAGGGGTCGGCGGGTCGGACACGGCCCCGCGAGCCTACGGCGTCGGTCGGTCGGGTTCGTCGACCACCAGCCGCTCGGCCACCCGGGGGTGGGCCGCCAGACGGCCCGCCAGGGCCTCGGCGTCGCCGCCGGCGAACCGCGTGGCGGCACCCAGGCGGTGGTGCCGACGCAGGTGCGACAGGTGCAGCTCCACCAGTTGCACCGGCCCGCGCCGGTGCACGACGACCGAGTCCACCAGGTCCCAGTCGACCTCGAAACCGACGACGAGGTTGCGGCAACGGATCCCGCTCGGGTCGAGGTCGGCGCGCTGGGTGGCGCCGCGCCAGCCGAGCACCAGACCGGCGACGACCGTGGCGACGGCCAGCACCACCGGCGGGACCGGATCCTCCGGACCGGCGGCGAGGCCCTCGGTGGCGACCCGGAACCCGACGAGGGCGATGGCGGCGAGCGGCGCGATCACGGCCAGGGCGAGGCCGGGGGCGCCGGAGCGCAGCGTGAGCGATGCAGCACCGCCCTCCCCGGAACGGCCGGATCGCTCAGCACCGTCAGCACCGTCAGCTCCGTCAGCTCCGGTGACCGGTCGATCCACAGAGGACGACGCTACCGTGACGCCGATGCCACATCGGGAGCGCCGTCGTGCCTGAGCTCGTCGCCGTGGCGCTCCCCGGCGGCGAACCGTTCCTCCGCACCGTGCTCGACATCTGGGAGGCCGGCGACGCCGTGCTGCCCCTGGCGCCCGACGACCCGGCGCCGCATCGCCGGGCGCTCCTGGCCGCCGCCCGTCCGGGCCGACTGATCGACGAGGCCGGCACCCGCGACCTCGACGACGGACTCCCCGTCGAGGACGGCGACGCCGTCGTCGTGTGCACCTCCGGCACGACCGGGTCCCCGAGGGCCGCCGTCCACACCCACCACGGGCTGGAGGCGGCGGCGTTCGCGACCGCCACGGCACTCGGCGTGGCGGCGGACGTCCGCTGGCTGGCCTGCCTGCCGCTGCACCACGTCGGGGGGTTCTCGGTCCTGACCCGGGCGATCATCACCGGCGCCGGACTCGAGGTGGTCCCCCGGCCCGAACCCGCAGTGGTCGATGCGGCCCCGGAGCGGGGGTGCACGCACGTCTCGCTCGTGCCCACCGTCCTCGGCCGCATCGACGACACCCGGTGGCGCTGCATCCTGCTGGGCGGGTCCGCACCACCGGCGGACCGCCCCGCCAACACCGTGGCGACCTACGGGTGCACCGAGACCTTCGGCGGGGTCGTCTACGACGGTCTGGCGATCAACGGCGTCTCGGTCCGGACGGTCGGCGCGCCCGGTTCGCACTGGAGCGAACCTGCACCGATCGAGCTCCGGACCCCGTCGCTCATGCGCTGCTACCGGGACGGCACCCTGCCGGCGGACGGGGCCGGATGGTTCCGCACCGGCGACCTGGGGACGGTGGACCCCGACACCGGGCGACTCAGCGTGGCCGGGCGGGCCGACGACGTCGTCGTGACGGGTGGCGAGAACGTGTGGCCCGATCCCGTCGAGGCGGCGATCGGCACGGTGGTAGGTGTGGCCGAGGTGGCAGTGGTCGGCCGTGACGACCCGGAGTGGGGGCAACGGGTCGTGGCGGTGGTCGTCCCCACCGATGCGGGTCGGCCGCCGAGCCTCGAGTCGCTGCGCGAGGCCGTGCGGGCCGTACTGCCCGCAGCCTGTGCACCCCGCGAGCTCGAGCTCCGCGATTCGCTCCCCCGGACCTCGCTTGGCAAGATCGAGAGGTACCGGTTGCGCACGGCGCCGACCGACGACGGCCGGGCCGGCTGAGCGCCACTGCACCACACCGAGGAGCCCGAGGAACCGATGAGCGCAGCGGCACCAGGCGACACCACCCCGAACCCCGCCGCCGTCTCGTTCGACCACATCGCCATCGCCGTCGAGCAGATCACCGACCCGTGGCCCGTGTTCGCCGACGCCCTCGGCGGCCGCTACCGGGACCGGGGGGTCAGCGCAGGGTTCGGCTGGACGCAGCTGCGGTTCGCGAACGGGTTCGTGATCGAGGGCATCCACCCCGAGTCCGGCGCCGACTTCCTCCGACGGTTCCTGGACCGGTCGGGGCCGGGCCCGCACCACCTGACCTTCACGGTGCCCGACCTGCAGGCCACGATCGACGCGCTCGCCGCCGCCGGGATCGGCGTCGTCGGCGAGGACCGCCACGACCCCACCTGGATGGAGGCGTTCGTCCACCCGACCGAGGCCCACGGGATCGTCGTGCAGGTGGCCGAGAACTCCGTGGCCGCACCCCCGGAGCAGGACCCGCCCGAGGGGTTCCCGCTGCTGCCCTTCGACCATCCCATCGCCGCCCTCGGCCGGGTCGTGCACGCGGTGGCCGACCTGCCCGGTGCGCTCGTTCTGTTCCGTGACGTGCTCGGCGGCCGGGTGACGGCGAGCGGGGCCGCCGTGGACGGGAACCACTGGGTGGAGCTCTCCTGGGGTGGCCCGGGTCGACTCCGCCTGCTCGAGGCGGTTCACGGGGACCTCGCCGGGTGGCTGGACGGCCGACCGGGCCGGCTCCGCCACCTCTACTTCAGCTTCGACGAACCGGCCACGGTCCCGGGGGCGACGAAGGTGGCCGAGGGCCGCTGGGTGGTCGAGTCCGTGTGCGGCACCCGGCTCGTCGTCAGCTCCACCGCCCGCTGACGGGACGCCCGCTCACAGCAGCATCCCGCCGTCGACCACCAGCGTCGTGCCGGTGATCCACGATGCGGCCTCGCTCGCCAGGAACACTGCGGCGTCGGCGATGTCCTCGGGCTCGCCCAGCCGCTGCAGGGGCACCATCCGGGCGACGCCGTCCTCGTTCGGCTCCCAGAGCGCCCGGGCCATGTCGGTCTTGACCAGGCCCGGACAGATCGCCACGACGCGCACGCCGGGCGCCAGGTCCTTGGCCAGGGACCGGGTGAGGTGGATGAGGGCGGCCTTGGTCACGTTGTAGTGACCGATCGCCGTCTCCACCGACAGCCCGCCGATCGAGGAGATGTTCACCACCACCCCACCGTGCTCCTGCATGGACCGGCGCCAGGCCTCCTGGGTCCACACGAACGCCCCCCGCAGGTTGACGTCGTAGGTCTTGTCCAGCCGCGGCAGGTCGATGTCGATCATCGGCCCCAGGTAGGGGTTCGTGGCGGCGTTGTTGACCAGCACGTCCACGCGGCCGAACCGCTCCACGCAGGCCGCCACGCAGGCCGCCGCCGCCTCGGGGTCGCCGGCGTTCGCGGCGAAGGTGGCCAGCTCGGCACCGGGGGCCGGCTCGATGCCGGCGACGGCCGCCTCCAGCGCGTCGGCCTTGCGGGAGGACAGCATCACCGAAGCCCCCGCACGGGCGTACGCGGTCGCGATCGCCAGGCCGATCCCCCGGGACGCCCCGGTCACCAGCGCCACCTTGCCCTCGAGCGTGCAGTCCATGGCCGGGACGCTACCCGGCACCGTGCACCCGGGAACGTGCCGACGGCACGACGCACCCGGGAACGTGCCGACGGCACGGTGGATGCCGCGGGTTAGCGTGCCGTCATGGTGAACCGCCTGGCCGACCAGACCAGCCCGTACCTCCGGCAGCACGCCGAGAACCCCGTGGACTGGTACCCGTGGGGGGACGAGGCCGCCGACGAGGCGAGGCGGTCGGACCGGCCGATGTTGATCTCGGTCGGCTACTCGTCGTGCCACTGGTGCCATGTGATGGCGCACGAGTCGTTCGAGGACCCCGCGACCGCCGCACAGATGAACGAGTGGTTCGTCAACGTGAAGGTGGACCGTGAGGAGCGGCCCGACGTCGACGCCATCTACATGGACGCCACCCAGGCCATGACGGGTCACGGCGGCTGGCCCATGACGGTGTTCGCCACCCCGGACGGCGAGCCGTTCTTCTGCGGCACGTACTTCCCGGACGAGCCCCGGGGCGGTCAGGCGTCGTTCACCCAGGTCCTGACGGCGGTCCACGAGGCGTGGACGGAGCGCCGGGAGGAACTGCTCGAGCAGGCCGGGCGCATCACCGAGTCCATCCGCAGCGCCGCCGTGCCGTCCGGCTCCGAACTGCCCGGCACCGAGGTGCTGGACGAGGCCACCATGGCCGCGCTGGCCGCCCTCGACGCCCAGTGGGGCGGGTTCGGACACGCCCCCAAGTTCCCGCAGACGCTCACGCTCGACCACCTCCTGCGCCAGCACGTGCGCACCGGATCGGCGGCGGCGCTGGACGCGGTCGTCACCTCGGTGGACGCCATGAGCGCCGGCGGGATCGTCGACCACCTCGGCGGCGGCTTCTCCCGCTACTCGGTCGATCGGCAGTGGCTCGTCCCGCACATCGAGAAGATGCTCTACGACAACGCGCTGCTGATCCGGCTGCTCACCCACACCTGGCAGGTCACCGGCGCCGAACGCCACCTCCAGACCCTGACCGAGACCGTCGAGTACGTGCTCGGCGACCTCTCGCACCCCGACGGCGGCCGCTACTCCGCCGAGGACGCGGACAGCCTGCCCGAGCACGGCGCCGATCACGCCGAGGAGGGGGCCTTCTACGTCTGGTCACCCGAGCAGGTGGCCACCGTCCTGGACGCCGCCGGGCTCGGTGAGCACACCGAGGCGGTCTGCGCCCACTACGACCTGACCCCGGCGGGCAACTTCGAGGGGACGTCCATCCCCAACCGGATCCGTCACCGCGGTGACCTGGTCCGACCCCCGCAGGTCGAGGACGCCCGGCAGGCGCTGCTCGCGGCGAGGGGCTCCCGCCCTCGGCCCGGGCTGGACGACAAGGTCCTGACGGAGTGGAACGCGTTGTTCGTCGCCGCGCTGGCCGAGGCGGCGGCCGCCACCGGGCGCGCCGACTGGCTGGAGCAGGCCGAGCGCACCGCCGAGTTCCTGCTGGCTCGTCTCCGGCGTGAGGACGGCCGCTGGCTCCGCTCCTGGCAGGCGGGCGGACCCGACGGCTCGGGCCGGGCCCAGCACCTGGCGTACGCCGCCGACCACGGTGCCCTGCTCGACGCGTTCGTGTGCCTGTACGAGGCGACCGGCCGGCTGCGGTGGCTGGACGAGGCCACCCGGGTCGCCGACCAGCTCGCCGAGAGGTTCTGGGACCCCGACGGCGGGGTCTTCACCACCGGTGACGACGCCGAGGCGCTCCTCACCCGGCCGAGGGAACTGGCCGACGGGGCCACGCCCTCCGGTGCCAGCCTGGCGGCAGTCGGGTTCCTCCGGCTCGAGGCGCTCACGGGCGAGACGCGCTTCGGCGAGCTGGCCCGGACGCTGCTGCGCAACCTCGGTCCGCTCGCCGCCCGTCACCCGCTCGGCTTCGGGCTGCTGTTGTGGGCCGTCGAGCTGCAGGCGGTCGGGATCACCGAGGTCGTCGTCACCGGCGAGCGACCCGACCTGGCCGACGCCGTCCGGCGTCGGTTCCTCCCGGGCGTGGTGCTCGCCGCCGGCGAACGGGGCGACGGACCGCTCTGGGAGGGCCGCGACGAGACCGGCGCCGACGGCCGCGCCTATGTGTGTCGAGGCCACACCTGCCTGGCGCCGGTCGAGGACGTCGACGCCCTCCTGGCGGCCCTCGGCCGCTGACCCGGTTCGCCGTGCCGGCGCGCTAGCTCCGCGCCTCGACGGCCGGAGCGTGGTCGGGCACCTCGATGAACGGGGCGTCCTCCACGTCGAGCATGCCCTTCGACACCCAGTTGCGCCGGTCCGCCCAGATCACGCGCGGCGGCAGGACGACCAGGGCCGCCAGCAGGGCGATGGCGACCTTGATGGCCACGAACAGGCCGAAGTTCCGCAGCAGCGGGAGCGAGGACGACGCGATGACGGCCACGCCGGCGATCGCCGTCATCGCCGAGACGATGAAGGCGCGGCCGGTTCGGGCGGCGGTCACGTCGATCGCAGCCTTGGGTTCCAGCCCGCGACGCCGCTCCTCGAGGTAGCGCAACAGGATCAACGAGGTGAACTCCGTGCAGGTGGCGACCACCAGCGGGCCGCCGACGGCGGTCATGGGGCTCAGCTCGATGCCGAGCGCCCAGATGGCGATGGTGGCCACGCCCGAGGAGACGAGCACCGGCACCATCGACAGCAGCGCCCGGGTCAGCGACCGGAGCCGGATCAGCAGGACCAGGAACACCAGGCCGACGGCCACCCAGGTGAGCTCGACCAGGTTGGCCTCCAGGTTGGCGAGCAACCCGGTCCCCACGACCGCCAGGCCGGAGGGGACCACCGTCGTCCCGGCCGGCGGATCTGCATCGGCCCGGATGCCGTCGACCACGGCGGCCCGTTCCTCGAGGGGACCCGGCTTGGTCAGGTAGATGACGTTGAGCGCCGTGGCGTCGGCGGTCACGGTCGAGGACTGCACGTCCGGCGGCGCGACCTCCCAGGCCGCCTCGACGGTCGCCGCCTCGGGTGCGACGGGCGCGGCCCCGGGGATGTCGGTCAGGTCCGAGATGGTCGCCACGATGCTGGTCGCACCGTTGAGCACCTCCGGGTGGGCCGCCAGCTCCTCGCGGGTGAAGCGGTCGACGTAGTCGACCACCGGCTGGGTGAAGAGCGACTGGCCGTCGGTGGAGCGGACGAACACACCCAGTTCGGCGTCGCCGCCCACCTGGTCGGACACCGATCGCAGGTCCCGGATGACCCGGTTGTCCTGACTGACCCAGTTCGTCGGGTCCGTCTCCAGCTTGATGCTCGGCTCGACGACGCTGCCCACGACGAAGACCACCACCGACAGGACCGCCAGCGGGATCGCCGCCGCGGCCGGCAGGCTCCCCAGCCAGACCACGAGCCGACCGAGCCGGCCCTCGCTGAAGTTCCGGCCGCGGGTCGGGCTCCGGTACTCCCGGATCCCCAACGCTGCGAGCGGGTTGATGATCGACGAGACGCAGATGGCGATGATGCCCACGGTGAGCAGCCAGCCGAAGTCGCGCACCATCGGCACGGCGGACAGCTGGATGGCGGCGAAGGCGAACACGGCGTCGAAGGTGACGACGAGCAGGGCCGGGCCCAGACCCCGGGCCGCCTCCTGGATCGGGTGGGGCGAGTGGTCGACGACCACCTCCTCCTCGATCCTCGAGTGCATCTGGATCGCGTAGTCGATCCCGATGCCCAACATGACCGGCAGCCCGGCGATGGTGACCAGCGTCAGCGGGATGCCGAGGTAGCCGGCCAGGCCGAACGCCCAGATCACGCCGATCAGCACCACGAGCAGCGGCAGCAGCCGCCACCGGACGTTGAAGAACAACAACAGGATGACAGCCATGACCGCCACGGCGATGCCGCCCAGGGTGAGCATGCCGCCCTGGAGGTAGTCGTTGATGTCCAACAACAACAGCGACGCGCCGGTGGTCACGACCTGCGGATCGCCCGGCAGGCGGAGTCCCCCGACGACGTCGACGACACCGTTGGCAGCGTCGCCCTCCTCGGCGATCGACAGGTTGCCGCCCAGACGGGTGATCATCAGGGCGTGGCGGTCGTCGGGGAAGAACGTCCGCAGGGCCTTCCTGATCCCACCCTCGTTGTCGTACAGCAGGAAGCGGGCCCACTCCGGGTTGGCGAGGACCTGCTGGTCGGGCGGGATCGCCAGCAACCGGCCGGCCGTCACCCCGATGTCGGCGCCCCGGGCCTCGGCACTCGCCGTGTCACCGGCGGCCTCGGCCGCCGCCTGCGCCTCGGCCAGCGCCTTGGTGGCGATGGCGTCGAAGACCGTCCCCCCGGCCGGCGCCTGGATGAGGGAGTTCGAGAACTCGAGCGCCGTCAGCGGCGAGATGACCCCGTCCACGTTCGGGATGCCGCGGACCTGTGCCGCAGTCGCCTCCATGGCGGCGATCCCCTCGGGCGTGAACAGCGAGTCGACCGTCGTGCCCTCCGGCACCTCGATCGCCGTCAGGAGCGCCTGCCCCCCGAACAGCTCCTGGTACTGCAGGTTGTCCTGGGCGACCTGGTCGTCGGAGTTCAGGTAGCTGTCCTGGCCGGTGGCGAACTCGAGCCGGGTGATCCCGAGTCCCAGGACGATGGTGAAGATCAGCCCGATCACACCCACCAGGCCGGCGCGGCGGCCCAGGTTGACCGCCATCCACGACCAGAACCGTTGACTGCGAGCTCGCACCGGACCCTCCATCGATCTCGACGCCGTCACCTCGGCGACCGGGCACCCGACCCACGGGTGCTGACGCGCGCAACCTAGCGGTCAGGCCGACGTCGTCGCGTGTTCACCAGCTTCCGCGGTGAACGAACCCCGGACCGCCGGGCCGGCCGGTCCGGGCCGACCGGGCCGGATTCCGACCACCCGGGGCGGGCCAGCCCAGCGCGACGGTCCCCACCGAACGGCAACCGTCGGGCACGCCGAACTCGGCGGCGACCGCCGGCTCGTGGTCGAACTGCCCGAAGAACAGGGCGCCGAGTCCCACCGCCTCGGCGGCGAGGAGCATCCCCATCACGGCCGCTCCCCCGTCCACGAACCAGTAGGGCACGGGCCAGTCGGCGGGCGCATGCCCCAACCCGGTCGACGCCTTGTCGTCGGCGGCATACCGCTGCACGTAGGCCTGCGGGTCCACGACCACCAGGACGAGCACGGGGGCCCGGAGCAGCCCGGGCCAGCGGAACGTCGAGCGACGGGACCCCGGCAGGGTCACGGCCCAGTAGCGGGCCACGTCCGGACCCTGCAGCGCGACGAGGTGCAGTCCGTGGGTGTTCCCGGCCCGGGGGCCGGCGAACGCCGCGCCCAGGACCGGATCGAGGACCTCGGGGATGACGGGACGGCCGGTGAAGTCCCGGCACATCCGCCGGGACGCCAGTACTCGGCCGACGGCCGGCGCAGCGTCGCCGCCAGCCGGGGTGCTCACCCGTACTTCAGCAGGTCCTCGGCCATGGCCCACCCGCACATGATCAGGTGGTCACCGCGGGCCGTGTCGAGGTGGCCGAACTGGCCGACGACGTCACCGTCGAGGGCGCCGGGCTTCAACGACTCGTGGTCCAGCACCATCGGCAGCGAGCCGTCACCGGTGACGGTGAAGGCCTGGTCGTCGTAGGCGGAGGTCGGGACCTCGTAGCGCTTCGCCAGGCGCTTGCCCCACGCCCGCTCCTCGCCCGAGGCCTTGTGGCCGGGCCGGGGGACGATGTCGACCACGAGCCGGAATGCCTCGGTGGCGTCCGGCGTACCGAACCGGGCGCCGACCAGCACGTCCTCGTCCGGGAACGCCATCAGGGCCCGGCGGAAGTTCTCGGCCATGATCGACTTCAGGATCGCATCACGACGGGACGACCGCTTCACGACGGCCAGGGCGAACACGATCGACGGGGTCCCGCCCAGTCGGACCAGCGACGACACGGAGAACCCGCGGAGGTGGTTGCCCTCACGTACCCGGGTCACCAGGACCCAGTCGGGGTTGTCCCGGAGCTTGGACAGGGTGCCCACCTCGTGGGCCCAGCCGGCCTCGGCGCACAGGTCGGCGAGCTCGGCGAGCTCGGCATCCCCCAGCGCCACGCTGTCCATCGTCGTCACCTCAAGGGCCATGCGTGCACTCCTCGATTCCTCGTCAGCAGCGGCGTTCGGCGCCGGAACGACCGCCTCTAGTCCAGCGTGTTCGCCGCACCGCCGCAACTCAGGCGCGGCCACGTCTCAGACAGTGACCGAGGCGTGGCCCAGGAGCGCTCGCAACTCGCCTACGAGACCACTCTGCGTGCTCACCAGGAAGTCGTCCCCCAGCCGGACGACGTCACGGTCGTCGAGCAGGATCAGCACCTCGGACTCCCCGGGGAAGTCGCTGAAGAGGGACCGGAGCCGGCCCAACGTGGCGTCGTCCAGACGGGACGAGTTGAGCTGCAACCGGAGCGGCGGCGAGGCGTCCACCACCGGCTCGAAGACCGACACCTCCAGCGGGATCAGCTTGGGGGTGTCGTCCCGCCGGTCGATCCGCCCGCTGGTGATCACGATCACGTCGTCGTCGAGGAGGTGACCGACCTCGGCCATCATCTTCGGGAAGACCATCACCTCGATGCTGCTGCGCAGGTCCTCGAGCGTGAACGTCGCCATGAGCTCGCCCCGCTTGGTCCACCGCTTCGACAGGTTCGTGACCACACCACCGATGGTGCGGCGGTCCCCGTCGGTGGCCTCCTCCAGGTCGGCGATGCCGCAGTCCGTCCGCTTGGCGAGCGCCTGCTCGGCCCCCAGCAGCGGGTGGTCGGAGACGTACAGGCCGAGCATCTCCTTCTCGAAGACGAGGCGCTGCTTCTTGTCGAACTCGAGGTCGGGCACGGGGACGCGCTCGTCGAACACCGGGCCGTCCTCACTGGAGCCGAACAGCGACATGACGCCCATGTCGTGCTCCTTGCGCCGGGCCACCGTGGCGTCGGTGATCTGCTGGAACACCGCCAGCAGCCCCTGCCGGGGGTGGCCCCTGGGGCCAAATAGCAGCCGCAACACCCACCAACTAATG
>SXGS01111218.1_pt1 | contig 17862 bp, 15 predicted proteins | sample 3174681 | NCBI WGS metagenome assembly SXGS01 (sample SAMN11356861, study PRJNA531348) | freshwater metagenome | isolation source: freshwater sample F1-80 | place: China: Fuxian Lake, Yuxi | collected 2017-12-25 | reverse complement strand
CAATGGTTTCCGTGAGATCCTCGTTGAGCCGCAGCGCACGGGTAATGTTCCGGGAGATGGCTGCGACCTCCATCGTGTGGGTGAGCCGCGTGCGGAGATGATCACCCGTGCCGTTGAGGAAAACCTGCGTCTTGTATTCGAGCCGGCGGAATGCGCGCGAGTGGATCACCCGGTCGCGATCACGCTGGTATTGGGTGCGGAACTCCGGGGGCGTTTCCTTGTGGACCCGGCCGCGGCTGTCGGAACTGAACTGCGCGTAAGAGGCAAGAATCAGCCGCTCGCGCTTCTCCAGTTCGATTCTGTCACAAGGCATTGTTCAGGCTCCTTGTCGCGTCCGGTGTCTTCAGTTCGCGAGCACGTCTTGGACGGAGAGACCACGCAGCTCGAAGAGCCGGCGGATGGTGTCCTCGATCAAGTTGTTCGGGCACGACGCGCCGGCGGTGATGCCGACGGTGATGTTCCCGCTCGGCAGCCAGTTCGTCGTCTCGACTTCTTTGTGCAGGTGCTGGTTGTAATGCACGATGCCGTGGGCGGAGATCATCTTCGCCGCGTTCTTGATGAAGAAGGTCGGCAGCTTCGCCTCGCCCATCTCAGCGAGATGAGAGGTGTTCGAGGAATTGTATCCGCCGATCACGAGCAGGAGGTCGAGCGGGTCGGCAAGGAGCTTTTGGAGCGCGTCCTGGCGATCCTGAGTCGCGCCGCAAATCGTGTCGAAGAAGCGGAAGTGTTTGTCCAGCTCCGCAGCGCCGTACTTCTGATCCATCGCGGCGCGCAGGCGTCGCTGTACTTCCTCCGTCTCGCCCCGCAGCATGGTCGTCTGGTTGGCGACGCCCACGGCTTTCAGATGAACATCCGGATCGAAGCCGGCGGAATACGCGCCCTTGAACTTCGCGAGAAACTCCTCCTTGTCGCCGCCGTTGAGGATGTAGCTGCAAACGTAATCCGTCTCCGCGAGCGTAAATACCACGAGGTAATGTCCGCCGCCATTGGCCATCGCGCGCGAGCTCGTCGCCTTCGTCTCCTCGTGCCACGCCTTGCCGTGAATGATGCTCGTCACCGAGTCGTTCGCATACTGGCGCACGCGTTTCCAGACACTCATCACGTCGCCGCACGTCGTGTCCACGAACTGACAGCCGCGCTCGCGGAGCTTGTCCATGATGGACATCTCCGCGCCGAACGCCGGGATGATCACCACGTCGCCCTTCTTCAAGTCCTCGATGTCCGCGTTCTTCTCCTTGCCGGAGAGGAAACGGATGTCCATCTCGCGCAGCTGATCGTTCACCTCGGGATTATGGATGATCTCGCCGAGAATGAAAATCGGCTGGTCCGGGAAAACCTTCCGGGCGGCGTAGGCCAGGTCGATCGCGCGCTCGACCCCGTAGCAAAAGCCGAACTCCTTCGCGAGCTTCACGGTCAATCCGCCGGCGGACAGCACATGGCCGCGTGCGCGAATCCGGTCCACCAACTCGCTGCGATAATGCGACAGCACCTGGGCCTGGACCGCCTCCATGATGTCCGGCCGTCGAAGATTGATCTTCGGCGGCAGAAGGGGCACGGCGGGCGATTGATTACTCATGCGAGCGTGAACCTAACAACCGCCGGCACGGCGTCGAGCACAAAGCCCCCTGTTGTACGCGGCCAATGACCAATGGCCAATGACCCGGGACGAGCGGGGCATGGGGCATTGGACTTCGGATACAGCGCGTTGTTCGTTGCCCGTCGTGGGCGCGACCGCAGTCGGCGAGTGCTTCATGCGGCGCGGCCCATGACGGGGCGTTTGGGTTTGGTCAACGCTGCCTGACGCGCGGCGTAGCGCAGCGCGGCCTCGGCTTTTTCCCGGAACAGCTCCGGCAGCACGAGCAGCGGGAACTCGTTCGCCCAGGCGAGAGCGGCGGCTTCATTGCCGGCTCGGCGCAACGGCGCGAGCGCCTCGGCAGCGGGCGCGGTCGCGAGCCACTCGCGCAGCAGTCGGGCTTTCAGGTGTTCGAGGTCGGTTTCGTGCGTGCCGCGAAACGGCGCGGCGGGCACTGGTGCCACCTCGAAGCGCGTCGCGCATCCGAATCTGGCTGCCACTGGTTTCTTTCGTTTGTTCATTTTCTCTTTCGATTTGGAGCGGCGTTCCCGACGCCGGCCCCGGGTTAAACAAAAAACCCACGATTGACTGGCAATCGTGGGTTTTCGGGAAAACTGGTTTTGGGTTTTCTAGGTTCGCTGAACCTCCACGTTGCCGGCGGTCGGACTGACGAAGCAGCGACCGGAGCGCCAGGACAGATGTCGCACGATGGCGCTCATCTGGCGGGAGCTGGTTTTGGTAATGGCAACGGTCTTCATAAACTAAGCGGCGCTATTGATGCCTGAAGCGGGCGGCATTGTCAAAATTGTTGTGGATTCAGGCGCAACCTTGTTCGCAAGCCGGGGTTTGCTAGGGTGCGAATCGCGATGGCCAGTGCTCCCGCTACAGTTCCGGATCCCGATGCCGCCCTGATGCTCCGCGTCAAACTGGGCGATGCCGCTGCATTCGAGGAGCTGGTCGAGAAGTACAAGCAGCCGGTGATGAACCTCGTCTATCGCACGCTGCCCGACGCCACGGAGGCCGAGGATCTCGCGCAGAACGTCTTCGTCCAGGTCTTCAAGTCTGCCCACCGCTACGAAGCCTCCGCGAAGTTCACCACCTGGCTTTTCACCATCGCCCGCAACCTTTGCCTGAACGAAATCCGTCGCCGCTCGCGGCACCCGGCGGATTCGCTCGACGAAACCTTCGCCGACAACGACGAGCAACCCATCCGGCAGCCCGAAGAAACCCGGGTGTTCACCCCACCGGAAGCGGCCTTGCAGGGCGAGCTGGAATCCATGATCGAGGAAGCCCTTGGCGAGCTGCCCGAGAAACAGCGCACCGCCATCCTCATGTGCCGCGGCGACGAGTTCTCCTACGAGGACATTGCCCGCGTGCTGGAATGTTCAGTGTCCGCCACGAAGTCCCTCATCCATCGCGGCAGGGAGACGTTAAAACAGAAGCTGAAACCCTACATCAGAACCGGTGCCTGGAAGGAAAAGTAACTCAGAAACTTTTCCCCCCGACCGGGTTTGGAAAGAGAGAACGAAATGAACGAGTCCGAGTATCAAAGCCTGATCGAAGCAAGCTGGCGCCGGCCGCTGACAGCCGGCGAACAGGCGGCGGTGGATCGCTGGCTGGCTGCGCATCCGGAGCGCCAACAGGACTGGGAGCTGGAAGAGTCGCTCAACGACACCCTCGCCCGCCTGCCGGATGCGCCGCTGGCCTCGAACTTCACCAGCCAGATCATGCTCGCCATCGAAAGCGAACAGGCCGCCGCCCGGCGCAAGCCCGGCACGTTCTACTTCCTCACGCGCTGGCTCCGTGTGCCCGCGCCAAAGCTCGCGTGGGCGCTCGGCCTCGTGGCGGTCGGCTGGTTTGGCCTTTATCAGCATCAATCCGGCGTCCGCCATGATCTCGCCAAAGGCATTGCCGTGATGGCGAACGTCACGGCCATTTCCGATCCGAACGTCCTCGAAGACTTCGACGCCATCGAGCGAACGACCGCCGGTGAGGACGACGAACTTTACGCGGTGTTGACCGCCAGATAACCGAACCGGACTCGCCATGTCCCCACGACGTAAAACTTCCCGCGCTGCGACCTTCACGCTGATTCTGGTCAGCGTGACGTTCCAGCTCGGGGCGGCAACGCCCTCAACCGGTGAGCGAGCACCCGAGGCGCTCAGGGCTCTGATGCCTCCGGCCCCGGCGCAATCGGGCATCGGTTATTTCCGCGCACTGCTCGCCGCCACGCCGGCCGAACGCGAGAAGCTGCTGTCGGGCGAAACCGACGGACGCCGGCAGGTGCTCGAAAGCAGCCTGCGCCGTTACGAAGCTCTTTCCCCCGAGGAACGCGAGACGCGACTACGGACGATGGAACTGCGGTTCCACGTCACCACTCTGTTGCGCGTACCTCCCTCCAAACGCGACGAGCAACTCAAACTCGTTCCAGAAAATGACCGCCCGGTTGTTGCAGAACGCCTGCGGTATTGGGATACGCTTTCCCCCCTGGAACAAAAGGAGGCGCTCGAGAACGAACGCGCGGCGCGCATCCTCGGGGTGGCGGGGCCGGGCAGCAAGACGCGGGAAATCCCGCTCACCGGCCAGACTTCCAACCAGGTCCGGCAGATCGAACAACAACTCGTGCGCTGGCAGAGCCTGCCGGAAGGACGCCGCCAGCAGGTGGAGAAAAACTTCGTCGCGCTGTTCGAGTTCAGCGACCGGGAGAAGGCGTTGGGCCAGTTGAACGCGCTGCAATTGACCGCCGAGGAACGCGACCTCATGCAGAAGACCATCGAGGCTTTCAAAAAACTCCCGTTGGCCGCACGCGAGAACTGCGTCCGCAACTTCCCGAAATTCGCCGAGCTCTCGCCCGCTGAACGCCGGCAGTTCCTCTACAACGCGCAGGAGTGGCAGAAGATGCCCGTGCAGGATCGCGAAGCGTGGCGCAAGCTCGTCAGCAAGGTGCCGAAGTTCCCGCCGCTGCCGCCCGGCCTCGGTCGACCGCCGCTCCCGCCGCTGCCGCCCCGTTCGCCCGGCCTGCCTCCCGCCGCGCTGCAACTGACGAACAATTACACCCAGCCGAACGTCCTCGATCGGTAGCCGGCTTCCGCTGGCGGTCGGGAGCCGCGCTGGAATCCGTTAGTTGCCAGCGCGCTGAGGCGGCACTTCGAGGCAAACACTTTCCTTCGTGCTGCGGGCGTAGATGCGACCGTCGGCAATGGCGACGTTGTTCCAGCACTTGCCAGTGACGACCTTGTGGCGGGCGGTTTCGGTGTAAGCCTTCGGCGTCGCTTCCACCACCACGAGATCGCCGTTCTCAGCCAGCGTCAGAAGGTTGCCGCCAGCGAGAATGGTCCCGCCCTGGCCGTAGCCTTCCTTGCTCCACTTCTCTTCGCCGGTGGCGAGCTCGATGCACTTGAGCGGTACCTTTTCCCACTGCTTGAAACCGAAGAGCCCGTAGAGATGACCATCGTGATAGACCGAGGTGCTCCAGTGGTTCATGTGCTGGTTGCGCTTGCGCCAGAGTTCGGTGGCCTTGAAGCCATCGCCGTCCTTCGTGATGCGCGCCGCACCGGCTCCAACTCCGTAACCTGCCGCGCAGAAGACGATGTCGCCGCCGACGACGGGCGAGGCTGCGGTCGAGACGTTGTATTGAAACGCGTATCGCCAGAGGACTTTCCCGTCCTTCGGCGCAACCGCCACGAGGCCGGACTGAGTGTAGAAAATGACCTGTCGCTGGCCGTGGATGGCCGCCACCACCGGCGTGGCGTGGGTCATCATGTCGCTCTCACCTTTCCAGCGGACGTTGCCTGTCGCCTTGTCGAAGCACAGGAGGGACTGCCCTTCGCCACCGGCGCAGACGAAGATCGAGTCGCCATCGATCACCGGCGAAGCGGCGTTCTGCCAGCGGATGTTCCGCGCGGCGTGGTCTTTCACGAGATCCTTCTTCCAAATCACCTTGCCGTCCTTCGCGTCCAGGCAGTTCAAGACCAGCGCCGCCGTGAGGACATAGACGCGCCCACCGTCCACCGAAGGCGTGGAGCGCGGGCCGTCGCCGCCGCGATTGTGAGGCGCGCCGTCGTCGCCACCGCCGTCGTATTTCGCGAAGCCCAGCGAGGCAGCCCACAGCTCTTTGCCGGTCTCCGCGTCCAGCGCAACGCAGGTTTCGTTCTTCACGTTCTCGACCGAGCGCGTCACGAGAGTGAAGGCTTTGCCGCCTGCGACGGCGAAGCTGCTGAAGCCGGCGTTGACCGGCGTCTTCCAAATCTGCCGGGGACCGGACGCAGGCCAGGTCTTGGCGATGGATTCGCTGGTGGTGCCGTTGGCGTTCGGACCACGATACTGGGGCCAGTCGGCGGCGGTGAGTGTGCCGGCGGAAGCAGCGAGGACGAGGAACGGCAGGCGTGCGAGGCGCGAAATGGACGGAGTTTTCATGCGGGCATCGGTGTTGGTTTCAGTTCGTGGTAGGCAAAACATCTCCGACGCGCCAGCCGTGGCAATCTTCAACGGATTTGCCACGGCTGCCGCCGGCGCGTGATGAACAGGCGATTACTTGGTGAAGCCCTTGAGGGTGTTCAGGCCCTGCTGAAGTTTCGCGGCGTTGTCGCGCCAGCCCGGAGAATACTTGTCGAAAGTCGTCCCGAGCAGGTTCTTCTGCGGTTCGGTGAGATTGGCCTTCGTGTAGATCGTTTGCAGGGCTGGCAACGCCTGGCTGTAGTTCCCCTTCCAGACGGAGTTCACCACGCTGCCGACTTCGGTGTTCATCCCTTCGAGGCTGGAGAAATTCCGCTGCGTCACGAGCGCGGCGGCGGCGTTATACACATCCTTCGCGAGCGTCGTCTGCTCCGAGGAGAGCTTTAGGTCGGTGAGCTTGCCGAGGCCGCTGACGGCCTGGGCGTCGTTTTTGCCGAGGAGCGATTCCATCGCGGACGTCAACTGCGCCTTCGCCGCATCGTTCGTCTTGAGCGACTCGCCGAACTTCGTCACGCGCGCGCCGAGGTCGGTGCCGATGTTCTTGAGCGTCGAGTCCGAACTGGACTGGAGGCTGGTAGTCAGTTGCGAGCTGAGATTCTGGTAGGCGGCCGTGACCTGCTTCTGCGCTTCAGCGGCGGCCTGCGTGACTTGCTTCTTCGTCTCGGTGGCGGCCTCGGTGGCGACCTTCTTCACTTCTTCCACGGCGGCGGCGGGCGCAGAAGCGGAGGACGGCGCAGCGGAAGTCGCGGGCGCAGCCGGGGGATTGGCGGCGGGTTTGTTGGAGGAATCACCGCAGCCCGTCAGCAACGAGGCACCGGCGATGAAGGCAAAGAGGAACGAGTTCGTTTTCATAAGGCGCGGAGCTTAGGAGATTGCCGGGCTTAGTGCAAATCCCGTGTCGCTGCAAAACACAATTGAGATGCGCCCCATTACCCCCATCGCGCTGATTCTGAGTTCACATTGAGAGCCTGTTCAGGGATGCTGTGGCAGTCCCGATGACGAACCACCATCCTGAAGACAATTCTGCCGCCGGCACGCCTGCTCTAGGCCAGGAATTTCCGTCCACGCACTGGACGTTGGTGGCGCGCGTGCGCGAGGGCGGCGCGGTGCGGCAGGCGGCGCTGGAGGAGCTTTGCCGCCTCTACTGGTATCCCATCTACGCTTTTCTCCGGAGGCGCGGCTATCCACAGCATGACGCGGAGGATTTCACGCAAGGCTTCTTTCTCAAGCTGCTCGCGGATGAAAGTCTTTCCGCCGTGGACGCGGGCAAGGGCCGTCTGCGCAGCTATCTTCTCCAGCACCTCAAGCGTCACCTGGCCGACCAGAAGCGTTTCGATGGCGCGCTCAAACGCGGCGGCGGGGTGAACCCGATTTCCTTTGAGGCCTTGCGCGCGGAGGAACGCTACTCGCACGAGCCGCAGGACGAACGCGACCCCGAGCGCATCTTCACCCTCGCTTGGGCGAATGAACTCCTGGCCGGCGTGCGCGACAAGCTGCGCGCGGACTTCGAGGCGGCGAAACGCCCGGAGGCTTTCGACGTGCTCCTGCCGTTTCTGCTGCTCGATGACGATCCGCCGACGTATGGTGAGGTTGCGGCGCAGTTGCGAGCCACGGAGATTTCCGTGCGGCTGATGGTCCACCGGCTGCGCGCGAAGTTCCGCGAACTGCTGCGCGAGGAGATCGCCCGCACTGTGGAGAGCCCGGCGGAAGCGGCGGGAGAGATGGAGTGGCTGAAGGGCGTGCTGGTGAAGGGATGAGACACGAATTTCACGGATTAATACGAAACGGCTTCGCGAGAATTCGTGAAATTCCCGTCTCCATTGGAATGCGAACATGAGTTCCGATTCCAAACCCCGCTCCTCCTGGCAGCCGCCTTCGCTGGCGGAGTTGCAGGCACTGCTGCCAGCCTTCGAGTTCCACGCGCTGATCGGACGCGGCGGGATGGGAGCGGTGTTCAAGGCCACACAGCTTTCCCTGAACCGCCCCGTCGCCATCAAGATGCTGCCGACAAAGCTCATGGAGGATGCCGACGCGAACTTTGCCGCGCGTTTTCGTCAGGAGGCGCTGACGATGGCGAAGCTCACCCATCCCGGCATCGTAACCGTGTTCGAGTCGGGCGAAGCAGGCGGGTTGCTCTACATCGTGATGGAGTTCGTGGACGGCACGGACGTGGCGCGGATGATCGCCAGCGAAGGGAAGCTCGCGCCGGAACTCGCCACCAGGCTGCTCACGCAAGTCTGCGACGCGCTCCACTACGCGCACGAGCGCGGCGTCATTCACCGCGACATCAAGCCGGCCAACCTGCTGCTTACGCGCGACGGCACGGTGAAGATCGCCGACTTCGGCCTCGCCAAGCACGACGACGCTACGCTGCAAGGCCTGACGAAAACCAACGTCGCCATCGGCACGCCGGACTTCCTTGCGCCCGAGGCATGGACGCCCAACACCACGCTCGACGGCCGTGCCGATGTCTATGCGCTGGGCGTGACGTTCTACCAGATGCTCACCGCCGAAGTGCCGCGCGGCTTCTGGGAAATGCCCAGCGCGCGCGTCGGCACGGACAAGCGCTTCGACGCGATCATCGAGCGCGCCCTACAGCCCAAGCCCGAGGCGCGTTACCAGTCCTCGGCGGAGTTGCGCCGGGACTTGGAGAGGATTCAGGCGGAACCCCGGAGCGCCGAACATCGCTCGACCTTGAGAGAGCAACCAACCTCCGAGCCGAGCGATGCTCGGCGCTCCACAGCTTCGCCGAAAATGCGCCGCGTGGCGGCCGCACTGGTCGCACTCGCCGTCATTCTCGTGGGCGTCATCGCGGTGCTCTTATGGCCGCGCCCGCCGCAGCAGGCGTCCAGCACCGCCTTGTCCGGGCCACGAAATTGGATTGTCACCACCACGAACGACTTCGGACGCGGCTCATTGCGCGAGGCGCTTATCTTGGTGGAGAACGGTGAGACCATCACCTTTGCCGCCCACTTGGCCGGCGCGACCATTTTGCTCGAGGGAGGCGGAATTATTGTGAAGAAAAGCATTCACATTGACGCCTCCGCGCTGCCGGGTGGCATCACCCTTGATGGTGGCGGAGGCCACCGGGTCTTCGAATTTGTCCACTGCACCAACGTGCTGACGGGCCTGACGATCACCAACGGCAATAACCTCGGCCACGGAGCGGGCGGCGGTCTGTTCAACTACTTCGGCCATGTGACGCTGAACCGCTGCACCCTCGTCGGCAATCGCGCGTTCCGCGGAAAGTTGCCGGAATACGCCGGCGGCGGTGGTATTTTCACCTACGGCACGTTGATTTTGAATCAATGCACTCTCGCAGGAAACACGTCCGAACAAGGGGGAGCCATCGGCGTCAGCCGGGGCGGCGTCGCGTACTTGAACCACTGCACCGTGGTCAGCAACACGGCTACCAGCGATTACGGCGGAGGCGGCATCAGCGTGCGACCGGGCAGCCGTCTGATTTTGAACCACAGCATCGTGGCCGGGAACAACGCGTCCGTCGACGCGAACATCGTCGGCGCTTACACCCAAACGGGGGCCAACCTCACCAACGGCGATCCCCGGCTCGCCCCGCTCGGCCGCTACGGCGGCCCCGCGCCCACTATGCCGCCGCTGCCCGGTTCCCCGGCGATTGACGCTGCCATTGGTTCCACGTTTACCAACGACCAGCGCGGCTTCCCGCGTCCTGTCGGCGCAGCGGCGGACACCGGCGCGGTCGAGGCTGATTCCATTCCGAACGGCCGCCAGACGGCACGAGTGTCCCACACGGCGACCAATGCCGCCGCCGTCCGCGAAGCCGCGCAGTGGCTGGTCAGCATCGGGGCGGACGTTCGTGTGGAAAGCCAGGGCCGCGGCCTGAACTTGCAACGCGTGCAGGACATCCCGGCGGGTGACTTCGACATTGTCAGCCTCTGGCTCGACCGGTGGAAATCAACTCAGCAGTCCCCGACGGACAAAGATTTTCAAAGGCTTCGTTCGGTCCACACGCTGCGCGATGTTTTTGTGCGCGTGCAGTCGCTTTCGGATGAGGCGTTCGCCTTCCTGGGCCACAATCCCCATCTGGTCACGGTGCAAATCCAGGGCGCGACGGGTTTGACCGACGGCGTGTTCCTCCAGCTCGCCGGACTGAAGCGTCTGAAGCGCCTCGATCTTGGCGTCAACCGGCGGCTCACCGGGCGAGGGATGGCTCAGTCAGCCTGGCATGGCTCGATCGAGACATTGTATCTGGCCAACACCCGGGTGGACGATGCCGCCGTGCAAACGCTGGCGGCCTGCCCCCGGTTGGTGGACGTGATGTTGAGCGACACCAGAGTCTCCGACCAGGGGCTGCGGGCCTTGGTGGGGTCGCGGGCGTTGCAAAAGCTCTGGCTCGGGGCCTGCCCCAACCTGACCGGGCCTGGACTGGCGGAAACGCTGCCCCAGTTCGGCGCGGTGAACGAGATTTCATTGCCGGACACGCCTTGCGGCGATGAAACCGCCGCTGCCATCGCCACGATGACCAACGTCTTCCATGTGGACATGTCGGGCACCCAACTGACCGACGCCGGACTGGCCCCACTCGCCACGATGCGCCAGTTGCGCCGGCTGGAAGTACGCCGCACCGGCCTGACGGCAGCCGCCATCGCCGCCTTCGAGAAGGCGAATCCCAACTGCTCCCTCGAACGGTAAGCGGAAGCGCCGTGCCTGCTCCGCCTGGGGGGAACTTGTTCTGCCGCGCCAACCCAACTCCTGCCCCTCTCAAAAAGTTTTTCACTTTTCTTGAAACAACGGCCGGCGCTTTTCGAAAGGAGCGGGTGAAAGCACAACTCTCATTATGAAACTGAAACAACTATTCACCCGCCTCGGCCTCGCGGCCGTCCTCCTCACCACCCTCAACTCTCAACTCTCCACCGCCCACGCCCAGGGAACGGCCTTCACCTACCAGGGTCGGCTCGACAGCGGCGACTCCCCGGTGAACGGGGCCAGCGACCTCACCTTCACCCTCTACAACGCCGCCACTCTCGGGGCCACCGTCGGCACGAGCAACGTCTTCAACGACCTGCCCGTCAGCAATGGGCTGTTCACCGTGACGCTCGACTTCGGGGCGGGCGCGTTCAACGGCGCGGCGCGCTGGCTGCAAATCGCCGCCCGGCCTGGCGCGAGCAGCGGTGCCTACACCAACCTCGCCCCGCGCCAGCCTGTGACGCCGACGCCGTATGCGATGTTCGCGGGCGGGGCCAGCGCGGCGGGCGTGAGCGGCACGCTCAACGCGGCGCAGATTCCCGCTCTGGACGCCGCCACCAAGCTTACCGGCACCGTGCCAGAAGCGCGGCTCTCCGCGAACGTGGCGTTGCTCAACCGGAACCCGCAGGCCTTCACCGGCACCAACACCTTCGCGGGCCGGGTCGGCGTCGGCACGGCCACGCCGGGACAAATGCTTGATGTCAATGGAGACGTCCGATTTCGCGGCCCTAGCACTTTTTTTGGCAACAACTCGGCAGCGAATCTGGTGCTGGATGACATCGCTGGTGCAAAATGGCAACTGACCACTGGTGGCTTTATGCTCCAATTCGCTAACGACGATGGAGGAAGTTTTAACCCCAAAGTGGTATTCAAGGCCAACGGCAACGTCGGCATCGGCACGGTGAACCCTGGAGCGAAGCTGGATGTGAATGGCACCATTGCCGCCTCAGGGGCCTACTTGAGTGGCAACGGAGCAGCCACCCTAACCTTTAGCGATGCGCTCAATGACGCTGGGAAGTCGTGGGTTCTCTTCGACGGGTATTACGGGGCTGGGAATTTTGGCATCGCACGCTATGACCCGGCTCTCGGGGGCTTTCCAGCGGATAGGAACATTGTGATTACGCCCGCTGGCAACGTCGGCATCGGCAAGATCGATCCAGGCACAAAGCTGGATGTCGCCGGCGAAGTCACCTGCGTGGCCGTGAATCTCACCAGTGACCGCAACGCCAAGGAGGACTTCAAGCCCGTGAGCAGCCGCGAAGTGCTGGCCAAGGTCGCCGCGCTGCCCATCACTGAATGGCAATACAAGAAGCAGGGCGACGCCCGCCACATCGGGCCGATGGCGCAGGATTTCCACGCCGCCTTCGGCACGGGCCGTGATGACAAACACATCGCCAGCGTCGATGCCGACGGCGTGGCGCTCGCCGCCATCCAAGGCTTGAACGAGAAGCTGGACGAGAAGTCGGCGGAAGTGGAATCGCTCAAGCAGAGCGTGGCCGAGTTGAAGGAGCTGGTGAAGCAACTGGCCCAGCCGACGGGCCGCTAAACGAAACCTCAAGCCATTCAAGGTTATGAAATTCAAACTTCTCCGGGAGCCGGGCGAGTCCGGCCTCTCATTAGCACCCGGCTTTAGCCGGGTGATGAAGACCGGGCGATGGATCAGCCGTTTCAACGGCTTGCCCGCCACCCCAAAACCGCTGAAGCGGTTGGAAAATTCCGCCACCGTTTTCACCTGGCTGAAGCCAGGTGCTAATGAGAGGACGGGTGAAGCGTTCGGGCCGCCCGTCCAGCACGGGCTGGTTTTGTCGCCACGCGACCAAACCCACCTCGTGGTGGGACGGCTCGCGCTGCGAGCCGTCGCCTTTGTCCTCGCGCTGGCCGCCTTCCTCCCCGCCGCCTTTGCGCAACTAGCCCCGCCTCCCGCACCCGCGCTGCTCTCACCGGCTTCAGGAATCGTGCCCGCCGCCGCACTCGCCGCTCCGTTGGCGGGAGTGGTGCGGAGCCAGTTCACGGGCGTGGACCCAGCCGTGATCCAACAATTACAATCGAAGCAAATCACCCAGGTGCGGCTGCCCATGTTTGCCAAGGGCGAGCGCACCCTGGTCTTCACGGGCCGTGAGGATTACGGCCCCGGTCGTTTCGCTCTGACCGGCACGCTGGACGGCATCTCGCCCAGCCGCGCCGTGCTGGCGGTGTGGGACGGCGCAGTGACACTCGACGCCCAAGGGCATGGGGAGAACACCGTGCGCTTGCGCTTCGCCGGGAACGGCGGCTACTCGCTGGAGGAAATGAACCCAGCGGCGCAGGGCGGTTGCGGAGTGGATGATTTCGCCCCGGCCCCGCTTGGCCCACCCGCTGCCGCACCGGCTGCCGCCGGAAATGAGGCCGCAGGCGGCTTCATGCCCGCGGCGGGCGACGGCAATCTCTGGGTGGATGTGCTGGCCTGCTACACACCGCAGGCTCGCGACGCCGCCGGTGGACATGCTGCCATCCAATCGGCCATCGCGAGTCGGATTGCGACGGCGAACAACGTCCACGCGAGCAGCGCGACCCAAATGCGCCTGCGGTTGATGTTCATTTTTCCGGTTAGCGACAACGAAAGCGGTTACATCGACACGGATCGCATCCGTCTGCGAACGGCAGCCGATGGTTTCTTCGACAACGCCCTGGCAACCGCAGATGATCTTGGCGCAGACCTCGTCCATCTGTTTGTGAATGAACAGGGCACCAGCGACGGGCAAACCAGCATCATCGGCCTGGCGGACCGCCCCGGTCGATTCGGAGTAACGAAATGGGATGCGCCCTTGCTCACCTTCGCCCATGAGACCGGTCATAATCTGGGTTGCCGCCATCAGATCGCCAATGACGGGGGAGGAACCATCGAACACGCGCACGAGGCGACGTACGATTTCAGTCTCATCGAGACCGCCCGCGCCCAAACCGTCATGTGGGCCACCTTGGGCAGCACTATGGTGGAAAGTTTTTCAGACCCGAACAACACGATCACTTTCACCCACCTGATTCTGCCCAACTCGCCGCCGATCCCCCTCGGCGTCGCTGGCTCGGCCAACAACGCGCAATACATCCGCGACAACCGCACCACCACCGTGGGGCACAAAGAGCCGCGCTTTTACGTGTCCCCCGGTGGCGATGGCCAGGCGACGGTGCAATCCCCCGCCAACAACCTGACCTCGGTGTACAACGCCTGGTATTTCAATGCCTGGGGTCAAAACGCCGCCAACCCCGTCGTCGTCCGTGTGGCCGCCGGCAACATTCCCGCCCCGGCCCGGATCGCCACCCGCTCGCGCCTCGAAAAATGGGGCGGCGGTGGCGCTGCTCGCATCTCCCAGTGAACCCTCCTCCCGCACTGAACATGAAAACTCTTTGCCTCATCCTGCTTATCACCGGCGGACTCACCGCCCACGCCCAATACACCATCCACTGGTCCAAGATCGCCGGCGGCGGCGCGACCACGCCCAGCACCGGCGGCGTCTATGCCGTGCGCAGCACCATCGGCCAACCGGACGCGAGCGGCGCGCTCACCAACGGCCAGTATGCCGTCACCGGCGGCTTCTGGGCCTTGCCCGTCGCCGTCCAAACACCGGGAGCACCCGCGCTCACCATCGCGGCCGGCGCACCCGGTCAGGCGGTGATCTCGTGGGCACCCGTCACGCCTGGCTTCGTCCTCCAGGAAACGACCAGCCTCGAAACTCCGAACTGGATCAACTCACCCAGCGGCGCGACCAACCCGGTCAACGTCCCCACTGCTGGGAACCACAAATTCTACCGGCTGCGCAAACCGTAGCCCGGCCAGGAGAAAACAGGGATTGGGGCGGAGCCTAGCTCCGAAAGGTCCGACGCCCCGCGTGCCACTTGGCGCGCGGGGCGTTTCTTTCGAGCACGGGCACCGCTTGTGGAGCTCTCTGTTTTCTCGCGTTGCGACAAAACAAGCCCGCGTCCAGCGCGGCGGCTTGGATAGACGAGAAGCACACGAGTTCTGGTCGTCGTAGCGCGAACAGTTCCACCTCGTCACCGGCGACTTCGCGCTTTCCCGCTTTACCCATCCACCTGCCGCACCCACCCTGCACGGACGAAAACCATCCTTCCCATGACGGAACCGCAGAAACCAAAACGACGCCCGCGTTACAGCGGCAAGAACCCGCGTCAGTTCCACGAGAAATATAAGGAGCACAACCCGGAGCGTTACGCGGACGATGTCGCCAAGATCGTGGCTTCCGGCAAAACCCCGGCCGGCACGCATCGCCCGATTATGGTGGCCGAAATCATCGAGACCCTCGCGCCCAAGCCCGGCGACATCGCGGTGGATGCCACGCTCGGTTACGGCGGGCACACGACGGAACTGCTTAAGGCGGTCCTCCCCGGCGGACGCTTGATCGCCGTGGATGCTGATCCGATCGAGCTGCCGAAGACGGAAGCCCGCCTGCGCGCCTCGGGCTTCGCGGAGGATGTGCTGACCATCCGCCGCAGCAATTTCGCCGGCCTCGCCAGGGTTCTCGCGGCGGAAGGCGTCGCCGGCGCGGACGTGCTGCTCGCGGACCTCGGCCTGTCCTCGATGCAGATCGACGATCCGGAGCGCGGGTTCACCTTCAAGCACGGCGGCCCGCTGGACTTGCGCATGAACCCGCAGCGCGGCCAGTCCGCGTCGGCGTTTCTCGCGGGGCTGGACGTGGAATCGCTCGCGCAATTACTCGAAGCCAACGCCGACGAACCAAACGCCACCGTGATTGCCCGCGCGATCGTCGAGGTCCAGGCCCGCCGGCGCATCGAGACGACAACCGAGCTTGCCGGCATCGTCACGAACGCACTCTCGCGCAAGCCCGGCAGCCCATCGCGGGACGCCGCACAAGACGCCGTGCGCCGCGTCTTCCAGGCAATCCGCATCGCGGTGAACGACGAGTTCGGCGCGCTCGACATGTTGCTGCGCCAGTTGCCCGCATGCCTCAAGCCAGAAGGGCGCGTCGCTATCCTCACGTTTCACTCGGGCGAAGACCGCCGCGTGAAGCAGGCGTTCAAGGACGGCGAGCGGAGCGGAATTTACGCGCGCATCGCCACGGAAGTCATCCGACCCGGCCCCGAGGAACTGCGCGCCAACCCGCGTTCCACCCCGGCGAAACTCCGCTGGGCCGTGCGGGCCTGAGTTTTGTTTGCATATTTGCGGGCTTTGCCGCCAATCTCTGCCCGCTAAACATGATGTCTGACTCTGACCCAACGCCTTCCGCGCCGTCGCCCCAAGGCTCTTCTCCCTCCCGACGCCGTCGTTCCCGCGGTGGCCGCGGCCGTGGTCGCGGCCGGCGCGATCGCCCTGACCAGCCGGCCGGCGAGCCCGGAGCGCCCGCCGCGCCCGACACCGATTTGGACGCCACTGACGTGCGAGATGCTGAAGACTCCGCGCCCGTCGCGGAGGACAACGCGCCGGACACTTCCGAGGATTCCAGCGAGGGCCACCGCCAGGGCGGTTCCGACGACGAACGCTACTTTGCCGCCTCTCCCGAGAGCGCTGAGCAGGACTCCGAGCACGACGATTCTACTCCAAAAGCTGCCGCACCCGCGCCCGGCTTGGAGCCGGACGACATCGAACTGCGCATCGCCCAGCTTCGCCAGGAAGGCCGTGAACCCGAACGCGAGCACGAAGCACCAGCGCCGCGTGGCCGTGGCCGCGATCCATTGCCGCCGCTGCGTCCGCCCTCTCGTGACCAGTTGCGCGAACAAGCCCGCGAACGCAATCGCGACAGGGACAAGGATCGGGGCCGGGATCGTGATAGAGATCGCGACCGCGATCGACAAGTTCGCGAACGCACCGAGGAGTCGCGTCCCGCCGCGCCGCAGCCGCAACAACAGCAGGCTCCCGCACCGCAGCATGAACCGTTGCCCGGCCCGTTCCAGCCCGCGCAGCCCGCGAGCGTCCGCGCTGCCGTGGATGACGTGATGTCCATCATCACCTCCTTCCGCGAAGCGCTCGATACACTGGACGAGATTTTGGAACTGCTCGAAACCGTCGAGCGCCAGCAGCAGACTGACGAGCGCGAGCTTGATGCCCTGCGCCAGCAACTGCGCCGTTTCCAGCGCCCGCCGGAAGACCTCCAGCGCCAGCGTCCGGCCGCGCCGGCGGCCCAGCCGAGTTCCCCGCGCAACGAGCCCCGCCGCGAACAGCAACGCGGCCCCAATCGCGATCGTGAACGCGGTCCCCGGGATCGCCGGGACTTCCGCGACCGCCGTGATGGTGCCGATGCTCGTCCTCGTCCCGACGGAGTCGCTCCTGCTGTGACGGACAATCCTGAGTCCGCCGCAGCGGCGAATCCGTCGCCTGCGTCGGAGACGGTTTCCGAAACCGCACCGGAGCGCACCTCCACTGAAGCTCATGGAAGCGACGCCGGGAGTCCGAGCTGACCGCTGGCTCTGGGCCGTGCGTCTCTACAAAACCCGCAGCCTGGCCAGCGCCGCGTGCGACGCCGGGCACGTCAAGGTCAATGGTCATCCCTGCAAACCCGCCCGGCCCGTGCGCGCGGGCGATGTTCTCGTCGCACAGGCAGGAGGCATTCAACGCACCGTGCGCGTTCTGGACGTTCTCGAGAATCGCGTCGGCCCAAAACTTGTGGCGCGTTACCTCGACGACCAGACGCCACCTGCCGAGTTCGAGAAACTGAAGCTCAACCGACTCGCTCCGATCGGTCATCGGCCCAAGGGCGCGGGCCGCCCGACCAAGAAGGAACGCCGCATCATGGGCAGCTTCTTCGGTCTGGAAGATTAGACCAGTTCGCTCGCGAGCCAGACATTTTGCCACGCCCCCAACACATCACACTCGGTGACGACACGGAGATCCCGATTCTCTTCGAGGACCGGTCGGTCATAGCGATCGACAAGCCAGCCGGCTGGATGCTCGTGCCGCACACATGGCAGAAGACGCGGTATAATCTGCAAGCGGCCATCGTGTCCTCGATTGCTGCGGGCGATTTCTGGGCGCGCTCACGCAACCTTCGCTTTTTGCGGTTCATTCATCGCCTCGATGGCGAGACCAGCGGCGTGCTGCTGTTCGGACGCAGCGCCGGGGCGGTGCAGACGTTCGGGCGGATGTTTGAATCGCGGCAGAT
>SXGS01352507.1_pt1 | contig 17864 bp, 10 predicted proteins | sample 3174681 | NCBI WGS metagenome assembly SXGS01 (sample SAMN11356861, study PRJNA531348) | freshwater metagenome | isolation source: freshwater sample F1-80 | place: China: Fuxian Lake, Yuxi | collected 2017-12-25 | reverse complement strand
TTGCGGCTGCTCGCGCCAGAGGCCCCCGGCGCCCATCCAGGCGCCGGGGAGGGGGGTGAGGGCGACCAAGGCGGGAACCCGAACGGGCCGGAGGCGGCGGGGTGAGGACGACCGATGAGGGAGTCGGAACGGCCGGAGGCGGCGGAAACCGCGAAGCGGTCGCCGCCGAGGCCTGGCCCGGAGCACGTGCGCAGCACGTGACGGAGGGGGCCACAAGCGTGAAGCGCGAGACGGAGTGCCGCGTGTCGCTGCCCTGGTGCGGGATGGTCCTCCTCTGCCCATTCGGAATGTCTCCCGTGCGCGCGCGCGAGGTAGAGTGCCTGAAAATGCGGCTCTTGGGCAGTACTCGCCAAGGGGAGTGTGAGGGGGCAGCGTGACCCCCCAAGAGTGCCGCGCGCCCCCAGGAGATTTCAGGCACCTATTTATGGCGCGCTGTACTCGGTGCAACCGAGGATGTCGCCATCGGGGCCAACCTCGGTGTCGACGCCGAGATCGGGGAACGGCAAACGGGGCTTCTGCGTGCCAAGGAAGAGAAAGTTGAGAAGGTAGACCGCGTCCGTGAGCTGGATCTGCTCATTGTCGTCGGAGTCGGCCGCGTCCCGGCAGAGCGGCGCGGAAACACCGTTGAAGAGGTAGCCCAGGATACTCACCGGGTCGGAAATGTTAATGTCGCCGTCGTCGTTGGCATCGCCCCGCACGAACCCGTAAGTGAAGCCCGGAAAGAGGTAGTCCGAGCCCGTCGCCGACGACACCTCGATCGTGATTTCTCGCGCCTCGTCAATGGCTGGAGCCTCGACAGTGATGACCCCGTCGGAGAGGCTCTGAATAGGAATGCCAACGCCGTCGAATTTGACCTCAAGGCTGCCCGGATCGGCTCCGAATCCCGTGCCACGGATCTCGACGCCCTGGGTCACACCCCGCCAACGTCCCCTTGCCGGCTTCACCTCGAGAATGTCGAGTGAGCCCTGAAACTGGGCTTCAAGTAGCGCGATCCGATTCGCGGTCCGATCAGCGACGACAAGCCCGGCTCCCGTGGCGAGGTCGAAGCCCGGGATATCAAAGGAACCAAGCGCGCCAAGTGGGACGCTGGCCCCGGTGTCCTGAATGTCAAAGTTTGCGCCCAGATCGAGCTTCACGACACGGTTCACCGACGGCGAGGAGCCATTCAGGTCGACGCCGACACCCACAAGGAAACCGGCTCCTCCAATCCCGGAGACTCCCGTCGAATACTCAAGGGGCGTATTCATTGTGCTCGAGACGCTGCGCTCAGCGCCCGACTTGAACGCCCCGCTGGTCCGGAGAAAGCCGATCAGACAGTCAATCCCTGGCCCCGCCATGGTTGTGAAGAGATCGTTCCCATTGCCACTGGAAAGAGCCAACCCGGTAAAGCCTTCCGGCAACGGCAAATCGGGGGTCCGGCTCAGAGTGAAGGCTAACACTGGATTCGCGGCGCCGCTCTTTCGATAGAGCCGCCCGTCGCCCAGAAGAATATAGAGCTCGCCAGCGGCAATCGGGTCAGCCGCAAGCCCCCGGACTTCCGCTTCGCCAAAGGGGTCGACTGGCAAGAGCGTCTCCTCAAGGAGGGACAGGCTTGTGTCGAGCCTCCAGAGCGTGCCGCCCGAAAGCACGGCATGAACACTTTGGGTGCTCGACTCGTAGGCGACAGCATCGGGCGGCGAAGGGGTGGAGATCGAGACCTTCACACTGCCGTCTCCCTGCGCCACGGAGGCCTCCGCGCTCGCCGAGAAGGGCTCCAGAATCGCGACATCGGGGCCCAAACCGCCACCTCCACCCTCGAGCCCCTGCCCAATCACGCGGTAGACGTGTACGCCCGACAACAGGCCTCGGTCGATGATGCCACCGAGGGAGTCAGCCAGGCTGACGGGAGATTGAGGAATCGGTCGACCATTGCGGAACACATGAAACTGGGTGAAGCGCACCGAGCTATCCCAATCGAGGCGCACCTGCCGCCCCGCAAGCAGCGTGGCCGTCAGATTGAGCACCGCCGGTAGCCGGCGCGCGCGAGACGGATCGGAGGGATCGAACGGATTCGAGGGATCGAGGGTCTCGTCCCGATTCAAGATCTTGTCCTGATCTGCGTCCTTTTTCTGCGCATGGATGTTGGCTGCAAGAAACCCTGTCGAGTCGGCCTCGCCGAAAACCTGGACGGCCCCCTTCGAGAAGAGCTGAGCCTCCGGCTCGCGTAGCCGAGAATTGAATCTCTCGACCACCTCGCCCCCCTCCTCGGCAGCGTAGACATTGCCGAGGCCATCGATCGACATCCAGATCCGCCCACCTGCGTTGCCAGTGCCGCTCGGGTTTCGAACCCGAAGGAAGAGGCGTCCGGTCGGGTGAAATCCAAGGAAGTAATCCGGGGTAACGGTATAGGCGTTTCCGGAGGCGTCGAGGGCCAGTCCACCGCCCCCCGGAGCGGGCGCTGTCCAGAGGACCCCGCCCTGACGGGAAAACTTGGCTATCTGACTCCTCCCGCGCAGGATGATGGCTCCCGCAGGATCGATGGCCACCGTATCAAAGTTGAGCGCGCGATCGCCGTGAATGATCGAGGAGAGGCGCTTCAAGCCACGATCGAGCTTCAACAGGTAGCGCTGACCACGAGCGGAGGCGCAGACCCACAAGAAACCCACAGGATCGAGGGCCATCGAGACTCTCTCCGGCAGGCCGCCGTCAGCTCCAAGTATCTGAGTTGAGACCAGTTCGCCATCGGCGCTGAAGCGCCAGATGCTGTTGCCGATTGCCGCGAAGGCGTACCCACCCCCAGCTACCAGGGTAAACACGGTCCCAGGCTCGGGAAGGGAGCTCACCACGATCGGTCCCTGGGCCGGGTCTGCGGCCTCGAGGCTACTGGCCTTGTAGCGGGCGACCACGCGGTGGGTGATTACCCAGAGGGCGTTCAAGTCGTCGACCGCGAAGCCCAACACAGGCAGCTCGGCCGAGCTGAGGATCTTACCCGTCTCCGTACCGTCGAGGTTGTACTGCCGGAGCGCCTTGCGCACATTCAGAAAAACGTGGTTGGAAGGCGGAAACATGTCCAGCGGCGCCTGGAGGACTTTCGCCCGGTAGACATCCGCCATTCGATTCCCATCCTTGTCGGGGGCCAGATTTGTCGCGAGGGACTCGTACGCGTGGTATTGACCGTCCCCCGAGATCGAACCGTGCGTGGAGGCGTCGTTCCCCACCTGAAAGGGTCCGCCGGCAACAGGTTGTATTCCGCTCACAAGAAAAGTACGGGAGTAGGCTCGGTCACGGATGTAAAAATCGTCCAGGCCGTTCCTGTCCTCGCCGATGATCCGAAGATCCGTCACGAAGCCCACGAATCGCCCATCGAAGCTGATCCCGGCGACGGTCGATGCCGCCTTCAACTCCCTCCCGGCCGGGCTCACGCTGACGCGCTCGGTGCGTCCGGTCACCAGATCGCGGATGAGGACATCCTCGACGTTGTTCCTGTCGCCTCCCACGAGATCGGTCGCGAGGGAATCGAACGCAACCAGGCGGCCATTGGGACTGAGGCGGGGATTCCGACTGTGGTTGTTGCCGGCTCGAGCAGTCTTGCCGACGCTCACAAGGGTGATTTGCGATGTGTTGCGGTTAAATATGTAGACGTCGGTGAATCTGTTTTCATCCAGCGCGGAGAGGTTGGTGGCGTCCGATTCAAACGCGACGAGATCACCGTTTTCGCTGATCTGCGGCAGTCGGCAGTCGCCGTTCGCAAATCCTTTCGGTGGGTCGATCCGCAACGTGGTGGTCGTGGCCAGGACGTGGACATGAATGCGATACGTGCCAGCGGGAGGCTCCACACCCTTCACGAGGTTGGTAGCCAGGGACTGAAACGCCACGATCTTGCCGTCAGCGCTGATGACCCCGCGGTCGGAAGGCCCGTTCCCCTCGCCACCCGCCGGGGTGAGACTCACCAGCACGTTTTCACCACTCGCACGCTCGTGGACAAAGATGTCGGCCTGCGCTGTGCTCCTGTCGTCCGTAAGATTCGTGGCTGCCGAGGCGAAGGCAATGAGTCGTGCATCCCGGCTCACCGAGGGAAAGTGGCTCGGGCCGTCACCTTTCACTCCGGGAAGGGCAGGCAAGCGGCCAGGCGCGAAGCTCAAGAGGCTAACCTTGCCGGCCGCCACGTCGTGAAGGTAGATGTCCGAGGTTCGGTCGGTGTCTGCACGGTCCAGGTCGGTCGCGGTCGACTCGAATACGACGTATCCGCCGTCAAGACTGATCTCAGGGTTCGTGGAGACGCCGTTCGCGGCGACGCCTTCGGAAGTGGCGCTGAGGAGCCTTTGCTCGGTGGGCTTGTTGCTCGGCTGCGCAGCGAGGCGCTCGGGGCTCGGAGCGAACGCGCCGACCATCGCCGCCAGAGAAGACAATACCGTTCGAAAGCCGACCGACGGCCTTGAAAGTATCCTCGCCGGGGCACGGGGAAACATGTTGAATTACGCTTTCCTTGGCTTGGGTGGATGTTCTGGAAGCGGGTCGAGAAGAGCGCAGGGGTAAGTATACGAGTCCCCGGGGTGGGAGGGAAAGAGGCCCTGAATGCAGGGCAAGCGCGCGGTTTGGGGCTCAATTCACGCCCGGGGCCTGACTCCTCCGTTGGCTCCATTGAATTCATTGCTCTTGCTGCAGCCCACAAGGGCAGCAGCAAGGGTACCACCCTCAACGGGGGGATCGAATCGGGTGTGGCTCAAGAACCCACGCCTCTCGCACGACGGGAGTGGTGGCCACGGAAGCCATTGGCCTTGAGGCGCGCTCTTGTTACCCTCACTGTCACCATGCGACCCATTCCACGCTACAAGCTCTGCTTTGTTTGCGGCCGTGACAACCCGGCCAGTCTCGACGTGCAATTCTTCAGGGAAGGAACGCGGGTGGTATGCGACTGGATCCCTCACGAGAAGCACCTGGGCTACCGCGATCGAGTCCACGGCGGGGTCGTCGCAACAATCCTCGACGAGGCGATGAGCTGGTCTCCCACCAGCGAGTGGCGACGGATGGGCTTCTCGATCGAGCTCAACGTCAAGTATCGCCAGCCGGTGCCGAGTGGAGTCCCGTGCAAGGTCGAGGCGGAGGCCGTCGAGATCCGCTCGCGGACCGCTCGTACCACTGGCCGAATCCTGGGCCCGGATGGGGTCGTCTGCGCGGAGGCGACCGGCGTTTACTTTCCCCTGAAACCCGGCATGACAGAGCAGATCCTCGAGTACCTCTACCTGGAGGGCAACGAGAGGCCCGTGACGCTGGACGACCTCTGAGACCGTGCCAGCCAGGGGGCTTGTACGGATCACGACGTCACGCCCGCTGAAATCACCCCCCGCCACAACCGCCGTCGATGCAATCGGCGAGCGTGTCCTCGATTGGATCCGTGCCGCAATCGTAGGGGCCTGGCGGGCCGGAGAGGTCGGCGCCACGGAAAAGGAATGTCAAGATCAAGACGGCGTCCGTGAGGTCCATGGTACCGTCGTCGTCAAAGTCCCCGGTGTCGTCACAAGATAACGGCGGGCCTCCCGTGAAAAGGTGCTGCAGGAGGTAGATTGCATCGGTCAAGTTCACAGTACCCGAAGAGTTTGTATCGCCTCGGCGGAAGCCGCAGACGCCGAGCGGATTGGTTGAAAGAGCCTTCTTCCAGCAACCAACCACGGGCCGGGCGATGGGACGGAAGGCGGCATCGAGATATGCGGCCTTCGCGGGCACACCCGTATCGTACTCGGGCTCGAAAACTTCGATCACGTGGACGTCTTTCCCATTCCCCAGTGAGAGGGGCGGCTCAAGCACGATCCAGTATTTCACGTGGACATTGTGGTGTTGCGCAGCGTAAGCGAGGCTCCAGTAGTCCCTGACCTCACGCCTCGCGCCGCCAATCGAGACCTCGGCAAACATGATGTTCGCGGGGCCCGAGCCCGCAAGAGGCAGATGGAAACGCTCCTCGAAGAGGACCGTGTCACCACCTTCCAAGTCCGCACGGCCATGCCAGAGCGGGATACCTTCGTAGATGCACGATGAATAGCGTATGAGTCTGTCGCCGCCTGAAACGGCATACAAGACGAGTTGATCCGTAAGATACTCCTCGTCGACGGTCTTCGTGAGTACAGGAGGCTGGCCTTGACGCACCTCAAAGGTGAGGAAGGAGAGCTCGAGCGAAACCTCCTTCCCGTCCGGGAACGAGAAGATCTCCTCATACTCGTACTGGTAGCTCACGTTCCCTCGCCCGTCGGACTGCGTCTCGACCCGAAAACGTCCGGGCCGCAGAGAAGTCAACTTCACCTTCGCGGGGCCGAAAAGGACCTCCTCGAAGAGTCGTCCCGAAAACGATGGCACGTCGGAAGGAAGCTGGTGCTTCCCTGTCACAAAACGCAACTGGCTCTTGTTCTCATACTCAAGACGCGGCTCTCGTCCGTCGAGAAAGGCTCCGCAAGCGATGGTATTGGCGGGCACATCCAGCTCAAAAACTGGCCCCCGGGGTGAGCTGTCGGTGACAAGAAACGGCCTCACCTGTTTCAAGGCCAATTGGCCCACTTTATCCACCTTGAACTCGACGTCGAAGAGGACTTCGCTTCGATCGTGACCAGCCAAGTCCACTGGCAAATCCCGGTCGATGAGGGCCAGCAAGGCGCCCAGTTCCTTCAAAATCTCGTCGGAGACTACATTTTCGCCCGCGGGCACGAGCGTCGAGCGCTGCACACGGTCAATTCGCGTCACGACACCCTTGTCGATCTCGAGGACGTCCTTCTCCGGCAACTTGCCCGGCTCGGGGCTGACAACGCTCTCCTCGCCCTTCTGCGCAGTGACGATGTATCGCCGGTCCCTGGCATTGGTTGGATTGCCGGTGAAGGCCACGCCGTTGGCCTTCTCATCGAGAAAAGCCTTCGAGACGAGCACTCCCATGGCACAGAGATCCTGCGGTATGCCATAGTAGTCGCGCTCCTCGAGGGCCCGAAAGGTCCAGAGGCTCGACCACACTCTCTTGAGCGCCCGGGCAATGCGCCGCTCGTTCGGCTGGCTCGGATCGCAAAGTGACGGCCCGTCATCGTCGAAGTCCAGGTCATCGGCTGCACAAGCAGTAGTGGAGCTATAGAGGCCAGCTCCGTTGAACTCGAGAGCATCTTCCACGTTGGAGGACGATCGAAACCGGACAGGCACCTGTCTCGAACCGAAGAGTTCCTCAATCCTCCCCCCGAGATTCGAAACGAGCATCGGATCCACCACGCCATCGTCCTCCATCACCCCTCGGATCTTCTGGAGCTTCTCAAAGCGGACGGTGGAGTCACTCTTGAACTCGCTGGAGGCCAGGAGCTCCTTGAGGCACTGCTCGTAAGTAAGACGGACGCCGGGCCTCAAGAGCGACTCAGTCATGTTGGTGCGAATAAACTCGAGATAGTACCGCACCGGCACGGCAAATGCTGGTGCCTTGTACTTCTCGTGCGGAGCCGTGAGAATCCGCTGAAGGCGCGCGAAGTTCGTCGCCTTGCCGCCGAAGCGGGCCTCGGGCGGAACAGGCAAGGGGGAGAGATTCATTTCCACCACTGAATCGAGCTTTGCGTATTCCGGGTCAAGTTTCGGCGCCTCGGATAGCTTGGGCCGATGCTCCAGCCACCACTTTTCTGCATCCTCGAGCTTCGCCTCCACCGCGGAATATGCGGTGGCGCCGACTTCCAGACGAATCAGCTTGCCCTCGAGCGGGCGGAGCACATCAAGGGCGCCCTGAAGATACGCATTGGGTGTATTGCGTCGTGCCGTGCGAATCGAGAGGTGGCTCAACTCGCCCTGCTGCTCGCCGGTGATGACACCGGCAACAACACCTTCAATGTCACTCGGAGCTCGTTCGAGGACCAGGATGTCCTGCCAGGTGATCTTGCCGCTCTGGTTGGCGGCCTCGAAGGCGGCGAGCGTCAGGAGGCGCACACGGCCAAAACCAGTCGAAAGTGTATAACCCTGATACTTCGCCTCGGTGCCGCTCCCCAGGTAGATCGGGAAGCCGGGGTCCCTCCACTCTCTGGCGAGCAGCTTCGCGGGCTGCGCATCCGGCGCATAGTAGAGCGGCGTCGGCGCAAAAATTCCCTGAAGTGCGGCGAAAACCGATTTCGTCTCCTGCAGCGTCAGAAGTTCGGAGTCCTGCGTCTGCGTGATGACCGCAAATCCATAAAAGGTCCCGATCGCCGCCTCGTAACGAGCGAGCGTGCCTGCAAAATATTTTCGGGTGGAGCGTCTCTCGATCAGGTTCAGATATTGCTCGATGGTGAAGGCCGGAAACTTGACCGGGAACACCTCCTTCAAGAATTCGAAATGAAACTGGTACTTGTTGGCATTCTGAAAGAGGGGAGAAAGTAGTCCCGCATCGGCTGCCGCCGGCAGAAGGAACTTCGTTGTCCGTTTCACTTCACCGGGGCGCGCCGAGGGTATCGCGACGCTGTCAAACTCGGCCTCGCTCTTGATGGAAGAGAGATAGTCGACGGGCGCCTGAGCCTGGAGAAACGACCGAGCGGTACAGAGGAAGATCCACACCAGGCAAGGGGAGATGCGTGCCATAAATTTCCTCAAAGCAAGATCACAAGGGGCTGAAGGGTCCGCAGTCCAATGCACTCTATGATACTCGCCTCCGGAAGATTGTAAGCGACTGTTTCAGCATGAATTCCATCGGCCCGGGGGTGCGGGGAATTCTGGAGGGAGCCCAGGAGCTTGCAGGATCCAGGCGACGAACGGAAATGCCTGATCAAACCGCAGGTGGCCCAACTTCAACGGCTCCCTGTCCTCCTCGAGAGTGCCTGGATCTGGTCCATGAGCTGCTTCAGGCCAGGTGCATGCTCGCGGGGTACGCACTCGCCGCAGATTTCAGGGGCGAGGCTCGAAATCGACTCCAGCGTGCGCTCGAGGCGTTGACTTCCTTCAGTCGCCAGGCCGGGACGATCCACCGAGGCCACTATCCCGTGCGACCGCGCTCTCATTTTGCAGTTGACCCGGCAGAGCGCCCAAGCTATCCAGACCCTGGAGGATCTTGTCCAACATGCCCGAGAGTACGGTAATTGTCGACACGCACGCTCATGTTTGGCCGCTGATGGCAGATCCCGCGGAGTTGGCGGTTGCCACCGTGAGTCCACGCAGCGAAGTGTCAATTCAACTGCTGGATCTCTACCTGGAGGAGTATGGGGTGCAGCGCGCAGTCCTCGTCCAGACCATGTTCGCGCGAGAGGACAACAGTTATGTGGCTGACAGCGCCGCCGCTCGCCCCGATCGTTACGCCGCCGTCTGTGTGGTCGATCCCGCTCGAGCAGATGCGGCTGACCAGCTTGAATACTGGGTAGTGACGCGGGGATGCAGGGGACTGAGGCTACGCCCTCGATTTCGAGTCGAGGAGGCCTGCTTTGGCTCTCCAGAAACGTTTGCGCTTTGGGACAAGGCCGAGCAACTGGGAGTTGTGGTGAACGTGTTGGCCGGTCCAGAGCACTTGCCCACGATTGCCATGCTGGCCAGGCGTTTTGCTGGCGTGCCGATCGCGCTGGACCACATGGCGCACCCCGATCCTTGCTCGCTGGTAGCTGGGGGCGACGCCTGGCGAGACTTGCGAAACCTGGCCCAGTATCCCAACGTGTTCGTGAAGATCAGTGGGGAAGGCTACTTTTCTCACCAGCCCTACCCTCATGCCGACTGTCAGCCCCTTGTCCAGGACCTGTTGCAGCATTTCGGCCCTCGACAATTGTTGTGGGGCAGTGACTTTCCCCATGTGCTCTTGAAGATAGGGTATGGTCGTGCACTGAGGCTGGTGCAAAGCCAGTGCGCAGGTCTGGAACCCGCGGCACTGGACCGCATCCTGGGTGGAAACGCCCTGGATCTGTACTGGGGAAGGAAAAGATAGGGTTTTGGTAGCCCCATTCTCGGCATGATATGGCCGGCGTGAGGCTCCCGAAGAGCGAACGGCCGGGCATGCCAGAAGAGCCCACGCAGTCAGCTACTCGGTGGGCGATTCGATCCGCAGTTCCCGCACGGTCCAGAATGCTGTCGCAAGGCGCATCTTGTGGTAAAGTCCGTCAAGTCATGCCTCTAACCTTGTGGCCCATGGCAAGAAGAGCGGCGCTGCATGCCGCCGTCCCGGAGTTCTTCGTTGATGAGCCAAGTGATCCAGCAGGAGAGCGCGCCGACGGAGTCTATCCCCTGCAAGGCATTCATTGTCGATCAAGAAAGGTAGCTTCTCATGAAGGTTGACAGCAAGGATCGTGTTCGCTGTGGGATGTTCATCATGCCCTTCCATCCGGCATCGAAGTCAGTTTCACAGTGCATCGACGAGGATCTGGAACTGGTTGTCCGTGCCGAGGAGTTGGGCTTCGAAGAGTTCTGGATCGGTGAGCATCATACGATGAAGTTGGAGCCGATCGTGATGCCCGAGATCTTCATTGCGCGGGCTCTCGGTGATACCCATACCATTCGGATGGGACCTGCCCCCGTTTGCATTAACCAGCACCATCCAGCGGCTGTTGCCGGTCGACTGGCCTTTCTCGATCATCTGTCCAGGGGGCGCCTGAACTTGTGCCTCGGTCACGGGAGCTCGCCCAGCGATCAGGAGCTTTTTGGAGTGGACCCGAAGCTGGGCTCAGCGATGGCCGAGGAAGCGATCGAGATCATCTTGAAACTGTGGAGCTCGGATCCCCCATATGAGATCGATGGCAAGTTTTGGAAGATTCATTTGAAGAAGACCATGGACGCCGAGACACTCCTCGGCTACGTCCAAAAACCGTTCCAAAAGCCACATCCGCCGATTGCAATCCCGGGGATGAGCCTGAACTCCCCGAGCATGCGCATGGCCGGTCGAAAGGGGTACAGCCCCTTCGCTCACTGCCTCATTGCAGGCAACGTGGTGGCAGATCTCTGGGCCACCTACGCCATGTCCGCTCAAGCGGCTGGACGCTCCCCGGATCGCAACAGTTTTCGCGTCGCCCGTTCCATATTTCTGGCCGACACCACCCGCGAAGCCGTCCAGCTCGCACGGAGAAATCAGCTGGGGCAGTGCTTCGAGTACGTTGGTCAGCTTCTGGACAAGGGGATCGGACGTCGCCTTTACAAACGAGATCCGGAGATGTCCGATACCGACTGCAATCTGGATTACTTGATGAAGGAGCAGATTATTGCCGGCGATCCCGGGGAAGTCTTGCGCAGACTCCTTGAGTTGTGGCAAGAAACCGGCGGCTTCGGCCAACTGATTCTCATGGGTTACGATTGGGACGACAAGGCCCGCTGGTTACACAGCATGGAGCTCTTCGCCAAGGAACTCATGCCGGCGCTCAACAAGGCCGTGGGGTGAGCCCTTCCCCGCAGGCTGCGTCTGCCCCTGTAGCGGCGACTCGGATGAATGCCGCCGCAACGCAAACCGCGTAGACCTGCGGTAATGGACTCTCAGGCGCGCGCTTCTGTCCACGCAGGCCCTGACTCGGTCTCCTTCCACATGCGCTCGAACTCGGGCTTGCCTTCTTCGTCCCAGAAGTCGCTGACCACAGGATTGGCATAACTCGGCGCCGGACCAGGAACATGCGGTGGATGCAAGGCGCGAAGGGCGCTCGTCGCCCCCGGCTTGTCCGCGTCATGGCGGAGGTACAGGGTCAAGCCGCTCGCATAGCGCGTACGCACGAGAAATCGGCTCTGCGTCGGCCTCGGCGCTTTCTCGTAGCGCGACAGCTTTTCCCGGTCGATGGTCACACCGATACCCGGCTTCTCGAGGACCTTCACGCTGCCGCCCACAACCGGCATGGTCTCAACAGTAACGTCATCTTTCCACAGGCTACACCCATTGACATGATCCAGCGTCGCCATCTTGAAGACGGCCGCCTCGTGCGCAAGAAAGGCTTGATTGATCGTGCCGCCAATCTGCTGCAACATGAAGGGTTTGCCGCAGGCCTCAGCAATGGCGGATGATTTTATCGCACTCCCCACAGGAGAGTGCCCAAATAGCCTTCCATCGCAGAGATTCTCTATCATGAAATCATCGGGACCGTGGTGAATGAGAATGGGCAACCTGCACTTTTGCCGAAGGAGGCGGTAGCCGTCCCTATCTTCCGCCTTGATGGGATCTTCAATTCTTCCCGCCACGGCGAAGCGCTCCAGATCGCGCAAGACCGGGTAGACCGCTTCCAGGTTCGAGGTGCCGTTGAAGTCATAAAGCACCTTGAAGCCAGGCGGTGCGGCTTTATCCATTGCCCGGGTCTGATCGACGACGTTCTGCAGCTCATCGACGTGGTACTTGAGCCAGTGGAAACCCCGCCGGGCGACGTTGCGCACCTCCTCGGCCATGGCATCAGGCGGTTGCGGTACCGTCCAGGCAGCGACAGGCACCCATTCGCGCACCTTGGGGCCCAGGAGCTTCCAGGCCGGAAGTCCAAGGTGCTTGCCCATCAGATCATAGAGGGCCACGTCCATGCCAATCTGGTCGCCGCCTGCGATCCAATCGAACGGGCTTGTTCCTACATACTTCGAGAAGGTCTCCGGCGCGGGCGCGGAGCCCCAGAGCTCCCCGTAGCCTTCAAGACCACTATCGGTCTTGACGATGAGAATCGTGCGCAGCGGGAATTTCAGCCCGTGATAGCGAAGAAGGACCTTGGCGTTGTAATCGTGGTACGGGATGTAGACCTCGTGGAACTCGATGTCAGTGATTCGAGGCAGTGGATTGTGCCTGGGGGCGACAGGCGAGGGAACGTCCTTGAGCGGTCCCTTTCCGGGCAAAGGATCGGCGCACGCCAGGCGATTCCTCGATCGCTCAAGGCCCATCAGGGAGAGGGCTCCCGCCGCCAGAAGACGGCCACAAAAGCGGCGACGATTGACCGGTAGCATCAAGGACTCCTTCTTGCTTTCTGAGATCGGCCCCTGCGGCCCCAGAACCCCAGCAGGGCCCAGACTTCCGCTCAGGGTCAATTCATGTTTCCCTCCGGAACAGCCTCTCGGGGTTGAGGGCATGCCCCCCGAGGGCAGTACAGAGCGTATCGACAATCGAGCCCGAGCGCAAATGTACAAAAGGTACTCGTGTCGACCAGTCGGCACCTGCAAGGCGATCAAGGAAACTTCTTCGGTGGGCTGTCGAAATCTTCGAGCCATGGCACTTTGTTCGCGTCTTGCAGCGGTAGACTTCCCCGGCCGCAACGCAGATAATCCCCGCACATGCGGCCTCTTCGCCTAGCCTTGAACCACACGCGGCTGGATCGTACTGGCGGTGTGGAGGGCTACCTCTGGAATCTCCTCCACCACCTCCTGGCCCGGGGACACTCCATCGACCTCTTCGCAGGCAAATTCCTCGCCGAGATTTCGCACCCCAACCTCCGCATCATCCGAGTGCCTTATCTGCGGAGCCCCAGGCCAATACGTGTAGCAAGCTTTGCCTCCTGGAGCGCGAAGGCGATCGCACGCCAGGAGCAGATTCGTCCCTACGACGTCGTCCAGGGCTTTTCCAGAACCTACTACCACACGCTCTACCGCGACGGCGCTGGCTGCCGGGCAGACTATTGCGAGCATTACCTCGACCGCTGGGCCCGCCTCGGCCTGCGCAAGCTCTTCTACCGTCTGAATCCGGTCGATTGGATCGTTCGGCGCATTGAGCGCAAGCGCTACGTCGAGCGGCCGCAGAAGCGGGTGATTGCAATCTCATCGTTCGTACGCAATCAAATTCTCACCCGCTATCCGAGTGTGCAGCCGGAATCGGTGAGGGTTGTCTACTCCGGCGTCGACTGCGACCTCTTTCACCCACGCCATCGGGAAGCCGGCCAGGGCCGGATCTCACTCATCTTTGGCGGCCCTCAGCCCCAGGACACGGTCCGCACGTTGCTCTTTGTCGGTAATGACTATCATCGAAAAGGGCTCGACCTTGTTCTGGAGGCGCTCTCGTCCCGAAGAAGCGCTCGTACTGGCAATGTGGATGCGAGGCTTGTCGTCATCGGTCAGGATGCAAGGGCGCCCGAGTACGAGCGCAAGGCTGCGTCGCTGGGGCTCTCCAGGTGCGTCCGGTTTCTCGGCAAGCGATCCGACGTGCCCGAGCTCATGGCTGGCGCCGATGCCCTGCTCCTCCCGAGCTACTTTGACCCGTACGCCAACGTCTCCAGCGAGGCCATGGCAAGCGGGACGCCCGTGATCGCTTCTTCCACCTCCGGCGCTGCCGAGCTCATCCGCCCCTGCCACGGCTGGGTGCTCAAGCAAAACGACGCGGCAAGCCTCCGCATCGCAATCGACGCCTTTCTCTCCGTGCGCGACCTGTCTCCCCTCCGCGAGGCGGCCCGGAAAACAGCGATGGATCTGAGCTGGGACCGCCACTACGAGGAGATTGAAGGAATCTACGCCGAGGTCGCCGAGATGAACGCCCATGAACGAGAGCTGGTCCGGTGACCTTCGCGGAGCCGCTGGTTCGCTTCAACCTGCCCGGAGAGGGTCAAGTGCTGGCACTCGAAGGGCTTGGACCGGAGTGGGTTGCCGCAGCACTCCAGGCGCATCGCGGGAACACAGACCCCTCTCGCACACTCAAGAGCAACCTCGGCACTCTCGTGACACGAATTTCGACAGCCGACCTTCCGGTCCCGCACCTCACGGGAATGCCTTCCCAGGTCGTGGTGAAGGAGGTGCCCCGCAAATCCGGGCCCTTCGGGTTCGCTCGATGGTTGCACCTCCGTTCACAGTTCTGCCGGGACTTCACAGTCAGTCGCCGGCTGGCCAGGCTGGGTGTCCGATCACCTCGCGCGCTGGCCTCCACGTTCAAGGCCAGGGGGGCAACCGAGTTTCTCCTGAGCGAGCTCGTGGACGGCGCAATACCACTTCGCGATCTCCTCTGGCTCGGTGAAAAGGTGGTCCGCGACCCACGGGAACGCACCCGACTTTTCGAAAGCATCGGCGCGTGGCTGCGTGACTTGCATGAGAAGGGCGTGTGGCAACGCGACATGAAGCCAAGCAATGTGCTGGTGAAGGGTGACGAGCTCGTCCTGGTGGACATTACCGCAGTGAGGTTGTTCAGGAAGCCGCTTCGCCAGGAGCGCCGCCAACGCAATATTGCACAGCTCCTTGACCTGTCACCGGATTGGGACGGCGAGGCCCGCCTCCCGTTTCTTCGGGCCTACCTCGGCGCCAGCCTCGTGTCAGAATCCACGACGAAACGCTGGGCAGCAGAGGTGGGCCAGTTCATCGAGGCTCGACGCGACTACCGTCAATCCCGCTGCGGCTTCCGGTTTGTTGACGAGGAGCATTTCCGGCGGCCGCGAGAAGCGCTCCCCCACGCCCATCCAGACTCCTGAGAGCGTGAGATGTGGCCGGCAAGCTTCCAATCGGTTTGGACCTCGGGCGCCAAGCACCTGCGCATTGAACGACCCGTTCTTCCCAATCCGCGGTGGATCGAGTAACTATCCCAGTTGTCATGCGATTCCTCCACACCGCGGATTGGCAGATCGGAATGAAGGCCGCCCATACGGGCACCGCAGGCGCTCGCGTTCGAGAGGCCCGCATCGCTGCCGCGCACAACGTCGTCGCCCGGGCGCGGGAGGCCGGAGCAGAGCTGATCGTGGTCGCCGGCGACACCTTCGAGGACAACGGTGTTGACCGCTTGCTGGTTCAGAAGATCGTCGATGTCCTCTCGAGCTTTCCCGGGCCCGTCCTTGTGATCCCGGGGAATCATGACCCTCTCGTTCCAGGCAGCGTGTGGGAGCATCCTGCCTGGCGCTCGGAGACGGCGAAGAATGTCAACGTGCTGCGGAGCGAGGACCCTGTCGAGGTCACGGGTGGTTGGATCTTCCCCTGTCCGCTTCGCTCAAAGCACTCCGACAGGGATCCGACGCTTGCAATACCCTCTCGTGATCTTCGCGGAATCCGCATCGGCATCGCGCATGGCACCGTCGAGGGCGTCCGCCAGGACGAGCCCGACTACCCCATCGCCCGCGACGCTGCGCTTCGTGCCGGTCTCGACTACCTGGCCCTCGGTCACTGGCACTCCTTCGCTCCTTACGAAGTGGGCGGCGCCCAGCGAATGGCCTACTCGGGCACGCACGAGACGACAAAGTTCGGCGAGCGCGCCAGCGGGAGCGCAGTCCTGGTGGAGATCGTTTCGCCCGGCGCCCCACCCACGCTCACTCCGATGCGCACGGGCACGCTCCAGTGGGTCCTTCTTGAGCTCGAGTCCAGGCAAGCAGGAGCGATCGCCACAGTGCGAAAGGAGATCGAGGGATTTCGGGGCAAAGACGGAACGCTTCTGGAAGCTCGAGTTGCGGGGTTACTCTTTCCGGGGGACGAGGAGGAGCTCCGCCGAATTACCGAGCTGCTCGCCACCGGCTTTGTCTTCGGACGCCTCGACGCTACTCGCCTCCTCCTGGCGCCAGAGGCCGACGGCTGGCTCGAGCGTATTCCACCGGGACCCGTGCGAGCGGCTGCCGCACGTTTGCGGGAGCTCTCAAGCTCCGCCTACTCCGAGCCGCGCCCCGAGGGGGGCACGCCGAAAGCTGCCGCCCAGGCACTTCTCGAGCTCTACGCGCTGCTTGCGAAGGATGCCACTTGATCCTGAGATCCATTCAACTGGAGGGCTTCAAGTGCTTCGCGAGCCCGGTGCGCGTCGCTGGTTTCTCGGAACGACTCAACGTTCTTCACGCTCCCAACGGGACGGGCAAATCGACGCTGTTCGATGCGTTGAGCCGCGCTCTGTTCGACGATCACCGCGTCAGTGGAAAGGATGCGGATGCGCTGCGGCCGTGGGGACGGGCCCTGGCACCCCAGGTGATCGTGGATTTCGCGCACAATGGAGAGGAGTACCGCCTCACGAAACGATTTCTCGATGAACCCAGAGCCAGGCTGGAGCGGCTCGAGAGCGGCGGTTTCAAGCCACTGGCCGAGGGAGACAAGTGCGTTGAGCGGGCGCGCCAGCTTCTCGCCTCCACGGGCCCTGGCCGGGGCCTCTCGCAGCTCAAGAACTGGGGCTTCGCGCAAATTCTCTGGGCCGCCCAGGGTAGCCTCGGCATCCCCGAGCTGACAGGAGACCTGATCTCCGAGCTGCAGCGCCGCCTGGGGCATTCGCAATCAACGTCCGACCACGAGACCGGCCCGCTCGAGCAGCAAATCGAGGATCTCTTCAGCAGATTCTTCACGGCTCAAGGAAAGCTGAAGTCCGGCAAGGATGGCGCCCCCGCTCTGGCGCTACGCAAGGCCATGGAAGAGGCCAGCGAGAGGGAGACGGCCTCGGCGGCAGCACACCTGAGGTACGAAGAGGCGGTCCGTCGGCTCGAGGACCTGCGCGCCGCGAGCGCGCAGACACGCCGCTACGAGCTGGAGCTCGACAGAGCAGTCGAGAAGGCTCGCGCCGAGGCTCAGGAGCACGAGAAGCTGCTCTCGGCTCGCCGTGAGGTCAAGGCCCGAACAGAGTCTCTGGAGCTCGAATTCAAGGCTTTGAACGAACGCTACGAGGATCTGAAACGTCTCCGGGCGTCCCGGTTCGAGTGCGACAAACGCCTGGAGTTACAACAAGTCGATGACCCTCTCCACGAGCGTGAGCTGGCCGAGCGGCTGAAGGAAGAGGCGAGCACCCAGAAGGCGCTCGAGGATGCGCGCCTGGAGCTCGACAGAGCCGACAGGGCACGGAGCCTGGCGGACCTTGCGCGCCGCTTCGTCGAGGACCGCGACAAGCTCGAGGTCGCGACGAAGCGACTTCAGGAGATTGCCGCGCAACGAAAGCTTGCGGAAATCGCTCGTGGTGCCCGCAGAGAGTTGATGGCACCCGATGCGAAGACCTTGCAACTGATTCGAAAGGCTGCACAGGAGAAGACCGAGGTCGAACTGCGCCTCGAGGCCGCGCTCACCACGCTACAAATAGTTCCCGAGTGCACCGGAACTCTTGAAGTGCTTGTGGGAGAGACCCCGGGTACAAG
>SXGS01525186.1_pt1 | contig 17865 bp, 18 predicted proteins | sample 3174681 | NCBI WGS metagenome assembly SXGS01 (sample SAMN11356861, study PRJNA531348) | freshwater metagenome | isolation source: freshwater sample F1-80 | place: China: Fuxian Lake, Yuxi | collected 2017-12-25 | reverse complement strand
TGCTGAAGCGCGTCGGCCCACCTTCCTCTCGGCAAAGCTTGACTGCCGGACCAGAGGAGAGCCGCGAACTTTGGACATATCAGCGTGCCATGCGTGTACCAACGCGGCTGACCTTCACCAACCAACGATTAAGCGACCTACGGCTGGAGTAGATACCTTCTTGCCGCTCTTGCAATAGCGTCCTTACTCATAAAAAGGAGCAACTCATGGCTACACGCGTCGGATTCATCGGTCTTGGTAATATCGGCAAACCTATGGCCATCAACGTCGCCCAAGCCGGGTTCGACATGATGGTGTACGACGTGCGCCCAGAGTCGTGTCAAGAACTTGCGGCGGTTGGAGCCAAAGTGGCACGTTCGGCGCACGAGGTGGGTGCCCATGGCGACATCATCGAGCTAGTCGTCGTTGATGATGCGCAAGTCGAGGCGGTGACACTATCTGAAGGCGGTGTGTTAAGCGGCGCGAAACCCGGCAGCATCATTGCCATCCACAGCACCGTGCATCCAAGAACCATCCGCAAAGTCGCGGCACTCGCGCAAGCTAAAGGCGTGCATGTGATCGACGCGGAAGTCAGCGGCGGCGAGCATGGGGCCATCGCCAAGACTCTCTGTTACATGGTCGGCGGCGACAAAGCGATCTTCGAGCGCTGCCGTCCAGTGTTTGCCACTTCTGGAGCCAATCTTTTTCATCTCGGCGATCTCGGGGCTGGGTCTGTGGCGAAACTGGCGCACAACCTCATCGTCTACGTCAACATGCTCGCGGCGGCGGAAGGCATGCGTTTGGCTGAAACCTTCGGGCTTGATGTCGAAACGATGCAGCAGGTCGTACACGCCGGTGCCGCCCAGAGTCGCGTGGCCGACCACTGGAGCCGGCAGCGCAAGATGAAAGAGACTTACACCACTGGCCCACAGGCGCTGCTCCAGTTGATGTACAAAGACTTACGTCTCGCCTTGGAACTTGGTCACGATTTAGGGTTGGCGCTCCCTGGTGCCGCCCTCGCACAACAGTTGCTCGACCGGACATTAGAGATTGACAAAGTCTAAAGGGGTCAGCCGAACTTTTGCCATGCTCTAGAAAGCGAACCCAAAGGAAGCCCGCTCTGGTCGCTTGACAAATCAGTGCTACTCAGCCAGACAAGGGGGGCGTTCGGAACAAAGGGGGGAATATGCATCGTGGGGAAATGCCGGAAGGGGAGCCGCACCTCTCACCCGCGCCCGCTCGTTCTGATTCGCCTCCCGCCCATGCTGATATCGACGGACCCTATGCCCGCTATGTCTTGGGGCTGCTCTTCGTCGTGTACATCTTTAATTTTCTTGATCGGCAACTGCTCGCCATTCTTCTCCAACCCATCAAAGACGATCTGAAGATCTCTGACACTGCGCTGGGCTTTCTCACTGGCTTTGCGTTTGCCGTGTTTTACACCTTCGCTGGGCTACCACTCGCACGCCTCGCTGACCGCTGGGTGCGGGTCAGTTTGATTGCCATTAGCATCGCCGTGTGGAGCCTCATGACCGCCGCCTGCGGCTTCGCCCGCGGGTTCACTGATCTGGCGCTGGCCCGTATTGGCGTCGGTATCGGAGAAGCCGGGGCGACGCCACCCGCGCATTCGCTCTTGTCCGACTACTTCCCGCCGGAAAAACGCGCCACCGTCTTGTCCTTCTATGCGTGTGGCGTGCCGGTGGGCGCGGGCTTAGGCTACTGGCTAGGTGGCTGGATCAACGACACGTTCGGGTGGCGCTGGGCCTTCTTCATCGTCGGTCTGCCCGGTGTCCTCCTCGCATGGCTCGTGCATCGAACCATCCGCGAACCTGTGCGTGGCATGAGCGAGCGTCGCCCGGTGAGTACCCGACAATACAGCATGGTTGAAGTCTGGCGGTTCTTGACTGGGTTGCCCACTGGTCGCCGCGTCAGCTTAGGGGCGGCCTGTATCGCCTTTTCCGGCTATGGCATGGCGGCGTGGATACCGGCCTTCTTCGTACGCATTCACCATATGACGCCGGGCGAATTAGGGTTGTGGATGTCGTGGATCACGGCGCTGGGCGGGATCATTGGCTCGCTCTCTGGTGGGGTGTTGGCCGACCGTTGGAGTCGGCGTTTTCCACAGGCGCGTGCGTACATCTGCGTGGCCAGTGCCTTACTTTCCATTCCGTGCAATGCCGCCAGCGTGCTGCTGGCCGACCCACGGCTGGCGTTATTGAGTTTCTTTCCGGCCACAATCTGCGCCACTCTGTGGTTTGGCCCGGCCACGTCTATCGTGCAAGACTTGGCTCCGCCAGCGATGCGTGCTGTGGCCTCCGCCGTATTCATTTTCATTCTGACTATCATTGGTCTTGGCGCTGGTCCGCAAGTCGTCGGCATTCTCAACGACTGGATCGGTACGCCAGACGCGATCCGCTCTTCCCTCTTGTGGGTGACAATTGCCACCAATCTTGGTGCGGCCCTCTTTTTCGGCCTGATGGCCACAAGCTTAGTGCAAGATCTCGAAGCAAAGACCCATCTGTAAAGGACAACCGATGCCCTCTTCGCCCTCTCAGCAGGAACGTTCGCCTGCGCCTCCACCCTCGTCGTCCGCACCACTCACCGTCGGCGGTCCCTATGCCTATTATGTTCTGACCGTCCTGTTCGTGGTGTATATCTTCAATTTCATCGACCGCCAGATTCTGGCGATCCTGCTCGAACCCATCAAGAAAGATTTGCAGATTTCCGACACCGCGCTTGGGTTCCTTACTGGGTTTGCGTTCGCTGTGTTCTACACCTTCGCTGGGCTGCCCCTGGCGCGACTGGCGGATCGCTGGGTGCGACGCAGTCTGATTGCTATCAGCCTCGCCACCTGGAGCGTGATGACCGCCTTGTCCGGCTTGTCACGAGGATTCACCGATCTTGCACTGGCGCGTATTGGCGTCGGCATCGGCGAGGCTGGGGCGTCGCCATCCGCGCATTCGATCCTCTCTGACTACTTCCCCCCGGAAAAACGTGCGACGGTCATCGCCATCTACGCCAGCGGCATCTACGTGGGTGTTGGCCTCGGCTACTGGTTGGGCGGCTGGATCAACGATGCGTATGGCTGGCGCATGGCATTCTTCGTCGTTGGCTTGCCCGGCCTCTTGATGGCGTTGTTGGTACGGTTCACCGTTCGCGAACCCGTGCGCGGCATGAGCGAACATCACAGCCCCTCAGGGCAGCAATACTCATTGAAGGAGGCATGGCAGTTTTTTACTTCGATCTCGGCTGGACGCTATCTCGCGTTTGCTGGTGGGTTTCATGCTTTTGTCAGCTACGGTCTTGGTGCTTGGATTCCCGCGTTTTTCGTTCGCATGCATGGCATGACACCGGGAGAGTTGGGCCAATGGCTGTCGTGGATCACCGCGATTGGCGGCGGTGGCGGCACCTTTATCGGTGGATGGATCGCCGACCGTTGGGTGCTGACTCAGCCGCTGGCCCGCCCGTATCTGTCCTTGATTGGGGTCTTGTTAGCCATCCCCACTGTTGCAGCTTCGGTGTGGATTGAGGACACGCATTTGGCGTTGCTCATGTACTTGCCGGCCAGCATCTTTAGCTCCTTGTGGATTGGCCCGGCGTTCGCTACGGCGCAAGACCTCGTCCCACCGGCTATGCGGGCGATGGCTTCGGCAGTATTTCTCTTCATCACCACGATTATCGGCATGGGTGCTGGTCCGCAGACCGTCGGCATCCTCAACGACTGGATCGGCACGCCCGATGCGATTCGTTACTCACTGTTGTCGAGCGCCACCATCATGAACCTCATCTCAGCGTGGTTCTTCTGGAAAGTCTCGAAAACTTTATTGAGCGATTTGCGGGCGAAAGAGCGATTGTGAGGCGAGGGGCAGCCCTACGACGGAACGATTCGGGTAGCCGGTTGCAGGTTCCTTCGCCCACGAAGAAACAGCAGAGATGACTACTGGGGCACCCTCACCGGCCTTGGTTCCTCGGCGCGCTTTGGTTAAAGACAAACAATCGCTTATTAGGAAACGAAGCGCACCATGCCAACACCCAAGACATCAAGCCGGACGAAAAGAACTGACCTCGTGAAGACGAAGCCGAAAAGTTCAGTCATCGCACTGGAAGTCTCCTTTGCTGAGGTCGTCGGCCTGATCCAGCAGTCTCGCCAACGCGCCTTTCATGCGGTCAATACTGAGCTAATAGATCTGTACTGGCAGGTGGGCGCATATATCAGCCGTAAGCTAGAGACTGCGGCTTGGGGCGAGGGGGTTGTTGATCAACTCGCTCGCTACATCGCACGGAAACATCAAGATATCAAAGGGTTCACTCGCGCCAGTCTGTTTCGGATGCGGCAGTTTTATGAAACATACCGAAGCGATAAAAAAGTCGCACCACTGGTGCGACAATTGTCTTGGACCCACAATTTGCTCATTCTTTCCCGCTCCAAACGACCCGAGGAGCGTGAGTTTTACCTCCGCTTGGCTCAGCGCGAACGATGGGGGAAGCGTGAACTTGAACGCCAACTAGCCAGCGCTCTTTTCGAGCGCACTGTGCTTTCACCGCCAAAAGTGTCACCACCGGTGGCACTTTTACACCCGGACGCGGGGAGTGTTTTCAAGGATATTTATTTACTGGACTTTCTTGACCTTCCTAATCGGCATTCGGAAGCCGACCTCCAGCAAGCTCTGACTGCGAATCTCCGGCGGTTTCTCCTCGAACTAGGTCGCGATTTCTGCTTTGTCGGCGAACAATACTTGGTTCAAGTTGGCGGCAAGGATTTCCATATCGATTTGCTCTTCTATCATCGTGAGCTGCAATGTCTCGTGGCGTTCGAGCTAAAGATCGATGAATTTCATCCTGCACATCTTGGACAATTGTCATTCTACCTTGAAGCCCTTGATCGCGACGTACGCAAACCTCACGAACAACCGTCCATCGGCGTGCTACTGTGCGCCACGAAGGACAACGAAGTGGTCGAGTACGCACTCAGCCGCACGCTCTCACCGACGCTGATTGCCGAATATCAGATGCGCCTTCCTGACAAGCGCCTCCTCCAGGCTAAGCTCCACGAGTTTTATGAACTGGCTCAACCGGCTGCGGAGACTGTCACGAAAACCCGCCGCTCACGAGACTGTACGTAACGCCATGCCAACGCTGAACTGGATCGGCAAAGACGCCGTCGTCAATCATCACCGATGGGCGTGTGTTGGTCATCGAGTACAAGGGGAAACATCTCTCCGACACTGCCGCTGCCGAAGAGAAGCGTGCCATTGGCGCGGTGTGGGAGTCACGCAGCGGTGGGCGCTGTCGGTTTGTCATGCCCACCGAAGGGAACTTTGCGGTGATTAGCGAGGTGGTCAAGTCGGGAACGTAAGGGTGGATGGCTGGTTACTCTTACAAGACCTTAATCAGAAAAAATGTGCGAAAACACTCTCAAGAAAATCATCATCATTGCGGGACCAAACGGTGCGGGGAAGACAACCTTTGCCCGGGAATTTTTACCCAATGAGGCTCAATGTCCCACCTTTGTTAATGCGGATCTTATTGCCGCCGGACTCAATCCTTTTGCCCCGGAGGTCGCGGCAGTCAAAGCCGGAAGATTAATGCTTGAGCTGATTCATGAGTATGTTCGCAAGGGTGAAAGTTTCGCGTTCGAGACAACACTGAGCGGTAAAATATATGCACGTCTGATTCCTCAATGGCGACGAGCAGGGTATCGGATTAAGCTGATTTTCCTACGTTTAGCGGCGCCAGAAATGGCTCTTGCGCGGGTGCGTTTGCGAGTCAGCGAGGGAGGGCATAATGTCCCCGAGGATATTATACGCCGGAGATTCCAGAGTGGATGGCGCAATTTTGAGACGATTTATCGCGACCTGGCGGATGAATGGGCCGTGTACGACAATGCCGGAGACCAACCGATCTTGGTCGCAAAGGGAGCTAAGCATGAGTGATTCCCACCGTGAAAACTCACCGAAAAGACAGGACTCAGATATAGCCAATGCCGGGGCCGCGTTGCGCCGCGCTGCAATCCGTGCACGAGAACGCGCCAAACAAGCAGGACTCAAGATCCCGATCTACCGGGATGGACAAATCGTCGAAGAATGGCCGGATGCAGGAGATGACGGGGCCAAGCCGGAACAGTCCTAAGAAACGCGGAGACTATGAAGTTGATCGTTGGGAAAGGTCAGCAAGGAAGGAGATAAGGAGGCCGGGGCACGGCAGGCCGTGCCCCGTTGGTGTCCAGACTCTAGGCGTCGTAGCTGCGCAGCACCTGGCCGGGCAGTCCGCCTTGGTGCTCGCCGTCTTGGTAGAGCACGTGGCCGGAGACGATGGTCGATTTGATGCCTTTGGATTTGGCCACAAACCGCTTGCCGCCGCCGGGCAGATCCCACACATACTCAGGATCTTTGGCGTCCACGGTGTCTGGATCAAACAGGGTCAAGTCAGCAACAAGCCCCTGAGCGAGACGACCACGCTTAGGAATGCCGAAGAGGTCCGCCGGGACCGACGTTAGTCGGCGCACGCCTTCTTCCAGCGATAACACTTGATGCTCGCGCACCCAGCGCCCGAGTAAGTAGGTGGCGTAGCCAGCATCGCACAGCATATCGACGTGTGCGCCGCCGTCGGACAGGCCAATCAGGAAGCGTTTGTCTTCGACAAGGTTTTTGACGCCTTCGAGATCGAAGTTAAGGGCTTGCAGGTCGAACATCAGTTCGAGCCGGTCGGCAATGGCGAGATCAAGGAACACGTCAATCGGGTCTTTGCCTTCATCGCGAGCAATCTGCGCCACGGTTTTCTTGCTAGCGATATACTTCTGCACTTCCGGCGTCTTGGCGTCGAGCACGGTCATGCGACCCCACTGGCCAGCGAAGATGCGCCGGCGGTCCATTTCCTCACGGAACGTCTGCCGGAACCCCGGGTCGCCGTAGATCTTCATCTGCTCTTCCACGCTCTTGTTGAACACCCCGTGCCAAGCGGTGAAGATCGCGAAGATGAAAGGATTGCGCATATTAAACTGGATGCGTAACGGGCGGCAGGTCACTTGCGGCACGGCTTTGTCCCAGCCCAGAATCGGCTGCACCTTTTCCACCGCGTTCAGATAGGAATCCGGCTTCCCAGGCTTGTTGAACAAGGCCAAGAACGTGACTGGGCGTTGGCTCTGATCCACCAGGAACTTCAGCAGGTCGTATTCGTCGTCGGAGACTTGACCGATATTCGTGCCGGTCAGCGCGATCTCAATCGTGCCGCGACCTTCTTCACGCAGTACTTGGCAGAGGGCAGCGAGTTCTTCGCGGCTGGCATTGCGGCAGGCGAGCGGACGGCCCTCGAAACCGATGTGGTTATTGAGAATGGTCGAGGTCAGGCCGAACGCACCCGAGCGAATGGCGTCGCGCAGCAATTGTTGCATGACCACAATTTCGTCCGGCTTGGCGGCGCGCTCGAAGGATTCTTCGCCGATAGCATAATGGCGCAGCGGGGTCAGCGCGGCGAGTGAGGCGACGTTGATGCCCATGCCGCGTTTTTGCAGCACGTCGAGATACTGGGCGTGTGTCTCCCACTGCCAGTCGATGCCTTTCTCCATGACGTCGAAAGGAATGGCTTCAACGTTGACGAGGTCCCACATGACGATGTCGCGTGCCTTCGGCTTGACCGGCGCGACGCCGACGCCACAGTTGCCCATGACGACGGTGGTAATGCCGTGCCACGACGAGCAGGTGACCATTGGGTCCCAGGCGACTTGTGCATCGTAGTGAGTATGTGGGTCGATAAACCCAGGGGCTAAAACGAGGCCATCGGCGTTAATCTTTCTCGTGGCGGCTTCGCCGTTGCCTTTACCAATGGCGGCAATCAGACCGTCTTTGACCGCGACGTTGCCGTAAAAACTTGGCTTGCCCGTACCGTCGCAAATACGAGCGTTCTCGATGATGAGATCATACATGGGTTACCCCTCCTTACTTAGTTGTGGGCTCCTAAGCCAAATCCACTTGCACGCCGTGATCGAGTCCCATTGCCACACGGAACCCGCCCTCCTGCGCAGCGCTAAATTTCTGACACCAGGTTTTGATGTTGTCACGAATCTTTTGCTGCCGGTCCTCGGTCGTGGCATACTCTTCAACCATATCGTACACCGGATCACCGTGAGCTTCCGACTCGCCCATGTGGGCATAGAAAAATTCCAAGTCCTCACGGCTGAGACCATACTTTTCTTTGAGCGCGGTGACAAAGCCCTTGGCCGAGCCATCGCTACGGGTTTCACCGCCAATCGACATCGCTGCAAGCGTCACCAAGCCGTATTCTTTGCGGCCGAGTTCAATCACCCAATTGACGTAGTCCACCGACTCTTTTGGCACTACCGGATGCTGGACTTCTTCATCCGTCGCGCCCAACGCTTTGGCCAGACGCATGGAGAGCATCCAATGCGCGTCGTCACCGCGACCCATGATAGTCTCTTCATCAATCAGGTTCTCGACGATATGGCGACGGATCTTCTGATCCAGCGGCGTGAGTCCGGTGTTCATGAAGATCCCACCGAACGCGCGGATATGTTGGCCGGTGACGTAATAGAGGTTGAGCGCCCATCGCTTGAGCTGCTCGCGCGACATCTCGCCACTGATGACATTCTTGTAGAAGCTCGTCCCGAGCAGGGGTTTTTCGTCCTCTTTGGCGATATAGGTGCGCAAATCTTTGACAAAGGTATCGGTCGCTTGCATGGTTGCCCCTCCTTTAGTTCTGTCGTTTTCCCTATTTAGCCCGTGGTGGGCAGAGAAAGCAAGAGAAAGGCGCACGCTGAAGAGCTTACTCCCCATCCCGAGAAGAGGCGGAATCCAGCTGTAGTTCGACAATTGTGGCTCCCCAACCTCCGGCCCCCGGCGGAGCATCGTAGAACCCACGCACGAACGGCAAGCGCGTAAGCAGGGCGCGAATGCTCTCGCGTTGTACGCCTTTGCCTTTGCCGTGAATCAGACGGACGGCAGTAAACCCAGCTGCGCGGCACTCGGTCAGGTATTCTTCGACGACACTACGGATTTCATTGGGTCGAAAAGGGTGCAAATCTAAAACATCTTCGAGCGGCAGAACGACGGGATCGGGGAAGGGAGACTCGTCGTCGAACTCCGCGTCTTCTGAGTCAATGAGCGCCTCTTTGTCTAACCGCGTCTTGGAATTCATATTTACACCGTGCCTTTGTGCTATTTGACCAACGCTCTCACCTCTGCCGGGCTTGGGCTTCCTGGTCGGAAGAGGACGACGGCATCGTCAAATCCAGCGTCTGCGAAACGTTGCAGAAGGTCTCTCGTCCGTCCCACATCGTGATCCGCAGTCAACTGGATAGTCGAGACGATGGCGCGTTTCCCTCCGGCGGCGCGGAAGCGACCGAGCGCCTCAATGACTTGGTCGGCGGTGCGATAATGAGCGGACGCGATCCATCCGGCAAAGTCTTTGGCTGCTCGTTCCACACCGGCACCCCACGAGCCGAAGAGGAGCGGTGGGCCTCCTGCAATTGCAGTCCACGGGGTCAGATTTGCCCGTTCGTCTTTTCCGTTCACGAGCAGGGTTCTCAGACGAGCCAGCGTCGAATTGAAGGTCTTGAAACGTTTTGCGTAGTCACGCTCAAGGGCGAGGAAATCCGTTTCTGTCGACCCGGCCCCGACGCCGAGCGTCAAGCGGTTGCCGCACTGATGCATGAGCGAGAAAATCCGATGGGCGAGATCGACCGGTTGATATAGAGAAAGCTGCACGACGGCTGTGCCAAGTTCGATGTCTTTCGTTGCCGTTGCCGCAACTGCCAACGCGATAAATGGGTCTGGGATGATGAACCCTCTACCAATAGTGTGGGGTGCCCACAGGCTGTCAAACCCTTCGCCAGCATAACGCTTGGCTTGTTCAGCGAGATCCATGACTTGAGCGTGTGGCGGTAAAAACCCCATGAGTGCGCCGAGTCTCATCTGGCAGCCTCCTTTTGTAGTGTGGGATCGGCGATACGAGTCGATGTACGCACGACCACATCACCGTATACCTGCGATGCACCTGGTTGTAAGGGCGGAGGTGCTGTGTTGTCAAATACACGGCATAAAGTATTTTGTTTCGGGGCGGCACGTGAAGCAGTCTTTGCTCAAAGATGCTAAAGAACAATCCATCATGAAGAGACGTATCTTGACTATTGTACTGGTTCTAATCGGCGTTGCGGGAGTCCTGGCGGTGGCGCATCTGCTCGTTCCGCCTATTCTCAAATCCGATCGACACGCGCTGCTCAGCGGCCACATGCTGCTCATCACGATGAAAAAGCGAGAGTCCTCGGACCTCATGACCTTTCCTGTGGACTATATCCGTGAAGGAAATAGCGTGTACGTTGGTAGCGATTCTGTGTGGTGGAAACACCTGGAAGGCGGGGCAGAAGCGCGCCTGTTGATACAGGGGACTGAGTTCGTTGGCTGGGCGACTCCGATCATTGACGATCCCAACCGCAGCCAGGCGGGGTTCAAGAAGCTGCGCCCCTGGACCTACAAGCGAGCGCTATGGTCTGGGGCGGTTTTTGTCGAGATCCAGATTCAGGAAAGTTCCGGCTGACGAACCGGGTTTATCACTCCTCCTCTCTAATGGTAAAAGAAACGACATATTATTCAGACGAAAAAATCGGAGGGTAGACATGCATGATCTCTTAATCCGTGGTGGAACAATCGTCGATGGCACTGGCAAACCTGCATTTACCGGGGATGTTGCCATGCGTAACGGACGCATCGCCGCAGTGGGCAAGGACCTTGGCAGCGCTACGCGCACGGTCGACGCGGACGGCTTACTGGTTACGCCAGCGTGGGTTGATGTGCATACCCACTATGACGCGCAAGTGGCGTGGGACGAACAGCTTACCCCGTCGCTGTGGCATGGTGTGGCGACGGTGGTCATGGGCAATTGTGGCGTGGGGTTTGCGCCTGCGGCTCCGGATCGTCACGACTGGCTGATTGGTCTCATGGAAGGCGTTGAGGATATCCCCGGACCGTCGCTGGCGGCTGGGTTACCGTGGGGCTGGCAGAGCTTTTCTGAGTACTATGACGTGTTGGAGAAAATGCCCCGGACACTAGATGTCGCGGGGATGATTACTCATGGGGCCGTGCGGGCGTATGTGATGGGCGAACGTGGTGCCAAGAACGAACCGGCTACTACTGATGATATCGCGCACATGGCAGCCTTGGTCAAAGAAGCCATGCTGGCTGGGGCGTTGGGATTCTCCAGCTCTCGTACTCCAGTACATATCGCCAAGGACGGAGTCCCGGTTCCAGGGACGTTTGCCACAGAAGATGAGCTCCTCGGCATTGTGAAAGGCATGCGTCAAACTGGACGCGGCATCTTTGAGGTGGTGCCGGCTGGTGTGGTCGGTGAAGCGCCAGGTGCGCTCAAGCCAGAAATTGAAATGATGATCCGTATTGCTCGGGTTTCGGGCTGTCCTTTGACCTTCTTGCTTGGCCAAGGCAACCGTGAGCCGCAAGCGTGGCGGGAGGTGTTGCAGATGTGCACGAGCGCCGTCAACGCAGGCGTGCCAATCACGCCGATGGTGTTTGCCCGTCCTGTGACCATCCTCTTAAGCTGGCAAAGCGAAAATCCGTTCAAGTCGCTGCCAAGCTTCAGATCGTTACGTAGTCTCCCCTTAGCCGAGAAACTCACGGCGCTGCGGAATCCCGAGCTGCGCCGGGCGTTATTGGCTGAACGTGAAGGGCGCACGTCACGCACGGCGCTGATGTATAACGATACCTTTTGGGAAAAGACCTATCGCATGGGGCAGCCACTCAATTACTTGCCCAGCCCCGACCAGTCGGTTGCGGTGATTGCCCAACGCGAAGGCCGCAGCATTCTCGAAGTTGTGTATGACGCCATGCTGGAGCAGGATGGTCGCGCTTTCTTGATGAACACTGTTGCCGGTTATGCCGAGGGCAACGCCAAAGCCTTACGTGAGATGATTACCCATCCGATCACAGCGTTGGGTGGGAGTGACGCTGGTGCGCACGTCAGTCAGATTATGGATGCCAGTATGCCAACCTACATGCTCACCCATTGGGTACGAGACACGCCTGCTGATCACCCTGAGCATCTTCCGCTAGAGCTGGTCGTGAAAAAACTGACGCATGATGGGGCGCGTCTGTTTGGTCTCAAGGACCGTGGCACGCTGGAGCCGGGAGCCAAGGCCGATGTAAACTTGATTGACTACAACAACTTGCACGTCAATCACCCAGAAGTGGTCTACGACTTGCCCGCTGGCATGCCTCGTCTAATGCAGACCGCCAAGGGTTATGTGGCAACCTATGTGAGCGGACAAGCAGTCCAAGAGAATGGCCAGGACACTGGTGCCCGGCCAGGGAAAATCGTGCGAGCGGCGTAGTGATGATGGATCCACGCTAGTCCTTCATTCGCGAGCTAAGGATGGCTGTCGGTTGGGTCATGACCCAACCGACTACTTATTCGGCAAGGTATAGGCAATCACATAGTCGCCCAACTTCGACCCTAGCCGCGTATGCCCGCCGGGAGCAATGATCAGGTATTGTTTCCCTTCTGGCGTGAGCTTGTAGGTAATCGGTCCAGCGTGCAGACCAGCAGGAAGGTCGAACGTGGCCAACACGGTGCCTGTCGCGCTATCGTGCGCCCGTAGTTTTAACTCTTGCGAACCCGCATGAAACACCAGACCTCCGGCAGTGACCAGCGGCGGACCGAAATTGGGTAGTCCTTGTGCGCCGGATTCCGCATCTTGCCCGACCGGCATTTGCCAACGAATCTCGCCAGTGTTGAGGTCCACGGCATGCAGCATTCCCCACGGCGGCTTATGACAACGGCGATCATCCTCAATCAGCGCACCGCGAATCTGGCCGTAACGCAAGCCTGTTCCTGTACGCCAGAGGAGCCAACGTAACCCGCCCCAACCGGTGTGCATAACGATGCCTGTCGTTTGACTGAAATTATCGGGCGGCAACGGGTCCAGGCGGATCAGGTGTACCTCGTTATTGGTCGGTGTAAACCACAGTCCGTTTTGTGGATCAAACGCACCGCCGGACCAGTTCACTCCACCATTCGTCCCTGGATAGAGGATCGTCCATTGGGTGCTCGGTGGCGTGAATATGCCTTCGTTTCGCAGGGTACGAAACCGCGCGAGGCAACGTTGGTAGAGTTGCGGATCGTCGGTCCTGAGATCCGCCTCGGTTAACCGCTGTGGCACGAGTGCTGGCGGTTTGCTGGGGAACGGCTGGGTCGGCCAACTGGCTTCTTCGAGGATCTCGCTGTGTGGGACCGGGCATTCTTCGACCGGAAACAAGGGCTTGCCAGTTTCTCGGTCAAGGAGAAAGACGAAGCCGGCTTTTGTTCCTTGAGCGACGGCATCGATCTCGCGCCCTTCGTGTCGTACGCGCACAAGCGTTGGCGGTGCGGCGAGATCGTAGTCCCACAGATCATGATGCACGGTCTGAAAATGCCAGCGTAGCGTGCCAGTCTTCGCGTCAAGCGCAACCAAACGAGCATCCAAGGTGCCGAGAAAAACCCGACTCGCGCAGGGGCCTTGGGCCGCAGGATCTTTCCAATACGCCACGCCACGATTCACCATGAGATTGGCGAACCGGCGTCCTTTGTCGATCTGCGGGTCAAAAGTCCACAATTCTTTCCCAGTGTCGGCAGCAAGCGCGATGACGCGGTTGTACGGGGTGGTAAAAATAAGACGACCCTCGACCACGATGGGAGTGGACTCGAATGCCGTGCCTTTGAAGGGATCTGGCCAGCCGGAGCGATAATCCCCGTGCCGGTACGTCCACGCGACCTGGAGTTGGGCAACGTTCGTGCGGTTGATATCCGCTAACGGCGAGTAGCGCATGCCGCCGGGGTCGCCGCCGGTGACCGGCCAGTCAGAAGAAGGCAATGCTGCGACCTGCGCCGCGCCGTGCAACACAAGCATGAGTCCGAGCAAGCTTTTTCCGCCGATTCTCATGAGGCTCCCTTCTCCCCTTGCGCTGGCAAGGAGAAAAGAGGAATCTACTATTCAATTGTTTGCTTGAATAGTATGGAAACGAAAAAATCTCCCAGACGGGTTTTCAAGGATCGCATTTACGAACAACTGGCGCGGATCGGCAAAGCCGTCGCCAGTCCTCAACGGCTGGAACTGCTCGAACTCCTCAGCCAAGGGCCGCGTACCGTGGAAAGTTTGGCGCAAGAAACTCACCTGACGGTGGCGAATACCTCGCGGCATTTGCAGATTTTACGAGGGGCGCGGCTGGTCGAGACGGAAAAAGAAGGCGTCTTCGTTCGCTATTCACTTGCGCATGAGATGGCCGCCGACTTCCTACGCTTGCTCCGTGTCCTTGCCGCCAGTCGCCTCGCCGAACTGGACCGCATCGCTCGCGACTTCTTCAAAGAGCCAACCCCTCCAGAGGCGATTGATCGTAAGGATCTGCTGAAACGAGTGCGCAAAGGTTTGGTGACGGTGTTAGATGTCCGGCCCGTCGAAGAATACCGAGCCGGGCATATTGCTGGCGCGATTTCCGTACCGATTGGAGAACTTCCCAGCCGCCTCGCCGAGCTGTCGCGCGATCAACAAATCGTTGCCTACTGTCGCGGCCCGTACTGTGTACTTGCCGCGCAAGCGGTCGAGTTGTTACAGCAACACGGTTTCCGCACCGTGCGCCTTGAGGACGGCGTTGCTGACTGGCGTGCACATGGTCTGCCGGTCGTCAGTGGTGACCGCCCAGCTTGAGGGAATTATGGACCTCCTCATTCGCATTAGTGCATTTCTGAGCATGTTCGTCACCATGTCCTTATGGGAGTTTCTGCGACCTCGCCGAAGATTGATGCAGCCGAGGCGTGAGCGGTGGCCGACCAATCTTGGGCTGACTGCCCTGAACTCTCTGCTGGTCTGGGGAATGGTCGGGGGGATTTCCTACACCATCGCGCGTTTTACCGCAGAACAAGGGGTGGGGATGCTGCATTGGCTTGTCCTGCCAGGTTGGGCGGCAGTGATGGTGACGCTTCTTGTTCTCGATTTCGCGCTCTACGTGCAACACATGTTGTTTCACGCCATGCCACTGCTGTGGCGCTTGCATCGCGTACACCATGCTGACCTTGGGCTTGATGCGACGACAGGGCTGCGCTTTCATCCTATTGAGATCTTTCTCTCCCTCGGCTTGAAAGCTGCGGTCATCGTACTCTTAGGTGCGACGCCGTGGGCGGTCATTGCCTTCGAGGCCTTCCTTAATGCTTCCTCGGTCTTTAATCACGGCAATGTGGCGATCCCTATGCATGTTGATCGCTGGTTATGCTGGGTGGTAGTGACGCCAGATATGCATCGCATTCATCATTCCACGCGTGTGGTCGAGACCAACTCAAACTTTGGCTTTTCCGTTTCGTGGTGGGACCGACTGTGTGGCACCTACCGTGCGGATCCGGCGTTGGGGCAAGAGAAAATGCCCGTCGGCCTCCTCGATTACCCAAACCCGTTGTCTCTCGGTCAATTGCTGGCCCTGCCTTTTCGGGGAGACGCGGGGCGATATCCTCTTAGCGGCGCTCGCTCAGCGCATACATGAAAGGAGGCTGTCTGATGAGGTCTCATCGATGGCTAGTCTTGGACGAGCCTATAGACATGAAGGAGACTCCCAACGATGAGCGCCGCCAACGCCACAACATCTGCCGCGAAAACTCTCCTGATCTGGAGATTGTAGCCGCCAACGGACCCTGCAAGCCACAAAAAAGAAAGGACGCTGATCCAACCAGCAATGAAGGCGACGGCGTACGTTTCTCCTGCCTTACTGGGAAAACGCAAAGACCCAGTGGCGCACGAAGTATTGAACGAAGATCCTCCGTCTTTATGGCGGGATGAGCTCACGCAGCATTGCGTCCGAGGCATGCCCAAACTCCAAGAGTTGGCCTTGCTCCATCGCGCGAGTCGCACTCTCATTCTTACGGATCTCGCTTTTCATATTCGTCATTCAGCCTCGTGGTTTACGCCGCTCTTTATGCGTATAAACGGCGCGTATGGACACTTTGGACCCTCACGGATCTTCCGCACGCTGGTCAAAGATCGCGCCGCCCTGCGCGCTTCGCTGGCGCATCTTCGCGACTGGGACTTCGACCGGATTATTGTGACCCACGGCGAAGTGCTGGAGCAGGGTGGCCAAGCTGCGATGCAAGCTCAGTATGTTTGGGTGTAAGAAGGTGATTTCCCTGCAAAAAATATCCCTGAAATACTAATTGCAAGAAAATTAGTAGTAGATTAGTATTTCATCGTTATGGAGATCCCCATTCGTCCGCCCACATTGGCGGAGGTCTTTAAAAGCTTTGACGACTCTCACCGCAGCCCTAGACTGACCGAGATCTTCGCGCTTGGTCTTGGCCCTGCTCCTGGCGGCAAGTATCGCCATTGGGATACTCTCCGCCATCTCAAACCACCAGAGGGTCTCTCTTCCCAAGAATGGTGGGCGGGTATCAAGGTAGCCCGATCTTTGACTCGCCGAGAAGTGCCATTGCTCAAAGATAAAACCGGGGGATCGTTTTTCTATACGCTTGCTGACCCAGTGCTGGAACTACTGCATGAGATCGACCGGAACGCAAGCGGCCACATTGCGGTTGCTGACCAGATTACAAATCCACAGACAAGAGATCGTTACATCCAAAGTTCGCTGATAGAGGAGGCGATTACTTCCAGTCAACTCGAAGGCGCTTCAACCACTCGCGAAAAGGCGAAAGAAATGCTGCGGTCAGGGCGAGAGCCGATTGACCACAGCGAAAAAATGATTGTGAACAATTATCGAGCCATACAGCTCATTGCTCGCTTGAAGGATCAACCTCTCTCGAAAGAGTTGCTCTCTCTCTTTCATCGGACGATTATCAATGGGACATTAAAGGAAGGGACCGAACGCAATTATCTACGACAGCCTGGGGATGGCATCGGCGTCTATGACAACCGCGATAACACGTTGCTGCATGAGCCGCCGCCAGCGCATCACATTCCCGGACGAATTGACGCTTTGTGTCGTTTCGCCAACGAGACACCAACCGGCACTTTTCTTCATCCCGTGCTCAAGGCGATCATTCTCCATTTCTGGCTTGCGTACGATCATCCGTTTATCGACGGGAATGGTCGTACGGCGCGAGTTTTATTCTACTGGTCAGTGCTTTCTCAGCATTTTTGGCTCTTCGAGTTTCTTTCTATTTCGACAATCCTTCGCAAGGCTCCAGTTAAATACGCACGGTCGTTTCTCTACACGGAGACAGACGAGAACGATCTGACGTACTTCATCCTTGCGCAATTGCAAGTGATCCGTCGCGCGATCAACGAACTGTACGCCTATGTTGAAAGAAAGCGGCAAGAAGTCCAACAAATCGAGTATCTCTTGCGTGCGTCTACTCTCCTGAATCACCGGCAAATGGCGTTACTCGGACACGCCTTACGTCACCCTGGGATGCGTTACACTATCGAATCTCATAGAACGAGCCACCAAATTACCTACCAAACTGCTCGGACGGATTTGCTCGAGTTGGTAAAACGGCAACTTCTTCACCACAGGAAGATTGCTCGAACATTCGTCTTTACCGTCCCGCCAGATCTTGCCGAGCGAGTGCAGAGACTTTCCTCCTAATGGACGGGGTTGCGCGGGCAAGATCAGACCCGTTTGCGTGAAGAGCGTTTACTCTCCTCGCCCGTCCTCCGCAATCATGCCATCGACCAGCCGAATCTTACGATCACAGCGTTCCGCTAAGCGTGGATCATGGGTCACAATTAGAAAGGCCGTGCCGCGTTCTTTGTTGAAACGCCGCAGTAACGCGAAAATGTCATCTGCGGTCTGGGTATCAAGGTTGCCAGTCGGTTCATCAGCGAGCACGATTTTGGGCGTCAGGATGAGCGACCGAGCAATGGCCACCCGTTGCTGCATACCGCCGGAAAGC
>SXGS01247487.1_pt1 | contig 17865 bp, 14 predicted proteins | sample 3174681 | NCBI WGS metagenome assembly SXGS01 (sample SAMN11356861, study PRJNA531348) | freshwater metagenome | isolation source: freshwater sample F1-80 | place: China: Fuxian Lake, Yuxi | collected 2017-12-25 | reverse complement strand
GTTGGCGGACCTGGTCACGTACACCGAGAAGCGCAACTGGGCCAACGGCGAGGACAACCGCGACGGGACCGACGACGACCGGTCGACCAACTGCGGGGTCGAGGGACCGACCGACGACCCGATCGTCCTCGAGCGCCGGGCCCGGCTGCGGCGGAACCTGCTGGCCACGGTGCTGTTGAGCCAGGGCGTGCCCATGCTGCTCGGCGGTGACGAGCTCGGTCGGACCCCGCAGGGCAACACCAACGCCTATGCACAGGACAACGACCTGTCCTGGTTCGACTGGGCGGTGGCCGACCGGGACCTCGTCGACTTCACCCGGGCGGTGGTCGGCCTCCGCACCGAGCAGGCCGTGTTCCAGCGCCGCCGGTTCCTGACGGGTGATTCGGTGGACGACCTCGGCCGACCCGACGTGGAGTGGTTCCGCACCGACGGCGACGTGATGGGTGCCGAGGACTGGCACGACGGCGCGCGGGCGGTGGTCGTGTGGTTGAACGGGGTGCTCGGCGAGACCGACGGGCGCGGCCAGGCGATCGTGGGGAACTCGGTGTTGCTCGTGGTCAACGCCGGCGACGGGGAGCTCGCCGTCCGTCTGCCGGACGACCGTTGGGGGAGCGGGTGGACCGTTCGCCTGGACACGAGCGCCGTCGACCCGACGGGCGGATCCGTCGGTGAGGCCCGTCATGGCGCCGCGGCGGTCGTCCCGGTCCAGGCCTGCAGCCTGCTCGTCCTCGTCGCCGACGAAGCCGGCACTCGCTGAGGGCTACCGCCCTTAGCTGCTCGCTGACGGGGCGGGTCCGATCGCCCAGCGTCCGCTCCGGTGCTGCAGTCGGACCCGGACATCGAACAGCCGCTCGAGCAGGTCGGCGTCGAGCGTCGTGTCGATCGGCCCCGAGGCGACGACCCGGCCGGATCGGATCGCCAGCAGGTGCTCGGCGGTCGGCGGGATCTCCTCGACGTGGTGGGTGACGAGCACGAGTGCCGGTGCGTCGGCTCGGGCGGTCGTCGCCGCCATCCGCTCCACGAGCTCCTCCCGGCCGCCCAGGTCCAGTCCGGCTGCGGGCTCGTCGAGGATCACGAGGGACGGCTCGCCGATCAGCGCCCGGGCGAGCAGCACCCGCTGCCGCTCACCCGAGCTGAGCGACGCGAACCGGCGCCCGACCGTGTGGCCGACGTGCTGTGCGTCCAGGCAGTCCCGGGCCCGGGCCCGGTCCTCGTCGGTGTACGTGTGCCACCACGGTTCGAGCGCTCCGTGCCGCGCCGTGACCACCACGTCGAGCGGATCGAGGTCACCGCGGACCTGGTCGGCCATGGCCGCCGACACCAGGGCCACCCGGGCCCGCAGGGATCGGACGTCGGTCCGCCCGAGCCGTTCGCCGAGCACGTCGACGGTGCCCCGGCTCGGGTGTTCGTAGAGGGAGGCGATCCGCGCGAGCGACGTCTTGCCCGACCCGTTCGGCCCCAGCACCACCCAGCTGGACCCGGCCGTGACGGTCCAGTCGACCCCGTCGAGGAGGATGCGTCCGTTCCGGGTCAGTCCGACGTCGTGGAGCTCGAGGACCGTGGTGTCGGTCACGACCCGGCCGCCGGCGTGCTCGGGTCGTCGTGGAGGTGCTCCTCCCAGGTGGCCCACATCGACGCGTAGATCCCACCGGCCGCGACCAGCTCGTCGTGCGTCCCGAGCTCGACGACCCGGGCCGAGCCGGCCGCCGTCGTCCGGTCGACCACGGCGATCCGGTCGGCTCGTCGGGCGGTGGAGAGCCGGTGCACCACGATCACGGCGGTCCGGCCCTCGAGCAGGGTGTCGAGCGCCGCCTCGACCCGTCGTTCGGATCGGGGGTCCAGGTTGGAGGTGGCCTCGTCCAGGATCAGCACCCGGGGCCGCGACACGAATGCTCGGGCCAGGCTGAGCAGCTGGCGCTCGCCGGCCGACAGCGACACCCCGCGCTCGTGGACGGCGGTGTCGTAGCCGTCGGGCAGTCGGGCGATCAGGTCGTCCACCCCCAGGTCCGCACAGGCCCGGTTCAACTCGTCGTCGGTCGCGTCGGGACGTCCCACCGTGAGGTTGTCCCGAACGGTGCCGTGGAAGAGGAACGGCTCCTGGGGGACGACGCCGAGCTGATGCCGCAGCGAGGACACCGTCACCTCCCGGAGGTCGACCCCGTCGACCCGGACCGACCCGTGGGTCGGGTCGGCGGAACGGGCGAGGAGCTTGGCCACGGTCGACTTGCCCGCTCCTGTCGGGCCGACCACGGCCACGGTCTCGCCGGCGGCGACGTCGAGGTCGAGGTGCTCCAGCACCATCGGTGCCGACCCGGTCCCGTTCCCGTCGGGTCCGGCCCGGGTGCTCCGGTAGGCGAAGCCCACGTCGCGCAGTTCCAGACGCCCCTCGATGGGCGGCAGCGGGCGGGCGCCGGGGGCCTCGACGACGCTCGGTTCCTCGGCGAGCAGTTCGGCGAGCTTCCGCGACGAGGACCGACCCTGCTGGTACGTCGTGGACAGCTGCACGAGTTGCTGGACGGGGGCGAACAGCAGGCCCAGGTACAGCAGCGTGCTGACGAGTCGACCCAGGCTGAGGTCACCCGACCGCACCTGCATCCCGCCGATCGCCAGCACCACGACCTGGCCGAGGATGCCGAGCGCCTCGCCGACCGATCCGAAGATCGCGCCGCTCCGGGCGGTCCGGAGGTTGGCCAGGTAGTAGTCCTCGGCGAGCGACTCGTGCACCGCGGTGTTGTGGCGGCCGCGGTGGAACGATGCCACCGTCCGCACGCCGGCCAGGTTCTCCTGCAGGTCGGCCATGACCCCGGCGATCCGGTCGCGCACCAGGTCGTAGCCCCGGCTGGAGCTGTGCCGGTACCAGATCGACGTGGCGACGAGCGCCGGCACGACGGCGAACAGGACGACGAGTCCCATGCGCAGGTCGAGCAGCAGCAGCAGCGACGCGATCACCACCACCGTGAGCCCCTGCACGGCCATCTGGACCAGACCCTCCTGGAACAGCGCGGTCAGGTTGTCGACGTCGCTGGTCAGCCGGGTCGTGATCACACCGGCCGGCTCCCGCTCGTAGAAGTCGAGCGACAGGCGCTGCAGGTGACGGAACAGCCGGTTCCGCAGGCGCTCCATCAGCCGTTCGCCGATTCGGGTCGTCACGTTGGTGCGGGCCCAACCGAGCACCATGTTGGCAGCGATGACGCCGAGGTAGGCGAGGGACACGACGACCACGACCCGCAGGTCGCCGGCCGTGATGCCCCGGTCGACCCCGACCTGGACGAGCAGGGGGCCGGCGAGCAGCGCCGCGGTCTCGGCGGCGACGAGCACGAGGGCGCCGAGCAGCGACCAGCGGCTCGGCCAGAGGAATCGACGGAAGGTGAACGGGTCCGGGGCCGGTGCCCGGTGTGAGAAGGCGGGAACCTCGGGTTCGGCCGGTGGTTCACGGTCGAGGATCAACTGGGCCCGGTCCGCCAGTTCCGGCGGGATCCCGGCGAACGGGAGCCCGGTGGCGACCGGGCCGCCGAGCGGCGACCCCGGAGGTGGGCCCATGCTCACGGCGTCGCCCCGCCGTCGGCATCGACCGCTGGCTCGTGGTCCTCGGCGACGCTCGACGCCAGGATCTCCCGGTACCGGGGCACGCCGGCGAGCAGTTCGGCGTGGGTGCCGCCGGCGACGATCACCCCGTCGTCGAGGAGCACCACCCGGGACGCCAGCGTGATCGTGGACAGTCGGTGGGCGATCAGCACCAGGGTCCGGTTCGCCCGGATGGTGGTGAGCGCCCGGTGGATGCGGGCCTCGACCTGCACGTCGATGGCGCTGGTCGCGTCGTCCAGCACGAGCACCTCGGGGTCGACCAGGAGGGCGCGCCCCAGGGCCAGTCGCTGCCGTTGACCCCCGGAGAGCGTCGCTCCACGCTCTCCGACCGGGGTGCTCCACCCCTCGGCCGCAGCCTCGACGAACCCGGCCGCGTCGACGGCCTCGGCCGCCCGGAGGATCTCGTCGGGCACGGTGTCGTCACCGGGAACCAGGTCCGGCCGCCCGTAGGCCAGGTTCTCGAGCAGCGACGCGGCGAACAGGAACGGCTCGTCGGGGACCACGACCACGGATCGACGAACCTGCTCGACGGTCTGGTCGCGCAGGTCGACACCGTCGAGCAGGACGGCGCCCGAGCGCGGGTCGTAGTAGCGGCAGAGGAGTCGGGCCAGGGTCGACTTGCCGCTCCCCGTCGCCCCGACGATCGCCACCGTCTCGCCGGCCTCGACGACCAGGTCGACCCCCCGGAGCAGGTCGGGCCCGTCGCCATAGCCGAAGCGCACGTCGCGCAGTTCGATCCGTCCGTCCCGGGCCACCGGCTCGAGGGGGACCTCGGGGTCGGTGATCTCGGGCTGCTCGTCGAGGATCTCGAAGATCCGTTCGGCGCTGGCGCGAGCCCGCTGGCCGAGGATCAGGAAGAACCCGAGGAACCGGAAGGGGACCTGGAGCAGGACGATGTACGCGTTGAACGCGACGATGGCGCCGATCTCGAGCCGGCCGTCGATGACGAGCCAGCCACCGACGAGGAGGACGAGGACGGACCCGATCCGGGGCAGGTTCTCGAGCAGCGGGGCCAGGCGGGCGCGGATGCGACCCTGCTCCACGTTCGCCCACCGGAGCCGTCGGGCCGCCGTCGCCATGGCCCGGAGCTGACGGTCTTCGGCGGCGCAGGACTGCACCACCCGGACACCGGCCACACTCTCCTCGACGACTCCGGTCACCTCGGCCTGTCGGCCCTGGATGATCCAGCTGAGCGGGAAGAGGCGGTTCCGCAGGGCGACCCCGACGGCGTAGACGCCCGGGAGCGCGATGACCGCCACCAGCGTCAGGAGCGCGCTCGTGGCGAGCATCACGCCGATGGCGAGGACGAACGAGATGATCGCGGTCAGGATCAGCGGTGCCACGGCCAGGTAGAGCTGCACCGACCGGACGTCGGACTGCGCCCGGCTGAGGAGCTGACCGGTCTGGAGCCGGTCGAAGCTGGAGAACGACAGGCCGGCGTAGTGGCGGAACAGGGTGGTGCGCAGGTCGACCTCGACCCGGTACGCCGTCCGATAGAGCCCGTACCGGTAGCCCGCGCTCAGGACGCCACGGGCGACGGCCAGCACGGCGAGTGCGATCAGGAAGGGGCCGAGCGGCTGGGCGGTGCTGGCGATCGCGTCGTCGATGGTCACCCCGACGATCGTCGGCACGGCCACGCTGATCGACAGCGAGACGAGCCCGACGAGGAACGACGTGACGACGACGCCCCGTTGGGGTGCGAGTACCGGCCACAGCCGGCGGATCCACCCGAGTCGGAGTCCCTCGGATGCCCGGACCGGCGGCAGCGCCGGGCCCGGGGAGCCGGTCGAGGGGCCGAGGAGGTCCGTCATCCGGGGTCGCCGGGTCGGCCGAACCGGTCGGCCAGCGCCAGCTCCATGGCCCGGTTCAGGGCCTCCAGGCCGGACACGACCTGTTCCGCCTCGCCGGGGGTGAGTCGATCGAGCAGCCGACCGAGTCGTTCGCCCACGAGTCCGTCGCCCCGCTGCAGCGCCCTGCGGCCGGCCGGGGTGAGCGAGCAGACCACCCGGCGGCGGTCACCGGGGTCGGCGCTGCGGGCGACCAGTCCGCGGGACTCGAGTGCGTCCACGAGCGAGGTCACGGTCGGGGGCGTGACGTCGAGCAGCTGCGCCACCTGGGTCGCAGGTCGCGCCCCTGCGTCGAGGAACACGAGCACCCGGTACTGCGCCAGGGTCAGGTCGCCCTCGGCGAGCGCTGTGCCCGCCACCTTGGCGAGGCGGGCCGCAGCCCGAACGGCATCGGCGTTGCGGCGGTCCCGTTCGCTCGGCACGGGGGGAGCGTACCGTGGTCCTTCGGCCGTCGAAGGATCGAGGCGGGGGATGTCGGACCGGTCCTACACTCCGGAGGTGCCGCACGCCGTGCCCGGGACCGTGGGTTCCGTCCCCGCCCGCTGGTGAGCGTCGCCGTCGGCCTCGGCGCCGTCGTCCTGCTGGTCGCCGCCAACGCCTTCTTCGTCGCGGTCGAGTTCGCCATCGTCGCCGTGGACCGGGCCCAGGTCCGGGTCCAGGCCGAGCAGGGGTCGCGCCGGGCCGGGGTGGTCGCCGGGATGCTGGAGCACCTCTCGTTCCACCTCAGCGGCGCCCAGTTCGGCATCACCGTCGTCAGCCTCGGTCTCGGTGTCCTGGCCGAGCCGGTGGTCGCCCCCCTCGTGGCCCCGGGCCTCGAGGCGGTGTTCGGTGAGCGCAGCGGTGTCGCCTGGTCGGTGGCGGTGGCGCTGTTGTTGACCACGGTGGTCCAGATGGTCGTCGGCGAGCTCGTCCCGAAGGGGATCGCCGTGGCCCGACCCATGGACACGACCATGCGTCTGGCACCGGCGATGCGGATCTTCGACACCGTGTTCCGACCGGTGATCGCCGTCTGCAACGCCGCCGCGGAGCGGCTCCTCCGCGTGTTCGGCATGGAGCCCGCCGAGGAGCTCTCGGCGGTGCGCAGCCGGGAGGAGCTGCGCCGGCTCGTCCGCAACGCCGAGGAACACGGCTCCATGGCACCCACCCAGGCGAACCTCCTCCACCGGGCCTTCAGGTTCGGCGAGAAGAACGCCGCGGACGCGATGACCCCGCGGCAGCAGGTGGAGGTGCTCGCCGTCGACGGCACGACCGGTGACCTCCTCGACGCGTCGCGGCGGACCGGGCTGTCTCGGTTCCCTGTCGTCTCCGGTGACATCGACGGCATCGAGGGGGTCGTGCACGTCAAGGACGTACTGGGGCTGCCGCCGGAGCGTCGACGCCGCGAGCCGCTCACCGCCCTCCTGCGTCGGGTCCGGATGGTGCCCGAGACCCTGGGCCTCGACGAGCTCATGGAGACCCTCCAGGCCGAGGCCGGCCAGTTCGCCGTGGTGCTCGACGAGTTCGGATCGGTGGCCGGGCTCGTCACGCTCGAGGACCTCGTCGAGGAGATCGTGGGCGACATCGCCGACGAGCACGACCTGGTCGTGGCCCCGTCCCGGCGGACCTGGGGCGGCGCGTACCTGCTGAGCGGGAGGCTCCATCCGGACGAGGTCCGGGACGAGTGCGGGCTGGAGCTGCCCGATGGTGAGTACGACACGCTCGCCGGATTCGTCCTGGCCGAACTCGGAAGGATCCCGGCGCCGGGCGACGGGTTCGAGCACCAGGGCTGGGCGGTGTCGGTGACGGTCATGGACGCCCGCCGGGTCGACACCGTCCGGCTCGTGGCGCCCGTGCCCGGATTCGAGGGGTCCGAGGATCTCCGCCCCGCCAGCGGAGCCGAACAGGCCGGGGGCAGGCCGTGAGCTGGTGGACGGTGCTCGTCGTGGCCGTGGCGCTCCTGGCGGGGAACGCGTTCTTCGTCGCCGTGGAGTTCGCGCTGCTGGCGGCCCGTCAGACCCGCGTCGAGCAGATGGTCGAGGACGGTCGCTTCGGTGCGCCGACGGCCCTCCGTCAGATGCGGTCGCTCAACCTGCAGCTCGCCACCTGCCAGCTGGGGATCACCGTCATGTCACTGCTCCTCGGCTGGCTCGTCGAGCCGTCCATCGGTCACGTCGTGGAGGGGTGGGTGGACGCCTCACCGATCCCGCCGGCGGTCGGTGCCGTGCTGGGCGTCGCGATCGCCCTCATCATCGTCGCGTTCTTCCACATGGTGCTCGGCGAGATGGTGCCCAAGTCGGTCGCGTTGACCGCCCCCGAACGGGTGGCGACGGCGCTGGCCCCGCTGCAGCGCGGCATCGTGGTGCTGGTCCGACCCGTCGTGGTGGTCCTCGACCGGCTCTCGCGGTGGGGGACGAGGCTGCTCCGGGTGGAGTCGACCGACGAGCTCACCGAGGCCCACTCGACCACGGAGCTCGCGGCCATCCTGAGCGAGTCGGCCGAGGGGGGCGAGCTCCAGGCCACCGAGCACGTGCTGTTGTCCGGGGCCATCGGCTACCTCGGCGGCCGAGTGGCGGACCACCTCACCCCTCGTTCGCAGCTCGTCACCGTCCCGACCACCGCCACCGTCCGAGAGGCCGAGGACCTGATCCACCGCTCCGGCCACTCCCGGGTGCTCGTCACGGCGGAGGGGTCCGACGAGGTGGCGGGCTTCCTGCACGCCAAGGACCTGCTCCGACTCGATCCGGCACAGCGCGACGGCCTGCTGCCGAACCGGGTCGTGATCGCCCCGGTCAGGGTGGCGCCCGATGAGCCCCTGGCCGACGTCCTGGTCCGGATGCGTGAGCGTCGCCGCCACGTGGCGGTGGTGGCCGAACGGTCCGACCGGCCGGGCTCCCCGGGTCCGCTCGTCGGACTGATCACGTTGGAGGACGTCCTGGAGGCGATCGTCGGCGACATCCGGGACGAGAGCGACCGCCGCACGGGGCGCTCGTGACGCCCGAGGATCGCCGATCGCTGGCGGCCGCCCTGGGTGAGCAGCTCGGTGTTCTCGCCGAGGTGCGTGACGTGCACCGGCTCTCGTCCGGTGCGTCACGACTCACCTGGGTCGTCGACGTCGAGCTTGGCGGCGTCCCCCGGCAGGTGGTCGTGCAGCGTGAACGCCCCGGAGGAACCCGATCGGCATCGGGCATGGCCTCGGAGGCGGCCCTGCTCCGTGATGCCGCCGCCGCCGGCGTGCCGGTCGCAGCGGTCCTGGCCTGCGACCGGGTCCGCTCCGGCGGGGACCCGCTGGGTGCGTGGATCGCCCTGGGTCTGGTCGACGGCGAGACCGTGCCCCGCCGGATCCTGCGGGACGAGCACCTGGCCGGGGCCAGGGAGGTGCTGCTCGGCCAGTGCGCGGCCGCGCTGGTGGCGATCCACGGCATCCCCCCCTCCGAGGCCCACGGGCTGTCTGCGACCGATCAGGTCGCCGAGTTCCGAGCGGCGCTGGACCTGTTCGGCGATCCGCAGCCGGTCTTCGAACTGGCCTTCCGCTGGCTCGAGCGGCGCCGGCCCGAGCCGACCTCTGCGCCGTCGGTCGTCCACGGCGACTTCCGGTTGGGGAACATCGTGGTCGGCGAGGACGGGCTGCGGGCCGTGCTCGACTGGGAGCTCGCGCACCTCGGCGACCCGGTCGAGGATCTGGGCTGGTTCACCTCCCGGGCGTGGCGGTTCGGTTCGGACCGGGCGGCCGCAGGGCTCGGCGGCCTGCGGGAGTTCCTCGACGCCTACCGGGACGCAGGCGGCAGCGAGGTGTCGCCCGAGTCGCTCCGTTGGTGGCAGGTCCTGGCGACGCTCAAGTGGGGGATCATGTGCATCGTCCAGGCCTCGGCGCACCAGCGTGGGGCGAGCCGTTCGGTGGAGCTCGCCGCCATCGGACGACGCGTCGCCGAGACGCAGGAGGACCTGCTCGAGCTGATCGACGGGCCGTCGTCGATCACCGCCGTCCGGGCCCCTGCCGCCTCCGCCCGGCCGCCCGGATGGGCACCGCTCGGCGGGCCGGGCGGACCCACGGTCCGACCCGGTGGGGACGAGTTGCTCGCCGCCGTCGGCGAGTTCCTGGCCCAGGTCCGCGACGAGGTGCCGGGCCGGAGCGGATTCCACGCCCGGGTGGCGGCCAACGTCGTGGCACAGCTCGAACGGGAGCTGGTGCTCGGCCCCCTCATCGCGGACCGGCACAGGGCGCGACTCGCAGCGCTCGGGGCCGACGACGACGAGGCGCTCGTCAGGAACATCCGCGACGGGGCGTTCGCCGACGACGACCGGGTGTTGCTGGACGCCCTCCGGGCGGCCACCCGTGACACGCTGGCCGTCGTGAATCCGGGCCACGCGCTCGGCGCCGGGGGCGAGGAGGCCCCGTGAACGACGTCCTCGTCCTCTCGCCGCACTTCGACGACGTCCCGTTGTCGCTCGGTCAGTCCCTCACCGACGGCCGGCTGGCCGGGGCCCGCGTGAGCGTGGCGGTGGTGTTCAGCCGCTCGAACTGGACCCGGTGGTTCCACCCGACCCGACGTCGGGTCGGCGCCGTCTCCGCGCTGCGGCGAGCCGAGGAGGCGGTGGCGGCCCGGCGGTTCGGCTACCGGGTCGTGACGCTGGGGGTCGAGGAGTGGATGCTCCGCACGGGCCGCACCGATCTGGAGGGTCTGCTCGACCCCGATGCCGACGTCCGGGCGGACGGGACGGTCGATCGGGTCCTGGAGCTGCTGGAACCGGTGCTGGGCTCGGCCGACGAGGTCTGGGCCTGCGCCGGAGTGGGCCACCACGTCGACCACCAGGTCGTGCGCGAGGTCGGGGCCCGACTCGTCGACTCGGGTCGCGCCGGAGTGGCCTTCTACCTCGACCGGCCGTACACGGCGCTCGCCGACGACTCCGAGGTCGAGGGCGTGGGGCGCCGGCTGGCCGACCGCCTCGGCGCGCCGGTCGAGCTGGTCGACGTGTCCGGCCCGATCGGGCCCGAACTGGGACGGCGACTGCGACGGACCTACCCCAGCCAGATCGATGACCTCTTCCGGTCCGCACTGGCCGCCGACGTGGCGGGCGGCGCCGTGGAGCAGGTCTGGGTTCGGCGGGGAGCGGATCGGCACGGCACGATCCTCGAGGCTCGCTGAGCCCGACCCGGCGATCTGGCCGGTCGCAAGCCCCGACCGGTAGCGTGTCGGGATGCAGATCGGCGTGCTCGGAGGAACGGGTCCGGCGGGGAGCGGCCTGGCCGCCCGGCTGGCATCGGTGGGGTTCGACGTGGTCGTGGGATCACGGTCGAAGTACCGGGCCATGGAGGTCCGCGACAAGCTCCTCTCGAAGTACCCGGACCGCAGCCTGTCGATCGAGGCCGGCGACAACCACGAGGCCTCGTCGGCCGACGTCGTCTTCATCGCCACGCCCTGGGACGCCGCCGGATCGACCGCCTCGGAGTGCGCCGCCGAGCTGAAGGGCAAGGTCGTCGTGTCCATGGCGAACGCGCTCGCCCGGGTGGGTCACGAGTTCCAGCCGCTCGTCCCGCCACGCGGCTCGGTCGCCGCCTCGGTGCAGGCGGCGGTCCCCAAGTCGCTCGTGGCCGCGACGATGCACCACGTGCCGGCCAAGGAGCTCGGTGAGATCGACCACCCGGTCGAGTCCGACGTGCTCGTGTGCTCCGATCACCCGTCGGCCACGGCCACGACCATCGACATCGTCTCGAAGATCCCGGACCTCCGGGCCGTCGACGCCGGTGAGCTGTCCAACGCCGCACCGATCGAGGCCTTCGCCGCCGTGCTGTTGCAGGTCAACGTCAAGTACAAGACCCGGGTGGCGGTGCGGTTCACCGGGTTGCCGCACTGACCCGACGTCCGAGCGTGCCCGGCCTCCGTCGGGTCACCCGGTAGCCTCGCCCGCTGTGCGCCTGTACGACACCGCTCGGCGCGAGGTGGTGCCCTTCGAGCCCGCCGGCCGGGTCGTCACCATGTACACGTGCGGCATCACCCCGTACGACTCGACCCACCTCGGTCATGCGACCACGTACCTGACCTACGACGTCCTCCAGCGTCGGCTCCGGGACCTGGGCCACGACACGAGGTGCGTCCGCAACGTCACCGACGTGGACGACAGCATCCTGCCCAAGGCGAGGGAGCTCGGCGTCCACTACCTGGACCTGGCCGCCGCGGAGCTGGCCCGGTTCGATGCCGACATGGCGTGGCTCGAGATGATCCCGGCCTGGTCCGAGCCGAGGGCCACCTCGGCCATCGCCGACATCCGGGGCTTCATCGGAATGGTGCTCGACACCGGGCACGCCTACACCGCCGCTGGTGGCGTCTACTTCGACATCTCCACCGCCCCGGAGTTCGGGTTCCTGAGCCACCTCGACCGGGCCGAGATGCTCGCACTGGCCGCCGAGCGGGGCGGCAACGTCGAGGACCCCGCCAAGCTCGACCCGCTCGACTTCGTGCTGTGGCAGCCGTCCCTGGACGACGAGCCGAGCTGGGACACGCTCTGGGGGCCCGGCCGGCCGGGCTGGCCCATCGAGTGCTCGGCGTTGTGCCTGCGGGAGCTCGGTACGACGATCGACCTGCACGGCGGTGGGTCCGACCTGATCTTCCCCCACCACGAGTGCGAGGCGGCCCAGTCGCGCGCTGCGACCGGCGAGCCGCTCGTCCGGCACTGGATGCACCAGGCGATGGTCCGCATGGACGGCGAGAAGATGTCCAAGTCCCTCGGGAACTTGGTGTTCGTCTCGGACCTGGCCCAGCACTGGGACCCCCGCTCGGTCCGCCTCGCCTGTGTCGGCCACCACTATCGGGACGGGTGGGAGTGGCACGGCGGGCTCCTGGCCGAGGCCGACGAGCGGCTCCGCCGCTGGGTCGCCGCCGGCGAGGGCTCGGGGGCGCTCGAGCAGGTCCGCGCCGCGCTCGACGAGGACCTCGACACGCCGGGGGCGGTCGCAGCGATCGACTTGGCGGCCGCTCGGGGGCTCGGCGTGTCGGAGGCCGCAGCGCTGCTCGGGGTCCACACCGACCGACCGGTCGACTCGCCGACGTCACCTGTGTGAACACTCCGTGACCCACCCGTCGGCTGTCGGTGCCCACGGCTAGTCTTCCCGGCCAACGGGAGTCGGGGAGCCGACGAACGAGCACGAGACACCAACGAGCGGCCGACGAGCGACCGACGAGTCGCCAACGAGCAGACGAGGAGCGGACAGGTGGGACGGAGCGCCGGACAGATCCAGGGCATCGCCCGGGCCGTCCTGACGCCGCCGTTCCGGTTCCTCTGGAAGGTGACCACCGAGGGGATGCAGCACATCCCCGCGACGGGCGGCGCCATCATCGCCCCCAACCACATCTCGGTCCTGGACTCGTTCTTCGTGCCGCTGGTGCTGCCGCGGCGGATCACCTACGTGGGCAAGGCGGAGTACCTCGACGACTGGCGCACCAGGTTCCTCTTCCCGGCCATGGGCATGATCCCGATCGACCGGAAGGGTGGCGATGCGGCATCGGCGGCGCTCGACGCGGCTGCCGGCCTCCTCGAGTCCGGCGAACTGTTCGGCATCTACCCCGAGGGCACCCGGTCACGGGACGGCGTCCTGCACAAGGGGCACACGGGGGTCGCCCGCCTGGCCCTCCGGACGGGTGCGCCCATCGTGCCCGTGGGGATCATCGGCACCGACGCCGTGCAACCCCCGGACGCCCGTTTCCCGCTGCCGTTCCGTCGGGTGCACATCCGGTTCGGGCGCCCGGTGGATCCGGCGCGCTACCAGCACCTCGGTGACGACCGGATGGTCCTCCGGCAGATCACCGACGAGGTCGTCTACGAGATCCGGAGCCTCACGGGCCAGGAGTACGTCGACACCTATGCGACCCGCCCGGGAGCGGCCCCCGAGCCGGTCGCCCCCGTGGTGCCGATGCGCCCGGACAGCCCGGAGCGACCGGCGGTCGTCGTGGCTTCGGCGGCTGCATCGGGGACGGCGCCGGTCGTGGTCGACGATGGCGACGGGGTCGAGCGCCGTTCGTCGGCGGCGGTCCTCACCGCCCGGCCGCTCGATCTCGATCTGGCGCTCGCCTGAGTCGTTCGACCCCGTCTGGGTCGCGTCACCTGACCCTGTCAGGGGCCACGGTCGTGGCCGGAGCCGTGCTCAGGACCGCGTGCTCAGGACCGCGTGATCCGGACCGTCACCTCGGTCGACCCCGGGTCCGCCACCACCAGGACACGGCCGTCGCCGGGGGCGGAGATCACCGTGCCGGCCTCCGCGGTGACTGCATAGCCCCCGGGGTACGCCCGCCCGGGGACGACGATGCTCGTGGGCAGGGCCACGGAGTGATCCGGTCGGTACCGCAGGACGTACCCGCCGGACGCCGGGTCGAACCGCTGCTCGAGCGGCGTGCCGGCGGTCGCCTGGGCCGAGGTCCGCACGATCTGCGACTCGACCACGTCGGGGTAGCGGCCGGAGGCCCAGTGGAACCAACTCAACAGGTGCTCGTCGGCCAGCCGGGCGGCGATCGTCGCATTGAGCGGGCTGGCGGACGCCCCGAACTCGGTCAGGATCGCCGGCGTGCCCCAGTGGCGCGCCAGGTTGACCGCACGGTTGAACGCCTGGGCGAAGACGCCCTCGCAGAGCGCGCTCGCCGCCGGTGGGGGTGAGGTGGGTTCGCCGCCGTCGGTGTAGAGGCAGTAGGTGTGGAACGACAGCCCGCCGCTGCCGTCGGCCGGACCGGGCCCCTGCATCGAGGTGTCGGAGTAGACGGGGAACAGGGCCTGCGGGGTCCACCAGACCGGCATCTCCGGCGCCCGTGCGCGCACGGCGGCGGTGATGATCCGGTTGTTGGTGGCCGTGGCCTCGTCGAGCGCCGGGCAGCCGCTGAGGCCGCAGGCGAGCAGGTCGCTGCCCGGGTAGGGCTCGTTGATCAACTCGACGCCGATCACGTTCGGGGCGTCGGTGTGGGCGGCGGCGACGGCGGCGACACCGATGGCGTAGGCGTCGACGACACCCAGACCCGGTGCGGCCTCGGCGTTCGCCCACCAGTCGTCCCACTGTCGGGTCGACCGGGGTGCGGCGTAGGCCGCCGCCCAGCCGATGTCGAGCCCCGCCGGTGGGTCGGGCGAGAGCGCCGCGGCCTCGGGCAGCGTCGCCCACTCGGGCATGCCCCAGAACACGTCCTGGTGGAAGTCGAGGATCACCCACAGGCCCCGCTCGGCGAGCTCGTCGACGACGGCGCGCACCTGTTGGACGTACTCCTCGTCCACGGCCCCGGGAGCTGGCATCACCGCAGCCGGCCACACGCCGAGGCGGATCCCGTTGAAGCCGTCGGCGGCGAGCCGGTCGAAGGTGGCGTCGCCGATGGCCTCGGGCGTCAGTGCGCTCAGGAACGGGGCCGACTTCGCCACGGAGTTCAGCCCGTGGATCAGGACGGTCCGGCCGGAACCGTCGACCAGCTGGTCGCCGACCACCGTGATCGGCCCGACCAGGTCGGGTGTCGGCGGCCGCACGACGGTGGAGCCGCCGGCAATGGGCACGGTCGGCTGGGTCGCACAGGCGGCTGCGAGCGCCGCCACGGCGACGACCACGGCCCCGATCGCTCGTCGGGCACGGTGACCCCGGCCCGCTGCTCGCCCGCCCGCCGGGCCGAGCGCCGTGGTGCGCGTCCCGGTCGTGTCTCGCATGGTCCCCCGCATGGTCCCGGAGGGTACCGCCCGCCGGGGCGCGCCGCCCGCGTGGACGCCCGGTCCCCGGAACCGGGTGCCGGACCGGTGGTCGCAACCGGTGCGGGGAGCCGATCGGGCCACCGGTAACCTCGCCCCCATGCCCGAGATCGCCATCACGCTGCCCGACGGTTCCGAGCGGTCGCTCCCCGAGGGGTCAACGGGCGGCGACCTGGCCGCCTCCATCGGCCGGCGCCTGGCCAAGGACGCCGTGGTGGTCGTGGTCGACGGTGAACCCCGGGACCTCGCCGCCCCGCTCGCCGACGGCGAGTCGGTGCGGATCGTGACGATCAAGGATCCCGACGTGGCCGAGTACCTGCGGCACTCGACGGCGCACGTGCTCGCCCAGGCCGTACTGAACCTGTGGCCGGGCGCGACGTTCGCCGGTGGGCCCGCCATCGAGAACGGCTGTTACTACGACTTCGAACTCCCGGGCGGGGCGACGTTCACCGACGAGGATCTGGAGCGGATCGATGCCGAGATGCGCCGGATCATCGCCGCCGACCAGCCGTTCGAACGCTTCGAGCTCCCGCTCGACGAGGCCCGCGAGCTCATGGCCGACCATCCGTACAAGCGGGTGTTCATGGACCTGGCGGCGGCGGGGGAGTCGGCCGACGGCGAGGTGTCCGGTGGCGAGACCATCAGCTTCTACCGCAACACCCCGGAGTTCGTGGACATGTGCCTGGGCCCGCACGTCCCCTCCACCGGTCGGCTGGCGAACTTCCGCCTGACCCGCCACGGTGGCGCGTACTTCCGCGGGAGCGAGCAGAACCCGATGCTCCAGCGCATCTACGCCGTGGCGTTCCCGACGGCCGGCGAGCTCGAGGCCTTCCTGCACCAGCAGGAGGAGGCCGCCGCCCGCGACCACCGCAGGCTCGGCGTGGAACTGGACCTGTTCAGCTTCCCGGAGGAGGTGGGTTCGGGGCTGGCCGTGTTCCACCCCAAGGGGGGGATCATCCGGCGTCTGATGGAGGACTACAGCCGCAAGCGGCACGAGGAGGCGGGCTACGAGTTCGTGTACTCGCCCCACATCACCAAGGCCGACCTCTTCGAGACCTCCGGCCACCTCCAGTGGTTCGCCGAGGGCATGTTCCCCCCCATGGAGATCGACGCGCCGGAGTCGGCCGACGGCGAGGGGGCGGGGACCTCGTACTACCTCAAGCCGATGAACTGTCCGTTCCACATCCTGATCTACCGGTCACGGATGCGGTCCTACCGGGAGCTCCCGCTGCGGATGTTCGAGTTCGGGACCGTCTACCGCTACGAGAAGTCCGGTGTGGTCCACGGACTGACCCGGGTCCGCGGGATGACCCAGGACGACGCCCACATCTTCACCACGAAGGAGCAGATGGCCGACGAGCTCGGTTCGATCCTGACCTTCGTGCTGGACCTGCTCCGCGACTACGGACTCGACGACTTCTACCTGGAGCTATCGACCCGGCCGCCGGAGAAGGCGGTCGGCTCGGACGAGGAGTGGGAGGAGGCGACCTCGGCGCTCCGAGGGGCGGCCGAGTCCATGGGCCTGGAACTCGTGCTCGACGAGGGTGGGGGAGCGTTCTACGGGCCCAAGATCTCGGTCCAGGCCCGGGACGCGATCGGCCGCACCTGGCAGATGTCGACGATCCAGGTTGACTTCCAGCTGCCACAACGGTTCGACCTGAACTACGTGGGCGCCGACGGCGAGCGACACCGGCCGATCATGATCCACCGCGCATTGTTCGGGTCGGTGGAGCGGTTCTTCGGGGTGCTGGTCGAGCACTACGCCGGTGCGTTCCCGGCGTGGCTCGCCCCGGAGCAGGTGCGGGTGCTGCCCGTGGCCGACGCCCATCTCGACTACGCGCTCCAGGTGGCGGCGCAGTTGCGGGGCGGCGGGGCCCGGGTGGACGTCGCTCCGGCCGACGAGACGCTCGGCAACCGGATCCGTCGGGCGAAGGGCGAGAAGCTGCCCTACGTGCTGGTCGTCGGTGACGACGACGTGGCGCGGGGGACGGTGGGGGTGAATCCGCGGGGTGGCGAGGTCGAGCGTGACGTCCCCGTCGCCTCGTTCGCCGAACGGCTGGCCGCCGACGTCGCCGGTCGGCACTGAGTCGGGCGTCGGCGGTCTCATCGTGGCGCTGGACCACCTCTGGGCGACCTGGCGGTCGGACTACGTCCGATCGGTCGGTGCGGAGCCGGCCGACGGGAGCGGAGGCGCCGGCGGAAGCGGTTCGGGTGCGGGGCCGTCGGGCTCGCTGTTCGAGCGGATCCTGGCTTCGGGCGAGCCCGACGACCGGACTCTCATCGTCCGTCGGGGTCCGACCTGCTTCGTGCTGTTGAACCGGTTCCCGTACACCTCGGGCCACCTGATGGTGCTGCCCAATCGGGCCGTGGCGGATCTGGCGGCGCTGACCGACGAGGAGCACTCCGAGCTCTGGTCGACCGTCACGAGCGCCGTGACGGCGCTGCGGTCGGCGGTCGACTGCGACGCCGTGAACGTCGGGCTCAACCTCGGGCGGGCCGCAGGCGGTTCGCAGTCCGACCATCTACACGTCCATTGCGTGCCGCGGTGGGAGGGCGACGCCAACTTCATGACGGTTGCCGCCGGGACCCGAGTGCTGCCGGTGTCGCTCGACGAGTCATGGTCGAGGCTGCGCAAGGCCTGGCCCCTCGCAGGCGCCTGAGCGGCCGTCAGGTTCCACCCCGCCCGCCCCGGCCCGCCTCCGCCCGCCCCGCGAACTTCCAGCTTTGTGGTGCGAGCTCCATTCTTATGCAT